>Ga0209168_10001594_pt1 | contig 17496 bp, 8 predicted proteins | sample Coa_R1_FD_187156 | JGI IMG/M metagenome (GOLD analysis project Ga0209168, IMG submission 187156) | Surface soil microbial communities from Centralia Pennsylvania, which are recovering from an underground coalmine fire - Coalmine... | ecosystem: Environmental > Terrestrial > Soil > Unclassified ... | reverse complement strand
CCACGCGCCATCGGCTCGCCCCCAGCGCCGCGCGCACCGCGATTTCCCTTTCGCGTCCGGCGACGCGAGCCAGCTGCAAATTCGCCACGTTCGCGCACGCAATCAGCAACACGAATCCCACCGCTGTCAGCAACAACAACATGAAATTGTGCGTCAGTTCATCCGTCGCATACGTGCGAAACGGCACAACGCGTATGCCCATGTCTTTATTCGACCGCGGAAACCCCTTCGCCAATTGCTGCCCGATGCCGCTCAATTCCGCCGCCGCGCGCGAAACGGAAACGCCCGGCTTCAGCAGTCCGATGGGCAAAAGATAATTGTTTTCGTGATCCGTTTTGTCTTTCGCAGTAAACGCGATCGGCTCCCACAAATCTGTCGCAACCGGATAGTTGAAATCCTTCCCCATAACGCCGGTAATTGTGTAGCTGCGCCCGTTGATTTCAGTTTTTTTCCCGACGATGTTAGCGTCGCCGTCGAACTTGCTTTGCCACAAGCCGTAACTAAGGACCACTTCGCCGTCGCGGCCTAGCGTTCCATCCTCAGCTGTGAAGCTCCGTCCCAGAATCGGCTGCACTCCGAGCGTATCGAAAAAATTCGTGGTGACCTTCTCTGCTTGCACGCGTTCCGGGTCGCCTTGCCCGGTCAGATTCGCGCTGTTGCCGAAATGCGCTGCGAGTTGCTCGAACGAAGTGCTTTGGCTGCGAATCGCCTCGTAGTCAGGCGCATACATCGAGTTCTCGTCGGTGAGCGTGCCCACCTTGTTGAACACCAGCGCCAGCCGCCCCAGATTCGGAAACGGCTCGGGACGCAGCAGCAGCGGATCCGCTACGCTGAAGATCGCCGCGTTCGCGCCAATGCCCAGCGCCAGCGCGAGCACAGCCAGCGCCGTCACCCCCGGGCTTTTCCTCAGCACGCGCCATCCGTAGCGAACATCCTGCGCCAATGTGTTCATTGCTCGAATCTCCTAATTCTGACCATCAGTCCCGGCGCCACGGTCTGCTAGCTGACAGCTAAAACGGTGAGCGTTGCGTCATCCTGAAAGTTTTTTCCATTAAACTCGGCAACTCGGCCCAGCACATTTTTTTGAATCCTGGTTGCGCCGAGTGCGCGGTTTTCCTGGAGAACAGCCAACAATCTTGTCTCGCCGAATTCTTCACCGCGACTGTCCGTGGTCTCGGTGATTCCATCGGTAAACAAAATCAAGCGGTCGCCTTCGGTCAGAGCAATTTGCTCTTGCTCGTAGTATTGGCCCGCGGAAATGGAGAGCGCCTGGCCGCCACAGCTCAAGCGCCTGACGGAACCGTCGCGTCCCAGCGCAATCGGCGCGTTGTGCCCCGCGTTGGTGTAAAGCATTCGCCGACTCTGCGCATCGAACACGGCATAAAAGAAAGTAATGAAACGATCGGGCGCCGTATTTTCGCCGACCAGTCGATTAACGCGTTCCGTCAATTCAGCGGGATCCAAATTCTGCGCGGCCAAACTGCGCACCGTCGCCTGCAGATTCGACATCAGTAGCGCGGCTGCGATTCCTTTTCCGGCGACATCGGCAATGCAAAGTGCAAAGCGATTGGTGTCAAGCCGCAGAACGTCGAAATAATCGCCGCCGATGCCGTGAACCGGCAGCCATGCGCCTGAAAATTCACAGCCGGGAATTTCCGGAATTTCTTTGGGCAGAAATCCGAGTTGTGTTCTTTGCGCTTCTTCCCAGTCTCCGTCTTCATGCGAATGATTGCCTGCGTTGCCAGATGTCTGATTCTTCTTCACCGCGCGCGCACGCTGGCCCTTCTCGATCTCGTTTCGAACGATATTCACCAATCTGGTGTTGTTCCAGGGCTTCAGGACGAAATCTCGCACGCCTTCGCGCATAATTTCCACCGCCAGCTCCACGCTGCCCCAGGCGGTCATGGCCACAATGGGCAGCATGCCGTCCAATTGATGAATCTGCGAAAGCAGGTCAAGGCCTTCCTGGCCGGACGTGGTGTCACGCGCGTAATTCAAATCCATAAGCAGCAGATCGAAAGGGCGACGCGACAGCGCGTCAAGCAAAGCTGCGGGCGAGTTCACCATCTCCAGTTCGTAGCCTTCTCCCTTGAGTAGCAGACGCAACGCCTCGAGCACGTCCGTTTGGTCATCCGCGACAAGCACGCGCGGTCCCGCAGCCACTTCGGCTATCGAGTTCGTTGGGGAGTTAGGTCCTGCTTGCACTGCACATTCCCACACCACGTCTTTACCTCGTTTTTGGCCGTCGCAGGACCAAAGGTCCATCCGCTGAAACAGTTTAGGGCAGCTGGAGCGCCATTCTGACTAGCTCCTATACAATTGATTATAAGTAGCTTAGTGTTTGCGGAAAGCCATTTAGGAGGGTCGTCCGCCCGCTTGCGGGACTTCGCTGTTGCGATTCCGAACAGCGGCCCCAGTACTAGCGTCGAAACCCACACGACTTGGGGACGCCTCTTGAGGTATGACGGAATTCCACTCACGAAGGGCTCGCGCGTGTCAGGCTTTAGTTGCTTGCGCGCCGCCATCGACGATCCAGCCGTCCGCAAGCTGAATTATCCGGTTGCCGTAAGCTGCCCACGCCTCGTTGTGCGTGACCTGGATGATCGTCGTTCCTTCGTCGTTGAGCTTCTTGAGCAGGTCCATGATCATTTTACCTTGGCTGGAATGCAAGCTACCCGTGGGCTCATCGGCCAGAATGAGCTTCGGATTTCCGATGACCGCGCGAGCCACGGCGACAAGTTGCTGTTGTCCGCCAGAGAGCTGATTGGGATAAAGGCCCTTTTTCCCGACGATTTGGAAGCGGTCGAGAATGTCCGCCACCATACCGTCGCGCTCGGATTTTTTTATATCCCGATACGAAAGAGGCAAATCGAGATTTTCCGCAACGGTGAGATTATCCAGCAGATGATATTGCTGGAAAACGAAGCCGATGAATTTCTTGTGCAGCTCCACACGCTTGCGATTGTCGAGCTTATGCACTTCATGGCCGGCGAAATCGAATTGTCCTTTCCAGGAGCCATCGAGCATTCCGACAATGCCCATCAAGGTCGATTTGCCCGCGCCCGAAGGGCCCATGATGGTGATGAATTCGCCCTCGCGAATATCCAGGTTGATGCGGCGCAGCACCCACGTTTTTCCTGCGCCTGATTCATAGAACTTTTCGACGTCCACCATTCGAATCACGAGTCATCTCCCTGGAACTGAAAACCGCCAATTTGTACCGATTAGAACTGCGAGCGTATCCTTATTTTCAATAACTTACGCTCATTTCTAATAATTTGCTGTACCGATTAGAAATGTGGTCCGTTGCGCCATTTATACGCTACATCATTCATAGCGCAGCGCAATCATTGGGTCAACTCGCATCGCGCGCCGCGCCGGAATGTAACATGCCGCCATTGCGACCAGCATCAGCAGCACCGCTACGGCGGCCAGAGTCGCAGGGTCGGAAGGACTCACGCCAAACAGCAAAGTCGACATCAATCGAGTCAGCGCCGTTGCCGCCAAAATTCCGATTGCTACGCCGAGCAGCGCGAGTTTCGCTCCGCGCCCCAGAATAAGTTTCAAGATTTCGGTTTGTGCCGCCCCTAAAGCCAGGCGAATTCCTATTTCGTGTGTGCGCTGGCTGACCGAATAGGACATTACTCCGTAGATTCCCACGGCCGCGAGGAGCAGCGCCGCCCCGGCGAAAATGCCAAGTAATACCAAGTAAAGACGCCGTTGCGCGATGGAATCAGAAAGCACTTGTTCCATGGTCGCGATTTTTGAGATCGGCTGATTCTTGTCGACGGACCAAATCTGGCTCTTCACCGCGGAAACGAGGCGCAGGGGATCAGTGTCGCCGCGCACGACAATCGCATTGAAGTTCACCGGGAATTGGGAGTATGGCCAATAGATCGCCGGTCCGATCGCGGTGTCCAGTCCGTTGATTTTGACGTCGCCGGCTACGCCAACAATTTCGCCGGTCAGCGGCGGGCCCCAATCTTTCATTGTTACGCGCTTGCCGATGGGACTTTCGCGCGGCCAAAACTGACGAGCCATGGTCTGGTTGATTATCATGACGCGCGCGGAGTTTTGGTTGTCGCGCTCCGTAAATTCGCGGCCAGCCAAAAGAGGGATCTGCATGGTTTGCAGGTAGCCCGGATCTATAACGAGAATATCGGCGGATGGCTCGTCTCCCAGACGTGGCGCTGGCCGTCCAGAAATTACGAAGCCGGTGCTGGGGCCTCCTGTGAGCGGAAGCGAAATTACAAGGCCCGCCGAGCGTACGCCGGGCACAGCACGAACTCGTTCGAGCATCCGGTGCAGCACCACGGCTCCTTTCGGATCCCCCTCGGGGAACTGCACGGGAGAGAGGAAAACTTGCATCGTCAAAACATTCTTGGGATTAAATCCGGGATTCACGCGCAGCAAGCGCACAAAACTATTGCCAAGCAAGCCTGCGCCCGCGAGCAGAATCACGGCCAGCGTGAATTGCAGCACGATCAGACTCTCGTTCGACATGCGGTGCTTGGCGCCAGTAGAAACCGCGCCTGCTTCCTTGAGTGAGGCGTTCAGGTCCGTTTTGATTCCCGCGAGCGCCGGAACCAACCCAAATAACAGACCGGTCAACACGGAAACCATCAGCGTGAAAACGAGGACGCGCCAATCGAGATTTACTCCGATGAGTTCCGGGATATTTTTTGCGTTGGCGGCAATAATGAAGCTTAGGCTCCAGGAAGCAAACCCCAGCCCGAGAATTCCTCCCAGCGACGCGAGAAGAACGCTCTCAGTCAGTAATTGGCGCACCAAGCGCGACCGCCCCGCTCCAATCGCCAGACGAATCGCAATCTCTTTTCGGCGCGCTGCCGCACGCGCGAGCAGCAGATTGGCCACGTTCGCGCACGCGATCAGCAGTAGCAAGCCCACCGCAAAAATCAGAATCACGAGCGCGGGCCGAAGCGGCGCCACTAAACTATTTTTCAACGAAACTGCGGTGATGGTCAGACCAGGGTCGTCAACGCCTGGATTCTCTCTTGTGACGCGCGCAGCAAAGGCCGCCAGTTCAGCGTTCACTTTACCCGGAGACGTCCCAGGCGCCAGATCTCCAACCACCGTAAGCAAGTGCGCGCGCCGGTTATTGTGCAGTTCGCCGCCGGCGACCAACGGACACCACATTTCTGCCTGCTCGGGGAAATCGAATCCGGGCGGCATCACGCCAATCACAACGAAACCTTGGGCATTCACTCGAACGCTTTTGCCAATGACGGCGCGCTGCCCGCCGTAACGGCGTTGCCAAAATGCGTAGCTCAAGACCGTTACCCGATTATCCCCGCCCGGTTGGTCGTCCTCTTTGCGGATTACGCGGCCCAGAAAAGGCTTGCTGCCGAGCGCGGAGAAGAAATTCCCGGAAACCATTGCGCCGGGAACTTGTTCTGGCTCTCCTTCACCAGTGACGTTAAAAACCCACGACCGGAACGCGGAAGCATTTTGGATGGCCGTTACGTTGCGCTCGAGATCCAAGAAAGTCGCATATGTAAGAGCGGTGCTGTTCTCTCCCGGATGCGTTTCTTCGACGCGCAAGAGCGAGTTGTGGTTGGGGTAGGGAAGTGGACGCAATAAGACGGCATTGACGACGCTGAAGATCGCCGTGTTGGCACCGATACCGATCGCAAGCGTCAGCACTGCGACGGCGGTGAAGCCCGGGGATTTCGCCAGGACTCGTAGTCCAAAACGAATGTCGTGCCAAAGTGTCCGCATGGTCGCTCCTATTCGTAGCGCAACGCAATCATCGGGTCAACGCGCATCGCGCGCCGCGCCGGAACGTAACAAGCAATGGCCGCAACCAGCACGAGGAGAATCGCCACAACCACAAATGTCACAGGGTCGTAGGGCGTCACGCCGTAAATCATGCTGGTGACGAGGCGCGTGACACCGAGCGCTGCAACAACGCCAATCGCGACGCCGATCAGGGCGAGCGTGATCCCCTGCCGGATCACCATGCCGAGAACGTCTACGGGCTTGGCCCCAAGAGCCATGCGGATGCCGATTTCATGTGTTTTGCGCGTGACGGCATACGCCATCGTGCCGTACAGGCCGATCATGGCCAATAGGAGCGCAAGCAAGCCGAAAACCGTCGTGAGACGTGCGAACAAGGATTCTCGCGAAAGCGCTTCGTTCGTTTCCTCGGTCTGCGTTTTCAGATTGATCAGCGGCAGAGCGGGATCAGCCTGGCGCACGGTATCGCGCAACTCCGAAATCACCGTTGCCGGGGGCCCTTGCGTGCGGACTTCGAAGTACATCATGTCCAAGTATTTGGGAACCTGCGCATACGCGTAATAGGCCTTGGGTCTCAATTTTGAGTGCACATCGGTAAGTTCGGCCGGTTTCGCCACACCGACGATTTCGATTGTGTCCTTTGGGTCGAAGGCAATACCCCTGCTGAAGCGATGCCCGACCGGATTTTCGCCCGGGAAAAACTTCTTCGCAAAAGTTTCATCCACCACCGCGACCATCGGTGATGCTGTTGTGTCGCTGCGATTGATGCCGCGTCCGAGAATGATGGGAATTCCCATCGTGTTGAAAAAGTCCGGGCCGATCGTTTGCGAACGAACGAGCTTATTGTCGTTTTTCTTGGCTGCGCCCTCGATCGCCACAGAATTGTTGCTTGACCAGCCAATAAACGGCGCGTATGCCATCAGTGTAGCCGCTCTAATTCCCGGGAGGGTCTGAACCCGGTCGAGCAATTGTGAGTAGAAGGAAATCAGCCGAGCATCGTGATAACCCGCGCGTGTCGGATCCACGCCAAATGTGAGCAAATTCTGCTGATTGAATCCGAAATTTCGATTTTCAAAATTGATCAGCGTGCGGACAAAAAGCCCCGCGCCGATCATCAGCACCAGTGACGTGGCTACTTGCGCGACGATCAGCGATTTGCCGAGCGCATGCTTGTCGCGCGCGCCGGAAATGCTTGTCGCGCTATCTTTCATCACGGATGCGAGTTCGACGCGCGTGATGCGAAATGCCGGCGCGAGGCCAAATACAATTCCCGTGAATAGCGACGCAGCCAGAGTAAACAGGAGCACGTTCAAATCGGCGCTCGCGTCCAGAATCATCGGGCTGCTGCCGCCGGACATCAGCGCCACCAGCGCTCGCGTTCCCCAACTGGCAAACAGGATTCCCAACGCGGCGCCCAGCACTGCCATTAGCACGCTCTCCGTGAGCAACTGACGAATCAAACGTCCTCGCGATGCCCCGATGGCCAGTCGCACGCTGATTTCTTTTTGTCGCGCCGTCGCGCGCCCCAGCAACAGCGTCGCCACGTTCGCGCATGCGATCAAGAGCACCAGCCCCACTGCGACCATCAAAATGTAGAGCGGCTGTTTGCTTCCCTCTTGCAAATACGGCATTCCCTGGCTCGCCGACGCAAGCGTAAAGTGCGGAACGTCATCCGGCTTCGGCGGATGCCAGTCCGCTGTTGCGATTTGATGAAACAAAATGTCTAGCGCACTCGCCGCCTGCGCCTTCGTCACGCCATTTTTCAGCCGGCCCATGATGTTCAAGCAAATCCAATTCCGCGCGGTGAAAACGGAATTAGTTCCTCCGGACGGCTGTGAACCCCACGGCCGCATGTTCTCCTTGTCGTCGAACGGAACCCAAACGTCCGGCTCGGTTCCGGTTTCAACGCCGTAAAACGCCTGTGGAGCGACGCCGACAATCGTGAAAGGTATTCCGTTCAGCGTGACGCTTTTCCCGATAATCGCGGCATCGCGCGCGAATCGGCCCGTCCAGTAGGCGTAACTGATCACCGCTACGCGTGGCGCGCCGCGATCTTCATCTGCCTCGGTGATTCCTCGCCCGATAAGCGGAGTCACGCCCAGGCCCGAAAAATATTCGCCCGTCACCATCATTCCGTTCGCCAGCGTCGGCTCGCCATTGATTCCGACGGTCATATTTTGATCATTGAAACCCAAGGGCACCCAGGCGAAGATGCTCGAAAGTTCCTTGTTCTGTCTGCGGAATTCGTCGAATGCAGGATAGGAGAAGGAGTATTTCGAATCGTTGCCAGTTTGCCCGAACTGCGGCGGCCATTTGTTGTCGTCCCATTGAAACAGAACGAGCTGTTGCGGATCTTTCACGGGCAGCGTTTTCAGCATCACGGCGTTAATCAAGCTGAAAATCGCCGTGTTTGCGCCAATTCCCAGGGCCAGCGTCAGGACCGCGACGACCGTGAAGCCGGGAGATTTCGTGAGCATTCGAATGCCATGCTTTAGGTCGTTCCAGAGCGCACCCATCTCTTCTCCTATTCGTAACGCAACGCGCGCAACGGATCGACGTGTGTGGCCCGCCGCGCTGGGATGTAACTTGCGAGGAACGCGATTCCGCCGAGCACGAGAGTCACAGCGAGCAGCGTGACTGGATCCGTGGTGGTAATTCCGTAAAGCTGGCTGGAGAGAAAGCGTCCCAGAATAAATCCGCAGGCAATTCCAGCAGCCCAGCCGATCACCGTCAACAGCATGGCCTGGCGAATAACGAGCTTAAGAACGTCCACGGCTTGTGCTCCCAGAGCCATCCGAATTCCAATTTCATGGGTGCGCTGGGCGACGGAATAGGAGATCACGCCGTAGAGTCCCAGTGCGGTCAATGCGAGCGCCAAGCCTGCAAAAATGGAAAGCAGTAACATACTGAAACGCGGCTGCGACACGGACGCGCCCATGAAGTCGTCCATCGTTTGCACGCCGTAGAGCGGAAGATTCGAGTCCATGGAATGCACGGCGTCGCGAGCGGCACCAACTAACCCCTGCGGCGCGGTTTGTGTGCGCATGACGATGGATAGACCAGTGATCAGGCATTGCTGATATGGCAGGTAGTATTCCGGTTTGGGAGTTTCTCTCAGCGTTCGCGCTTTCACATTGGCAACCACGCCGATGATTTGTCGGACCATTTCCTTGCCGCCATCGGAGACTCCGGGTGTGATGTGCTTGCCGATCGGATTTTCATTGGGAAAGAAGAGGTGCGCGAATTGCTGATTGACGATCACGACACCAGACGCCGTAGCCGTGTCGGTCGGCGCGAAATCGCGGCCCTGGACCATGGGAATCTGCATAGTCTGGAAATAAGCTGGACTGATGATACGAATCGCGGAGCTCGGTTCGTTCCCTTTGGCGACGGGCCGGCCTTCGATGGAGAAGCTGATGGACGCATTGTTGCCGCTGAAAGGCAACGTCCAGCTGGCTGCCGCGGAACCTACACCGGGGAGCGCGTTCAACCGGCTTAGGAGTTGCAGGTAGAAAGTTTTCTGTTGAGCGGTGTTGTATCGCGAATCCGGCAAATCAAAATTGAAAGTGAGAACGTTGTGCGGATTGAATCCGGGATTCACGCTTTGCAGGCGCGCAAAACTCTGAATCATCAATCCCGCGCCCATGAGCAACGCCAGCGCCAGAGCCATTTCCACCACCACCAAAGAACCGCGAAGCCGGTTGTGCTGCAGGCTGCCGGAAAGGCCGCGGCCGCTTTCCTTCAGCGAATCAACCAGATTGGTTTTTGAGCCGTGCAACGCGGGGAAGAGTCCGAAGAGAATTCCAGTGACGATAGCTGCCAGCAGCGTGAACGCGAAAACGTGGCTGTCTATCTTGATCTGGGACATTCGCGGGATGTCCTCGGGAACTAATTGAATCAGCCCTTGCGTGCCCCACAGCGCGAACGCGAGCCCCAGAAATCCTCCAAAAATCGCGAGCACAATGCTTTCCGTGAGCAACTGCCGAATCACGCGGCCGCGTCCCGCGCCCAGCGCCGAACGGATCGCCATTTCCTTTTGCCGCGTCATCGAACGCGCCAGAAGCAGATTCGCGACATTGGCGCAAGCAATGAGCAGCACGCAGCCGACTGCGCCGAAGAGAACCAGCAGAGCGGGCTCGACATTGCCTACCAACTGGTCGAGTAACGGTTCCACATGACCGCTCGAAAAATGCAAATTCGTGTCTGGATATTGTTTCGAGAGGTTGGAATTGATTCGGGCCATGTCCGCTTGTGCCTGGCCTACGGAGACACCGGGTTTCACGCGGCCAACGACCAGAAGAAAATGTGCGCCGCGTTCGCTCGTTATCGGCGGATCGGGAGGGGTGGCTGTAGCGTCGTCAGCGAGCGTCGTCCAGAGTTGCACTGTGGGCGTTTGAATCGGAAAATTGAATCCGGGGGGCATGACTCCCACCACGGTATAGCTTCGCCCTCCGAGGATAATTCGTTGGCCGAGTATCTTAGGATCCGCGCTGAACGTGGTTCGCCACAGGCGATCGCTCAGAACGACGACCCGATGCCCGGCCTTTTCTTCTTCCGGCAGAAATCCGCGGCCTAACGCGGGTGCGACACCCAACGTCGAAAAGAAATCCGCGGACACAATCTCACCGCTTAAATGAGCCGGCTGGTCGCCACCCGTCAGCGTGTAATCGCTGTCATGAAAAGCGGTGATATGGCTGAAGACTTGATTTTGATTTCTCCAGTCGAAAAAATCCGGATAAGACGCGGATTTGTGCGGCACTCCAAGCACGGTGTCGAAATACTGAACAGACATGAGCTGGTCGGATTGAGGGAAGGGAAGAGGGCGCAGTAAGACTGCATTGACCACGCTGAAAATTGCGGTGTTGGCGCCGATGCCGAGCGCCAGCGTCAACACCGCGACTGCCGTAAACGCCGGAGACTTCGCGAGCATGCGGAGCCCGTAGCGGAGATCTTGCAGCAAAGTTCCCATGGATTCTCCCTGGTCCTCGCTGCCGCGCTCTGCCGGTGCAAGCTCGCGAGTTTAGCTATTGCTTAGCCGGCGGCTCGAATTTCGAGTCGTCGACGGGCACATTATTCTTCACATCTTTGATCATGTAAGACGAAGACTCGCCCGCCTTCGACCACGTGGTCTTGTACGGGATATTCACGCCGTCTACCGGCTTGTAATCCGCATAGTCGGCTTGAACCGGCAAAGAACCGAATATCGTTCGATTTCGGATCATCCGACGTACCAACAGCCCGGATTGTTCGTCGAAAAATAAAAGCTCGATGATGCCGTCCGGCGCCTTCGCCTGCATAACGTAAGTTGTTTCATCGCCGATCTTCGCTCGGGCTCGGACGTGCTTGTCCGTGTAGCTTTTGAGCGCCGCGGCTGGATTCACCGCTGCTTCCCGCCGCAAAATGATGGCGTCGCTTGGCTCTGCGTCGCGCGTTCCTTGGCTGGATGCAACCCATGCGCGCGAGCCATCAAAGCCGGCCGTGATTTCTCCTTCGGGCAACGTCGTCACCTCATACATTTTGCCGAGTCCCTTTTCGTAGGTTTCAACCGCGTAGGTCTTACCGTCGCTGTCGGTCTCTTGCAGTTGAATCTCACGCGAAGTCACTTTGCTCAGGGCCTCTTCGCTGCCAATGGCTTGAGTGTATTTGTCGAGTACTGCATCGGCGCTCGGAAGCGGTTGGGGCGTAGAGCCCGCGGTCGGCCGGATAAATTGCGGGGCTAGCGCTTCCGCCGGAAGCGGCGGGACACCCATCGGCTGATGATTTCCCTGATGGCATGTGTAGCAGCTCACTTCGGAGCGTCCATCGAAATTGTTTTTGTTGATGGCAAAAAGCATGGTCATCATTTGGCGAGCCGTTTCTTTTTCCGGCTTCTCGTCCTTGTCGAAAGGCTTTACATGGCAGTAGTCGCATTTCACGCCAAGGGCTGTGGTGATATAGCGCATTCCGGGCAGGAGGTCAGAGGCCGGAATGTCATTCAGCACCTTAATGTTTTTGTAATACTGCCCAGCAGTTTTGTCTTTCGGTGCCTGCTCGAGTTGCGCGCCCGTTCCGACGGCAAGCGCCAACACGGCGGCCGACGCAATCAACGTTGGGCTCAGCAGCTGGCGAACCGTCGCGTTCAGTTTTTGTAAAACACCTTGCATCACATCCTCCCAGAATTGAAATTCGTGAACTTGGGCCGCCATGCTTCAGCGATCACTGGCGGCCAGTTCAGGTTCCCCGATTCTACGCGAGTTGCGATTTTCTGGGCAGTTTTCAATGTTCATCCGAAACCATTATTCGTAGCGCAGAGCTTCCATCGGATCCAGACGCATCGCGCGCCGCGCCGGGATGTAGGAAGCAGCCAGAGCAACCAGCACGATCAAAACAGGCACGCCGATAAAAGTCGCGGGGTCCCTTGCCGTAACACCGAAAAGCAGGCTGGACATCAGGCGAGTAATGGCAAAACAAGCGACGATTCCGATGGCGACGCCCGCAATCACCAGCGTCGCACTCTGTCTGAGCACAAGCCGCAGAACGTTGCGAGGTTGCGCTCCGAGTGCCATTCGAACCCCGATTTCGTGTGTACGCTGGCTGACGGAATACGAGAGGACACCGTACATACCAATCGTCGCGAGAAGCAGTCCCAGAGCGCCCAAAATGGCTGAGAGCGCAGCCGCCGTGCGGTACGAGAAAAGGGATATGCGAACGAGCTCATCGACATTTGCCGATTGCAGAACCATCACGCCCGGATCGAGCGATTTTGCCGCCTCGCGCACTTCCCCGAGCAAGCTCGCCAGGTTGCCAGAGCTTCGAACCAGGACGTTCGCGTCGGTTTCACCATTTTCCAGACACGGAAAATAAAGGAACGCTTCCGGTTGCTCGGTCATGGTGTGGTATTTGATGTCTTTCACGACGCCAACAATTGTCCACCAGCGATGCCAACTGGAAATGCGATGCCCGATCGCGCTCTGTCCCGGCCAAAACCTTTGCGCCATCGTTTGATTAACGATCACGACCAGGGGCGCGCCCTGGCGATCCTGTTCGGTGAAATCGCGGCCGTCTATCACCGGAATCTGCATGGTCGAAAAATAGTTCGGTCCGGCGTCATTGAAATCAATGTACATGTCTTCGTTGGGCGCCGGCGTGTAGCCTTCGATCACCGGCTCCGTATACCCACGGCCGTAAAACCAAAGAGGAACGTAGCGCTCCATGGTCACGGATTTAACGCCGGGCAGCGTGCGAAGGCGCTGAAGCAGATTGTCGTAAAAGGCGTGCGAGGATTCGTTCGTATAGCCATTCGGACGAAGATCAAATGCGGCAAGCAGCACGTGATTTGGGTTGAACCCGGGACTCGCGGCCTGCACGTTTCTGGCGCTGCGCAGCAACAGGCCTGCACTGACCAGAAGAACGAGCGCAAGAACAACTTCCGAAACCACGAGGAGGCTCCGCAGGCGGCCGTGCTCGGAGCCTGCTGAACTCGTGCGGCCGCCATCTTTCAGCGAGCGGCTGAGATTCGGCGAAGAAGCGCGGAGCGCGGGAACGACTCCGCAGATGACGCCAGTCAGGACAGACAGCGCGACCGTGAAGGCGAGCACCTCGGCGTTGACGCCGAGAGAAAGCCCGATGGGGAAGACACCGGCTGGAAAAAAGAAAACGAGCAAATTCGCTGCCCACGAAGCGACAAGAATTCCACCGGCGCCGCCGGCTAGGGCGAGTAGCAGGCTTTCGACAAGCAATTGTTGAAGCAGACGCATCCTGCTGGCTCCGAGGGCCGAGCGAACCGCGATCTCCCGTCCGCGGCCGGCGGCACGCGCGAGAAGCAAGTTTGCAATATTCGCGCACGCGATCAGCAGCACCAGAACCGCAACGACGGAAAGAAACAAGAGCGCGGAAAGCAAAAGACTCTGGGCGCCGTAATGCGCCTTCCAGACCGGTGCGACGAAGACTCCCACATTCCGGCTCGAGGCGGGATATTCCCGCGCGATGCGGCGCGCAATAGTCGACAAGTCAGCCTGCGCTTGCGCTACCGTGACGCCGGGCTTGAGCGGCCCCATCAAATGAACGAAAGTTGGCGAGCGCTGCTCTAAGTCTTCGCCGGGAAGAATTGCCGGCTGCATCATCATCGGCACCCAGTAATCTGGAGCGACGCCGACGATCGTTCCTTGAAAGCCGCGTGGCGCGACGCCGACAATCGTAAAACCGTGGGTATTGATATTGACCGTCTGGCCGATGACACTTGGAGTCGCCCCAAACTGCCGCTGCCAGAAGGCGTAACTCAGGACAATATAGGGGTCGCCGCGCAGTGCGCCTCTGTCCTTGGCCTGAAACAGGCGGCCGCGCTCGGCGTGAACACCCAGAACGTCGAAATAATTCTCTGTGACGATCTCGCCCCAAACCCGCTGCTCTTGTTTATTGCCTGCCCACGTCATGTTCGCCGGCACAAGCTCGAAGCCCACAAGCCCGGAGAGGACCTCGTTTTGATCACGGTAATCGCGGAAATCGGGATACGAACTTGTATGGTATTCGCCGCTGGGCATAACGGTTTCGATGGCGACGAGGCGATCCGAGTGTTCTATGCCTGGAAGCGGATGCAAAAGAACGGACTGCACCCAACTGAATACCGTGGCGTTTCCGCCGATGCCGAGGGCAAGAGTCAACACGGCGATGGCAGTGAATCCGGGATTCTTCAGCAGCATGCGAATCGCGTAGCGCAGGTCTTGCAGCAGGCTGCCCATCATCAATCTCCTATTCGTAGCGCAGTGCAGTGTTCGGATCCAGGCGCATCGCGCGTCGCGCCGGAATGTACGAAGCCAGCAGCGCCACCACAGTCAAAAGCAACGCCACAGCCAAGAACGTCAGCGGGTCGGTAGCTCTCACTCCGTAAAGCAAGCTCGAGATCAGCCGAGTTGCCGCGAGCGACAGCGCAATGCCAATCACTAAACCAATCACCGCCAGCCGCGCCGCTTCGCCTACGATCAGTCGCAATACATCCCCGCGTTGCGCGCCCAGCGCCATGCGGATGCCGATTTCCTGCGTCCGCCGCGTCACCGAGTGCGCCACCATCCCGTAAATGCCCACCGCCGCCAGCGCCAGCGCCGCTCCAGCAAAAATTCCCGCGAGCAGCAGCAGGAAACGTTTCTCGGCCAACCAGCCGCCCACGTCGTCGGCAAACGTAGAGAATTGAACCGGGGTATTCGGATCGAGCTCCTGAAAAATTGCCTGCGCCGAGGGAACGATGGCACTGGCCGGCAAGGCCGTCCGCAGAACAATCGCAGGGGAACCGTTGCCCAGTCCCCGCTGGCGATAATCGACATAAACCATAGGGGTCATCGGTTGATCCAGTCCGTGGGCGCGAACGTCGCCGACAACTCCGACAATCGTGAGCGGCTTCAGGATGCCGTCCATGTTGCTGAAGTCAATGATCTGACCGACGGGGTTTTGATTTGGCCATTTCTCTTGCGCCAGATTTTGGCTAACCAGCGCGACGTTCGGCGCGTCAGGGCCATCCTGCTCGTCGAACATGCGTCCGCGAATGAGTGGAATCCCAGTCGCGCGGAAAAATCCCGCGCTCGCGACGGCGCGATCGGCTTGCCCGGTCTGCTTCGTATTTTGGGCCATGCGCCCCCACTCATCGAAGTTCGTCGGCGCCGAATGACCATTGAGAAGTAAGAATAGTCCGTCGTTGAACCCCTCCGAGTCCGCGATGGGAAGCGCCCCTGCGACTCCTGCCGATTCGACTCCGGGGATCGCGCGCACTCGTTGCAGCGCGTTGTCTAGGAATTGAGTCTGCCGCGCGATTTCTGCCTGCCTCTGCTGAGGTGTCAGTTCGTCTTGTGGTTGAGGAAGCGAAAACTTCAATACCAGCAAATTCTCTCCGCTAAAGCCCGGACTCACCGAGATCAGCCGCAGAAAGCTGCGGCCCAAAAGCCCCGCGCCAACCAGCATCACTAACGTGGCGGCAATTTCGCCAATCACCAGCACGCTGCGGGTTCGCTGGCTACCCGCGCTGTAACCTCGCGAACCCGCGCTCAGTGCATCGTTCAGGTTCACTCCACCGGCGCGCCACGCAGCAAACAGTCCCAGGCCGACCGCGACAATCAAAGTGGTCGCAACCGTAAATGAGAGAACGGAACCATTAATCGCGATACCTTGCTGTCGCGGCAAACTTGCAGGAAGGATCGCGGGAAGCAAACTCGTTGTCCACAGCGCGATCAAAACTCCTAGCGTCCCACCAGCGAGAGCCAGCGTCAGCGATTCGGCAAGCAATTGCTGCACAAGGCGGCCGCGGCCAGCTCCGAGCGCCGCGCGTACCGCCAATTCCTTGCGCCGCGCCGACGTGCGCGCCACCAACAATCCTGCAACGTTCGCGCACGCAACCAGAAACAAAAGAATGACGGCGCCGAAAAGGGCGATCAGAGCCGAGCGGACATTTGCGACGATGGTGTCGGCAAGCGGGATCACTGTCGCGTCCGTCAGGAAGTAGTCAGAGATCTCTTTTTTTCCGTACTCAGCGTGAATTCGGCGAGCAATTGTGTCGAGATTTGCGCGAGCCTGTTCGATGCTCACGCCGTCCCGAAGACGCGCGATGCCTTCTCCGTTGTGAGACGAGCGGCTGGTAGACCAGCCGTAAGTCTCGCGCGGAACCCATGCCGACACGCCCGGAGGAAAATCGAACCCCTGCGGCATTACCCCAATGACCGAATAGGATGAGCCGTCCATCGACAACCGCACCTGAGAGAAGTCCGGTCTTCCTCCCAGATGCTGTCGCCAGTAACCATAACTGACGATCATTGCAGACGCGCCATGAGGATGTAGTTCATCAGCGGCAAATTCGCGGCCCCTGAATGGTTCCACGCCCATTACTTTGAAAAAATCTTGAGAAACCAGCCCGATGTTCATGCGCACGGGCTCACTGCCGCCAGAGACAGAATCCGGTCCGGATGAAAACGTCGCGAGACCGGCGAGCGTATTGTTTTGCGAACGAAAATCCAGAAAGTTTGGATCGGCCAAACGCGTTCGATGACCGTTGGCCTCCTGTTCCCATACGGTCACGATTCGTTGTGGATTTGGATAGGGAAGGGGGCGAAGCAAGACGGCGTCAACAACAGAAAAAATCGATGTTGAGGCTCCAATGCCCAGCGCCAGCGTCAAAATGGCAACGATGGCAAATCCCGGATTCTTTGCCAACGTTCGGATACCGAAGCGCAAGTCCTGCAAAAAAGTGTTCATCGGTTCCTACCTCCGAATCGTGCAGGCACACCCCAAGCTTTTGAAAAATACGCTTGGGGATTTCTTGAAAAGATGCTCAGACGGTCTGCGTTTGCGCCCGCATCGTCTCTTCGACGATGCGCCCGTCAAACAGGTGAATCGAGCGGTCCGCCACACTCGCGAATCGAGGATCGTGCGTAACCATACAGATCGTCGCACCCTCGCCGTGGAGTTGCCGCAGCAGATCCATTACCGCTTCGCTGTTCTTCGAGTCCAAGTTTCCGGTCGGCTCGTCCGCCAGCAGAATGGAGGGTTGGCCGACAAGCGCACGGGCTACGGCGACGCGCTGCTGTTGACCTCCGGAGAGTTGCGATGGATAGTGCTTCATGCGATGCGCCATGCCCACGCGTTCGAGCACTTGCTGGACGCGCTGCTTACGTTCCGCCGACGCCATGCTCCGGTAGGTGAGCGGGAGCTCGACGTTCTCGAAGACGGTGAGGTCGCCGATCAGGTTGAACGCCTGGAAAATGAAGCCAATCTCGCGATTTC
>Ga0209168_10001593_pt1 | contig 17508 bp, 16 predicted proteins | sample Coa_R1_FD_187156 | JGI IMG/M metagenome (GOLD analysis project Ga0209168, IMG submission 187156) | Surface soil microbial communities from Centralia Pennsylvania, which are recovering from an underground coalmine fire - Coalmine... | ecosystem: Environmental > Terrestrial > Soil > Unclassified ... | reverse complement strand
AGGAGAATGGCGAAAAAGCTGAGGAACACCAGGCCTAACAGCTTCCCCGCCAGCAGCGCGCCGATCTCGGGCGTGTTCTTGAAGTAACGAAGCAGCCGCACGAGCACGAGCATCACGCCCGCCCAGAACGCCGCGCCGATCAGCAGCACGATCGCCCAGCGTCCGGCGCCGCTGCGTTGCGAATCGGTGGCGCGCGACCGGTTGCGTACCGTGCGCAGCTTGGGCGACACCACGTGCGCCAGCGACGGCGCCGGCAACGGCGCGGCCACCGCGTCAGGCATCCAGCACCTCGACCAACTCGCGCGCGGCGCGCTCGCCCGTGAGCTGCAGGAAATAGCTCTCCAGGTCGTGCTGGCCTAACGAGGCGGCGGTCGCCATCAGCTCCTCCACCGTACCCGACGCGCGGATGCGCCCGCCCTGGATGATCGCGATCCGGTCGCACACATCCTCGGCGATCTCGAGCGTGTGCGTCGACATGAGGATGGTGTGTCCGCGCCGCGTGTACTCGCGGAACAGATCCTTGAGGATGCGGGCCGCTTTCGGATCCAGCCCCACCATCGGCTCATCGACCACGATCACTTCGGGTCGGTGCAGGAACGCGCTCGCGATGATGAGCTTCTGCCGCATCCCGTGGCTGTAGCTCTCGACCAGCTCCTGCTTCCATTCGCTGAGGTCGAACAACGCGAGCAGTTCGTCCATGCGCCGTTCGACGGCGGCTCCGTCCTGGCTGTACAACCCGGCCACGAAGCGGAGAAATTCGGCGCCGCTCAACTTCTCGTAGATGAACGGCCGATCCGGGATGTAGCCGAGCTTGGTCTTGGCCGCCGTGGGATTGGCGTTCACATCGATGCCGCCGATGCGCACCGTGCCGCTGCTCGGGCGCAGGATGCCCGCGATCATGCGCAGCGTGGTCGTCTTGCCCGCTCCGTTAGGCCCGAGGAAGCCGAACAACTCGCCGGCCGGAACGTCGAGGTCGATGGCATCCACGGCGGTGAACGAGCCGTATCGCTTCGTGAGCCCCTGCAGCTGGATCATGGAGTGGACGGGGAAGGAGTGGGTGCCGCGCGGGCATCGCGCGCGTTCGCGCGCGACCAGTTGCTGTAGGCCAGCTCGTACGCGGTCCGCCGCATCCGCATGCCGGCGATCGGATCCGCCATCACCATGCGGCCGCTCTCGTCGATCCAACCGGTGAGGCGGCCGCCGTTCTGTTCCTCGATGCGCCACGCGCGCACCGTGTCCTGGTGCGCCACGATCCACTGCTGCCCGTCCGCGTCGAACGTCGCGCTGTCCGGCTCCACGAACAGCGATTCGGCGGTCACCGCGATGGTGGTCATGGACGACGAGTCGGTGGCGGGATCGAACACGTCGTAGGTAAAGTGCTGGCCGACCTTCGGCCGCTCGCCTAACGCGATTACCATCGGCACCATGGTCGGCAAGAAGAGCGGCGCCGACAGGACGATGCGCCGCTTCACCGGACGCGCGCCCTTGGCGGCAATGCTCAGCGACAACAGCGTGTCATGCACCACCGTGCCGCACGCTTTGTACGGCCCGGCGTCGGCGCCCAACTCGTAGCAGAAGCCGGTGAGCCGCAACGCCCGCGTGAGCGACACCTGCAGCCGCGCCGAGAACCGCGCGCCGCCGGCCACGTTGGCGACGACGAAATCGGAAATGAGGACGCGTGTCTGCGTCGTGTCGATCGTCGAGGACGCAAAGCCGATCTGGCTCGTACCGTTAGACACTTCGTAATAGTCGGCGCCCGGCGACACGAAAAGCGCCGCGCGCGCCAACCGCGCTGCTTCGCCGCCGGCAAACTGGCGCCGCGCGAGCGTCGCCAAGCCGCCGACCCACAGCGCCAGGATCGCCCCGGCCGCGACGACGCGTGGTCGCATCAGCGCCCGGCTCTCGAGAGCGCGGCGGAGAACACCTCCTGCTCCATCCGCGACTCGACGATCACGGTGATGCGCGACGGAAACCGCGCCCGCGCGACGTGCGGCGCGATCACCGCGGCCATGAGCTCGGCGCTGTCCTCGAGGCCGAGGTTGCCGGCGCCTAACCCGAACGGCGCGCAGGCCAGGTGCTCGATCTGCCAGTCGCCCGCGCGCTGCAGCGCGCTCAAGAGCGCGCGGCGCACGCCGCCTTCGCTCACCGGCTCCGTGGCGCTCGAGATCACGGCGCTCACGAGGAACTCGACCGAGAGATCGCCGGCACCCGTGACGACGGCCGAACCAACCGGCAACGCGTCGTGCGATGTGAGCTGCTGCCGGAGACGCGCGCCGCCGGCGGTTTCGAGTCGGCGGAGCAGCGGCGTGGTGGCGCGCAGCTCGTCGGTCACCGGCCACGCGATCGCGTCGGCGGTCGCGAACGCGAGATCCTCGACGCGGACGTCGATCGCATGCTCGGCCGCAGCCGTCTGATCGCCGGGTGTCGTCACGCGGGCGCGGTTTCCTGGCCGATCCACGCCAGATAGCGGTCGAGGCCGGTCGTCACCGGCAGCGCCAACAGCTCCGGAAGTTTGTATGGATGGAGGTCGACGAACGCTTGTTCGAGCGCCGCGAGGCGGTCCGCCCGCGTCTTGAGGATGACCACAACTTCGTGCTCGTCGGCCACTTTGCCTTCCCATCGATACAGCGATCGGGCGCCGGGCAGCATGGTGCCGCAGGCGACGAGGCGGCGATCGAGAAGCGCGCGGATGAGCGTCACGGCGTCTTCATCGCTCGAGACGGTGGTCAGGACGACCAGGGCGTCCGGATGCGGCATGTGGATTCACGGAGAAGACGGTACGACGGCAGGCTGGTTCGGCGACGTGGGAATCTATATGGCCTGTCGGTTCCCGTCTGCACCGCAGCGCTCCGGAACCGGTTGGCGGACGTACGCTTAAGGACGATCGAGCGCGCGATCGGCAAGCCGAACGGGATCGACACCGCCGCGCGAAATCCGAGGCTGGTTGCGGTGTCACGGTGTGCACCCACCGTCGTTCGCGGCGACTCTTGACGAGTCGCCCGGTCGCCCGCATCTTCACCTAGACATCTATGCCTAGCAGGTTAGGTGACCCAATGCCGACCAGCAAGAGCGACGTCCTGCAGGGCACGCTCGACCTCCTCGTGCTGCGCACGCTCGACGTCCGCGGCGCCCTCCACGGCTACGCGATCACCCAGCACATCCAGCGCGGATCGGCCGATCTCCTCCGCGTCGAAGAGGGTTCGCTCTATCCCGCGCTCCATCGGATGGAGCAGGCTGGATGGATCCGCGGCCGCTGGGGCACCACCGAGAAGAACCGCCAGGCGCGCTTCTACGCCATCACCGCGGCCGGCCGTCGCCAGCTCGCCCAGGAGCAGGAGAGCTGGGAGCGCCTGACCGATGGCGTGAGCCGCGTGCTCCGCTTCGCCTAACAAGCCGCCGCCGCTGCCGTCCGAGACCGGAGCGTCCCCATGTCCTGGTTCCAACGCCTCGCCAACACCGTGCGCGCCCGTGCGCTCTCGCGAAACCTCGACCGCGAAGTGGCGTTCCATCTCGCCGAGCGTGCCGACGAGCTCACGGCGCGCGGCATGACCGCGGACGAGGCGTCGCTCGAGGCCCGCCGCCGCTTCGGGAATCGTACCGTACAGACCGAACGCACGCACGACCGCGACGTCCTCCTGTGGCTCGAGTCGCTGTTCGCCGACACCCGCTATGCGGCCCGGGCACTGATCGCCAACCCCGGCTTCACAACCGTCGCCGCCCTCTCGCTTGCGTTAGGCCTCGGCGCCAACACGGCCATTTTCTCGCTCACCGACGCCGTCGTGCTGCGCTCGCTCCCGGTTCGCGACCCGGGACAACTCATGATGGTCGTGATGCGGGACAAAGGGCACGCCGAGCTGAGCGACAAGGGCCAGCCGTACCTCACCAATCCGATCTGGGAAGAGATCCGCGACCACACGCACGTCTTTTCGGGAGTGTTTGCGTACGGGAGCCGCACCTTCAACCTTGCGAACGGCGGCATCGTCAGGCACGCCAACGGCGCGCTCGTGAGTGGATCCTTCTTCGACGTGCTGGGCGTCCAGTCGGTCGCGGGCCGGTTGATCGGAGCAGGTGACGACGTCCGCGGATGTCCCGGTGTCGCCGTCGTGAGCGGCGGATTTGCGACGCGCGAGCTCGGCGGTGCGGCGAGTGCCGTCGGGCGGACGCTGTCCATCGACGGCCATCCGGTCCCGATCGTCGGCGTCTCCGATCCACGCTTCTTTGGCATCGAGGTCGGCCGCAAGGCGGACGTGTTCGTCCCGCTCTGCGTCGTCGATCTCTTCGATGGCCGGCACGCGCTCGACGAGCGTTCGCGCTGGTACCTGGAGGCGGTCGGCCGAGCGCCAGTCCTAACGCCCGAGCTCGTGAACGCCAAACTTGCCGCCGCAGCCCCGGCCGTCATGCAGGCGACGCTGCCGTCGGATTGGTCGCGAGCCAGCCAGACGAGTTACCTCTCGCGATTGCTCGGCGTGCGACCGGCCGCGGGAGGCTTGTCGGAGCTGCGAAACCAGTATGCGCATCCGCTGTGGCTGCTCATGGCGGCGGTCGCGGTGGTGCTCCTCATCGCCTGCGTCAACATCGCCAACCTCCTCCTCGCGCGCGGCGCCGCGCGGCAGCGCGAGATGGCCATCCGGCTTTCACTGGGCGCTGGTCGCGCGCGGGTCATACGACAACTGCTGACCGAGAGCGTGCTCCTCGCGCTGATCGGCGCGCTGCTCGGTGCGCTCTTCGCGCGGTGGGCGGATCGTCTCATTGTGGCGTGGATTTCCACGCGGCACGAGCCCGCGTCGCTCGACCTGTCCCTCGACTGGCGCGTGCTCGGCTTCATGATCTGCGCTGCGTTAGTCACTGCCCTGCTGTTCGGCCTCCTCCCTGCCTGGCGCGCGACACGAGTCGATACGCATACGATGCTGAAGTCCGGCGGCCGCGGCCTTGCCGGCAATCGACGCCAGCGGATGAGCCGGCCGCTCGTCGCGGCGCAACTCGCGCTCTCGCTCGCACTCGTGACGGGTGCCGGTCTGCTGCTCACCACGTTCCGTAATCTCGACACCGTGGATCCGGGCTTCCGTCGGGATGGCGTCTACATCGTGCAAACCGATTTCGCACACGCGTCCTCCGACACCTCACGGCTCCCGGCCATGGAGCACGAAGCCCTGCAGCGGCTGAGCGCGATTCCCGGTGTGCGCAGCGTGAGTCAATCGGCCTTCACCGCGATGAGCGGCGCCGGCTGGAACGACCTCATTCTGGCGCCTGGCTGGATCGCACACAGCAGCAACGACTCGCTGTCCTACTTCAACGAGGTGAACGAGAATTTCTTCTCGACGATGGGCATGCCGCTTCTCGCCGGGCGCACGTTCACCGCGGTTGACGGTACGTCGCCGATCAACGTGGCGATCGTCACCCGCACGATGGCTCGGCGGTTTTTCGGAACCGACAACGCGCTGGGCCGCATGTTTCGCACGCCGGTCGGCGACACGACGTCTCCGCCATACCAGGTGGTCGGCGTGGTGGGCGACAGCAAGTACAACTCGCTCGACGAAGAGACAAACCCGATCGTGTACCTTCCGTTAGGCGCCAGGTCGGGCATCCACGGGTGGACGCAGTGGAACTACGAGATCCGCAGCGACCTGCCCATGTCGAGCATTCTTCCGGCGGCGCGCGACGCCGTCGCGGCGGTGAGCCCGGCCATCGAGCTCGATGCAACCACCGTGGCCGCGCAGGTCGAGGCAACGCTCGCGCGTCCGCGGCTCCTCGCCACCTTGTCGAGCTTCTTCGGCGCCCTCGCGCTCGTGCTCGCTGTGGTCGGACTCTACGGCACGCTCGCGTACGATGTCACCCGCCGCCGCAATGAAATAGGCATTCGGATGGCGCTCGGCGCCGCGTGGCGGGACGTCGTGCGCCTCGTGCTCGGCGATGCGGGGTGGATCGTCGGGGCCGGGATTGCCGTCGGTGCGGTGCTTTCGCTCGCCGGGTCGCACCTCGTCTCGTCATTGCTGTACGGAGTGGCGCCGCAGGATGTTCGGACGCTGGTCGCGGCGATGCTGGTCCTGGCTTCGACCGCGCTGATTGCCACGATGCTTCCTGCGTGGCGCGCCGCCCGAACGGACCCGACGGAGGCGCTCCGCGACGAGTGAGCGCCCGCGCGCGAGGCGGATGAGCAGCCGCTTGTAACGCGGCCCGCCGACGGTCACTTTTCACGGGTTATGCCCGAAGAGCGGCTGATCGTTCGCGGCGCCCGCGAACACAATCTCAAGAACATCGACATCGCGATTCCCCGCGACCGATTGACCGTGATCACCGGTCTCTCCGGTTCGGGGAAGTCGTCGCTCGCCTTCGACACGATTTACGCCGAGGGACAGCGGCGCTACGTCGAGTCGCTGTCGGCATACGCGCGGCAGTTCTTGGGCCTCATGGAGAAGCCCGACGTCGACGCGATCGAAGGGCTCTCGCCGGCCATCTCGATCGAGCAGAAATCGGCCGGACACAACCCGCGCTCGACGGTCGGAACGGTCACCGAGATCTACGACTACCTGCGACTGCTGTACGCGCGGGTGGGCACGCCGCACTGCCCCAATTGCGGGCGCCCGGTGGAACGTCAGAGCGCGACGCAGATCGCCGACTCGATCCTCGCGTGGCCGGCGAACACGCGCATCGAAGTGCTGGCGCCCCTCGTGCGCGGGCGCAAAGGTGAATTTCGCGACCTGCTCGAATCGGCGCGCAAGCAGGGGTTCGTGCGGGCGACGATCGACGGCAAGGCGATCGAGCTGGCGAATCCGCCGAAGCTGGCCAAGACGGTCAACCACAGCATCTCGGTGATCGTCGACCGCCTCACGGTGCGGGAGGAGGATCGGGGCCGCCTAACGGACTCGCTGGAGACGGCGCTCAAGCTCGCCGACGGCCTCGTCGAGGTGGTGCGCCACGGCGGCGAGGCGTCATCGGCCTCGCAGATTTTCTCCGAGCGGTACGGGTGCCCGGAGTGCGGCATCTCGCTCACCGAGCTCGAGCCGCGCCAGTTCTCCTTCAATTCGCCGTTCGGCGCGTGCGTCGAGTGCGGTGGGTTAGGCACACGGCGCGAAGTGAGCGAGGAGCTCATCCTGGGCGACCCGCGCATCTCGATCCTCGAGGGTGTCATCTTGCCGTGGGGCGAGCCGGCGGGCCACCTGCGCAAGTCGGTGCTGCCGGCGCTCGCCAAGCAGTACAAGTTCGATCTCAACACCCCGTGGGGCGACCTCCCCCAGAAGGTGCGCGACGTCCTGTTATACGGCGCCGCCGGTCGCAGGATGACGTTCCGGTTGGACACCGAGAAATTCCACGGCGAATATCAGGGCGCGTGGGAGGGCGTGTTGTCGCTCATCCAACGCCGCTATCGCGAAACCACGTCCGATGCGGTGCGCGTCGAGCTCGAGGAGTTCATGGTCGAAGCGCCGTGCACGGCGTGCGGCGGACGCCGGCTCAAGCCGGAGTCGCTCGCCGTGACCGTCGGCGGCAAGAACATCGGCGAGCTCGTCGAGATGTCGGTCACGGCGACGCTGCGGTTTCTGGAATCGCTGCCACTCAGGTCCTACGGCAAACCCGGTCTCGACGCGTCGATCGCCGGCCCGATTCTGAAAGAAGTGCGCGAGCGCCTGCGCTTTCTCGCCGACGTTGGACTCGACTACCTGACGCTCAGCCGCTCCGCCGAATCGTTGTCGGGCGGCGAAGCGCAACGCATTCGGCTGGCCACGCAGATCGGGTCTCGCCTCGTGGGCGTCTTGTACATCCTCGACGAGCCGTCCATCGGGCTGCACCAGCGCGACAACGCGCGCCTGCTCGCCACGCTGCGGCAGCTCCGCGACCTCGGCAACACGGTCATCGTGGTCGAGCACGACGAAGAGACGATGCGCGAGGCCGACCACGTGATCGACCTCGGACCGGGCGCCGGGCGCCACGGCGGCCAGGTGGTCGCCCAAGGGACGGTCGACGAAGTGTCGCGCAATCCGCAGTCGCTCACGGGACGCTACCTGAGCGGCGAGCTCCGCATCGACGTCCCGGCGGCGGACGAGCGGCGCCAACCCCAACGGGGGCGGGCGCTGCGCGTCGAGGGCGCGCGGGCGCACAACCTGGCGAACGTCACCGTCGACTTTCCGTTAGGCCTGTTCGTGGCCGTGACGGGCGTGTCCGGCTCGGGCAAGTCGACGCTCGTCGAAGACATCGTGCACCGCGCGCTCGCGCGCCACTTTTATCGCGCGCGCCTCATTCCCGGCGAGCACGACCGCATCCGCGGCCTCGAGCACATCGACAAGGTCATCGACATCGACCAGAGTCCGATCGGCCGCACGCCGCGCAGCAATCCGGCAACCTACACCGGCCTGTTCACGCCCATCCGCGAGTTGTTCGCCGAGTTGCCCGATGCCAAGATTCGCGGCTACGGTCCCGGTCGATTTTCGTTCAACGTGAAGGGCGGCCGGTGCGAGGCATGCCAGGGCGACGGGCTGGTGAAAATAGAGATGCACTTTCTCCCGGACGTGTACGTGCCGTGCGAGGTGTGCAAGGGCAAGCGCTACAACCGCGAGACCCTCGAGGTGCGGTTCCGCGGCGCGTCGATTGCCGACGTGCTCGACATGACCGTCGAGGATGCCGCGGCGTTCTTCGCCAACCAGCCGCGCGTTAGGCAGAAGCTCGAGACGCTCGTCGATGTCGGGTTGGGCTACGTCCACTTGGGGCAGAGCGCCACCACACTGTCGGGCGGGGAAGCCCAACGCGTGAAGCTGGCCACGGAGCTCTCCAAACGCGACACCGGCCGCACGTTCTACATCCTCGATGAGCCCACGACGGGCCTCCACTTCGAGGATGTGCGTCTCCTCCTGCGCGTCCTGCACCGGTTGGTCGACAAGGGCAACACGGTACTCGTGATCGAGCACAACCTCGATGTCATCAAGACGGCCGATTGGATCATCGACCTGGGTCCCGAGGGCGGTGCGAACGGCGGCAGGATCATCGCCACGGGCACTCCCGAGGATGTCGCAGGAACGCCCGGTTCATCGACGGGCGATTTTCTGCGCAAGGTGTTGACCCCGCAACACACGCCTCCGACCCCGCGCGCACGCCATCGCCGAGTCGAGGCCGAAGCCGCGAATCCATGATCGCACCGCGGTCGATTGCCGATTCCCCAGCCCCGGCGTGCGCCCGGGCGCGCGCGGCCCTCGCCTGATGGTCTCGATCCTCGACATCATCGGCCCGATCATGGTCGGCCCCTCGTCGTCGCACACGGCCGGGGCCTGCCGCATCGGATTGCTCACGCGCATGATGGTTGGCGGCACGCCCGAGCGCGCGCGCATCGAGCTGCATGGCTCCTTCGCCCGCACCGGCGAGGGCCACGGCACCGACAAGGCGATCGCCGGCGGTCTGTTAGGCATGCGTCCCGATGACGAGCGCCTGCGCGACGCGCTGGACATCATGGAACGCGAAGGTCTCGACTACACCTTCGAGAAAACGTCGCTCGACGACGACGCGCACCCCAACACCACCCGCATCACGGCGCAGCACGGCGGCTTCGAGGCCGTCGTCGTCGGCTCGTCGTTAGGCGCAGGGCGCATCCGCCTCACCGAAGTCGACGGCTTCCCGGTCGACATCTCAGGCAGCCTCCCCACCCTCGTCCTCGTCGCCGAGGACCGGCCCGGATCCGTCGCCCGCATCGCGGGCGTGCTGGCCGACGAACGCATCAACCTCGCCACCATGCGCGTCACGCGAAAGGAACGCGGCGGCGACGCCTTCATGGTCATCGAGCTCGACGACGCGCCGAGCGCCGAAGCGACGAGCCGCATCGGCGCGCTCGACTGGGTGCGCTGGGTCCGCGCCCTGGACAAGGTCGGAGCCTAACGCAATGTTCCGCTCGCTCGCCGACGCGATAGCCGCCGCCGAATCCCGTGGCGCGTCGCTGTGCGATGTCGCCCTCGACGCGGAAGCCAAGGACCAGGGGCGCACCCAGGCGGACATTCGCGCCGCCCTCGATCGCGCGCTGCGTGTGATGCGCGGCGCCGTCGCCCGTGGCATGGAAGGCGATCTCCACTCGGCCTCCGGACTCGTCGGCGGCGACGCGGCCAAAGTCCGTGCGAGTCGCGCCGGCCCGCTCGCCGAGACACCATTTCGCGACATCCTCGCGCGCGCGCTCGCGGTGCAAGAGGTGAACGCGGCGATGGGTGTCATTGTCGCCGCGCCGACCGCCGGCGGCGCGGGCGTGCTGCCCGCCGTGCTCACGGGTCTCGCCGACGCCCGCGGATTCGATGACGCACACGTCGTCAGTGCCCTCGCGACCGCTGGTCTCATCGGCGCCGTGATCGCCGAGCGCGCGTCGCTCTCGGGAGCGGAAGGAGGATGTCAGGCGGAGACCGGCGCCGCCGCCGCGATGGCGGCGGGATCGGGCGTCGAATTGCTCGGCGGAACTCCGGCACAGGTGGGACACGGCGTCGCGCTCACGCTGCAAGGCATGCTCGGCTTGGTATGCGATCCGTTGGGCGGACTCGTCGAGCTGCCGTGCGTCTTCCGGAACGCCACCGGCTCGGCCATCGCCCTCGCCGGCATCGAGATGGCATTGGCCGGCGTCACGTTCGCAATTCCAGTCGACGAAGTGATCGATACGATGGGCGAAATCGGACGCGCGATGGACGTGCGTTATCGCGAGACGGCCGGCGGCGGCCTCGCAGCTACGCCGACGGGTCGTCGATTGGCCCGCGAGCGCCTGGTCCAGATTCGGCGGTCGACGCACTGAGCAGGCGTCTGTTGGCGGGTTGGCGATGCAAGTATCTTCCCGCATAGGAGATGGCCTTCGTGTGAAACGCCGTGTGCACGCGTTGCGTACGGTGAGAGAGGCGGAGTCCATGTCCGCTCTTGCGAAACAGGCATCACGGTGCACAGTGCTCGCGCTGCCACACTTCGTTCTCACGATCCAGAGTCTACGACCCATGGTGACCAAAGAAGAGATCGAAGACTTCCTCGACCGGTTGTCAATCGACGGTGCGAGCCACGCGGAGATCCACCCGGGAATGTGGATCGTACGTCCTGGCGGAGAGCTCGACGCCGATGTAGTGGTGCACTACTCACCGCCGGTGTTATTGCTGCGTATGAAGGTGATGGATCTGCCTAAGGACGCGCACGCGGGTGCGACGCTCACACGACGTCTGCTCGAGCTCAACGCGAGCGAGTTGGTGCACGGCTCGTACGGTATCGAAGGCGATGCGGTGGTTCTCACCGAAGCGATGGAGCTGTCGCACCTCGACTACGAAGAATTTCTTGCTGCCTACGAATCCATGACGCTCGCCCTGGCGTCCCACCTGCGGGAGCTCGCGGCGTACCGCGAGGATCGGTGAGCCATGGGTCTTTTCGACCGTCTTTCGTCACTGATCAAGTCCAACATCAACGATCTCATCTCCTCGGCGGAAAACCCCGAGAAGATGCTGAATCAGATTTTGATCGACATGCGTTCACAGCTTGCCAAGGCCAAGCAGCAGGTGGCCGCGGCGATCGCCGATGAACGTCGGCTGCGCGATCAGGTCGACAGCGAATACAAGGAAGGCCAGGAGTGGGAAAGGCGCGCGATGCTCGCGGTGCAGGAAGGCCGCGATGATCTCGCCAAGCAAGCGTTGTTGCGGCAGAACGAGCATGCTTCGCACGCCCAACAACTCGAGGCGACCTGGACGGCGCACCAGGCGGAGACCGAGAAGCTCAAGAATTCGCTCCGCGACCTCAACGACAAAATCGAAGAGGCCAAGCGCAAGAAGAACCTGCTCATCGCCCGGCAGAAGCGCGCCGAAGCGCAGAAGCAGATCCAGCAAACGATGTCATCGATGTCGGAGAAGTCGGCGTTCGAGGCCTTCGAGCGCATGGAAGCCAAGATCGAGGACAACGAACGGCGCATGCTGGCCAACGCCGAAATCGACGAAGAGTTCAGCGGCGACCGCCTAACGAAAGACTTCAAGGTGCTCGAAAAGGGCTCCGTGTCCAACAACGCCGACGCGCAGCTCCTGGCCCTCAAGCAAAAAATGGGCATGCTGCCGCAAGGCGCGCCCGCGCAGAACAGACAGCTCGGTACCGGCGGCAACAATGGGCCTGCCGAGGAAACGGTGCACGCGGAAATCGAAGACGACCACGGCGGCGCACCCGGGGAGGGCAAGAAGCCGGCGTGAACGCGGCATCAGCCGGAGGCGGTCCCGGAGGCACCAGTGCAACGGGGGCAAGCGGCGGAGGGTCAGCTCGATTCCGCTTTGCCCCCGTCCTTGCGGCTACCGTCATCACGCTGCTCGCTCTGCTGCTGCTCTATTCCACGGCAGAGCTCTTTCTTCTTCTTTTCATCGCGGTCCTCATCTCGCTCTACCTCGGCGCGCTCTCCGACGGCATCCAGAGCCGCACGGGGTGGCCGCGCGGAGGGGCGGTGGCGCTGGCGATCATCGCGTCGCTGGCCGTGTTCGTCGGCTTCATCTGGCTCTTGGTGCCGCCGATCGTCGAACAGACGCAAGCGTTAGTCAAAGTCCTGCCCGACACGATTCTCCGCTGGGACAGCGCCATCGACCAGGCGTTGGCCCGCAACCCGGCGCTCCGTTCACTGTGGAATCCGGGACAGCACCGCGTGTTGCTCGCCGTCTACGAGCAAACGTCGCGCTACTTCACCGACGTCCTGCCCAAGTTGTTCGGCGCGCTCGGCTTCACGATCGAGATCGTGTCGGTCGCGATCATGGGCGTCTACCTCACGCTGCATCCCGGACTGTATCGCGAGTATCTCATCGCGCTCTTCCCGCCGCTGCACCGCGACCTGGTTCGCAACGTACTCGCCGACCTGTCGCGCACGCTGCGCTCCTGGATCGTCGGACAGCTGACGTCGATGACGCTCCTGGGGGTCCTCACCACGATCGGATTGTGGGCGTTAGGCGTGCCCTACTGGTTGACCTTCGGCTTGTTCGCCGGCGTCGCGGCCATCGTGCCGTTCTTCGGCACGCTCGTCTCCACGCTCTTGCCCGCGCTGTTCGTGTTGGGCGCCTCGGGCGGACCCGGCCGCGCGCTCGCCGTGATCGGGTTAGGCGTGTTCATTCACCTCATCGAAGGCAATCTCGTCTCGCCGCTGATCATGCAGCGGCAGGTGAATTTGCCGCCGGTGCTCACCATCCTGAGCGTGCTCATCATGGGCAAGCTCCTGGGACCCGTCGGCCTGCTCGTCGCCGTGCCCACGCTCGTGCTCGTCGACGTGATCGTGCGGCGCGTGTTGATGAACCGCATTTACGAAGGACACGGATTCCGCCGGTTGGTCCGCGACCGCGCGTTCGTGGTCAAGGCGCCGGCGCCCGAAACCGACGTCGTCGTTCCCGCGAATCCCCCGGACGTGCTCGCCCGCGCCGAATCGTCGGGCGCCAAGCGCGTCGCCTAACTTACACGCCATGTCGTCCGACCTTCGCTTCCTGATTCTCGTCGAGGGCCACTTCGGCCCGCTTTCGTCCAAAACCGCCAACTCGTGCATTCGCTACACGCCGGACCGCGTCGCAGCGGTCATGGATTCGCGCTTCGCCGGCAAAACCGCGCAGGACGTGTTGGGCTTCGGCGGCGACATCCCGGTGGTCGGCACGCTCGCCGACGGCCTCGCGCGCAAACCCACCGCGCTGCTCATCGGGGTCGCGCCCCAGGGCGGCCGCCTGCCCGACGAGTGGCGCACGACGATTCTCGGCGCCATCGATGCGCGACTCGACGTATGGAGCGGCCTGCACACGTTCTTGAGCCACGACGCGGAATTCGCCGCGCGCGCCGCCCAACGAGGCGTCACACTGCACGACCTGCGTTTGCCGCCCGCCGATCTCCCCGTCGCCGGCGGACGCGTGCGCGATGTCGATGCGACCGTCGTCCTAACGGTGGGCTCCGACTGCAATATCGGAAAGATGACCGCCGCCCTGCAGCTCCGGGACGGCCTCGCCCAACGCGGACGCGCCGTCCGCTTCGCCGGCACCGGGCAGACCGGCATCCTCATAGAAGGATGGGGCATCGCCGTTGACGCGGTGATCGCCGACTTCATCGCCGGCGCGGCGGAACGACTCGTCCTCGAGGCCGCGGATGGCGCCGACATCGTATTGGTCGAAGGACAGGGCTCGGTGATCCACCCCGGCTATTCGGGCGTGACCCTGGGCCTCCTCCACGGATCGCTACCCCACGCGCTCGTGCTGTGCACGCAACCGTCGCGCACGACCATCACCAACAATCCCTGGATCACGATTCCGCCGCTCACCGACCTCATCGCGCTCCACGACGCGCTCACCCGACCGCTGCGCGCCGCACCGGTCATCGCCGTGTGCTTGAACACTTACGATCTCACGGAGCGCGCGGCGCTCGATGCGATCGCCCGCGCGAGCGATGAAACCGGATTGCCGGCGACCGACCCGGTCCGATTCGACCCCGAACCCTTAGTCCAGGCAATCGACGCGTTTCACGCTGCCCGCAATATTTCGTCACGCGCCGCAGCAATTCGCTAACGCCCCGCCACCCACACGCCGCGAGATTGTCGCCTGACTCTCGCGGCGGCGCCCATCCCGCGCCCGCTGCGCCTTGCACAACTGCTCATGCGGGTGAACGGTGCCCCACACACATTCGGCACGAACTGCCGGCGAGTTTGCGTTAGTCATCCGCGGACTACGAAAGTCCTTCCGCGCTGGCGTCCAAGGCTGTCACGCGCGCGCCACCGTGCTCAACGGCGTCGATGTCGATGTCCGTGCCGGCGAAATCGTTGGCGTCTGTGGCGCGGTGGGCAGTGGCAAAACAACGCTGCTCCTGTGCATCGCCGGTCTCTTGCGGCCCGACGCAGGCGCCGTCCGCGTCTGCGGCGTCGCGCCCCAACAACTCGTCACGTACGTGGATGCCGCCGCGCGGAGTAGGTCCGGGATGTCGACAACGCAACTGCTCGCGCGCGCGCTGGCGTCTGCTACGCCCGTCCTCCTCTTGGACAGTGTCCTGAATGACCTGTCCTCCGGCTCGCGCGCCATCCTCAGCGAGCTCGCCAGTCGCGGCATGACTATCATTACCGCGGATCGCGATCGATTCCGCCTCGAGGCATGGGTCGAACGCGTCATCACGCTCCGCGACGGACAGGTCAGCTCCGCGTTGCGCCAATCGAAGGCCGCGCCACGCCACACATCGCCGGCCCGGGTGGCTGAGGCGCAGGTGACGGCGACTCAGCCATGATTCCCCGCGGCGCTCGCCCTCTCAGCGCAGATACCGCTCGGCGGCCCGTATCATGTCGTCGTCGCGATCGCGTCGTGCACGTGTCAGCAGTCGCTCGACCTCACCTCGAAGTGCGTCCGCGCCCCAATAAAATCCGGTCGCCTCTTCCGCGCTCGCAGTCTCCCCATCGAGCGATGCCCGCAACAACACCTCGGCGGCGGCTGCAGGGAACGCCGGATCGTCGCGCGACGGCAACTCGTACCGCTTGCTCGGCCCTCGTCCCTCAGCATCCTCATTCACAAACGCTCGCGACATGTCGCCCTCCCGAACCGCTTCATCGCGTTCGGTCCGCAGCATTTTGCTCCGTCCAACGCGCCTTACGGAGCACCGTTCCGTTGACCGCCCTACCCGCGCCGCCTAGCTTGCCCGCTCGACGTCCCGCCGCTTACCCGCGCCTCGACAGCATGCCCGACTTCCGGCTCTACAATACTATGACCCGCGGCGCGGAAGACTTCGCGCCGCAAGACTGCCGCACAGTCCGCATGTACACCTGCGGCCCCACCGTCTATAACCCCGCGCACCTGGGCAACTTTCGCACGTTTTTGTTCGAGGATCTCCTGCGGCGCACCCTGCGCCTCGCCGGTTGGCAGGTCTTCCAAGTCATGAACATCACCGACGTCGACGACAAGATCATCATGCGCGCCGACAAAGCGGGAAAAACCATCACGGAAGTCACCGAACCGGTCACGGAGGCGTTCCAGCGAGATCGCGAATTTCTGCGCATCGAGTCCGCGGAGGTCTATCCGAAAGCCACCGAGCACATCGGTGAAATGATCGCGCTCGTCCAACGACTCATGGAGAAAGGCCTCGCCTACCAGGCGGAAGACGGCTCCGTCTACTTCGCGATCGCTCGATTTCCCAACTACGGCCGCCTCTCGCGACTCGACACCCGCACCATCCGTCCAGGCGCCCGCGTCATCGCCGACGACTACAACAAAGAAGACGTCCGCGACTTCGCACTCTGGAAAGCCGCAAAACCCGAAGACGAAAGAACCAAGGCGGCATGGGACTCACCATGGGGACGCGGCCGGCCCGGCTGGCACCTCGAGTGCTCCGCCATGGCAAAGAAATACCTCGGCGACACACTCGATATTCACGGAGGAGGCGTCGACCTGATTTTCCCGCACCACGAAGACGAAATCGCGCAGTCCGAAGGGGCCAGCGGTGTCACCTTCTCCCGTTTCTGGTGCCACGGCGAATTCCTTCTCACCGACGGTGAGAAAATGGCCAAACGGATCGGCAACGTGATGAGCGTTGCCGACTTGCGCGAAAACGGGGTCGGCGCCGCAGCACTCCGCCACTTCGTGTTCTCGGTCCGCTATCGCCAACAGCTCAATCTCACGGAGGAGGCACTCGACGCCTCCCAACGCGCGGTGCGCCGCGTCGGCGAATTCGCCGCTCGGCTCGCCTCGGCGAAGAGCGGAACGCCAGGACTCGCCGAAGCCGCCGATACGCTCGAGCGCGACGCAAAGGCCGCTCTGTTCGACGACCTCAACGCGCCCCAAGCCGTCGCCGCACTGTTCGACTTCATCCGTCGAGCCAATAGCGAGCTCGACCAATCGCAGGGTACGGATCAGTCCGCGCTCGAACGCGCCCGCGCCGCTTTCGCGACTGTCAACGGCGTGCTCGACATAGTTCCCGATGCGCCCGCCGTCGACCCGCAACTCGAAGCATGGGTCGCGAGCCGATTGTCGGAACGCGAACAGGCGCGCGCCCGCCGCGATTTTGCTACCTCCGATGCCATCCGTCGCGACCTCGAATCGAAAGGCGTCGCCATCGAAGACACACCGCGCGGCACCAAGTGGAAGAAGGTGCGGTAGCACGACATAGCCCGTCTCCATCGCTTGACTGCTTTTCACGCGCCGAGTATCCTACATGTCTCGCGCAAAAAGGCCGTGTGCTGACGTAGCTCAATTGGCAGAGCACCTGATTTGTAATCAGGCGGTTGCGAGTTCGATTCTCGCCGTCAGCTCTGGAGCGTCAGCGCGTCGTAGATGATTTGCGACCTCGGCTCGATCGGCTGCGAGCGGGAACGGTGGGGTACCCAAGCGGCCAACGGGAGCAGACTGTAAATCTGCCGGCTATACGCCTACGAAGGTTCGAATCCTTCCCCCACCACTGGGTGATGCGTCGCCCACAGCGCAGTGCAGGGGATGGAGGTGCCGTCGGGCCGCTCGAGTCCTCGATCGTTAGTCACAGTGAGTCGGGCAATGCGGGAGTAGCTCAGCTGGTAGAGCGCAAGCCTTCCAAGCTTGATGTCGCGGGTTCGAGCCCCGTCTCCCG
>Ga0209168_10001592_pt1 | contig 17546 bp, 16 predicted proteins | sample Coa_R1_FD_187156 | JGI IMG/M metagenome (GOLD analysis project Ga0209168, IMG submission 187156) | Surface soil microbial communities from Centralia Pennsylvania, which are recovering from an underground coalmine fire - Coalmine... | ecosystem: Environmental > Terrestrial > Soil > Unclassified ... | reverse complement strand
CGCGCAGGATGCCTCCTTCAACGGCATCAACCTGCTCAACGGCGACCAGTTGAAGCTGGTGTTCGACGAAACCGGCAAATCGACGCTGACAATCTCCGGCGTGACGTTCAATCCGGCAGGTCTCGGCCTGACCAGCCTCACCGCCGGCACCGACTTCATCGACAACAACACCACCAACAATGTTCTGACGGCGCTCAACACCGCCAGCGTCACGCTGCGCTCGCAGGCCTCCGCCTTCGGCGCCAACCTGTCGATCGTGCAGATCCGCCAGGACTTCAACAAGAATATCATCAACGTGTTGCAGACCGGTTCAGGCAACCTGACGCTGGCCGACGCCAACGAGGAAGCGGCCAACAGCCAGGCGCTCTCGACCCGGCAGTCGATCGCGACCTCTGCGCTCGCGCTTGCCAACCAGTCGCAGCAGAACGTTCTGCAGCTCCTGCGCTGATCGCTGGCGAACCTTCGAAAAGAAGAACGGCGGGGCCCTGGCCCCGCCGTTTTTTTTGACCAGACCGGGCTTCGACCCTGCCATCCACGCTGGGGGGCGTGACTCCCTCCCCCTGGAAGGGGGAGGGTTGGGGTGGGGGTCAATCAATGATGCGAAGCGCGGTAAGCCGTATTAACTGAGAAATAAGACCCCTCCCGGCTCGCTGCGCTTGCCGACCTCAGGGGGAGGTGAAGAACCCAACTGCGTCAAATGCGATAGCGCTGCATATGACCACGGGAGGGCCGAGGGTCGCGTTCGCTGGCGTGACGCCGGATAGAATCAGCGCAGCAGCTGCAGCACGCTCTGCTGCGACTGGTTGGCGAGCGCGAGCGCGGATACCGCGATCGACTGGCGGGTCGAGAGCGCCTGGCTGTTGGCCGCTTCCTCGTTGGAGTCGGCGAGCGTCAAATTGGACGAGCCGGTCTGCAACACGTTGATCAGGCTCTTCGAGAAGTCCTGGCGGATTTGGACGATCGACAGGTTGGCGCCGAAGGCGGAAGCCTGCGAGCGCAGCTCGGAACTGGCGCCGTTGAGCGCGTTCAGAACGGTACCGGTCAGAACGTTGTCCGTGAAATCGGTTCGGGGCGTGAGCTTGGTAAGGCCTAGACCGGCCGAATTGAAGGTCACGCCCGCAATCGTCAGGGTCGACTTGCCGGTTTCATCAAAGATCAGTTTCAGCGAGTTGCCGTCCAGAAGGTTGATGCCGTTGAACGAGGCATCCTGTGCCGTGGTGTCGATCTGCGTCAATACCAGGTTGTACTGGGAGACGAGGGTCGCACGCGCGTTTTGCGACACCGGGTCAGGTACCGCCGCAACGACCGCGCCGGCAGTCGCGCCGGTGGCACTGACGTCGACCGCATCGAGCGTAGCAGGAGCGGCGTTGGCCGTTGTGATCACCTGACCCGCGCCGTCATTGGTCGATGTGAAGGTCAGGCCGTTGGTGCCCGTGATCACGGCTGCAAGGTTCACGCCTGCATCGGCGAGCGCCTGGTTCAATTGGTCGAGCGACTGTGCCTGCGCGGTCTTGGTCACAGGATTGAAATTCGTAGGCGCGGTACCGATGGTGATCGTGACTGCGACGCCCGCTTGATTCTGAAACTTTAAAACCGCGCCGTTGAGCGAGCTGGTGGTAAGGTCGGCGGAAGTTGCCGTGGTGTCACCGGGTACGGAGGTGACGCCCGTACCGGTGAACAGGACGTGGGCCGGCGGGCTGTAGCCGGGCGGTTGCTGCAAGGCCTGGTTGGCGATGGACTTTGCGGTATCGACCAATTGAGAGAGCGAGGTGATGCCGGTGTTGGCCGCCTGAAGCACCTGCACGCCGTTGCCGATGCTGTCGAGCAGGTTGGAGATGTCGCTGGCGCGGGCATCAAGACCTGCGGCGGTGAAGAAGTTTGTCGGATTGTCGAGTGCGCTGTTGACCTTTTTGCCGGTGGCGAGGCGCTCCTGAGTGGTGGAGAGCAGGGCAGCCGTATTCTGCAGGGATAGCAGGTTCTGGCGGACGGCTGCAGTAAGGGTGATATTTGACATTGATTGCTTCCTTAAGGTCTGCGCCGCAACCGGCCCGGCGGGCGAATGCGCTTCTTTTGTTCAGCCAAAGGAAATCGTGAACAAAAGGTTTTAAAATGTGGTTAACAGCCGCTTAGCAAACACGGTTAATGAAACGTTAAATAGATGCAAAAGCGCCGACTATGCGCCCCTTCGATCGAGGCAAACGTGAGCAAGCATCAAAAAGGGATGCGCTCTCGCGCGATGCATTTTGCGATTGAGGGAGATCTTTTTCCGCAAAGAAAATCGATTTTGATAACCGATCCTTAGATTCCACAAGCGAATTGAGGCCGTTAGTAAGTTAATTTTAAGTGGCCCGCATTACCGTCTCCTCCGTCGAAAAGCTGCAGGCTTTTCCGCCGTAAAAGGCGTTGTCGAGGTGTTTGAATGTCCAGTGCTGCCGCCCAAGCCTATACCCGCGTCGCTCATGCCACCGCATCCCCTCGCGAAATCGAAGCTCAAGCCCTGCTAATGGCCGCGAACAAGTTGCAAGCCGTCATGACCAATGCGGATGCGACATTTCAACAGATGTCCGACGCGCTGATGTTCAACCGCAAACTCTGGACGATCTTTCTCACCGAAGCCCAACGCGACGAAAATCCCCAGCCACTGCACGTGCGGCAGAACATCGCGAATATCGGCATCTTCGTGTTGTCCCACACCGCGGCGTTGCAGATCAGCCGGCAACCGGAACATCTCAAACCGCTGATCGAGATCAACCGCAACATCGCAGCCGGTTTGAGCGGACGAGCCTGAACAGCTTTACGGCTACTGGCGCGCCTTCGCAGCGTCACGATCCCGCCCAGATCTGAGCCGGGAATGGCCAGGGCGTCCCGCTCCCGTTTGGCGGTTAAGGTATCGTTAACCAAACAAACCTAGCGTTTCCCGGAACGGAAGGCCACGATCATGCTGTACGACCGCGTCCGGCGGCGACGGGAGCGCCCGGCGTGACCAAGACGTTGCACGAAGCGCAGTCGCAAGCCGGAGCGAGCGAAACGCTCGATCCGCAGGACTGGGGCGAGCTCCGTGCGCAGGGTCATCGCATGCTCGATGACATGATCGACTACATCGCCAAGATCCGCGAGCGTCCGGTGTGGCGTCCGATCCCGGACGAGGTTCGCGCGCGATTTCGCGCAGGACTTCCGCGTCAGCCAGCCGATCTCGCCGATGTCTACCGGGAGTTCTCCGAATTCATCGCGCCTTACGCGACAGGCAATGTCCATCCCGGCTTCATGGGATGGGTGCATGGCGGCGGCACCGCGGTCGGCATGCTCGCTGAGATGCTGGCGGCCGGACTCAACGCCAATCTCGGCGGTCGCGATCACATTCCCATCGAGGTTGAACGCCAGATCGTCGAATGGACGCGCGCCATGTTCGGCTTTCCGCAAGGCGCAAGCGGAATCTTCGTCACGGGAACGTCGATGGCGAACCTGATGGCGGTATTGGTGGCGCGCACGGCGGCGCTAGGCCAAACCGTCAGAGAGCAGGGCGTCGGCGGCGAGGGCGCGCTGCTCACAGCCTATGCGTCAACAGCCGCGCACGGCTGTGTCAAAAAGGCCATGGACCTCGCCGGTCTCGGCAGCGATGCGCTGCGAAGCGTGCCAACCGATTCCTCGCACCGGGTCGACGTTGCGGCGATGCGCGCCCAGATCGGCAGGGATCGCGAGATCGGCCTGAAACCGTTTCTGGTTGTCGGCTCGGCCGGTACGGTCGATATCGGGGCGATCGACGATCTCCTGGAACTCGGCAGGCTGTGCCGCGAGGAGAATCTCTGGTTCCACGTCGATGGTGCGTATGGGGCGCTGGGCGTCCTTTCGCCGACATTGGCGCCGCGCCTGAAGGGAATCGAGAACGCGGATTCCATCGCGCTTGACTTTCACAAATGGGGACAAGCGCCTTACGACGCCGGATTTCTGCTGGTTCGCGACGGCGAACGGCACCGCGCCGCGTTCGCCGCGCCGGCCGCCTATTTGCGCCGTGAAACACGAGGGCTTGCCGCCGGGTCGCCCTGGCCGTGCGATCTCGGGCCGGATCTGTCGCGAGGCTTCAGGGCGCTGAAGACCTGGTTCACGTTGAAAACCTTCGGCACCGAAAAGCTCGGCGCGATGATCGATCGCACCTGTGCGCTTGCCCGATACCTGGAGGCGCGGGTCTTGGCAGAGCCGCGGCTGGAGCTTTTGGCGCCCGCACAGCTCAACATCGTCTGCTTTCGCTATCGCGCGGCGGCTCCCGACGAGGTGAATCGCGAGATCGTCATCGACATCCAGGAGTCCGGAATAGCCGCACCGTCGGCAACGATGCTGAATGGCCAGCTCGCGATACGCGCGGCCATTGTCAACCACCGCACCGACGTTCGTGATATCGACGCACTCGTCGCTGCGGTCCTCGAATTCGGCGCGCGGCAGACGCGCAACGCATAAGGCACGCCGAATGGCGAGTCTACGAGTTGGGGTTGCATCCCGGCTTATGCACGCGCTCAGCGACCGCCACCGGCATGTGGCCGAAGGTTGCCGCGAATCCCATTTTGTGTGTAATTTCATGCTCTGATCGGCGGAATCAGGGGATACAGAATCTTCAATAGCTCCTCAGGGTGAGCGAGCGACAGGGGTACGGCGATGGCGCTGAGGGTTGTATTGAAGCCAGGCGAGCGGATCATCATCGGCCAGAGCCTCATCACCAATTCGGACACGCGCGCGACGTTTTTAATCGACGGTCAAGCGCCGATCCTGCGTGAAAAGGATATTCTGACCGCGGAGACGGCGAATACCCCGGTGAAGCGGCTCTATCTCTGCATCCAGTTGATGTACTTGGAGAACGACATACCGAAATACCAGGACCTCTACATGGGCTTCGTCAAGGACCTGTTGGAGGCGGTGCCGAGCTTCAGAACGACCATCGAGACCGCAAGCAAGCTGATATTGGCCGGCTCGCTTTACAGTTCGCTGAAAGAAGTACGGAAGCTTTTCCCGCGGGAAGAGGAGTTGCTGGCGCGGTGAGGCAGCCAACACCCGTGCTGCTGCCCGAGACTAGTGCCCACTTTCCGAAGTTCGTGCTACATCTCCGCACGCACCTTTCACGAACTTCGGAAAGTTATGGGCACTAGTAAAGCTATGATTCTAGTGCCGCTTTCTATTTGAAGTTCGTGGGATCGAATTCGCCGCTTGTGGAGCACGAACTTCAAATAGGCGGCACTAGTATCGCGAAAAAAATCGCGTCACTCGGCCAGCATCGAAAGCGGCGGCGGGTCGAAGCCAGACGCCGCCTCTTTGCTTTGAGCACTCAGGCCTTGACGTCGGTGGCGACAGGTCGTGTGGACGCTTCCTTGGTCAGCTCGAGCGAGCGGTAATAGGCGCGCCGACGCAGCACAGCTTCGTCAGGAAATTGCTGGACGACCTGCTCGGTCCTGGTGTTCACGACTTGGAAAACGAACGACCCCGCGGCGCGATCAAAAAACGCCTGATGGGAAACGAGAGCGCTCAAATCCTGTGCGTCATTGCGCGCGCTGGCGCTCGCATCAGCCGGCGTGACACTTTGGCTCGGCGGCAGTTGCGTGGGTACAGCACCGCGGGCTGCCTCACCCACGGCTGGCACAATTGGCGTTGCGACCGGCGCCCCTACCGGTCTTATGCTGAAATCCGTACTCATGGCAGCCTCCTGGCTCTCCTCGAGTCAAATCCCAACCCCTTATTTGGGGCAATTATGAACCCCTACCTCTCAACGCATTGTTAGAAATCGTGCTGAAGGAGTGGCTAACAGCGCCGCCAAAAATTAACTAAGAATGTTCGTTATCGCGACAAACCGCGCGGATTATAGCGTTTTCGAGCGAAGTGGAAACCGGTTCGCGTGAAGGAAACGCGTCAAGACAAAAGACTAGAGCTCGGTTTTGATTCAATCAAAACCGAATAAGCTCTAGCGGGGCGGCCCTGCCGCCACAAATTCCGTCAGCGCCCGCCGCATCGCCTCGACCACGGAATGCCATTCGCGTGTCTGGCTTTGTCTGAAAAGGCGAGCCGTCGGATACCAAGGTGAATCTTCGCGATCAACCAGCCAGCGCCAGTCGGGAACGTAGGGGAGAAAAATCCAGACTGGACGACCAAGGGCGCCGGCGAGATGAGCGACGCTGGTGTCGGCGGAGATCACGAGGTCAAGATGTTCGATCAGCGCCGCGGTGTCGGCAAAGCTTTGCAGTTCGGCTCCAAGGTGAAGAATATCGTTTCTCTCCCCAAGGACGGCTTGATCGCCGGGACGAATATCCTTCTGAAGACTGACGAACTGCGCTTTAACCTCAAGGAGCGGCAACAGGCATTCCAGCGGCATGGAGCGGTTGCTATCGTTGGTGTGGTTTGGATTTCCTGACCAAACCAGTCCTACGCGTGGCAGATTTCGTGAATGAAGCCGCGTTCCCCAATCGGTGGCATGCGCGCCGACCGAAATATACGGCACCGCCGACGGAATCTTGTCGAGTGTCGTGTCAAAGGCGAGCGGCAGGCTGGTCAAGGGACAATGGAAGTCGAAGTCGGGTAGCGTCTCGCCTTTGGTCACACAATGAGAGACGCCGGCCAGTCCGGAAAGAAGTTCTTTCAGCGACCCGTCGATTTCCAAAACGACGCGGGCGCCGCGCGCTGCCAGGAGAGGAACGTATCGGAAAAACTGAAGTGCATCACCAAGCCCCTGCTCATTGTGTAGCAGCAGAACCTTGCCATCGATCGGCTCGGCACCGATCCATAGCGGCTGCCTGAAGTGCCGATGTTTGACCTGAAGCGATTTGGTCTTCCATCGCCACTCGTATTCGACCCAGCCGGTCCTCAGATCGCCGGCGCGAAGACGATTAACGGCAATGTTCCAGTGTGTGTCGGCATGGTCGGGTTGCAAGGCGAGGGCATCCTCGTAGCACGACAGTGCTTCATCATATCGGCCCATTTCATCCAGGCAATTTCCGCGATTGCTGTAGGCTTCAGCGTAATCGGGTCTGAGCGCAATCGCATGATCAAAGCTTGCGAGCGCCTCATCGAAGCGCCCGAGATGTTCCAATGCGTTGCCCTTGTTGATGAACAGCTCCGCCACGTCGGGCGAGATTGAAAGCGCGCGATCAAGGATCTCCAGCGCCTCTTCATATCGTCTTAGACGAATGAGGCTAATGCCGCAGTTGTTGAGGGGTGCGACGGAATTGGGTTCGATCTCGATTGCTTTGCGAAAATCCATCAAGGCTTCGTCGACCCGCCACAGATCAAGCAGCGTCCGGCCCCGGTCGTTTAAGGCTTCGAAGTGATCGGGATAAATCGACAGCGCCCTGCCGAAGCTGGTACAGGCCTCCTCGAACCTCCTCAGGTGCCGGAAACAGAGGCCTCTTTTGTAAAGCGCCGTTGCCTGGGTTGGATTCTTTTCCTGCCCTGGCCGGAGATCGATTTCCAGCGCGTGATCATAGGCAAGAATCGCTTCCTCGAATCGCTCCTGCCTCTGCAACACATTACCCAGTTTGCTCCATGTATCGGCGGAGTCTGGCTTAAGCGACAGCGCGAGATCGAAACTCTTGAGCGCTTCGTCAAATCTGTCTTGTCGTTGCAGCATCGTTCCAAGATTCGAAAAGTAATCTGCGTTATTCGGGTTTTTCCTGATGGCCTGAGTTATGAACTCAATCGCCTGATCATGTTTGTTTGTTCTGGCGGAGATCAGGCCGAGCAAATGAAACGAGTCCGCGTGATCGGGATCGTCAGCCAAAATTTCATGGCAACATTTTTCGGCCTCGGAAAATTGGCCCGACTGCAGATATCGCAGTCCGGATTCGATGAGGATCGCGGGCGATCGGTTCGATGATTTGTCGGTCTTTGCCGCCGCACGGCGCTGTTGACGATTCATCGTGATGCGGTTGCTCCAGAATCAAGGCCGGACGTCCGGCCACGCTATGGACTTGCGTTCACGCCTGTCAGAGCGAGCGGCTGACCACCAGCGGTGTGATGTGGCGCGGTCCGGGATTTACGCGCCGTCCGCTCGGCGCGTAAGTATTCGGGACGTTGCGGCGCTGGACCTCGGCATTGACACCCCGCACGATGCTTTCGGAAACCGCATGCGCGGTCGCGAGCACGGTGAGGTTCACCTGCAGCATGGCCCGAAACACGTCGTGGTGGCGGCGCAAGGTCGTGAGCAGCTCGGGTGCGGCCTTTGCGAGATGTTGGTGGCTGGCCTTCAGCCGCGAGACGACGCCGACATACCGCCGGGATAATTCGGTTTTCTCTTTCTCCGAACTCATCGCCTCGCGAATCTTGCCGGCGCGCACAAGCTCGGTTTCGCGCTCGATAACGCCGAGTAGGGCGCTCATGACGTCCAACAGGTCTTCGGCGAGTTTGCGCGCTTCGGCCGGTGTTGAGGCGATCTGGACCGCCGGCGACGGCGCTGGTTGCGGACGCGGAGTCATGCCTGTTTTTCCTGGTTCTGGCCGACAATTTGCGCCTGCTTCATGATCAGGCTGCGATACACCTGGTTGGCGACGCCGATGCCGCCGGCCTGGGCGAAGGACTTTGCATATTGTTCGATCTGCATCGAGCGCCAGATGCCGGTGCCGACCGTACTGCCGAACGGGCCTTCGCCCTTGAGGCCGTTGGTCAACTCCGAGAACATCGAGTTGAGAAACGTTCCTTCGAAACTCTGCGCCTGGGTCTTCAGCTTGGCCTGCTTGTCAGGCGAGACTTTTGCGAGCGCCGCGGCGAAATCGTAATCGGGACGGCCGCCAAAGGTGGGGATCTTGCCGCCGGCGGCGCCGAGGCTGTTGCCGATCGATGGCGTCTGCATCACATCACCTCGATATCGGCTTCGATTGCGCCGGCTGCCTTGATCGCCTGCAGGATTCCGATCAAGTCTCGCGGCCCGATGCCGAGCCCGTTGAGGCCGTCCACGAGCTGCTGCAGCGACACGCCATCCTTGACCACTGCAAGCTTCTTGCCGTCCTCCGATACGCCGACGCTGGTGCGCGGTGTCACCACTGTTCGGCCGCGGGAGAGCGGATTTGGCTGGCTGACTTGCGGACTCTCCGAGATCGAGACGGTGAGATTGCCCTGTGCCACCGCGACAGTCGCGACACGGACGTCGCGCCCCATTACGATGATGCCGCTTCGCTCGTCGATGATGATCTTGGCGCCGAGGTCCGGCTCGACCTGCAATTGTTCGATTTCGGTGAGGAAGGCGACGACATTGCCTTTGAATTCCGACGGTATCGAAAGCTGCACCGTGGAGGGATCGAGCGGTTCGGCGGCCTTGGCCCCGAGATAGTCGTTGACCGCGGCTGCGATGCGCTTGGCTGTGGTGAAGTCGGCATTGCGCAGGGCCAGCCGCACGTTCGGCAGCCGGTTGAGAGCGAATTCGATCTCGCGCTCGATGATGGCGCCGTTGGCGATGCGACCGACGGTCGGAACGCCACGGGTTATGCTGGCAGCCGCGCCTTCGGCCTGAAAGCCGCCGATCGCAAGCGATCCTTGTGCCACCGCGTACACGTTGCCGTCCGCGCCCAGCAGGGGTGTGACGAGCAGCGTGCCGCCCTGCAGGTTCTTGGCGTCGCCGAGCGCTGACACGGTGACGTCGATACGGGTTCCCTGTGTTCCGAAAGGCGGCAGGTTCCCGGTCACCATCACGGCGGCGACATTGCCGGTGCGGATGGTCGCCCCGCGGATGTTGACGCCCATGCGTTCCAGCATCGCTTGCAGGGACTGCTTGGTGAAGGGAATGTTGTTCAGGGTGTCGCCGGTGCCGTTGAGGCCGACCACAAGGCCGTATCCGACGAGCTGGTTCTGCCGAACGCCCTCGATATTGGCGAGATCCTTGATCCGGGAGGTTGCCGATGCCGGGGCGGCCCAGAGCGCAAGCGCCAGCAGAGCGCCGCCGGCCAATGCTCTTCCCCAATAAACGCCTGGCATCCTCTGCTCCCCGGCTCGAGGGTCTTGGAACCGTAAGGACCTCCATCACTCCCATGACTTCGATCCGCCATTCATGATGCGAACGCCATGCCATCTCGTTCCGAAGCTCCAAGGTATTGATTTTGATAAGTGAATTTGGTTGATCCAACGTGACGATCGAGCTTGCCAGGGTGGCAAAAGTGCCGCCACCGGCAGATTTTGCCGAGTGATTTACGTCCCATTAACCATCGCAAGCGATGCTGAGTGGGATACCAGTGCGCGACACGACCCGGACCTTCATCATTCGCCACCCCACCGAGGACCATTGATGCGCATCTCAGGACCGAACGGCCCAACTCTGGGGTCTCCCGCAGGCAGCGTCCGGCGAACGGGGTCGAGCGGCTTCTCGTTGCCGGACATGGCTTCCGCGACCGAGGCGCGCGGGACGCTGGCGCCCAAGGCGGCGGCCGGCATCGATGCGCTGCTTGCCCTGCAGGGAATCGAGGATCCCCTTGAGCGGCGCAAGCGCTCGGTGCAGCGCGGCAAACGGGCACTCGACGTGCTCGACGATCTCAAGATTGGATTGCTGTCGGGCAGTTTCGACGCAACCACCGTCAATCGGCTGCGCGACGCCGCTGCCAGCCTCAAATCCGCCTCCGGCGACCCGGGTCTTGATGCGGTCTTGTCGGAAATCGAGCTCAGGGTCGAGGTCGAACTGGCCAAAGCGGGCCAGTTCTGATGCCTTGGCTGTGCAGTCGTCCCCGTTTTCCCGTACTGGCTCGATATTGTCTCCCAGAACCTGCCCCTATATAAGGCGCGCGCAGGCGGACCCTGTTTGCCTGAGGCCGGTACACTGGGCCGCAGGGGATCGCCGGCACAGGAGACAGGCATTTGAACGGATGAGCCGACCTTGGAAAAGTTGAAGAACTATCGACCGTCCGAAAAAGAGCCTTTCATGAACGAGCGTCAGCGCGACTATTTCCGCGCCAAACTGCTCGCCTGGAAGGAAGAGATTTTGCGGGAATCAAAGGTTACGTTGCAGACGCTCCAGGAGGAGAACGTCAATCATCCCGATCTCGCCGACCGCGCCTCCTCGGAAACCGACCGCGCGATTGAACTGCGCGCGCGCGACCGCCAGCGCAAGCTGATCTCCAAGATCGACGCTGCGTTGCAGCGCATCGAGGACAACACCTACGGCTATTGCGAGGAAACCGGCGAGCCGATTTCGCTGAAACGGCTCGAGGCTCGCCCGATTGCGACGTTGTCGGTCGAGGCGCAAGAGCGGCACGAAAAACGCGAGAAGGTTTACCGCGACGAATAGAGCGGGACCTACAAACGCAATGGCTTCGCCGCATCTTTTAATGCAGCGAAGCCATTAATCTCGCGGTGAAGCGGTCAGACGAATTCTTCACAAACCACTTTAATTGGCCAGCGGATCGGGCCGCATCTGCACCTTGAAGACCCGCGGCATGGCTTCCTTGCCGCCCTCGCTGTGGAAGTAGGCGCGCGTGCCTGTGGTTGTCCAGAGCGCGCGGCCTTTCCATCCCGCATTCGGATCGTCGATTCGGCCGTCGGCGCCCTTGGAAAAGAAGCCCAGCGGGTAGGGGACGCGAAGGTCGATGAACTTGCCGTCGACCAGCGCGAGCAGCGACTCGCTGCCATTCGCCATCGCGATCGGCACGTCCTTGCCCAATCCCAGCGTGTCGTAGAGGTCGACCCAGATGTAATAGGCGTGATTGGCGCTGCCCTTTTCGTCGACCCCTTGGAATTGAGGTCCGGGCATCCGGTACAGCGTCCAGCCCTCCAGGCATTGTTTCCCGGTCGCGGCATTTTCGCCCGCGAGCGGACCCTTGCACTTCGAGCGGTCGAAGCTCGCCATGTGGCCGCTCGCAAGCACCGTCCAGGCGACGCCCTTGGAATCGACGTCGACGCCGCGGGTGCCGAATGCGCCCTCCGGCGGCACGAAGATTTCGGAAACAGCGGTCTTGGCGGGATCGCTTCCCGGAATCAGCCGCACCAGTGCGCTCGGTTGCGAGATGCGCGAGAAGCCCGGGCCCATGACCTGGCCCCAGATGACGTCGCCCTTGGGGCTCGGCATGACGCCATAGAACGCGTCCTTCACCCATTTATCCTTGCCGGGCTCGATCGGCTTGTCCATTCCTACAAAGGCTTCGCGCTTGCCGGTGCCGCTGACATTGGCCACCGTCGGCGTCCAACCCTGCGATTTCATCTCGTCGCCGGTCGCGTCGAACTTCTTGGTATCTAACCAACCCACCACGCCGCTATAGGGCTGCGCGGCGCTGAGCCACAGATTATCGTTGTTGTCGAAGAACAGATGGTGGGTGGTGAAGCAGGTGTCGATCAGGCTCCACTTGTCCGTCTTCGGATCATAGACCGAAAGCTGACGTCCGGATTGCTCGAGCGGCGCAACTTGCGCCGACGGCAAATCCGATCCGGCCTTGCAACTCGCGGGATTGGGCGCGCGGCGAATCCTTGCGGTGAACCAGACGCGGCCTTTCCCGTCCATCATCGGATTGTGGATCGAGGTGTGGCCATCCCAGATCGGCTCATCGCCCCAGAACACGGATGGACCGGCGGGATCGTCCTTGGCGCTTGGAAGCTGCTGGTCGCGATAGGGATGCAGGATCAGCTTCGTCGTATTTTTGACGGGGTCGAGCACCGGCACGTAATCGGAGCTTTCTTCCGGCGAGCCGTAAATCGGCCCATTGGCGTTGACGCTCGGATTGCGCTTATCAGACGAAATCTGATCGTGCAGGTACATTCCGCGCTTGCCCCATTCCCATGAGGTAATCACCACATTGCGCTCGATGCCTTTCGGACGTTCCGGCTTGTCAGCGGGAAGTTCGCCCTTGGCGACGCGATCGGTCCAGTCGGCAAACATCTTGTAGGCGCGGTCGGGTCCAATACGGTTGATGCCGAGCGCCATGCCGTTGAGTGCCTGGCCCGATTGGATGCGGCGTGCCCACATCTCTTCCGAACTCTTGAATTCGCCGAGTTCCTTCACATGCGGCGAACGGATGTTCTGGCTGCCGAGCGCATGACAGGACTGACAGGAGTTCTTCACGGTGTCGATATAGTCGGCTTGCGTCTGCATTCCCGCCGGCATCCCGGTCGGACTCTTGTCCGAACCCGGAAATTCGCTGGTCGGCGGGATCTTGAGCATCGAGTACCAGTACATGCCCGGATAATATTCGGCCGCCGCGGCGGCGTTCGGCGCCGGCTTTGCTTTCAGATCGATGGTCTTGCCGGGAGTAGCGTCCTGCTTGTCGGAATCGACGAGCCCATACCCACGCGCCCAGACCTTGTATTTCGCGTTGGGAAGCTGCGGAATGACGAACTGGCCGGAATCATTGGTGACGACCATTTTGGCGTATTTGGTCGGAAGATCAGTCGTCTCGGCGATGACCCACACGCCGGCCTCGGGGCCATTGGCACCGGTGACCTGGCCTCCGATCGCGTCGGCGGCCACCTGCAACGCCGGCTTTTGCTGCGCGCTTGCCGAACCGCACCATCCCACCACCAATGCGGCGATTGCGACTGCGGCGAGGCCGGTGCTCGAATGGCGAGGAAAGATCATGATTTGCTCCCGATAATCGTGGAACTTCACCGTTCCAGCTTTTTCGACGATGTGAAATTATCTCTTGCGGCTCAATAGCATCGGACGAATGCGGATGGCTGTCAACGTGCTCCGCTTTGGTCCGCTTGCGACCCGCAGCCCGTCTTGCGTGGACCGCTAGTCTTTGCGATCAAGGGCTTCTTTCAGGGATCCGGGCATGGAAAACCGCCGCTTCTTCGATCGTCCGCAGGCTTTGACGGTGGCCGAAATCGTCTCATTGACGGGCGCTGAATTCAGCGATGCCGCTTCCCTTACGCATCCGATTACCGACGTTGCGCCGATCGATCTCGCAGGCCCCAATGATCTCACCTTTATCGAGAGCAACAAATACGCCGATGCGCTGGCGACAACGCGTGCGGGGGCCTGCTTGATATCTCCCCGTTTCAACGGCCGGGCGCCGGAGGGGCTGATCCTGTTGCGCACGGAAAAACCTTACCGGGCCTTTGTCGCTGTGCACCGAAAGCTTTATCCGCAATCGTTGCGTCCGGCCTCGTTGTTCGAAGCCGACGGAATTTTCGAGGGCGCGACCATCCATCCGACGGCGAGGCTCGAAAGCGATATCACCGTCGACCCCGGTGCGGTGATCGGTCCGCGCGCCGAAATCGGCGCGGGCTGCATCATCGCCGCCAACGCGGTGATCGGCCCCGACGTGACCATCGGACGCGACTGCAGGATCGGCGCCGGCTGTTCGATCGTGCATACGCTGATCGGCGATCGTGTCGTGATTCATTCGGGATGCCGTATCGGGCAGGACGGATTCGGATATATCGAGGACGCCGACCGACAGAAGATTCCGCAGACCGGCCGCGTCATCATTCAGAACGATGTCGAGATTGGCGCAGGCACGGCCATCGATCGCGGCGGCATCAGGGATACCGTGATCGGCGAAGCCAGCAAGATCGACAATCTTTGTCAGATCGGACACAACGTCAGAATCGGACGGCACTGCGTCGTGGTGGCGCAGTCGGGCCTCAGCGGGAGCGTGACGCTCGAGGATTATGCCGTGTTGGGCGGCTCGGCCGGTCTTGCCCCGCATGTCACGATCGGTCGTGGCGCGCGCGTCGCGGCGCGTTCCGGCGTCATGCACGATATCCCCGCAGGCGAAACCTGGGGCGGCTATCCGGCTAAAACAAGAATGCAATGGATGCGGCAGGAGGCGACGCTGGCGCGCCTTGCGGGTGGCGACAAGACCAAGCCGCGCTCGAGGCGCGAAGGCGAGGAGTAGGCTGCGGAAGCGGGCAGATCGCTACTGACGCGGCACCTCGACAGGGGCGCAATTGTAGCGGCGCGCCAACGCGCAATCCTCTTCTTGCGAGATGTCCACGAGCTTGTTCAGAAGAAGATAGCCGAGCAACAGCGCCGTGGCGATCGCCGCAACGACGATCACGAGCCCTCGCGTCGACAGAGATGCCTCGCTCAGGCCTTGATGGCCTTTATCGCCGGTCGGGCGATCGATCGTTGGCTTTGGCCCGTTGTCTTCGCGCTTCATGAGTTTCACTTAAGCCCTTGCGTGGCCAACGTACAGCGGCGTTGGAACAATTGCGGCCTCCGCCAGGGGAGCTGACAGAGGCCGCGTTGTACATCTCACCGCGCCTAGGCCCGCGATGCGATGTGGGAGCTCGTGATTATCCAATCATCCGCAAAGCCTGAACCTAGAACGGTAGCAGCACGTCCATGACCTGGCTGCCGTAACGCGGTTGCTGGAGATCGCTGATCTCGCCGTGACCGCCATAGGCGATACGGGCCTGCGCGATCTTGCTTGAATCGATGGTGTTGTCGCTCTGAATATCTTCGGGCCGCACAATGCCGGCGACAATCAGCTCGCGTTTCTCGTAATTGACGCGAATCTCTTGCCTGCCTTCCACCACCAGATTGCCGTTCGGCAACACCTGCGTGACGATGGCGGCAACGTTGGTCTGCAACGTTTCCTGTCGCACGATCGACCCCTTGCCATCCGTCTGCGAATTGCTGTCGGCCTGAAACGTGCGTCCAGTGAGCGCCTTTGTGGCGCTTTGGCCGAGCAGGGCAGAGCCAATAAAGGCGGTGATGCCGGTATCTTCCGTTGCGGTGCGCTGGCGCTGGGTTTCGTTGGCGAAGTTGGCCTGGTCGGTGATGTTGACGGTGACGGTCAAGAGGTCGCCGATCTGGTGGGCGCGCTGATCCTTGAAGAACGATCGCGAACCGTTTCGCCACAGTGAATTCGGATTATAGGACACCGCTTCAGGCTTCGGCATCGGCATCTGCACCGGTTTATAGCCGGGCTGTGTGGTGGGATTCTCGATCGCGGACAGCTTCGGCTGCTCGCCGATCTGCGAGAGTCGATCCACTGCGGAACAGCCACCGGCGAAGCTGATCACCGTCAGCATGGTTCCGGTAAGCGCGAAACGTTTGAAACGGTAAATCAACATCTACATCTACTCTGCTTTTGGAGTCATATGCGCGTCATTGCGATCGGCCAGCGACGCGAGGCCGTCATTTTTCGAATTTCCGATCGAGGACGTTGTTTCCGCCGCGGCCGAAAGTCGCGGTGTCGGGACGGATATCGCGACCTGTCTGCGCCCGACCACAACACCTGAGACCGTGCGCTTCGATTGTTGATTGAGGACGTTGACGGTGTCGCCTTCGGTGCCGCTTTCCGTCGCCTTGCCGCGCACCGTGAGATAGATTCCGCCCGCATCGTAGATCAGCGTGACGTCTTCGTCGCGCTGCACGAGATCGGGTTTGGCGAGATCGGCCGTCTTGAGCGGCTGACCTGCCCGCATCGCCTTGCGCATCTGCATTCCTACCGATTGGTCGCGGGCCACGGCATCGCCGCCCAGCTCGGCTTTCGGACGTCGCTCGACGATCACGTCGGAAGCTTTCAGCACATCCCCGCGATCGACGTTGCGCGTCAGAATGGCTGCCTCCAGCATCTCGATGACGAGCCCGGTGAAGCGCAGTTTGGTGCGCGAGCTGTTGACGTCGTTGTCGATCTCGAGCGTGACGTCGAAGCGCCCGCTGCGCGGCTCGTAACGGACCACGGCGGGTTGCAGGTCGCCGTTGTTCGATACATCGAGCCGGACGTCCTGAACTTCGCGATCGAACGTCAGATTGAGATTGGCCGCGTCGCCGAGGCCGTTGCGGTGTTCGAGGGCATGGGCGACCTGGGATTGGATTTCCTTTCGCTCGATGGTGCGCGCAAGGCGCGTGACCGCGACCGATTTGATGTCCCCGGTCAGGACGCCGATCACCCGGTGAGCTTGCAAGACGGCGAGCACCTGCGCGGTCGCCAAGGTTCCCGTGGTGCCGAGATCGGGTGAACGATAGATGGCGATCTGCGCCGCCGAGCCGGCATTTTCGATCATGTCGCCGATCCGGACGATATCGCTCTCCACGGTGACCTGCGCGCGTAGCACTGGCGCTGCAATCGTGTCGTCGCCGGCCTGCGCGAACGAGGCCACGGCGGCAAGCAGGGCAACGGCGAGAATGAGCGAGCGGGCGTTCATCGAGAGGCTCCCTCAGCGGAACAGCGCGGTCGTCGACTGCATCATCTGGTCGGCGGCGCTGATCACCTTTGCGTTCATCTCATAGGCGCGCTGGGCCGCGATCAGGTCGGACATTTCCGAGACGACGTCGACATTGGCCTGCTCGAGACTTCCCTGGTTGATGGTCCCGAACCCTTCCAGGGTGGCGATGCCGTCCTGCGGGGTCCCCGAAGAGGGCGTGTCGACGAAGTTGTTGTTGCCGACGGGTTGCAGGCCGGCCTTGTTGATGAATCGTGTCAGCCCGATCTGGCCGACGAGGGTTGATGTCGTCGTCGCCTGTCCCGGCAGTTGCACGGAGACCTGGCCCTGCTGGTTGATGGTGAGGCCCGTGGCATTTTGCGGGATCGTGATGGTCGGCTGCACCGGATTTCCTTGCGCGTTGACGATGCGGCCGGTGTTGTCCATCTGGAACGTGCCGTCGCGGGTGTATTGGAACGAGCCATCCGGCATCAGGATCTTGAAAAAGCCTT
>Ga0209168_10001589_pt1 | contig 17560 bp, 13 predicted proteins | sample Coa_R1_FD_187156 | JGI IMG/M metagenome (GOLD analysis project Ga0209168, IMG submission 187156) | Surface soil microbial communities from Centralia Pennsylvania, which are recovering from an underground coalmine fire - Coalmine... | ecosystem: Environmental > Terrestrial > Soil > Unclassified ... | reverse complement strand
CCAGGGCACGAGCAAGGCGAACACCGCGATCCTGCACACCGGCTTCGACGCGATTCCCGGATCGCTGGAGTCCGAACTGGTTGCCCGGGGCTACGCCCTGCTGTCCGGCTACTCGGCTGTGACCGGTATCCCGGTAGAGCGAACCGGAGCGGTCCTTGTCGCCTGGACCGGCGCCGACCTGGAGGCGCTGCCCGGGCTGCGCGAACGGGCGGCCAAGAACGGCTACGACCGCTGCGAGATCGTCGGCGCGCAGGCTGTCTACGCGATGGTGCCGTCGCTGGCCCCGGGCGTGCTCGGCGGGCTGACCGTGCCCGATGAGTCGATCATCTGCCCGTGGACCACCACGCTCGCCTTCGCCACGCAAGCCCGGCAGCGCGGTGCTCAACTGCTCTTCCGTCACCGGGTGACCGGGCTTCGCGCCGGGCCGGAGGATACGGTGCTCAGCACCGAGGCGGGCCAGATCCGGGCCCGGTGGGTGGTGAACGCCGCCGGGCTGCGCAGCGACCTCGTCGATGAGATGTACGGATTCCGGCGTTTTACCGTCACCCCCCGGCGCGGCGAACTACTGGTCTTCGACAAGCTCGCGCGTCCACTGGCGGACAAGATCATCCTGCCGGTGCCCAGTGCGGCCGGGAAGGGCGTGCTGATCAGCCCCACGATCTACGGCAACGTCCTGCTGGGCCCGACGGCCGAGAACCTCACCGACCGGGACGACACGTCGACCTCCGCCCGCGGCCTGGAGTTCCTGCTGGCCAAGGGGCGCGCGATCATGCCGTCGCTGCTCGAGGAGGAGGTCACCGCCTGCTATGCGGGCCTGCGCGCGGCCACCGACCGGCCCGACTATGTGGTCGAGATCGACCCCGGCCTGCGCTACCTGCTGCTCGGCGGCATCCGGTCGACGGGGCTGACCGCATCGATGGCCTTGGCCGAGCACGCCCGCGTCCTGCTCAGCGACGCGGGACTGACCCTGGAACCCCGCGATGACCTGCCCGATCCGCCGCGGATGCCGAACATCGGCGAGACTCGCCCCCGGCCCTATCTAAGCGGCGACCAGATCGCCGCCGACCCTGAGTACGGGACGATTGTGTGCTTCTGCGAGCGGGTCAGCCGAGGCGAGATCCGCGACGCCTTGGCCTCGCCGGTCCCGCCCCGCGACCTGGAAGGGCTGCGCCGCCGGACCCGTGCCGGGATGGGCCGCTGCCAGGGTTTCTACTGCGGCGCCGAAGTCGGTGCGCTGATGCGGTCGGCGAACCGGTGACCGGCCTGCCAGCCGAGCACGGCGAAGGGCCAGCGACCGGCCTGCCAGCCGAGCGTGCCGACGTGGTCATCGTCGGCGCCGGACCCGCCGGGCTCACCGCGGCCCGGTACCTGCGCGACGCGGGCGTGTCCTCGGTGCTCGTCCTGGAGCGCGAGGCGCAGCCCGGCGGCATCCCCCGCCACAGCGACCATCTCGGATACGGCCTGCGTGACCTGCGGACCGTGCTGTCCGGCCCGGCCTACGCCCGGTGCCTGGCCGACCTGGCCGCCGCCGCGGGGGCCGAGATCAGGCTCTCCGCCATGGTCACCGGGTGGGCGGGCGATCGATCGCTGCTGGTGACGAGCCCCCAGGGACGGCGCCGGATCGACGCCCGCGCGGTGGTGCTGGCCAGCGGCGCCCGCGAACGGCCGCGCTCCGCGCGCCTGGTACCCGGCGACCGTCCCGAGGGGATCTTCACCACCGGCCAGCTGCAAAACCACGTGCACCTGCATCATCAGCCGGCCGGAACCCGCGCGGTCGTGGTGGGCGCGGAACTGGTCAGCTGGTCCGCGGTCCTGACCTTGCGGGCCGCGGGTTGCCGGGCGGTGCTGCTGACCACCGAGTACGCCCGGCCGGAGTGCTACGCGGCGGTCACCGCCGCGGGGCGGCTCGGGCTGGGCGTTCCGGTCGCCCGGCGGACCCGGGTGACGCGCGTGATCGGGCGTGACCGGGTCCGGGCCGTCGAACTGGAGCACCTCGGCACCGGGGAACGGCGTACGTTCGCCTGCGACACGGTGGTCTTCACCGGGAACTGGATTCCCGACCACGAACTGGCGCGGCTGCGAGGCATCGAGATTGACCCTCAGCACCGGGGCCCGGTCGTGGATTCGGCGTTGCGCACCACCGCCGAGGGCATCTTCGCCGCCGGCAACCTGCTCCACCCGGTCGACACCGCCGACATCGCCGCACTGGACGGGCGGCATGTGGCCGAACCGGTGCGGCGCTACCTGGATCAGGACCGGGCGTACGGGCCCGCGGTCCGGCTCCGCGCCGAGCCGCCCTTCACCTGGGTGGCTCCCGGGCTTATCCGGCCGGGCGAGGTTGCCGCGCCCGGCGGCCACGCGTCGCTGTGGGCCAGCGAGCACCATCCCTTCCCGCGCGTCACGGTGCGACAGGGCGGCCGGTCCATCGCCGAACGCAGGCTGCCCTGGCCGGTCGCGCCCGGGCGGGTATGCCGCATCCCCTGGAACCTGTTCAGCCAGGTCGATCCCGAGGCGGGCGACGTCGCAATCGGATTGTCGGACCGGTGATCCGCCGACGCCCGCCGTGACGTACGGGTGACAAGGGGGGCCCAGTGCGGGGGCCCGCGAATAGATCGTCAGGAGTCCCGATGCCCGAAGCTCTGACCTTGGAATTCAACGGTGTCAGCGAGGCGGACTACGAGGCCGTCAACAAGCAACTTGGCATCGACATGCGCACTGGCCAGGGGGATTGGCCCGCCGGCCTGCTCTCGCACGCCGCCGGGATGGCCGATGACGGCCTGTTCATCGTGTCCGAGGTGTGGTCTTCGCGCACCGCGCAGGAGTCGTTCCTGGCCTCCCGGCTGGGCCCGGCCTTCGCCGCCGCCGGCCTGACTGCCGCACCCGCCATCCGCTGGGTCCCGCTGCTGGCGTACCACCGGCCGGATGCCTAACGCCACCGGCGCCGCGGGAGTGGGCGGGCTGGCCGCCCTGGCTCTGCTGCTGCCGATGGAAGCCGGAGTGCCGATCCCGCTGCCTGCCGACCTTGTCATGTTCACTGTGGGCCAGCAGGTGGGCGCGCATCGGTTGCCGCTGTGGCTGGCGGTGGCCGGCTTCGAGGTCATCGCCATCGTCGGCACCACGGCGCTGTTCCTGGTCAGCCGCGGATCCGCCCACCAGCTCATCGCCCGGTTCGGGCCGCGCCTGGGACTCAGCCAGGCGCGGCTTGGCCGCGCCACCGCCCTAGCCGAGGCGCGCGGGCGGCCCGGCCTGGCCGTGGGCCGCGCCCTGCCCGGCCTGCGCACCCTCACTGTCATTGCGGCGGGTGCCTCGGGCCTGGCCGGTCGTCGGGCGCTGCCCGCACTGGTCCTGGGCAGCAGCGTGTTCCTGCAGGTTCACCTGGTCCTTGGCCTGCTCCTCGGCCCGCTGGCGAGCCAGGCCTTCGACCGGGCCAAGCTCCCGGCGCTAGCCGCCGCAGCCGTCCTGGCCGTGGCCGCCGTGATCTTCTGGCGCACCCGCCGCCGGCGCGCCGCCCCGGGCGACCCGATCACCCCGACCGCCCCGGCCGGCCTGACCGCCCCGGCCGCCCCGGCCGCCCCGGCCGGCCTGACCGCCGCGGCGAACCCGGTCGCCTGGCGGGAAGCCACCTGTCCGGCCTGCATCGCCGTCACCCTGCTCGCCGACCGCATCCCCGCCCTCGCCGGCCTCACCGCCTCCAGCGCCGCCCCGGCAGCCGAACCCGCAGCCTCCGAAGCCAGCCTCCCGTAACGGGCCAGGGCATGCCCGAGACGTGGCGATAGCGACATGGTTGTGGCAATCATGTCGTCGGGGCGGCCGCCGGGACGGCGGCGCTGCCCTCCATGCAGACATCACGCTGACCTTGCGCACCACAGTTCCCGCCGGCAGCGTTCGCTACCTTACGGTTCCCGGTCCGCAGCTATCAGGCCTGGCGGTCGCGCTCCTGGCACCGCAGGGCACGGAGCGTGTCGTCGCGCCCCTCGACGAGCAGGCGGTGCAGCGCGGCGGGCGGCTGTGCCCGGGCGAGGTACTCGTCGGTCACCGCCACCGTCTCCGCCGACACCGCGCAGACCACGTAGGCGCCGCTGACGAAGTCCTGGGCCATGGCTGAGGACCAGTCGCGCCAGATGTCGCCCACCACGGCGAAGTATTCATCCCGGTATTGCTCGATGAGCTCGGGGTGATCCAGGTCGACGAAGCCAGCCAGCGCGGCCCGGAACATCGCGATGGTCAGCTCGCCGCCGGTCAGCGTGCTCCAGGTCTCCCGCTTGGCCTCGGCCGTGGGGATCGCCGCCCGGCAGGTCGCCGCGTGCCGTTCCCCGGCGTCGGTCGCGTCCCGGGCCAGTTCCGCGTCGATCTCGGCCGGCCCGAAGCTTCCGGAGCCCGAGGGGCTCGGGGAACCGCGGCTCACCAGCCGCGCCAGCAACGCCCAGCGCAGGTCGGTATCCACAGTCAGCCCGTCGAGGCGCTCCGAGCCGTCGAGCAGCGCGGCCAGGAGGATGAGGTCCTCGGCGGAGGTGGCGACGCCCGCGAAGGCGCGGATGTAAGCTAGCTGCGCGTCCGAGCCGGCCGGCGCCGTGCGCAGCAGGCCGCGCAGCGTGCTGGCCATCATGGCCAGACCGGTCTCCCGCCAGCCCGGGTCAGCGAACCGGTGCACCGCCTGACCCGCCTGGCGCAGCAGCGTCTGGACCACGCTGATGTCGGCTACCGAGGAGACGCCCGACATCACCAGCCGGACGTAGTCCCGCGCCGCCATCTCGCCGTCACGGCACATGTCCCAGGCGGCGGCCCAGCACAGCGCGGCGGGCAGCGACTCGGTGAACGAGCCGATGGAGTCGATCAGCGTCCGCAGCGAGTGGTCGTCGAGCCGGATCTTGGCGTAGGTCAGGTCGTCGTCGTTGACCAGGACCAGGTCCGGGCGCGCCTGCCCGGCCAGCTCCGGTATCACCGTGCGCGGCCCGGTCACGTCGGTCTCCACCCGCAGGCGGCGCGACAGACCCTCGGAAGTCCGGTCGTACAGGCCGATCGCGACCCGGTGCGACCGGAGCAGGGGATGGGTCGCCGCGGCCTCCTGTTCCACCGCGAACTCGGTGAACCGGCCGTCGGCATCCACCGAATACGAGGGCCGCAGCGTGTTCACCCCGGCCGTCTGGAGCCATTCCCGTGACCAGGAGGTCAGGTCCCGGCCTGAGGTTTCCTCCAGCGCGGATAGCAGGTCGGCCAGCGTCGCATTGCCCCACGCGTGCGCGCCGAAGTATTTCCGCACCCCGGCCAGGAAGTTCTCCCGCCCGACGTAGGCCACCAGCTGCTTGAGCACAGAAGCGCCCTTGGCGTAGGTGATCCCGTCGAAATTGACCTCTACCGCTTCGATGTCGGGTATATCGGCCGCGATCGGATGGGTGGACGGCAGCTGATCCTGCCGGGTGGCCCAGGCCTTGTAGAGCTGCGCGAACGTCGTCCAGGCCGACGTCCAGCGCGTCGCCTCGGCCTGAGCCAGTGTGCCGGCCCAGGTGGCGAACGACTCGTTCAGCCACAGGTCGTCCCACCAGCGCATGGTGACCAGGTCGCCGAACCACATGTGCGCCATCTCGTGCAGGATGGTTTCGCCACGCGCTTCCCGGGCGAAGTCAGTGACCCGCGACCGGAAAATGTAGGCCTCAAGGAAGGTAACGCAACCCGCATTCTCCATCGCGCCCTCTTTGAATTCGGGCACGAATAGCTGATCGTACTTCTCGAACGGGTACTTTATCCCGAACGAATTGTGGAAGAAGTCGAAGCCCTGGCGGGTCACCTCCAAGATCTCGTCCGGGTCGAGATACTCGGCCAGCGACTGACGGCAGAACAACCCCAGCGGGATGCCGTCGTGCTCATCGCGGACCACGTGGTACGGGCCCGCCGCGACGGCCGTGATGTAGGTCGGCATGACCGGTGTGGGCGGGAAGTGCCAGCGCAGCGTCTCGCCTTCGGCGATGCTCGACTCGGGGGCCATGTTCGACACCACCAGCCAGTCCGCGGGAGCGGTCACCGCCAGCTCATACGTGGCCTTCATGTCGGGCTGGTCGAAGCACGCGTAGACCCGGTGCGCGTCGAACGTCTCCAGGTCCGAGTACAGATAAACCCGGCCGTCGGCCGGGTCGGTGAACCGGTGGAGCCCCTCGCCGCTGCGCGAGTAGGCACAGTCGGCCGCTACCCGGAGCACGTTGCTGGCCGCCAGCCCGGTCAAGGTGATCCGGTCGCCGTCGAAGGCGTCCAGGCCGACCGGCGCCCCGTTGAGCGTGATCTCGCGTACCGCGGGGGCGGTCAGGTTGATGAAGCTGGTCGAGCCCGGTGCGGCGCAGTCGAACCTGATCACGCTGACCGACCCGAACGCCTCGTCGCCGCCGGTCAGGTCCAGATCCACGTGATACGAGGCGACGGTGATGAGCGACGAGCGGGCCGCCGCCTCGTCGCGGGTCAGGTTCGATGTCACCGGTTGGTCCCTTTCGTCCTTATTGGCCGGGCCTGCGCGGAATTCAAGGCAGTGGCTTGCGGTTGACGCTGCCGGGGGTCAGCGGAGCAGGCTTACTCGTGGTAAGGAGCACAGATGACCCAGCAGGAGCCTACGCGTGTCGACTTCTGGTTCGACCCTATCTGCCCATGGGCGTGGATCACCTCACGGTGGATGCTCGAGGTCGAGAAGGTCCGGCCGGTCGCCACGGGCTGGCACGTGATGAGCCTGGCGGTGCTGAACGAGGACAAGGAAGGCCTGCCCGAGCGGTACCGAGAGAGCATGCGATCGGCGTGGGGCCCGGTCCGGGTGCTCATCGCGGCCGAGCAAGCCCACGGCCCGGAGGCGTTGCTGCCCTTGTACACGGCCCTCGGGAACCGGTTCCACCTGGAGAAGGCGCCGCGGGACACCGAGACGATCACCGCCGCCCTCACCGAGGCCGGCCTGCCCGCGAGCCTCGCGGCCGCGATGGACTCCACCGACTACGACGCGGCAGTGCGCGCGTCGCACGCCGAGGGCATCGACCGGGTCGGCTACGACGTCGGGACCCCGGTGATCTCGGTCGGCCAGATGTCGGTCTTCGGTCCGGTCGTGTCGCCGATCCCGCGCGGTGAGGACGCCGGGAAGCTGTGGGACGGCGTGCTGCTGCTCGCGGGCATCGACGGGTTTTTCGAGCTCAAGCGGTCCCGCACCCGCGACCCGATCTTCGACTGAATCCGCACCGTGGCGCACGGGGCTGGTCTGTCAGACTGGCCCCGTGCGCGTTTACCTGGGATCAGATCACGCTGGTTACGAGCTGAAGTCCCGCATCATCGACTGGCTGGCCGGAGCCGGGCACGAGGCGGTGGACTGCGGCCCGCGGACGTATGCCGCCGATGACGACTACCCGCCCTACGTGCTGAGCGCCGCCCACGCCGTCGTCAACGACCCGGGCAGCCTGGGCATCGTGATCGGCGGCTCGGGGAACGGCGAGCAGATTGCCGCGAACAAGATCCCCGGCATCCGCGCCGCGGTGGCCTGGACCGACGAGACCGCCCGGCTGGCCCGCCAGCACAACGACGCCAACGTGCTCAGCCTCGGCGCGCGCATGTACAGCGTCGACGACGCGATCGGCTTCACCCAGATCTTCCTGTCCACCCCGTTCTCCGGCGAGGCGCGGCACGCCCGGCGCCTAGCCGAGATCGCCGACTACGAGAAGACCGGCGAGCTCCCGCCCGGGCCTTCCTGATCCCTAGCCCGGCTCGCCGCCACCAGTTTCTGCATCTGCGCTCGCAGCCGGTAAGACACCGGCCGGTGCGTTTCGTCGAGGCGAGCCGCGAGCCCCTTCGCCGGGCCCTTCTGCCCCACCTGCCTCCCAGTCACCACCTGCCCCGCCATCCGGCTAACCTCCAACGACGTCGTTGCCACAACGACGCACACCCGACGACATGGTTGCCACAACGATGTAGTTGCCGTCACCTCGGCGTTCGCCCTCGCGGGCACCCCGAAGGCAGGCACACAACCCCACCCGGCCAATCCGCCCAGCAAGGCGCCCGCACGTCAGCGAGACGCGCGGCCTCGCCCGGACCCCCGTGACCGCCATCGCCGCCGCCCGCCGCGCGGCGCCTCCGAACCGGCGGACTCCGGGTCGCCCGACCCCTGGTCGGCCGTAGTCCCCGGCCCGACCGCGGCCTTCGGAACACCCGACCCCGGCCCGCGATCGACAGCCTTCGCGGCAACAGGGTCGGCTGCCACCGGTGCCGCGGCGGCAGGTGCCGCGGTCCGGCCTCCGACCGCGTCGGCCTCCGCCGCCTCGGCGTAGGCCAGCTGCTCGGCGTGCGGCCGCGACACGTCCCGGGCCCGCATCGCGGCGCTGGTCGTCACCTTCATCGCCGCCATGAGGCCATTGTCGCAGGCCCGGATTTAGGTTGGACAACCCGGCATGAGCCGGGCAGAGTGGAGCGCATGCCGGGGGACGAGCCAGGGCGGACGCTCTGGCGGCATCGCAATTTCCTGCTCCTGTGGAGCGGGCAGACGGTCAGCGAGATGGGTTCGGCCGTCACCCAGCTCGCGCTCCCGCTGACCGCGGTCATCGTGCTCCGCGCCTCCACCTTCCAGGTCGGCGCGCTCACCGCGGCGTCGACCCTCGCGTTCGCGCTGATCGCCCTCCCGGCCGGCGCCATCGTGGACCGGCGCACCAAGCGATGGCTGATGATCTGGTGCGACGTCGCCCGGATGCTGATCATCGGCTCGGTCCCGCTGGCCGCCGCGTTCGGCGCGCTCACCATGGGCCAGCTGTACGTGGTCGCCATCGCCGCCGGGGTGTGCACCGTGTTCTTCGACGTGTCCTACCAGAGCTACCTGCCGGTCCTGATCGGCACGGACGAGCTGGTCGAGGGGAACGGCAAGCTCGGCGCCACGCAGTCCTTCGCGCAGCTGGCCGGGCCGGGGCTGGGCGGTGGCCTGGTCGGACTGATCGGCGCGGCCCGGGCGCTGTCCGCGGACGCGATCTCCTACGCGATCTCGGTGGCCTCCCTCCTCGCCATCCGCGCCCCCGAGGAGGCGCCCCATCCAGACCAGCGCCAACGGCTCACAACGGAGATCAAAGAGGGACTCTCGTTCGTCCTGCGTCACCCCATCCTGCGCAAGATCGTGGCCTGCACGGGAACCGCGAACCTGTTCGGCGACATGGCCATGGCGCTGCAGATCCTCTTCCTGATCCGGGTGCTGCACGTCCGGCCCGCCGAAACCGGCCTGCTCATCGCGGCGGCCGGTCTGGGCGGGGTGGCCGGCGGGGCGTTGTCGGGCCGGCTGAGCCGGCGCATCGGGTCCGCCCGCATCATCTGGTTCTCGATGCTCGTCCTGTCCCTGCCGCAGTTGCTCATCCCGCTGGCCGAGCCCGGCTGGCGGGTCGTGGTGTTCGCGGTCGGCATGGCCGGTTTCTGGTTCAGCGCCGTGATCTACAACGTGGCCCAGGTCAGTTACCGTCAGGCGATCTGCCCGCCGCGGCTGCTTGGCCGGATGAACGCCGCGGTGCGCTGGATCGTATGGGGCACGCTGCCCCTCGGCGGCCTGCTCGGCGGGGCCCTCGGAACCGCGCTGGGCATCCGGACCACCCTGTGGATCGGGTTCGGGGGCAGCTGGCTGGCCGGCTGGTGGGTGTTCTTCTCCCCGCTGCGCGGGATGCGCGACATCCCAAGCGGCACACCAAGCGGCACACCAAGCGACACACAAAGCGTGATGCCAAGCGACAGCCCGGACCTAGAAGTTGACCGGGCACCAGGGGGCGGGATCCCAGGACAGAGCGGTGGAGAGCTGCCGGACGGCGCCGGAACGCCCCTCGGTCACTAGCCCCGCCGCGGCCAGCGCGCCGAGCGTGGTGCCGCCCAGGTACGCCGCCCCGAGCTCGGTAATGCCGAGCAGCACATCCGGAGCAGCAGCGGAAGGAACGCACGTCGCCGGAAGGCCGCTCCCGTCAGCGGAAGCCACACCAGTGGTCAGCCGCCAGCGCCCGGCGTTGGCCGGCAGCAGGTCGTCGCGCACCTCCAGGACCAGGTCGGCCGGGGCCGAGTACCGGCGGCGCGCCAGCGCACCCGGGACGTCGATGATCCGCACCCACAGCGCGTCCTTCAGCCGCGGGCGGGCCCGCCGCGGGTCGGCGAGCTGGTACAGCAGCGGGTCGTCGACCGGGCGTCCGCGCAGCCGGAACGCCGTGGTCAGGTCCCGGCTCAGCAGGTCCGTGCTCAGCGCGGCGCTGGCCGCGGCGTCGGCGGCGACCATCTCGCGCACGCTCAGCACGCCGTCGGGCAGCGACGTGTCGCGGTCCCACCGGCCGTCGGCCGAGTAGAGGGCGTAGCCGCGCGGGCCGCTGTCGTCCTCGGCGAGCACGCAATGCAACGGGCTGAAGCCCTGCCGCCGGTCCGCCGGGTCGTACACCGTGCGCTGCCACCACGACTCGGTCCGCGCGATGAAGCCGGGCCGCGACGGCAGGACCGCGTCGTAGACCTTGGCCAGCTCGGGCAGCACCGAGGCCGGCGCGGCCAGCCGCAGCCGCAGGCCCCCGGCCGCCGGGGCGGTCCGCGCCAGCGTTCCCTCGCCGCGGTAGATGGTCAAGTCGGCGTGCCACATCGCGCGGCCGTACCCGAACCGGGAGTAGATCACCGACTCCGACGCCCACAGCACCGCGAGCGGCTCGCCGCGGTCCCGGACGTCGGCCAGCTGCTTGCGCATCAGAGCGCTCAGGACGCCCCGGCGCCGGTGCGAGGGCAGCACGCTCACCCAGGTCACGCCGGCCGCGGGCAGGACCTGGGCGCCGGGCACGGTGAGCTGGAACGTGTAGGCGCCCGCGGTGCCGACCGGCGTATCGCCGTCGAAGGCGGCCAGGCTGCGGTCGAACTCCAGGTGCGACACGACCAGCTGCCGCTCCTCCGGGGACAGCGGCGAGCTGTTGAACGCGTGCATATCCACGGTGTGGAAGGCGTCGAACTCCTCCGGGCTGACCGGCCTGATCGGGTACGCGTGATCGCCGCGAGGCGCCGATGTCGTCATGATGCCTTCGTACCCCGCCCGCCCGCTCCGGCGCGACTGGTTTAGGCCGTCCGGCCCTGGATGGACTACAGTGCGCGCATCATGGTTAGCCCGCCGCCGAACCGCACCCGCCGCCGCGCGGGCCGGATCGGCAGGGTCCTCCGCGCCCTGAGGGCCCAGCTCACCAAGCAGTTCATCACTCAGAACCGCCGGATGGCCTTCATCTTGTCGGCCGCGGTGATCGCCATCGCGGTCGCGGCCGTGCACGTCTCGGTGTGGTGGTTCTCGCCCGGAGTGATGATCTTGCCGATCCTGGCCGGCGGCCTGCTGATGTGGCCCCGGGCGCTGCGCATCTTCCTCGCCGTGGTGGCTGGCGCGCTGATCTATGATCTGATCAAGGGCAAGACCGGGGCCGGGATCGTGGCCACCATCGCGCTGACCGCGGTCTTCGCCGATGTCCTGGCCCGGACCCGCAAGAAGCTCGGCGTCCAGGGCCTGCGCGGCGACCGGATGCTGCTGGAGCTGCGGGACCGCATCCAGGCCCAGGCCAAGCTGCCGCCGCTGGGCGAGGGCTGGGGCTCGTCGGTGGTGCTCAGGCCGGCCGGCGGCTCCTCGTTCGGCGGCGACTTCGTGGTGTCGGTCTGCGACAGCAAGACCCTCGAGGTCGCCCTGGTCGACGTGTCCGGCAAGGGCATCGACGCCGGGACCAGGGCCCTGCTGCTGTCCGGGGCGTTCGGCGGGTTGCTCGGCTCGGTGCCGCGGGAGGAATTCCTGCCTGCCTGCAACGCCTACATGCGGCGCGGCTCGGCCGCGGAGGGCTTCGTCACCGCCGTGCACCTGTCGCTCGACCTGGCCTCGGGGGAGTACGTGATCGACTCGGCCGGGCATCCGCCCGCCGTGCACTACGACGCCGCGGCGGGCCGCTGGCGCCTGACCCGCGCCCGCGGGATCGTCCTCGGCGTGGTCCCCGACCTGCGCGGCGCCGCGGCCGAGACCGAACGCGGCATCCTGCAGCGCGGCGACGCCCTGATGCTCTACACCGACGGGCTCGTCGAGGCGCCCGGGCGGGACATCGACGCCGGCACGGACCGCCTGCTCGGCGAGGCCGAGCTGATGCTGACCAGCGGCTTCCAGGCCGGCGCCGGTCCCATGGTCACCAACCTGCAGCGCGCCGGCGGCGGCTCCGACGACTGCGCCCTGGTCCTGATCTGGCGGACCTAGCCCGGCGGACCACCGGCTAAGCGGCTAAGCGGCTAAGCGGCTAAGCGGCTAAGCGGCTAAGCGGCCAGCGCGTCGGCCTGGGCCAGCAGCCCGTTGCCCTGGGCGATCAGCTTGGACAGCGCCTTCTTGCCCGACTTGGTGGTGCTGAGCGGCTGCCCGCCGAACTCCGCTCCGATCAGCAGCCCCTGAATCTGCGTCGCCAGCGTGTCGCGCGCGCTGCCCAGCGAGGTCAGCTGGCCCTCGATCGTGGTGTAGGTCGCGTCGCCCGCGGCGTTGCTGGCCAGCGCCCGGGTGGAGGCGGCCAGCGTATCCAGGCCGAACTCCCCGACCGGCGCCTCGAGCCGCGTGTACAAATGGCCCAGCTTGACCAGCGTCGGGTAGGCGGACAGCATCGCGGGCGGCAGCGCCGTCGGCTCGATCACGTCGCCCAGCACCACCCCGTCGGGCGTGTAATCGTCACGCAGACCCAGCAGCGCCATCATCGTCGGCTGGATGTCGGTGTGGTCGGACCAGATCGCGTTGCTGACGCCCAGGTGGACCACGCCGGGCCCGGCCAGGCCGAGCCACGTCGTATTGATCGACGGTGACACGTCGCCGTGGTTCCACGCGTCCTGCCCGCTCGGCTCGCTGACGCACGAGCTGCCGCACTTGGCCGGACCGCCAGAAAGCCAGAAGTCCGGATTGGCGAACAGCGCGAACGTGCCGGTGCGTTTCGGATCCCCGGTGACCATGTGCAAGATGTTCATCTCTAGCGGGTCGGCCAGGTAGTTGGTCAGCAGTACGCCCTGCCCGGTAGCCAGGTCAGGCGCGGTCAGCCCGGCCGCGGCCCGCTCCATGGCCCGGACCGGGGGAGAAGAACCAGCAGGCTGCCCGTGCACGTAGATGACCGGCGCGGAGTCCGCCGCCACGTCGAACGGGGTGGTCACACCCCGGCCCGCGAGCATCCCGGTCAGGTTGCCGTCCACCTCGCCGACCTTGCCGTAGGAGCAGGCCACGGTCACGCCGTTGCAGGTCGCGGGGCTGGGGGAGGAGCCGACGAAGTGGTCACCCTCGTCCGCGGTGATCACGAACAGCGTGTTGGCCTTGGTGATCCCGGCCGCCGCCAAACGTGCAAAAAAAGCGCCGAAGGCAGCGTTCTCCACCCGAAGCTGGCTCTCGTAGGTGGCGGTGCCCGGGCCCAGGCCGGCCCCGGTGGTCCAGTTGCCGTGCACGTCGGACAGGTAGGTGAAGGTGACCGGGATGCCGTGCGTCTGCATGTACAAGGTGTAGGCCAGCCCCACCGGGCCGGTCATCCTGTCGTACCCGGGGAACCCCGTGTCGCCGGTCGGGTCCTTGATCACGTTCCCGTTCAGGTCGCGTACCGGGCCCGCCGGGCTGATCACCGGCTGGATGAACTTGTTCCCGAACAGCGCGTTGTACCCGCCGTACCCGCCCGGCTCGTCGGGCAGCAGGTCGGCGACCCCGCCATGCGAGGCGGCGCAGAGGGCCGACCGGGCCGCGCAGTGCACGGACAGCCCCATGAAGTCGGCCTCCGCCTTGTTGGCCAGCGACGGGCTCTCGGCCTCCTTGGCCTCGGCCGAGCCGGCCCCGAACACCAGCGGGATGTCGGGCAGGGTGTTCTCCAGCTCGGTGTCGGCCGCCGCCACCGAACCGAAGTCGCAACCGGCCCGGGTGTAGGGCACCCAGGGCGCCGGGGTGTTCTTGCCCTGCGCGGTGACCAGCGTGTGGTGGCTGTCGCCGACCGGCGCGGCGGTCGTGGTGTTGTTGTAGTCGACGATCGGGTCGGTCCAGTACGCGAACGAGCCGGCCGTGTCGGTGGACCCGCTCGGCGTGAAGTAGTTGTACTCGTTCGCGATCGGAACGCCCTGGTCGCTGCCGTACAGGCCGGTTTCGGAGGTCACGATGTCGTCGGCCGTGTGCGCGATCAGCGGCGTGTGCTCATGCGAGATCAGGGTCCCGTTGCCGGTGATGAAGTTGACCAGGTTCGGCATCTGCTGCAGGTCGCTGGGCACGTTCGGGTTGTCCCGCGTGTAGTGCACGTTGTCGAACTGGATGTAGATGACGTGCTTGACCGACGTCCCGGTGGCCCCCAGCGCGCAGGTCGAGCCCGCCGGAGCGACCGAACGCCCCAGCGTGGTACCCCCCGCCGCCGAACGCCCCGACGAGGCCAGCGCGGCCGACCCGGCGGACGCGGCGGCCGCATCGGGCACGCCCCGGGCGGGTACCGCCAGCATGCCGAGCGCCAGGGTGCCCCCGCCAACCACCGCGAAAAGTCCCGCCGACCGGCGAGCGCGACGGGCAGCCGGCGTTTTCCCGCGGGCCCGTCCGGCGGGCCCGTCTGTCAGCCTCGTGGCGGCCATGGGCGACTACCTCCGGATGGGTGCGAAGGAGAGCAAAGCACTGGCCATGGAGCGAGCCGGCGAGGATCATGATAAGACCGGACGAATATCCGCAGGTGGAACGACACGCCGACCGATCAGCGGCCGTGCCGGAGAAGGGCCTGCAGGCGCCTGCAAGCGCCGGGCGCCGCCACCGGGTAGTGGCGGCCGCCGGAAAGTCAATGTCATTGCCGTGAAATTTCCGCGAAACTGACATTCACGTCAGCAAATTACTTAGCATATGGATGTTTGCTGCTGCAAACTATTTATCCGGATCGTAACCTGTGCGAACAGTAGTGAACGCCTCACCCGCCGGGTGCCTGGTACCGGGCCTAACCGACGCGGTTGTCAGGTGACGCACGCGTCATTGTTTGCAATTAAATGTGCATTCCCTGGAAAATGACGTGGTGACTGGGGGCAGATCCGGATCGGACCGGACGGGTGTGCGCGAGCACGTCCGTCCGGGGGTGACGCGTGCCGAAGAGGTGGTGGCCAACGCCTCCGGGGAGAACTTCCCGGTCGCCCTGCGCGTGCTCCCGGCCGCGCACCGGCGGCACCTGTTCGCGCTGTACGGCTTCGCCCGGCTCACCGACGACCTGGGCGACCAGGCGCGCGAGGCCGGCCAGGCCGACGCCGACCTGCGGCTTCGCCTGCTGGACGAGTTCGACGCCGACGTGGACCGCATCTACCAAGGCAAAACCCCGCAGTCCCCGGTCATGCAGAGAATGGCCGTCACCGTCGCGGAGTGCCACGTCCCGGCTCAGCCGCTGCGCGACCTGATCCAGGCCAACCGCCAGGACCAGCGGGTCACCCGCTACCGGACCTACGCCGAACTGGCCCAGTACTGCGAGCTGTCGGCCAACCCGGTCGGCCAGATCGTGCTGTATATCTTCGGCGCGGCCACCCCCGAGCGCATAAAACTCTCCGATTACGTCTGCACGGCCCTGCAACTGGCCGAACACTGGCAGGACGTGGCCGAGGACCTGGCCAACGGGCGGATCTACCTGCCGGGCGAGGACCTGGACCGGTTCGGGGTGACCGAGGCGGACCTGGCCGTGCCGAGCGCCGGACCCGCGGTCAGGGACCTGATGCGTTTCGAGACCGACCGGGCCGCCGCGCTCCTGGACCAGGGCGCGCCGCTGGTCGGCACGCTGCGCGGCGCGGCACGGGTGGCCGTCGCGGGCTACCTGGCCGGCGGGCGGGCCGCGCTGGCCGCCATCCGGGGCCAGCGGTACGACGTGCTGAGCGCCACCGCCCGGCCGCGCAAGCCGCGGATGCTGGCCGAACTGGCCAAGGCCTACGTGAGAGGACGGTAGTGGAGCTGACCGATGCGTACACCGAATGCGAACGGATCACCTGGTCACAGGCCAGGAACTTCGCTTACGGCATCAGGCTGCTGCCGCCTGCCAAGCGGCGCGGCCTGGCCGTCATCTACGCGTTCGCCCGGCGGATCGACGACATCGGTGACGGCACGCTGCCGCCGCAGGAGAAGATCGCCGCGCTGGAGCAGGCCCGCCACCAGATCCTCGACCTCACCGAGCCGCCCGCGGACGACCCGGTGCTCATCGCCCTGGCGGACGTGGAGCGGAACTTCCCGGTGCCCATGGCGGCCTTCGGCGAGCTCATCGACGGCTGCGTGGCTGATGTCCGCGGGACCACGTACGAGACCTTCGACGACCTGCACTACTACTGCCGCTGCGTGGCCGGCTCGATCGGCCGCCTGTCGCTGGGCATCTTCGGCACCCGGCAGGGCCCGAACCCGACCGCCCGGGCCGCCGAACTGGCCGACTCCCTCGGCGTCGCCCTGCAGCTGACCAACATCCTGCGCGACATCCGCGAGGACCGCCAGAACGGCCGGGTCTACCTGCCCGCCGAGGACCTGGCCAAGTTCGACTGCGACCCGGACCGCCTCGGTCAGTCCATGCAGCCGGGTTTCGCCCGCCTGGTGGAGTTCGAGGCCGAGCGCGCCCGCGACTGGTACGCCACCGGGTGGAAGCTGCTGCCGGTTCTCGACCGCCGCAGCGCGGCCTGCACCGGCGCGATGGCCGGCATCTACCGCCGCCTGCTGGAGCGCATCGCCGCCGAGCCCGCCGCCGTCCTGCGCGGCCGGATGTCACTGTCCGGCCGGGAAAAGGCCACGGTCGCGGTCAAGGCCCTGTCCGGGAGGTTCGGATGACGCCCGCGAACAGCGCCGCGCACCGTCCCAGCCCGCCTCGTTCGGTCGCCGTGATCGGCGGCGGCCTGGCCGGGATCACCGCCGCGATCGCGCTCGCCGAGGCGGGCGCGGCGGTCACCCTGCTCGAGGCCCGGCCCCGCCTCGGCGGCGCGACCTGCTCGTTCAACCGCGACGGCCTGACCGTCGACACCGGCCAGCACATCTTCCTCGGCTGCTGCACCGCCTACCGTGACCTGCTCGGCAAGCTCGGCATGACCGAGCACGCCCCGATCCAGGACCGCTTCGACGTGCGCGTGCTGGCCCCCGCCGCCACCCCGCGCCTGACCCCGTCCCTGGGCCGGCTCCGCCGGACCGCGCTGCCTGGCCCCCTGCATATGCTGCCCGCCCTGGGCCGGTATCCCTTTCTCTCTTTGTCCGAACGGGCCAAAGTGGCACGACCCGCTCTTGCCATGCGCTTCGTCGACCCGGCCCGTCCCGGGGTCGACGAGCAGCGCTTCGGCGACTGGCTCGCGGCCCGTGGCCAGACCGAGCGCTCCCGTCGCGCCCTGTGGGACCTGTTCAGCGTCTCGGCCCTGAACATCGCCGGCGACGACGCGTCCCTGTCCCTGGCCGCCTTCGTGGTCAAGACCGGCCTGCTCGGCAAGAACAACGCCGCCGACATCGGCGTCCCCGCCCTCCCCCTGGGCGAACTCCACGGCGACGCCGGCGCCACCCACCTCACCAAACTAGGCGCCCAAGTCCTCCTAAACGCCAAAGTCTCCGCCATCGAGCCCACCACCCCCGTCGACCCCCCCACCC
>Ga0209168_10001588_pt1 | contig 17573 bp, 14 predicted proteins | sample Coa_R1_FD_187156 | JGI IMG/M metagenome (GOLD analysis project Ga0209168, IMG submission 187156) | Surface soil microbial communities from Centralia Pennsylvania, which are recovering from an underground coalmine fire - Coalmine... | ecosystem: Environmental > Terrestrial > Soil > Unclassified ... | reverse complement strand
GGATGAAGGACCCCAAGACCGGGACCGAGTACGCCATTGTGCACAAGATCTGGCGGGACCATCCGGTTAGCCCCTTTGTCTACGCCTCAGCGCGAACCATCAAGTGTGACGCGGCGCGCATTGCCTTTGGGTCGGCCGGCGAGGGCGTTATCTGGGCCGTTGCTGACACGGGCATCGCCGGCGACCATCCGCACTTTAGAACCCACGAGACGCTGTCGCTGCCGAACGGACTGCGCCACTATGACTTTACTCTGACGTATGCCGATATCGATGCGTGTGCGGCGGCCGCCCTGACTGACACGGCTGGCCACGGGACTCACGTTGCTGGGATTATCGCCGGGCAGACGATCACGTCCGACTATGGGGCGGCCGCTGCCTCAACCTCGGTCGTTGAGACGATCGAGATCACTCAAGACGTGCAAACAGGCGACCAGAGCTCGGCGCAGGTCAAGGATACTGGGCGCAACGAACTCAGCGGCATGGCGCCCCGCTGCAAGCTGATGAGCCTGAAGGTTCTCAACAGTGAGCGGTCCGGAAACGTCAGCAACATTCTTGCCGCGATCGGATACATCCAACAGCTCAACGACCATGGACGCGACATCAACGTCCATGGCCTCAACATGAGTCTGGGCTACCCTTTCAACGCGAGCTGGTTTGCGGCGGGCCAAAGTCCGCTCTGCGCCGAAGTGGATCGCCTGGTAAAGTGCGGTGTCGTCGTTGTTGTCGCCGCAGGCAACGCCGGCTACGGAGTCGTCACGGCGAGCTCCGGCATGGAGAGCGCGGCCCTTACCTGCACCTTGGCCGACCCGGGGAACGCCGACCTGGCAATCACAGTCGGCTCTACCCACCGCGACCGACCACACACCTACGGCGTCTCCTACTTTTCCGCGAAAGGCCCCACCGCCGACGGTCGTATGAAGCCGGACATAGTGGCTCCTGGTGAGCGGATCGTCTCTTGCTCGATTGATGCTGCGGCCGTTGGCGTTGCCAAGTACCGCGAGGACAGCGGGACCAGCATGGCCGCGCCGCATGTTTCGGGAGCCGTGGCGGCCTTTCTGTCCGTCCGGTCCGAGTTCGTCGGACAGCCGGAAGCAGTGAAGGCGATTCTCCTGGGGTCGGCGATGAGCCTTGGACGGCGGCCCGAGTTCCAGGGGGCAGGCCTCGTGGACCTGATGAAGGCCCTGCAATCCGTTTGAAGGAAGCTAGCGCGATGAGCCAGATTAGCCAGTCACCGTTCGAGTGGGTTCAGTTCGACGAGCATGGTGCGCTGCTTACGCCAAGCGCGGTGGCCAACCTCACGACGGCGCTTGGCAGCAACGGCGCCTCTGACCTGGTGATAATTTCGCACGGCTGGAAGACGGATGAAACAGGTGCCGAGCAGCTCTACGAGCCGCTCTGGGGGAACGTGACATCGTCTCTCGTCGCTACCGGGACGCTCGATCCCACCAAAATTGTCGTGGGCGGGGTGCTTTGGCCATCACTGCAATTCCAGCAGGACTTCGACGCCAAAGACATGCAGCGAGTCGGCACCGGCGGCACACTCGACTTAAGCGGAGCGACGGCGATCCAAGATCTCGATGACGCGACATTCAACTCCGTCGTCGACGGTTTTGTCGCGCTAGTAGGGAGCGCAGGCGAGCCCGTCCGCTCTGCAGCAATCGCGAACCAAGATGGTTTCACCGACGCGTCGGCCAAAGAGCTGTTGACGGCATTGCATGGGGCCGTGGGGCTCGCGACCGCTGCGCTGGACCTGGAGCTTGCCGATGACGCTAACCGCCTCTCCGGCGACCCTCTGACGACACTCGAGAAACTCGAGGGCCCGCCTCGGCTCGAGGTTGATCCAAGCGCCGGCGGAACGCTGAGCTTGATCAGCGCGCTGCAAGGCGCTCTCGCCGGCCCAAAAGCAGCTGTCGCGCGGCTTCTCAACCAGTTCACCTACTTTGAGATGAAAAACCGCGCCGGCATTGTGGGCGCGCAACTCGGAGGCACGTTCCTTCCACTCGTGCGACCTGCTTCGCCAGTCCGCCTTCACCTCATCGGTCATAGCTTTGGCGCGCGGTTAGCTACGGCGGCGGTCTGCAGCTTCAACAATCAAGCGGACCTGCAGCTTCGCAGCCTCACGATGCTGCAAGGCGCCTTTTCCCACAATGCGCTGGCCGCCAATCTGAGTGGTGGAAAGGCCGGCGCCTTCGCGACGGTCCTTTCGGCTCGAAAGGTCGACGGCCCGATTTCGATCACACATACCCACAACGATAGCGCATGCACGATCGCCTATGCGCTCGCCTCGCGGCTCTCGAACGACACGACACAGGCAATTGGCGACGCGAATGACCCTTTCGGCGCCATGGGCGCCAACGGAGCACAGAATCTCGAAGCAACCGCAGTTTGCAATGCAGGCCCCCTTGTCCCGGGCCAGGCGCGCTATGGTTTGAACGCCAAGCTAGTCAACAATGTCCTTGGCGATGCTTGCATCGGCGAGCACATGGACGTCACGAACCGAGACGTGGGCGCGCTGGTCGCGTCGGTCCTTAGCATCGCCGCCGCCGCCAGCTGACGGAGCCGTGCACTTCGCCCCAGCGCCCGCACAGAGCCGTCGGCTAAGCGCTGAGGTTTGACAGATCCTCCGGAGCCTCGCCCGGCAATCTATGCTCCGATAGCCGGCTCGCCATCGCGCGATAAAGCTCGAGCAGCTGCTGCGCGCGCTCGACCGCCCGCGAGCGCGGAATGCGTTCGCCGAACGCCTTCTCCCAGAGATCGATAAACTCGCTGATCCGCTCGTCGGAGATCGGCATGCCAGCTAGCGCTTCCGAGCGATCAACTCTTCCAGTTTCTTCAACCGGCTCTCTAAACGACGCTGAAGCGAAGCCGACGCGCCAGCGACCGCGCCGTTGATTACGAGCGCGAGCTGATCGGCCAGAAGCTTGAGTTCGGGACTCAGCGCCGGCTGCTGGTTTGGGCGGGGTGCCGGCGGGGGCGCCGCTCTCGGTCTTGGGTTGGGTCTCATATCCAGAGTGTGAATGCCTCAGCGGGCTAACGCACGAAGGGCAAAGGCGCCGAGTGGTCGTGAAGCGGCGTCGTGTGCTTCGCCAGCGGTTGCGGCATCTTGGTTCCCAGACAACTCATCCGCCGACACCGCTGGCTGCTGGGTCAAGCGAGGGGCGCCGGACTTCGACGTCCGCCGGTGTCCCTCGCTTGACCGAGGAGGCAGCGATGGAGAGCAATGTTCCTTCAGAAGCGCGGTTCGATGTGCACCGCGCAATTACCGAGAAGATCGCGCAAGCGATCGAGAGCGGCGCGGGCGCGTTCACAATGCCCTGGCACCGCAGCGCCGACGTGGGGAGGCCAACAAACGCATCGACAAACGTCAAATACCGGGGATTGAACGTCGTCGCCCTATGGGCCGAGGCGACTGTCTCGCGGTTCAGCTCCGGCTATTGGGCTAGTTTCCGACAGTGGCAGCGGCTGGGGGCGTCCGTACGCAAGGGAGAGCGCGGCGCCACGATCGTCTTCTACAAAGCGCTTGAGCCCGAAGTCGCGTCGGACGACGAACAACGATCCCAGCCAAGGCTGTTCGCAAGGGCTTCCCGCGTCTTCAACGCGGACCAGGTCGCCGGTTGGAGCGCGCCGGGCGAGCCGACAAGATCCCGAGCGACGGTCTTGCCAGAGGTCGAGGCCACCATCGAAGGCACCAAGGCGGTGATTGTGGAAGGCGGCGCTGCGGCGTTTTATGATCGCGCCGCTGACGCAATCCACATCCCTGAGCGTCGGAAGTTCTGCGGCACGCTCACGAGCACGCCGACCGAGGCCTACTATGCAACGCTTCTGCATGAGCTGACCCACTGGAGTGGGGCTGCACACCGGCTCGACCGGCAGTTCGGCGAACGGTTTGGGGACGAGGCTTACGCCTTCGAGGAGCTCGTGGCTGAACTTGGGGCCGCGTTCCTTTGTGCGGACCTCCAGATCGCCAACGATCCGCGCCCAGATCACGCCGCCTACGTGACCGGTTGGCTCAGTGTTTTGAGGCGCGACCACCGCGCTCTCTCGACTGCTGCGAGGCTGGCAAGCACAGCTGCCCAGTATCTCACCGGTCTCTCGATCCCCTACTAACCTAGGCCCCGCAGCGCGGGGCCTTCTTCTGTCTGGTGAATCGTACTCGCGCACGGGGATCACCGTCGTGCGGCGACGCGAGCGGGCGCTCAAACTCGGGTGATGCAGCGCGACGATGTCTCAAGGTTCGCACGAACCCACTTCCGCGGGACCGGCGTACCCTTCGGCATCAGGCAGGCCGATCGCCTCTTCCACATGTACGTCATCGGCCAAACCGGTGTCGGCAAATCAACACTCCTGGAGACGCTGGCTCTTGAAGACCTTCGGACCGGGAGAGGCTTCGCTCTTGTCGACCCACATGGCGACTTGGCCGACCGGCTGCACGCCGCGATCCCAAGCGAGAGCCGCGAGCACGTCGTCTACCTGAACGCGCCCGACCCCCAGCAGCCCTTTGGGTACAATCCGCTCCGCCGCGTGCGAGACGATAAGATTCCGCTTGCCGCCTCCGGCATGCTCGAGACCCTGCGCAAGCTCTGGCCAGACGCCTGGGGCGTCCGCATGGAGCATGTCCTCCGCAACAGCCTCTACGCTCTCTTAGAGCGCGACGGTTCGAGCTTGCCAGACATTCTCGAACTGTACGCCAACGACAAATTTCGCAAGCAGGTGGTCAAGCAGCTACGCAACGACGTGGTCCGCAACTATTGGGCCTCCGAGTTCGAGAAATATCCGGCGCGTCTCAGGGCCGACGCAGTTATGCCCATTCAGAACAAGCTCGGCGCCCTGCTCTCAGATCCGCTGCTCTATCGCCTCCTCGTCACGCCCGCGGTGGATGTCCGCTTCCGGACTCTGATGGATAGCGGCAGGGTCCTTCTTGTGAACCTTTCGAAGGGTCAAATCGGTGAAGACGCCTGTCATCTGCTTGGCGGACTGATCGTGTCGACCATCGGCCTTGCAGCCTTCAGCCGCGCGGATACGCCTGCAGCCGCCCGACGCCCGTTTTTCCTCTACGTTGACGAGTTCCAGAGCTTCACGACGCTCTCCTTTGTAAACATGCTGTCGGAACTGCGGAAATACGGGATCGGCCTGACGCTCGCACATCAGTTCCTCGATCAACTTGACCCAAAGATTCGTCAGGCGATCCTCGGCAACGTCGGAACGGTCGCCGCCTTTCGGCTCGGCCCAGGAGACGCCGCCCTTCTCGCTCGGGACTTCCAGCCTGTGTTTGGGTTTGAAGACCTGATCGGGCTACCCAACCACCAGCTTTGCTTGAAATTGATGATCGATGGATCGCCGAGCAGGCCGTTTAGCGCCCGGCTGTCTATGGCAGCGGCGGGCAATCGCCGATAAGGCTCCAACCGAGGCGCTGCGCGCTTGGCGAGAACGCGGTGCACCACCGAACCGTTGCAGTAGCATCTCGGTCGGGCGTAGGCTCTAGCGGTTGCACTATCGCAGCGAGCGGGAGGTTGCCCCTTGAGGTCGTGGGAGGTCACGCTCCGATCGTTGTCGGGCGCCATAGCGGCGTGTGCGGTAGTTCTCGTCGGATGCAACGGCGAGCCAGGCAACAGCGCCGGCGCCACCGACGCCGAGAGCGGCTCGAAAACTGCGAGCGGTCCGTTGGTGTATTGCGTCGAAGTCAGTCGCCAGGTGCCACAGGACGATTGCGACTACTACAACCGCCTCGCTGCAGCGACGAAGCAAGGCGCCGCCGCCCTCAACGCGCCCGACCCCATGTGGGCAGGCAAACAGGCCCAACTTGAGCTCGCGATAGGAACCGCACCGAACGCGCCCGTGGCGAGCGATTCAGCGGCAACCACGTCCGCCGCAAGTTCCCAGGTGGCTGCCATGAGTTCGACTTCGCCACCCTCGGCGGCGCCTTCGACAGCCGCTAGCTCGCAGCCGCCCACGCCGGCTCAGGTCGTTGCACCGCTGCCGGGCAAGGTTGTCGAATTCCAGCCCCGGGTGGGTCGGTTTATGGCGGCGACGCTTTCGGGCCAAGGCTTCGAGATCACGCCAGCCGGGCCCCAGCACAAAGAGGTCCCTCTCGACAGCGTGACCACATGGACGTGGAACGTCACGGCGACCGACAAGAGTTCCGACGTGCTGTTGCTAACGACGGTTGTTGAGGCGCCTGGGCCGAACAATACGTTCGTCGAACTGCGCAGCACGACTTGGAATGAACCAGTCCACGTCAAGGTAGGCTTCTGGTACAGGCTAGGTCAGTTCATCCTGCGGTCGCCCTTTTGGATCAAGGCCGTGACAGCGGTCGTAGCAGCCGTGACAAGCCTCGTAGGGGCGTGGTTCGCGTTCACCAAATTGTTCAGAAAGAGCGACCCTCAGCCTTAGAGCTTCTCCGTTTTGCGCCCGAGCGTCGCTCAAACGGGCCTAACATAGGCACCGACGCCCTGGGCCGCTTTCACCGCCGCAGCAAGCGAGGACGTGAGATCCTTCGCCACGGGTGCGAGCGGAACAGCAACGGCTCCCGCGACTACAGAGAGCAAGAACTCCTTGCTGGCAAAGAACGTGAGCGAGAATCCGCTTTTGCTGGCGTAAACGAGGCCGCCGCCAACAGCCGCGAGCACGACAGCGAACAGGCCGGCGAGGGCCTTGGAAGCATTTCGATAGCTTTGATCCGCGCGCTCAAACGCGCACGTGAGCTTGGCCGTGAGTACCGAGTCGAACTTGTTGTACTCTACCTGCTGGGCGGTGGTGAACGCCGTTCCAGCTTTGAGGCTTGCGACGACGGTCTCGAACATCGGGACGTCGAGCAGCAGATTCGTCGCGATGGTCGGGGCGCTCTCGGGGGAGAGCCCGACGTGGATCAGCGACTTTGCGGCGGCGATCTGATCGGACTGGGCTGCGCCGTTAATCCAAGGTCCGCGGAGGGCAATTTCCCATTCGTTGCCGAGGACCGAGACGAGAGCGGCCTCGACGGGATGTAGGCCCTTTTTGATCCAACCAAACCCGACATTGGAGATGCCGCCGCGAAGGACCTTGGTCGAATCAACGAGCCCGGAAGCGGCCGTGCCGAGCGCGGCGACCGACCCAACCAATGCGGAAATGTCCGTCGGCGTAACGCCTAGCAGGTTCGGCATCGCGACCCCTCCTTTCAACTTCCACCAGAAACGTTCGCGCCGGGCGCGCCGCTCACCGTGCTGGCTAGTTTGACCAGGTTGGTGGCGGCGTTTGTCGCCCCTGTCAGCGCCGTCAAGAACGCGGCAAAGGCTCCGGCATCCTTCCGCGCAGCCTGAACGGCCGCGAGCGCATTCTGCGCGGCCGTCAGCGCCGCATCGACACTCGCAGCGTTGTTAGTGAGCGCCGCCGACGCCGCGGTGTAGTACGCAGTTCTGGCATTCGCGAGGTTGGTCTGAACGGCCACCACGTCCGCGGCGGTCTGCGCGGCCGCCAAGTCCTCCGGCTCGTTGTTGAGCGCATCAAGGTAGGTGTTTTGGACTGCGGTCAGTCGGTCCGATGGTGTCGACATTGAGCCTGGTCCTTACTTTGTGGTCGTTTTGGCGGGGGTCGCTGGCGTTCCGTTGGCTTGCGAAACGTCCGCCTGCAGATCGTTCACGTAGAGTTCGATCTCTGACAGGTTGAGCGGCTGGCCCTTGGCGAGCTTGTCGTGTTGCGCGGAAACCGCATGGAGGGCCGCCAGCGCGTCGGTGTACGTCTTTGGAATTGCGGCGGTCGACGCCTGGGTTTGCGCGACGATCGCCGCGTCTGCCGCTTGCGCAACAACGTCCGCGTTCGCGGCGTTCGGGGCTGTTAGATGGATCGCAGGGACGGCCTCCGCGAAGACGGGCGTTAGGATATCGGTTGGCGCCACCAAGCCCGACTTCAGAGCCGCCCGGTAGAGGGCCATCCGCTCAGTCTGCAGCGTCCCGAGAACACTCGTCATTGCGGGAGCTTCCGCGTCGAGACCCGAATAAAGCGCGTCATTCGCTGTTTTCAGATCGCCGTTCGCAGCCAAGATTTGCTTGTCTTCCTCAGCGTTCGCGATGATCGCGACGCCGCCGCGTGCAATACCCTCGACAGTCGTGCTGATCGGCGCGACCACCGCTCCGGCGCCCGGCAACGCCCCGGCCGCCTTGACGAACGAATTGATGCTTGTGAACGAGGTTTGGAGGGCGGTGGCCGCGTCTTGACCCGCATTGGACTTCGCCAGACCGACGAAGACCGTGTAGGCTTGGTTGAGATCATCGACAGCCTTTTTTCTCTTGGCGATAACGTCGGCGAGTTGAGCGACGATCGGGTTGGCGGCCGGCGCCGTCGCATGTTGAGCCGCTGACAAGCACGCGGCCCTGGCGCCTGGGTTTGCCGCAGCGGAGATATTGGCGCACTCGAGCGCGCCCTCAACTGCCCACCACTGATCAATCTCGCCAAGCGTCTGTTGTGCCGCCGTCGTCTGTGTAGACAGGGCTTGCGTTGCGTTCTCGCCAGCCGTTCCCAGGGAGACGGCGGCGTTCCGATCGACGGATGTGCACGCACCCAACGAGCATGCGAGCGCCGTTGCGATCACAATTTTCTTCATCCGTGCCCCCCGCCTCCGGCGCCGAGCAAACGCCCGATGGGCCACTGCTCGTCGCAACATAAACTCCACGCGACGCACCGCCGGATGCACCGCGCCGCGCAGTCCGGCGGCTCACCAGCTATGCCCGGTTGAGAAACCTAACCACGAGGAATTGGACGTCGCAACCTTAAAGGTCAGCCCGGGCCCGCCATGCCATCGCATCGGTTACATGACCCCCTTGCTCTATCAGGACACCGCCGGCAGGACTGTTGGCATCGCGGCGCGCGCCGATGTTGTCAGCGCGAGAGCGGGATCACCGCCGGAGATAGGCTCCGCAGACTGTCTTGGTGAGGAGAAAATGAGAGCCAAAGATCTCTCTTCGGCGTTGCCCAACCGCCTCGACATCGCCTTGGGTCTTCTCATCCGGCAGCGGCGCAAAGCTCTGAACTTGTCTCAGACCGCTTTGGCGAACGCGATCGGCCTCACCTTCCAACAGGTTCAGAAGTACGAGCTCGGTTCAAACCGCGTTAGTTTCTCCCGCCTCGTCGACATAGCCCACGCACTCGACTGCAGGGTCATCGACCTGGTCGGCGATCTCGACGACAGAAGCATGCCGAACCAACCCTTGTTTCGCCAAGAAACCGCCTACCTCCGCGAAGCGGGTGCTCCCGAACTGCTCGTCGCCTATGCTGCCGCGCCACCGGCGCTGCGCAGGGCGGTGCTCAGGCTAGTTCGGGAGATCGCGAAGAACAGCGGCGGCGCCGCTGCGGCCTAGCGCCGTCAGTCAGTTGCGACCCGCTCCATGAGGGTGCAGGCGCTGCGCCCGCCCGAGCCGAGAGTCCGCTGATGGCTAGAGCCGACATTTACTCCGGTTCGCTGGCGCTCTCTCGCAGTCCGTTGCTAGCGTAGAAGATGCACGGTAGACCTCTTCAGACAACGCCAGGTCGAGACTCTACCGCCGCCCATGATCGAGCAGATCAGCAACCACTTCGCCTAGTCAGTTGGTTTGCCCGCCCGCATCTTATGACTTTCAAGCTGACGCGGAATTACCTTTGTCCCCCCGCTGCTTGGTCCTGGGGGCTCGGTCACTCGAGCGGGCAACTCTGGAAATATTCCCGGCGCCTGAGCCGGCACCAAGATACTACTTAACAGATTTATGATTCACGAATTTACAACCTAGAGAGTCGTAACCGCGAGGCGTGTCTCCCGCGCCCGCGATCCTCATTCCAATCCGCTTTCGGATTCGCCCGTATCGGGCGGAGCGCGGCGATGGCTAGCTATCCGTCGTTGGCGCGTGCCGCCACTTCCCTTCATGTTCTGCGGCGCGGCGACTGGTTGTCCTCGGCCAGAGTCCGCAACTATTCCATTCTCCTGATCGCCGGGTACGCAATCGCGATCGCCGCGATCCTGGCGACCGCGCACGGCGCCGTCGACTACGCTGGTCGGCCGCTCGGATCGGACTTTTCTGACGTCTGGAGCGCCGGGCAGCTCGCACTGCAGGGAGCGCCGGCATCGGCCTATGATCCGTCGGTCCAGTACGCCGCCCAGCAACTCGCTTTCCATCGCAGCGACATCCCGTACTACGGCTGGGCCTACCCACCATTCTTCCTATTGCTGGCGAGCGCACTGGCCCTGCTCCCATACGTCGTAGCCCTCGCGGTATGGCAAGGCGCGACGGTCCCGCTCTATCTGGCCGCGCTGCGCGCGATCTCGCGGCGACGAGAGACTCTGTTGCTAGGGCTGGCGTTTCCAGCCGTGTTCTTAGGGGTGACCCATGGGCAGAACGGTTTTCTGACCGTGGCCCTATTCGCCGGCGGCCTATTGCTCCTGGATCGCCGACCGATTCTCGCCGGAATTCTCTTCGGCCTGCTTACCTACAAGCCGCAGTTCGGCCTGTTCCTCCCGCTCGTGCTCGCCGTGACCGGCCGCTGGAAGACCTTCGGGTCGGCAGCCGGGACCGCGGCAGGCCTGGTGGTGATAACCATCGGCCTCTTCGGCGTTGAAACCTGGCGCGCTTTTCTGGATAGCATCGCCGGCACGCGGGAAGTGTTCCTCGAGGAGGGGCAGACCGGGTTTCAGAAGATTCAAAGCGCGTTTGCCGCCGTGCGCAGCTGGGGCGGCTCTGTCCCGCTTGCCTACGCCGTACAGAGCGTGGTGACCGTCGCAGCCGGGGTCGCGCTGACTGGCCTCTGGCGCAGCAAAGCTGACTTCCGGCTCAAGGCAGCGGGCCTGCTGACCGCCAGCTTGCTCGCGACGCCCTACTGCATGGACTACGACCTGCTCCTGCTCGCTCCGGCTGTCGCCTTCCTCGCCGAGCTGGCCCGTGAGCGAGGCTTCCGTCCCTACGAGGCATCGTTTCTGGCGCTGACCTTCATCGCGCCGATCGCCACCCGCAATGTCGCCAAGCTCACCCTGATCCCGCTGGGACTGCTCGTCACCATCGGGCTGTTCATAGTCATCCTGAGACATGCGTTCGCGACCGCCGAGCGACCCTCAGAAGGTCTGGTATAGGGGGAGGCGGATCTTCGCCCACGCGCTAAACGGGTGCGCCAGCTCGCAAGGGAATGCGGCTCCGCTGGATTCGTCGCGATAATTCAGCGCCGAGCCTGATCATCGGCTGCTCCAACCAGCGATGCGACCCCAGCGCGAGGAGGAGACAGGCGCACAAGGCCCACCCGTAGAAGCCGGCGCCAGCCCCTCGGAATGGATACGTGGCCAACTGCTGCCAAAGGTAGAAGCTGTAAGACGCCGCGCCCAGCAGCTGCATGGGCCGACTGGTGAGAACGCCTGAGAGCAGGGTGGGGCGAAAGGCCGATCCCAGCAAGATGTACATCACGAGCGGGGGAACGGTCAGAACCTCGATGATCGACCGTTTTCCCGCTGGCTCCAGCCCGCGAAGGAGGAAGATCGCCGCCAGCGCTGGAAGTATCGTCCAGCCCGGCCATGCCGTGACGATCTTGCGAGCCCTGTCCTCGTGCAGCGCACAAACGACGCCCAGGCCAATGGTCATGAATTCAGAGAGAAAATCGGCCGGGACAATCTGGCCGGTAAGATAGAGCGCGACCACAAAGAAAGGCAGTGTGAACAGGGCGGCGGTGATGAGCGTCCGCGAGAGCACGCTTGCCACGGCGAGCATCAGAGGAATGACGAGATAGAACTGCTCCTCCGCCGAAAGGCTCCAAGTCTGACCTCCGACATATCCACCGCAAGAGAAGTCACCCAGGTTGCACCTGAAGACGAAAGCATTGACGATCCCGCGGGCGGCGCTCCCAAGGATGCCGAATTGCGTGAGGAGCAAGACCACGCCGACGTACAGCAGAAGCGGCGGCATGATCCGGAAGAGCCGGCGAACGTAGAACCCGGCAAGCGAAATCTGGCCGCTGGCGGCTCGCTCGGCGAGCAGGCTGCGCCCGATCACGAAGCCGCTGATCCCAAAAAACAGCTCGACGCCGACCAGGCCATTTAGTCCTGGCGTGCCGTGCAGAGGCAGAGAGGAGTCCTGTTGTAGGTGCCATGCGACGACGACCAGCGCGCTGACCGCGCGCCAACCGTCCAAGACGATGAGTCTTTCGCTGTTGGAGCTCACAGCGCACCCTCCCGGTGCGCCACATGACATGGAGAGCGTTGATTTGACGTTAGAGAACCCGAAAGCGTCGTTCACCGTGGGTCGAGAGAAGGCGCAGACGCCTGGACAGAATGCTGGCCTTTCGACGACGGCCAAGCGCCTCCCCGAATGCCCGCGAAATCATCGGCGCGCAGGCGCGAACTGCTCGTTCACTGTCGCGTGAGCTTTGCCGGCTCTTCAGAGGCGTCCTGACTCTCTCCTGCTTGTCTGCGCGCTGTCGTCGCGCTCGTCTTCGGCATTTTTCCTGACCGCTAGTGCGCTGAACACCTCCCCTTCCTTTCGGTTTTCGTCATCCTGTTCGCGCACTATTTCGCGCTGTCGATGGCCCAGGCTCGGCGGCGCAGACGCCTGAGAAGCTCTGTGAGCTTGGCCTCATCGGTCTGGTCGTCCCTCTGGTGGCGGCGTTCGCCTCTACGGCTGCAGTCGGCGTGCCGGCGCTGCACGCGTTCACCAACCAGCGGTACATCAGCCTTCCGTAACGGTGCTTGGGTTCGCGGCGACATGTCCACTTCCAGAGGACTGCGGGTAGGGCCGGCGCCTGCGATTTCTGGCCCAGGATCAGGGCGCGGCGCGCGCGACCGCCTCGACGACGATGCCCGTCCCGAACGCCGCTGCCGCGAGGAACGGCGCGAACGGCAATCGGCCTGCGCCGAGCTTCAGCCGCCACGCCGCCGCCAACCCGAGCAGCGCGGCGATTCCGACGGCGACCGGGGTGCTTAGGCCGAGCCAAAGAGCGAGAGCGCCGACTAGCTTGACGTCGCCTAGGCCGAGACCTGGCTCGCCTCGCAGGTTCAAGTAGGCGCGGCGGAGTCCTTCGAGCGTCGCGACGGCGACCACGGCGCAGAACACCGCAGCAAGCGCTGCCTCCCTCCCCCTAAGTAACGCGAGGCATAGCGCCTGGCCGCCAACCGCGAGCGTCAAACCGTCCGGTACGCGCATCGTCTTCACGTCAACCGTTGAAAGGCCGAACAACGTCAGACCGAGCCCCGCGATGAGCACCGCGCGCAGAGGCGAGGTGACGGCGAAGGCCAACGGGACAAGCGAAGCGCCAGCAATCTCGCCCGCCAGGTGGACTCGGGCGATCGCGCCGCCGCAGCGTCGGCAGCGGCCGCGCGCGATCAGAAACGAGGCTATCGGGATCGACCGACTGTAGCTAACGGCAGCTCCACAGTGGTCGCATTGCGATCGGCCGAGCAGCGTCTGCTTCCCGCGCGACGCCCGGATCGCCGCCGTCGCCACGAAGCTTCCGAGGCACGCGCCGACCACCGCCATCAAAACCAACTCAAACACACTGGCGAGCGTCACTGGCTTGGCGCTTGGAGTTCCCGGTCGACGTTCGCGGCGCCCTTTCCATCGGCGCCGAGGGATTTCACGTAGAACTGCGGGCTTGCATCGGTCGGAGCGACATAAACGAGAGGACGACCCCACGGATCCTGGAGCGACTTTTGCGATATATACGGCCCAGCCCAGCCCGCGACGTCAGCCGGCTCTTGCCTTAAAGCACCCAGCCCTTCCGCAGCGCTCGGATAGCGCCCCACGTCAGACCGGAAGCTCTCGACCGCCGTCGCGACGGTCTGAACTTCGAGTTCGGCGGTCTTGATGCGGGCCCGGTTCATTTGACCGAGAACGAGCGGTGTAAGGAACGCCGCAATCAGCGCGATGATGCCGATGACGACTAGCATTTCGGTGAGCGTGTAGCCGGCGTCGGCGGACGACGGCGAAGGAAATAGCGGGCGATTGGCGCGCATGGTCCCACTTCGGCGCTGAACGTCTCAAGGTAGCATGACCCGACTTCAGTGCCCCCGTCTAGCGAACAATACCGCGCCGGGTTGTGCCACCCTTCGCCCTGGGTTGCCCGGTGGGAGACTAGCCCTGCCTTCGCCGTAGGACACTGTGCATCGACTACTTGGGCGCAGGCTGTCAGAGAGTCGAAAGGATCGGGATCGCCGATCAGAGGCGCAACATCAGCGCGAGAGTCTTGAGCGGCTTCTACCCGCGGAGGGCGTCTTTAGATTCTGTCATCCATCTTAAATTGAACGCCACTCAAGCAATCTATGCGGGCTCTACTCACTCTACCTCTGCCAGAAACGTGAACTCGGTATACCCGCAACGGTGTTAGCGTTGCCGTGAACCGTGGCGTGATCGGGGGTAACGATGCCGCCCAAAATTGTTCGCATTCTGGCCGGCGCCGGGTTCGGCTGTCAGTTCCTAGCCGCAGCCTTCGTAGCGCTGTTTGCGCCGATAGTGGCCGCCGTGACGCTATCGGCGGCGCCGACACCTGCGGCAGCCCAGAGCATGACCGGCGATTGCTGGTCCACAATCGTCGGCGCCGGCACCACGCAGTGTTACTCCACCGCCTACCAAGCTTGCTACAAACAGTTCCAAGTCTACGCTTTCACGGGGATCGGGCCCTATGAAGGCACAACCCCGACGTCCAGCCCCTTGGTCTACGGCTGCAACTGGGAATGGCACATCGGCGACAGCCGACCGTCGATCGTTCAGTGGGTCTGCAAAGACGGCAGCTTGCCAGTGTCTGGCAAGTGTGCCGGGGAAGATGTGCCAGGCCCAACAGGCGGTACTTGTAGCAACATCCCATGTGGGGGAACGCAAGCGCCGACCACGCCGAAGCCAATCGATATTCTGAGCGGCGACAAGGAGTTCACGGCGCAAGACTTCGCTACCGCCAACGGCTCGCTCACACTCAGGCGCGTCTACTCAAGCATGCCCGACAATGGTGCCGCCAGTCCGATCGCTAGCACGCCGATCGGGATGGCCAACTGGAAGTATGACTTTCAGTACGAGCTCCAGATCGGCGCCGGATGGGCCAGCAGCAGTATCCTGACCGTCGTCACGCCACAGGGCGGTGTCGTAGCGTTCCAGAGGCAGTCGGACGGGTCGCTCACGCCGTACGCCAACCCCAGCTACATCCGGCCCCAGGCCGAATACACGTTGGCGATTGTCGGGTCATGGCCGTCCGACCTTTCGACGCTGCAGAACGCATCCACACAGTGGACGCTCACGGGGCCGGACGACAGCACCTGGACACTGCAGACCTTCCCTGATCCGACGACAGGACTCTACACAGTCGCCCGCCCGGTCACGATGGTTCGCCGCGATGGCATGCAGTGGACCTTCACCTACACCGCGCCCTATCAGTTGGCCTCGATCACAGATAGCTATAGCAATCAGATCACATTCGACTGGCTTGTCGACGACTTCACGTACGCCAGCGGGCCGATTACGGTCCGAGCGATCTCCAAGGCCCACCTGCCCGGTGGGTACGCGGTCGCTTACAACTACAGCACTATCGGGTCGTTCACGCCCGTCGGGCCGCAGCCCGACATCCTAACGAGCGTCCAGTATCTCGACGCCTCAGGGACGTCGCAGGACCAGACGACCTATCAGTACAGCAATGCCAATTTCCCCTACGCTATAACGGGAATCCTCGACAAGGACGGCGTCACGCGCTGGTCGGTGACCTACGACTCGCAGGGGCGAGCAACAAGCAGCAGCGGGCCGAGCGGCGCGGACAACTTCTCCGTCGCCTACGGCACGATCGGCGGGCTCAGCACCACGTTCACACGGACGGTCACCAACCCGCTCGGCAAGCAAATCGTCTACACCTATACGCGCGGCGGCTCGGGCAGCCTCGCTCTGACCAGCGTTGACACCGACTCGACCACCAACACGCCTGCGACAACGACCGCCTACACCTACGATACCAACGGCTTCATCGCCTCCCGAACAGACGAGAACAGCGTTGAGCAGACCTACACGCGGAACGCCCGCGGTTTGCCAACGGAGGCCGTCGAGGCCAGCGGCACCTCCTCAGCGCGTACAACGGACGTCACCTGGGACTCGACCCGGCGCCTGCCGACCGAGGTCGTCCAGCCAGGGCTCACGACGACCGTCACCTACGACACCACGACCGGCGGCGGGACGGGCGGCGGCGGCGCGGGCACCAACAAGCGGTACTGGCGGATTCTTATCTCCGACAACACCGGCGGCGATGCCTGGGTTAACCTCGCGGAAGTCCAGATGTTTGAGACGCCCGGGAGCGCCGACCTAGCACGCAGCGCGACTGTCACGTCCTCAACCACCGCCTCCGGCTGGCCGGCTAGCCAGAGTATCGATGGCAACATATTCACGACCGCGAGCCTCAGCCCCGGAACCAGCCCGCCGTGGACGAACGTTTGGTGGCAGGCCGATTTCGGCGCTGGCGCGAACAAGAGCATCGAAGCCGTCACGATCACCGCCTATCCACCGGGCGCCACCACGTCCACTGACGAGCCACCGAAGGATTTCGCGATCCAGTCATCGCCGGACGGCTTCACCTGGACCACCGCCTGGTCGGTCACTGGTCAGACCGGATGGGGCGGCGGCGAGACGAGGACGTTCGTCAACCCGAGCTACACCTACACAGGCTCCTGGTTCGGTTCGCACACCTATTGGCGCCTTGCGATCGGCGAGACCGATCACTCGGCCGGCGCCTTTTCGATGCAGGAGATGACGATCGCCTCAACGCCAGGCGGCACCGACGTCGCCGGCTCGGCGACCATGACCGCCACCCAGTCCTACCCCGGCGGCTACGGTCCCGACAAAGCGGTAGACGGGAACTCGTCCACGCTTTGGAGTTCGATCAACAACAGTTTGCCCCAATACGTTCAGTTCCACTTCTCGTCAGCTGTCGCTGTTGTGCAGTCCGAGATTTCCGCGCGAAGCGACTGCTGTTCGACGCAAACCCCGACGTCAGGAACGCTGCAATATTCGGACGACGGGACGACCTGGCACGAAGGGATGGGGATTCGCAACACGGCCAATACCTGGACGTCGGGCCAGAACATCACCTTCACGGATCCAACCTATGTCGCACCGTGACCGAGACCATCGAGCGGCGAGTGCTGCAGCGATGAGGAAAGGCGCGAGGCTGCTCCTTGCTGGGGTAGCCGCCGCGCTTGCGGCAGCCGTAATCGCTCCCGCCCCGGCCGCCTCTCAGTCGACCGGCCGTCCGACCGCCATCACACAAACCGACACGACCACCTTCACGACGCCCTACGCGACAAACGGCCGGACGCGGACCTGGAACTACACCTGGAGTTCGGGCGGGCAACTGCTGACTGCGACCAATCCCCGCGGGAAGACAACGACCTACACCTACAACACCAACGGCTTTTTGGAGACGATCACCGACCCGCTGAGCCATGTGACCACGGTCACGTCGTGGGACTGGCGCGGCGCGCCCCTCTCCGTGACCGACGCGAACAGCAAAGTCACCACGTTCACATACGACATCCACGGGAGGCCGCTCACCATCACGATCAACCCGGGCGGCAGCCAGTCAGAATATCAATTCACTTACACGGCGGTGGGCGACGTCTCGCAGGTCACGCTCCC
>Ga0209168_10001586_pt1 | contig 17586 bp, 16 predicted proteins | sample Coa_R1_FD_187156 | JGI IMG/M metagenome (GOLD analysis project Ga0209168, IMG submission 187156) | Surface soil microbial communities from Centralia Pennsylvania, which are recovering from an underground coalmine fire - Coalmine... | ecosystem: Environmental > Terrestrial > Soil > Unclassified ... | reverse complement strand
CCAGAATCTCGGGACCGTGCACGGAAGTTTTCTGGAACCCGGGCAGCCGCATGCCTTCCTCGCGAAGGCGAACGCGATCTACCGGACGTATTACGACTCCGGCCGTCGCGAGTACGAGAAGACCGGCCCCACGTCGGGCCAGCTCACCACATTCGACGCCGAATCGTTCAGCATTCCCGACTGTCTCACCATTATCGGTTGGCACCGGCGCGCCCTCGAGATGTGCGGTGCGCGCAACGTGCGGATCGTCGAAGAGGAGTGCCGCGCCAAAGGCGGCACCGTGTGCCGCTACCGGATCGCGTGGGACTAGGCTCGTCGCGGGACCGTCGCACGTCTTCCTGGTCGACGTTTGGTAGTGAATCCACAGTGCGTGCATCAGGGATTGGTCGCGAACAGCTTGTTGCACACGGCGCCGAGCGTTTTGCCTAACTGGGCACCCGACTGCTTGAAAAAGCCGTCATTGCCCACCAACAGGATGGTGCACGCTCTGTCGGGAGCCTTCCACGCCGCGATGCCGCCCGCGTACTGCAACGCCCTGTCGCCGACACCCGGCAGCGCCACCGTATCGGGGAGGAAGTGCGCGCCCGCGTTGAAGCTCGCGACTTTCTCCGAGGCCAAGGACAGCTGGATGCTGCCGCCGGGCGTCTCGACCGTGCACGACGTTGCGTTCCGCGTCTTGGGTGTGCCGGGACCGGGCAGCAGCGCGGCATTGACCGCCGGCGTGAAATACTTTGCGCACGCGGTGGCGCCGAGGTTCTTCCACTCGCTTCCCGATCCTCCGGCGCTCGGGTCCGCGGCAGCCGATTGGCTCGAGTCGGATTTGTCCACGGCACCAGGCGAGTTGGCGAGCGTCGCCGCCAGCAAGAGATAGAACACGGCGCGCGCCATATGAACCTCCGTGGATCCGCTCATTGGACACCGGCCGGCGGCCGGACGTTGGTATAGTCGTAGCGAGCGCTCGTATGGTTCTTTTGTCCGCCGCCGAGGTCCATGGCACTGTTCGCCTTGAGCACCAGGCCGCGACTCTTCGAAATCCACATGTCGGTGTCCACCGCCGACATCTCGGTCACGACGTGCGACCGCCAGACCGATGCGGCCTCGCCGTTCACGCTTTCGTCGCGCAGGTGCGTGCACGTGTCCTTGGTCCAATCGTGCTTGTCCCGCTCCGCGTTCATGTCGGCCAAACTCAACGGACTCTTGACCCATTTCCCGTGGTTCAAGAGGTACATCGCCCCTCCAACGGAGATCGCCTCGCCAGTCGTCGGCTTGCCGCCATTTTCGGCCTCCACGGCCTTGGCGCTGTCGACGAAGTACATGTGGTAGGGTGTGGCTTCCATCTTGAGCGATGCCGAATGCACCGTCGCGCAGCTGGACGCTTGGGCGCCAATCTGGGGCGTCGCGAGCAGCACTGCGCCAGCTGCGATGCCGACGAGGCGGATATGGCGTTGCTTGAATTGGGATGTGCGGTTCATGACGGCGAGCTCCAGCGAGAAGTGAGTCGGCCCCGTTGAGAGGGCTCGAGTTATCCGCACTCGATTCTGGCCGGCATCCGTTGCCCCGCCGTTATCCTGCCGTTAGCCGCGCCTTGGCAGGCGCGCCACTCCTCGCCGACGCACGGATGATGCTGGACTACGTGGCCACCCACGGCCCCCTCAAGGAAACGCCGGCGCACAACCTCTCGCGCTCGGCGGTTGCGGATCTGTGGCCCCGCCTCCGGGTGGTCGCCCAACGGCGACAGCTCGAGTCCGAGGCCGAACCGCCGATGCGTCGAGCGCTGAACGAGGGCGACGTCTACTGGCTCGCGCCGCTGGCACGCGTTGATCTTCGCCGGGCTGCTCATGCGCAGGAAGGGCGTTCGCATCACGGCGCGCGGACGCGAGCTGCTGGACGTCGAGCGAGCCGGCACGCTGTACGCACGGCTCTTCCGCACGGTGTTTTGCGAACTCGATCTGCGCCTCTTCGACTTCCAGCGCGAGGCGGGTCTCCAGCCGACCGTCGCGTACACGTTGTATCGGTTAGGCATGTGCGCGCGCGACTGGGCATCGTCTGGAGAACGCCCACATTCCCGCACGTGTGAACGCCCAACTTCTCGCACATGATCGACGCCATCGCTTTCAACGCACGTCCTTCCAGCATGGCCTTTCCCCTCTATCTCGTCGGCGTCGGGATCGCGGCACTGGTCGGCTTTCTCCCCAGCACCTTGCGTGCGCACGCAAGCCTCCGGTGGCCGCGCACCACCGCACGCATTCGCTCCAACGAAGATGATCTCGCTATCCCGTACGCGCCGTTTCCTGTGGCCCAGGTGCCTGTCCCCGCTCCTGAAGTCGAACAGATGCCGGTCGTCGATTACGACTACACCGTCGGCGGCAAGTCCTTTCGCGGCTGCACGCTGGATGAACCGGGTCCGGCGTCGATCCTTCGCCTCATTCGCGAAGACGAGCTGCGCCCCGGTCAAACGGTGATGGTGTCGTACGACCCACACGACCACGCGATCTCAGTCCTCTATCCTGGCGCCTCGCCGTTCGCCTACCTCATCCTCGGCGCGGGCATCGCCATATTGGTCGCCGGATTGGTGGTTCTGGCCCGCGTTCTCCTCTCGTGACGTTTTGCGGACGATATTTTCGGAGGACCGATATGCCCTCCGATTCCTGCCCCGCCATCGCCGTCCGCGTTCTTGCCGCCGCGGTTGTCCTCGATCTCGCGCTCCACGTGACAACGGCGCTCATCACGCCCTATGGGTGTCAGCGCGACGAGTTCCTCTACTTCGCCATGGGCGCGCATCTCCATCTCTGGTCGATGGACTTCCCGCCGGCGATGGCAATCCTGTCCCAACTCATGCGCGCGACGACGGGACTGGGCCTGGTACCGGTGCGCATCCTGCCCGGCATTGCGTCCGCCGGCCTCGTTGTCTTCGCGGTGTTGTTTGCACGCGAGTTGGGCGGGCGCGTGTACGCGCAAGCGCTGGCGGCGCTCACGATCGTGGCGAGCCCGGCGCTGCTCAGAAGCGGGACGCTTTTTCAACCGGTGGTATTCGACCAACTCGCGTGGACGCTGGTGTTGTTCGCGCTCGTCCGCCTGGCGAGAACGGGCGACGGCCGGTGGTGGCTCGCGTTAGGCGCGGCGGCGGGCGTCGGGCTGCTCGTCAAGTTCAGCATCGCGATCATCGGCGCCGGCGTGCTGGTCGCGGTCCTCGCATTGCCGGAGCGGCGGTGGCTCGCGACACCGTGGCCGTATGCGGCCGCGGTCCTGGCGTTTGCCCTGGGCAGTCCGAGCATCGCCGGCCAGATGCACACGGGCTGGACGGCGCTGCTCTACGAGCGCGAGCTCTCGGCGCAACAGCTCGTGCACGTCACGGTTGCGGGCTTTTTCGTGAGCCAGGTGCAGATGCTCGGTCTGGGGGCGGCGCTCGCGCTGGCGGGGCTGTGGGCATACTGGCGCGAGCCCCAGCTGCGCGTGGTCGCGGTGTCGTGCCTCGTTGCGTTAGGCATCATTCTCGGGTTCCACGGCAAGTCGTACTACCTGCTGCCGGTGTATCCGGCGCTGGTCGGAGGGGGCGCGGCGTGGCTCGAGCGATACACGGCCACTGGGGTGCGCACCGTGCGGCTCGGGACGCCGGCGCGCGCAACCGCGCTCGCCATCGTCGTCGCATACGGGGCACTGGCGCTCCCGTTCGGACTGCCCGTGCTCGCGCCTGCGGCCATGGTGCGCTACGCCGCGCACGGGCCAACCGGCGGTGTGACGACGAACACCGATCGCGTGCTGCGCCTACCGCAGGACTACGCCGACATGCTGCACTGGCACGAGCGCGCGGCCGCCGTGGCCCATGTGTACGACTCGCTGCCGCCCGCCGAGCGCGCGAACGCGGTGATCGGAGCCACCAACTACGGCGAGGCCGGGGCGATCGACTACTACGGTCCATCGTTGGGCCTGCCTAACGCGATTTGCGGCTGCGGCACGTACTGGTTCTTCGGACCCGGCACCAAGACGGGCACTGTCCTCGTCACCATCGGCGTCGCTGAAGCGGGATTGCGCAGGTTCTACGGCGACGTGACACCGGCCGGCCGCCTGGTCGATACCCTCGCCGTACCGGAAGAGCAGGATGTCCCGTTGTTCGTGTCCACCGAACCCAAGACCACGCTGCAAGCGTTGTGGCCCAGCCTGGATCCGCGATGCGATTCGTGCAGCCGGTAGCGTCGCCGCCACGAAACACCGCTCGGCCGAAAGCTTCACTCATCGGCGGGTCCGGTCGTTCGAGCCGTGCCTTGATAAGAGAGGCCGGCACCGCCGCAGTTGGAAGTGCGCTGCCCCGTGCGACGCACGTCCACATGAATGGTCGTTGCCCCGACGCCGTGATCGCCGTGCACCAAGCGGCCGTTCACAAGCCGGAGGTATCCGCTATTGACCTGTCCCGTTGAGTCAGCCGTCGCAAGCTGGGCATCGTTCCATGACGCGATGTCATTGCCGTGATACCACAGGGGTCTCCCGACGGTCCAGTTGGTGCCTGACGCAACCTCGGCGACGTTGCCTTCGGCTTGGAACGCGAAGATGAGGTGGTAACAACCTGGCGACGTCGGAGCGGCCAAATGAACATCGACCCGTTGGAGCTGTCCTAACACCGGTGTGATCAGCGAACTCAGCGTCCTGAAATTCGTGTGATGATCCCCCCACGTTGGAACCACCCCAAGCATTACAGACGCGGCTGGCCACTTGCTATTGTAGCGCAATAGCGCGGTGCCAACGATGGAGTCCCCGCCGCTCACTCGCAACGTCCTCGACGAAGGCGACAGCGTCTGGCCATCAAGGTTGGCGCGCACCAGGAAGAGTGCCGCGACTTCTCGCGAACCGGATAAGGCGACTCTCGCAGGCGTTAGGCGCCGGGCCGAAAACTCGAGTACAGTTGCATCAGTCCCGCCAACCATCATCACGTCTTCGAACCTTGCCTTTCCGTCACGAGTCACCCGGCTTGTCGCGCCACCCAGCGTCGCTCGTCCCGATACAACTTTGACGAAAATGGTCTCGCTCGCCGACGTCATTATCCGGCCGAATTGGTCCTGAACCTTCACCACAGGCACCGGAACCAGCCCGACGGCCTGGTCGCCAACCAATGGCGAGACCGCGAGGACCAGGCGCGCAGGACGGGGGCGGAGCGCAAAGCCGCACGCACAGAGTGCGATCGCTCCAGCCATTGCCGTCCAAAGCGCTGCGCGACGAGAGCGGATGCTGCTCCTCTCAATGCCTACCTGCCGGTTAGGCAACGGCCGAAGCTCGAAAACTGTAGTGCGGGGACTATCCAGTGGCGTCCTGTCGCACGGGCGCGAAGCAACAATCAGGAAAGTGCGGTCGCGATCCAGTCGGTCGCCAATTGAGTTCAGGATTTCCCGAGACCACGCATCGGCCTTATGCAGGTCGTCTATCAAGAGCGCAAGCGCTTGTTCGTCAGCTACGGCGCGAACCAACTCCAAAAGTGCGTCAGCCGTGTAATCCGTCTCGTCTCGATTGCTCGAGAGTTCATACTGCGGCACCTTGAACGTCGCTGACAGTCGCGGGACGAGCGCAACGAGTCGCCGGGCCGATTCTTGCGACACAGCCATTGCTCCACGCGCCGCCGCCAAGCGCTCCGCGACAGTTGCGGCAAGCGCACCCGGGCGTCTTCGCTTCTGATCTCGTGAGCGAAAGGCCAACGCGAGCACGCCTTTGGCCCGCAAGCGGCGCTCGGCGGATGCGAGCAGGCGCGTCTTGCCTGTTTGCGCTGGCCCAACGAGCGCGGCGATCTGTGCCCTCCCACTCTCCGCGATCGCCCACAACTCCATAAGCTTCGAGAATTCCGGCTCGCGCTCGACCGTATGATCGTTGGGCGCGCCGTTGGGCGTTGACTCAATAGTTGACAGATGGCGGGCGCGGGCAATCATCGTGCGGCTTGCTGTCTCTTGCGCGCAGCCCTCGTCGAGGAGAAATCGCTCGAACGCGTCGGATTCTATCCGGGCATCTACGGCGTTGCCAATCGAAAGCAAGACTTCGATTAACAAGCGCCACGAGTCCTGTCGGAATCGGTTCGCGTCCCGCAGCTGCTGGGCGAGCGGCAGCGCGTCGTGCAGTCGTCCCGCGTCCAGTCGAGCCCGCGCTAGCGACTCGACGGCAAAGAGATACGCGTCATTGAGTCGGCGGCGCTGCAGGCTTGCCCACTCGTCGAAGCCGTCACTACCCGCGACCGAAAAGCCTGTGAGGAAGGGGCGCGCATACATCGTGACTGCGTCCTCGAAGCGACGCTCGCGCACGGCGACGAGGAAGGTTCGCGTATCGACATCGATCTCCGCCAGCAACACCAGGTCGTCGTTACGACTCTCGACGGAGTCGTCGCCAAGTACGTCTCGCAGCGTCGAAAGCGTTTGCCGCAGTGTCGCGCGTGCGCGGTAAGACTCAGCATTCGGCCACAGGAGGTCCAACAGCTCTTTACGACTTGCGCTCTTGTTAGGAGCGAGGGCGAGATAAAGGAGGAGCGCGAAGGGCTTTCCAGCCGCCAGTACCGTCGTAACACCCCCGTCGGCCGACCGGCGCTCAAGGCGTACATCACCAATGCTGCGCAGAAAGAACTGAATGCGTGAAGGTTCGGTCGGTTTACGGCGCATTGTTCGCTTGATGTACACCTGCAGCTGCTAGCGGGCGGGCGCAATCAACGGGCTCCGCCCATCAAATAGCGCTGTGCGAAGGCTGGCGCAATAGATCAAGCATCGCATGCAGCACAGCCGACCAGCGGCTCTGTTCGCTATCGCGTATTGTCCCGAACAATTGCCACGCCTAACCGCTTTCCCAATAGAAGCTTGACGCGGATTTCACGGGTGCAGTGCACACTGACAAGCATGGCGACGGTCGGAGGACTGCTCCGCCAATTTCATCCAATCGGTGTGCAAAGAGAGGCCAATATGCGCAAGACATTACCAGTTGGACTACTCGGTGCTGGGCTTTTCCTAACACTGGCGGGCGCCTGCGGAGGAGGGGCCGGCATAACCTCACCGACACCAGGTACCCGCAGCACGGTCAGTCTGACGATCGTCCGAAGCGCCAGCCTGATTCCAGCGAATGCTGACAGTGCATTCGTGAAGGTCTGGGGAGGCGCAACCGATGTCGTCGTTCCTACTGCCATTCCGGCGCCCGGTGCCAGCAACGTCGTGAGTATCGACGTGCCGCCCGGCAGTAATTACTCGATCGAGATCGTTGCCTTCCACGATATACACGATGGCATTCGAGTGGCCTTGGCAGGCGGAGAGGTCAGCAATCTTACGTTCAATCCTGGCACTAACAGCGAAACGGTACCCGTTGCGCCCTGGGCCTTCACAGTTGCCGGGCCGGACACGATTCAATCGGGTGTTCCGGCGGCATACACGTGGACCGTGACCGAAGGGCCAACCGATTTGTTCACCACGGTCGTAGAGGTTCACTCGCAACTCGGGCTCAATATGCCGGATGACCACTTCAATGTGACGGGCAATGGCACGACAGCCACGGCGACGTTCAATGTGCCGGCTCTGGCTAACGACAGCACGCTCTACTTGGCCTTCAGCTATTTCGTGGATGACAGTCGGTTCCACACTGTAAGCACGTCATTCGCGGCCGACATGCCGTACGCGCCGCTCCCTCCCATTGCCCGTCCGGTAAAAGCCGCGGCTGCGCAAGTAACGATTAACTTCGACGAAAATCGGCAGCGTATGGGATCGTCTTGGTCGACAAGACTGGGCAGAGGCGAACGTTAAGCCGAAATCTCGTGAAGATCGATCGTCGTGCGCGAGGGCCCCCGTTGCGATACCGCCGCTGCGCATTGTGCGCTATACCGTTGCGGCGCTCACTGCCGGCGTGGCATCCCGTCGCCCGCGTCGTTCGGTGGCGCTCGCGTGAAGATGCAGGCGGACATCGGCATCGGCGACGCTGTCGCTTCCACCGACTTGCTCGCGGCATTCCCGGCGAATCCGACGATCGCCTTACGGCGCCACGCCGTACGCCGCCGCGGCGACCTCGCCTAACACTTGGCCAACGCCGCGCGTCATTGCGTCCGGATCCGTCCCCGCCGCAACGTTGTTCGCGCAGATTCGCGCACGCCAGGCGACGCCCGTCCGCTGTCGTCATGTATCCCGCCAGTCCCTTCCCATCCACCATCATCATGTCGTTCAGCAAATCGTCCCGTTCGTACGTCCCGGTCTTTGCATGCACGTGTCCCGCCGCTGGCGAATTCACCTGAATGTTCCACAACGTGCCGTCGCGGCCGAGGACCGGCAGCGCCGAGAAGTGAGCCGGCGCCGTCGAGAGGGCTCGCGGGTTAGCCGCACTCGAGTATGGCCGGCATCCGTTGCCTCGCCTTTATTGCCGTTAGCCATGCGGCGCGATCGGTGATCGAGCGGTTCTCGCCGGCGTAAACCGGCGTCGTGCAGAGTCCGGCTCACACGCAATGCGCCACGAGCAGCTAGAGGCGCGCTGACCCACACTCAGCACGCTGCGCCTTGCGCCGTTTGCTGTCCGCCGCGAATCTGGCTGTGTGCATAGGACCGCCCGCCGGAAACCGGGGATCATTTCGACGAGCTCGTGCGTCCGGGTTCGAGTCTATTGTTCGAGCCGATGGAATCCGCCGAAGCCGCGCGCTCCTTCCCTCGAGCCGATGAAAAACGAGGGCACTCATCGACGGTCCCGTGGCTTGTTACCGGGCGAGAGTCTGCAAGTCGGCGAAACGGCCAAGGGCACGTTCGAACTCGATGCCGCGCATGCGGCTCGCGCTCAATGAGATGGGAGGCGCCGCGATCGTCCAGCGGCTTCGGCGATTGGGGCGATCGGCTCGCCCGACCAACACAGTTAGCAGGACTTTTGAAAGCGTACTTGCTCCGAGGTGCTCATGGAACAGAACCTGGTCGACACCATCGCGCTGCTATCGCGCACGCCTGCGGCGCTCGATGTGTTGCTGCGCGATCTGCCGAAGGCGTGGACCTCGCGCGACGAGGGCGAGAACACATGGTCGGCGTTCGATGTCGTGGGCCATCTGATCCACGGCGAGCGTACGGATTGGATGCCGCGCCTGCGAATGATCCTCGAGTTCGCCGACACACAGACATTCGTGCCATTCGACCGCTTCGCCCAGTTCCGAGAAAGCGAAGGCAAGTCGCTACCGCAGCTGCTCGATCAGTTTGCTCGGCTTCGTGCAGAAAATCTGGCGGAGCTGCGTGCGCTCAATCTGCAACCTGCGGACTTCGAGCGCCGCGGGCAGCATCCGGCGCTCGGTTCCGTTACTCTGTCACAGTTGCTGAGCGCGTGGGCCGTGCACGATTTGACTCATCTGCACCAGATTTCGCGGATCATGGCTCATCAATACCGGGACGCCGTAGGTCCATGGAGCACGTTCCTCGGCGTACTGCAATGCGCCGGCCATAGCGCGTGATCGCCGGCGCGACCCGATACGCTATCGGAGGAGATATGCAACCTCGCAAAGGGAAGGTTCCGACGAAAGGATCGCGCAGCGTCGCCAACCGACACGAGGATCCCCGGTTCGCGCGGCTGTGCGACGCGCTTGCCGCGGATGCGCGGTATCGGCAATCCGTGGTAGAGTTTGCGGCGAATGCGGCGTCGGGATCACCGCGGAGATTCGGGTCGAACGGGTTGCGTGCTAACGGAAAGATCTTCGCGATGTTGGCGCAGGACACACTGGTCGTCAAGTTGCCCAGGGCGCGCGTAGACGAACTCGTGCAGGCCGGCCAGGGTAAGCGGTTCGACCCCGGTCACGGACGGATCATGAAGGAATGGTTCGTCGTGACCAGCTCGAAGGTGTCATGGGCCGATCTGGCGCGAGAAGCACACGACTTCGTCGCGGCAGTCGAGTGACCCTCAGGGTTTACCTCGAGTCCGAAACCGTTCCGTTGAGATAGTCGTCCGGCTCACAAGGTACCGAGTCAGCGGCGTTCATCCATAATTGTTACCTACTTTGTAGCTGACAATTATGGAGGCGGCCCAATAGGATGTGGCCGCGTGGCGCCATGGTTGGCGGGCCAACTGCCGGGACGGCGGCGCCCACGGATTCGCCGGAAACGACCTGCTGCTGGCCTAACGCTTACTTGACGGAACTCGACTGAGCTGTTACTAGATGGACCCCACCACGTTGGCTTGAATTCCACGGCCAAGCGGATTAGCAAGGACGGGACGCCCAGCAGGAAAGTCGAACTGAGGCCGAACCGGCCTTAGATCGAAGGGGAAGGGCTCAGGCAACTGATGATTGTCGGCGGCCCGATGCGCGATGCACGGCGCGGAATCATGACGATCAACCTCGCGATGGCGGGCCGATGGTGGCTACATGTCGAAGCGGTCGCCAGGCCCCGCCGCCGCGGTCGCTGCGCTCAGACATTCAGAGGCGGCTCGCTAGGCGGTTCGATGCGTATCGAGGAGCGGAACATCGCGCGTCGGCAGCTTCCAGATGGCCGTCCCGTCGGGCAGCGTCCAATGCAAGCGCACGAGGCGCCCGCTCGTTCTCGAAACCCATGCGACAGTCGTGGGCGACTCCTGCACCACGAGGCATGCCACGGCGCCGGCGGCCGTGCGCAGGGTCGTCGTCCCCGTTACGCGAAACGTTGCCGAGTGCACCGTCACGTGGGGCGTTTCGCCGACCGGCACCTGGAGCGTTGCGTTCGGAGCGATCGGAAACGCCGCCAGGAGCGACTCTGTGACCATGCCGTGAAAGAACGCCGCGCCTAACTGAGTGTCGACCGCCTTGAAGCCTGAATCGGCTGACCACACGGTGCCGGTCAACCGGCCGCCGTGGAAGCGCAGATCGTGCTTGGCTGCTGGGTTGATCTCGACTACGCGCACCGTCTCGAGTGTCGACGCCCGAACGTCGAGCGTGTCCACTTCAGTCCTGCCCGTCGCCAACGTGTAGACCTGCGTCTCGCGAAAGACGGCGATGCCGCTATCGCGGGCCATCTGCACCTGCCTCACCAGCGTGCCGGCAATGCGTTGGACGCTATCCTTCGGGATGAGCACCAGGCTGATCGAGTCCGTGTACGGCTGGATTCGATCCGTGCGCAGCAGCGGGCTTCCGGGGACGATGGTCTGGGCTATCGACGGCGACGCGGCGAGCGTGAGGGCGAGACAGCACGATATGATGCGCATGACTAACTCCCGAGAGGGGACGATACGGCGTGAGGCAACACCCCGCCCAGCGGATCAACCGACTCGGGTTGAATCGCTCCTGAAGAGGTAGCGGAAGTGAGCCTTGTCCGCGTGGCGGCTGACATCGTATCGCACGATCTTCCGCGTTCGGCCGTCGATGCCGTAGTGGCCGATGATCACTTTGTCGGAGAAGCGAACGTTCCACACACCGGTGTCGTCCGTCCCTTCGACGTCGACGGTATCCGTCTCGATAGCATTGTCGCCCTCGGAGTAGAGCGGAACGACGGCGCCGTATCCCGCGCGAAGCGGCAGCGAGCGCACGAGCTCGTCCAACTCGTTGAAATGGAAGACGCGGACCCGGTAGGTCGTCGTCGACGGCGCCGCCGCGGGATCCGGCGTCGTCACGACTCGCTTCACGGTCGCGCCATCGTAGTCGTATCGCGTGCGTTTGGCGCCTTGGTGCTGGACTTCCCAGATGGGCGCCAATCCGTCGCGTCGGACGAGTGCGCTGTCGACAAATGGTCGCTGACCGCCCAGTTGCGAGAGCACAATCATGACTGCCGGCGCGCCGTGATAGGCTGTGAGCACGTAGTTCTTCCTTGCTCCTCCGAGATCGCGGTACACGGAGTCGCCATTGGAATTGCGGTCCGCGACAAACCGCATGGTGATCGGCTCGCTTTCGAAGGGGACCGAAGCGAGGTCGCTCGCGCCCGGCAGCAGCATGCCGCGTGCTGTCGAGGGTGCTGCGGATGGCCTAACCGAGCATGAAGCGAGCCCCGCGAGAAGGGCAACTGCCGCGCACCGCATGGACGACTGGAAATATCGGGACCGTGGAACAAGAGAACCGAGCACGGGGTGCCCCATGGGTCGATGGTAAGGGATGCGCGAATTGAACTGGCGCCGTGGCCCAACTCGAATCGAATCGCTGCATCGTACTCGAAAGAACGAACACGCGTGAAGGCATCGCCGTGTCACAATCGCGCACGAGTCTTGTCATGCCGTTGCGTGCCGTGGACAACGTGCTCATTCACGGCCCGCCCATGTTTCCGTGCGCTGCGCGGAACAGCTCCAGGTACTTCGCTCGCTGATCCGGCCGCAATACAGCGGCGATTTCCCGTTGGGCCGAGTCGATCGTCGCGCGAACACCTGGTTCGAGCGCCCGCCATGCGGAATCGATCACGCGCTGACGCCGCGTGAGAATCGCCGTGATCGAGTCGCGCTGCGGCGCATCGAGATGGAGGTCACTGCTCAAGCGCTCGACAAAGATGTGCGGCTCCATTGGATTGTCTGCACGAGACGGACGAACACCGTGCGGGCGGCCGATGGCGTATCCTGCCACGAGGCCCGCCGCGAAACAGGTGATGAGCAGCAGCCATCCCCGTGCGGATGTCGAGATCATCGGGCCTCCGCGGCGCGAGACGAGGGCGCCCATTCCAACTCGGTGAGCGGGGGCGGCGCGGGCCCACGCGACAATGTCTTGCCGAGCGCGTCGTTTGGCGCGAGCACGAGACCCAGTTGGGCGGGTGCGTCCGCGCGCCGCGGGCGCCCGGCCGCCAACAGCGCGGCGATGGCAACGGCGGCAGCGGCGGCGTACGCGGTCAGCATCCACCCGCGCGGCCGGCTGCCCACCCACGCCGCGCCGGACCGCCGCCGCCTAACGTCGCGCATCACGCGCACCGAAAGCGAACGCCAGTACTCGGCGTCGTCCGGAATCGACGAGGTATCGAACACGTTGGGCATGATGGCCTCCCTCAGGGTGAGCAACATTCGGTCGATTCGTCTGTGGGCTCGTCGCCGGTCCACCGTTTCGTGCGAGCTCCGAAGAGCGGCTCGAGTGACAACCGCAACGCCCGCCGCGCGCGAAAGACGTGCTGTCGCACTGTCGACGGGCTGATCTCGTACATCGCAGCCACATGGTCAATGGCCACGTCCCGCAACGCGACGAGCTCGAAGCATGCGCGCTGCATCTCCGGGAGCGCGCCGAGGTGCTGGCGCACCACCTCGAGATCGCTCGTCGCATCGATTTCCGCATCGCTCGCGTCGTGACTCGCGGCACGGTGAGCCATCCAGCGCTGCCACAGCGCTCGGCGCCGCGTTCGTCGGTCATGCACCTTCAGCGCCAGCCGTCTCACCACGCCGAACAACCAAGGTCCAAACGGACGCGCGGGATCCAGGGTTGGCGCGCGCTCGATGGCGAGAAGGAACGCGGACTGCACGACATCCTCCGCGTCATCACGGTCGCCGGTGAGCTGGGCGGCGAACAGGGTAGTGCTCCGCAGGTACCGCCCAACGAGCGTCCGGCAGGCGGTCTCGTCGCCGGCGGCGATCGCCGCCAGCAGCGCGGCGTCGTCCGGTTCGTTAGCCACCCGGCGCGCGCAGCGTGTCCACCGGCGACACCATGGTGGCGCGCCGGGCCGGGAGGAAGCAGGCGACGGTCGCCGCGGCGAGCATGAGGACCGCGACACCCGCGAAGGTGGCGGCGTCGAACGGCTGCACGCCGACCAGCATACGGCGCAACAACCCGGTCACGGCCGCGCCGCCGGTCAGGCCTAACGCTACGCCGCCGGCGGCCGGCCCGAGGCCATCCCGCATCACGAGCCGGATCACATCGCCGGATTGCGCGCCTAACGCAAGCCGGACGCCGAGCTCCCGGCGGCGTTCGGCGACGCCCTGGCCGACGACCGCGTAGGTGCCGACCAAGCCTAACAGGAGCGCGCACGCGGCGAACGCGGCGAAGAGCGAGAGCGTGAACCGGCGAAACCGGACGGACGCATCGGCCAGCTCGTCGAGCGTCTCGACGCCGGCCAGCGGCAGCGCGGGATTCAACTGCGCAACCGTTGCCTGGAAGGCGCCCAATACGGAGCGCGGGTCCTGGCTCGCGGTTCGCAGCACGACGGCCATGGCGCCGGTCGGCGCCTGTGCGAGCGGCATGTAGATGATCGGTTCGCCGGGCATGTCGAGTGCCGTCTGCTTGCTGTCCGCGACCACGCCGACTACCTCCCGCTCGAGCGGCTTGCTGTAGAACGCGAATCGAAGGCGGCGGCCGATCGGATCCGCACCGGGCCAGTATCGGCGGGCCATGGCGTCATTGATAATCACTACCGGGGTGCTCGCCGAGTCGTCCTGCGATGAGAACGTTCGTCCACGATGCACCGCAATGCGGAGCGTCCGCAATGTGCCGGGCGTGATGGCCGTCATGTGCGCCGATGGCTCGCTTCCCACGGGAACCGGCTGGCCATCGATGGTGAACGTTCCTCTGTCCGCGCCAATGGCGATGTCTAACGGCAGCGACGAGGTGGCGCCTGCGGCCACCACACCGGGAATCGCACCTGCGCGTGCGACGAGCTGCGACATGAAGTTGACTTGCGAGGCCGGTGTGGGCTCCCACTGATAGATGAACACGGTGGCGGCGAGCACGTGGTCCGACTCGTAGCCGCGGTCGGCGTGAACGACCGACACGAAGCTTCGCATGAGCAGGCCGGACCCGACTGACAGAATCACGGCCAACGTGATCTCCACGACCACGAGCAACTGGCGCGGTCTGCGGCGCGACGCGCTGCCGGCCGATCGGTCGCCCGAGCGCAGCTCGACCACCGCGTTCGGTTGGGCGCCGCGCAGCGCCGGCAGAAGGCCGAACACGATGGTGGCTAGGGCGACCACGGCGAGCGTGAAACCGAGCGCGCGTGCATCCACCCGCATGTCGGCCACGCGGGGGACGGACACCGGACTCACGCGGCGAATGATGGCGACACTCCACGCGGCCACCCCGGCTCCGAGCGCACCGCCTCCAATCGCGATGAGCGCGTGCTCGATGAGCATCTCGCTCGCCAGGCGAGCCCGTGATGCGCCGAGCGCGCTTCGGATCGCGAGCTCCTTGCTGCGGCGCGCCGTACGCGTGAGGACGAGACTTGCGACGTTGACGCAGGCGATCAGCAGCACCAACGACACCGCGCCCGAGAGGAGCAGTACGGCGCGCCGCGCATCGCCGACGATGGCCTGATCCAGCCGCTCCACCGCGACGCCGGTGTTGGCGTTAGTCGCCGGATATTCCCGCGAGAGTTCGGCGGCGACGCGCGACGCATCGGCGCGCGCCGCGTCGAGCGACACGCCGGGTTTGAGCCGGCCCACGACGTGAATCCAGGCCGTGTTGCGGATCTGTTTTTCCCACGAACCGAGCATCGTTGGCGCGTACACCTCCATCTTCGCGCTCTCGAGGTAGTCGAAGTTCCGCGGCAGCACGCCGACCACCGTCGCCGAACCGCTGCCGAAGCGCAACTGCCTGCCGATGATGTCGGGATCGCCGCCGAAGCGGTTTTGCCAGGACGCGTACGTTAGGACGAGCGCGTGGGGCGGCCCCGCCACGAAGTCGCCGGCCACGAAGAGGCGTCCGAGCGCCGGTCGTGCGTCGAGGATGGAGAAGAAGTCCCGCGTCACGTTCCAGTTGTACATCTGCTCGACGCCGTCGGGACCGGTGTAACTGAGCGCGAACGGCTCCGCGGCGGCCATTGCCGCGAACGACGTCGTCCGCGCTTGCCAGTCGGTGAAGTTGGCGGGAGCAACATCGTCGTGGGTGTTGCCGGTCTTGCGGTTGTCCTGGAACAGCGCGACTACCCGGTCGGGGCGCGAGAACGGCAACGGTTTGAGAAGCACGCCATCGACGACGCTGAAGATGGCCGTGGTGGGGCCGATTCCGATGGCGAGCGTGGCCAGGGCGGAAATGGTGAAGCCCGGGGATGCGCGTAAGGCGCGCAGGGCTGCGCGCAGGGCTGCGCGCAGGGCATCGACGCTGCGCGCCGCGGGGCGGCGGAGCAGGGGCGCAACTGACGCTCGGCTAGGCTTAGGCACTTGGCCGTTTCCGGCTTGGGTTTGGCGGCTCGCCCGGACGGATGCCGTCCGGGCGCACCCTCTATTCCCGTGAACGGCCTCCCGCGTTTACCTCACGTCTTGGCCCCGGAGTGAAGCAGCACGCCCCCGCCGATGTCGGGCGGCAGTCGTCCTGGGCGTCCTCTGAGCAACACGGCGTCATTCCGCACCTCGGCCGCCACCGTTCAGTGGGATACGTCGGTGACCCCTCAGCGTCGATTTTGAGCTGGCTGCCTAACGGAGCGGACGGAATTTATGTCGCAACGCGCAAAGGGGCGGGAGGCACCGGTGAAAACAGCATCGACTAGTTTGGCGCGCGCCCGTCAGTTGGCCCGACTGGTGAAGGGTGCGCCGGGAAAGCGAGCTAAGGGTGCACGCAAGAAGACAGTCGAGTGTCGAGCAGGGTGGTATTCTGCCCCTCGTTCGTCGAACGCTAGGTTGGTCACTTCGGCGTTGGCCTATCTGCAACAGCACCTGTCAGACATAGCCGACGTTACGGTTCACTGAAAGACGGTTCCGAGCTCGCTAGTCGGGGAGTCGGTCGAATTCGATGCCGCGCATGCGGCTCGCACTCAACGTCATGCCGGTCACGCGCCCGCTCGCGTCACGCACGAACTGGAGGGTTCCGCCCCCGGCGGTGAACGTTCCCGGCATCGCTGGCTCGAGCTTGCCAGAAATGTCCATCAGCTCGGACGGCGTCGTGCCTAACGTGAGCACGCCGTGCTCGAACGTGATGGGCCACGTGACGCCGAGCTCGGGACTGTGGTAGCGACCCGCATAGCTCGCGAGCTCGGCGGCGCTCGGGCTCGCGGGAACGTATCGTTGGGCCTCGAGGCTGTCGCGCGGTCCGGTGCGCAGCCACAGCGCGCTCGCGGCGTTCCCGCTGTCGGCGACGAACGTGATGGAAATGGGGGAAGCTGCGACGCGGTACTCGAGTGGACCTTGGGAGTGAAGCGGGAACGACTGCCCCGCGAACTCGAATACGAGCCCGCTGTCGCGTGTCACGACCCGGAACACTTCGCCCGTGGCCGAGGCGAAGTACCCGCCGGCCAGCTCGGCTGCCGGGCGCTCACCGCTCCGCGTTGCCACAGCGCGCTCGGGCGCCGGCGCGTTAGGCTTAGGTCTTGTGAACGCCTTCGCCAGCACGATGTCGGCGACGCGATCGTCCAGGCCCTCCGGCGAGATGCCATCGGAGTTGCAGAGCACGATCACCGACGTGTGCTGCGCCGGGAACCGCGCGTATGCGGCGTGATAGCCGATCCAGTCGCCGCCATGCTGCACGCGGCGAAGCCCGCGATAGGTGTCGAGAAAGAGTCCGCGGCCGTACCCGATCGAGTCGCCGCTCTCGAGCGTTCCACGCTGCTGGAGCGCGTTCACCATCGCCTGCCCGCCGACGCGCGGATGATAGAAGTTCTCGTCCCACTTGAGTGCATCGTCCACGGAGAGCTGGACGGAGCCGTCTCCCGTCTGCTCCCAGTTGGACATGCTGATCCGGAATCCGCTGCCGCTGCGAGCCGGGGCGTAGCCTAACGCCCGGTTCGGGATGAGCATGTCGAAGTGATTGCGGTACACGGTGTGCGTCATGCCGAG
>Ga0209168_10001585_pt1 | contig 17596 bp, 15 predicted proteins | sample Coa_R1_FD_187156 | JGI IMG/M metagenome (GOLD analysis project Ga0209168, IMG submission 187156) | Surface soil microbial communities from Centralia Pennsylvania, which are recovering from an underground coalmine fire - Coalmine... | ecosystem: Environmental > Terrestrial > Soil > Unclassified ... | reverse complement strand
AGCGGATGCGCTCCGTGTTGACGGCGCAAAGCGCGAGTGTCACGTAGACATCCCGACATATGGACTGGGAATCTGAGATCCCGAGCAGGTCGTACCCGCACCGCTCGACTTCCTTCGCCCAGTCGACAACCTCCATCGTGGAGGCCGACGGCATGAAATTGACCCCGAATTTGATGGCACCCAATTGTGGCCCCTCCTCACAGACGCTCTAAAATCCAAGACTCAGCGTAAGTTCATTCTGTCGCTCCCGCACATCAACCGCCATATGTCGCTCGATCGGATGCACTGGACTTGAAATCAATCAATGTCTCGGCGACAAAACGTCCGCTCCGAAGTTGCGCGATGGATCGACTTCCAATTCCAAAACGCCAAGTGGTCTTGCGGCACACGAGAGTTCGCGCTTGAGAAATTGACCGCTTCCTTTCGCTACCTTTAGTTCTCCGTCCTGCACCGCAATCCGGCCCCGACTTAAGACCGTCACTGGCCAACCTTTCACGCGCATTCCTTCATAAGGTGTATACCCACACGCGTCATGAAGGATGTCGTGAGTTATCGTAACCTCCTTATTCGGATCCCAGATGGCGATATCGGCATCGCCGTCTATTGTGATAGATCCCTTGCGCGGATAAAGACCATATATTTTCGCTGGATTTGTCGATGTTAACGCAACAAATTGATGAAGATCGATGCGTCCTTTGTTGACGCCTTCCGAGAACAGCAACGGGGTGCGCAATTCAATTCCCGGGATACCGTTCGCGATTTTAGTGAAATTGGCTCTTGGCCCAGCGTGAAACTTGCCCGTTTCATCGAACCGATACGGGGCATGGTCGGAAGAAAACACCTGAAAGGTGCCGTTGCGAATGCCACGCCAAATAGCTTCTTGAGACTGCTTATCTCGCAACGGCGGGCTGCAGCAAAATTTTGCACCTTCCATGTCCTCCCGGTCGAGATAATCTGCAGTTAGACATAAATACTGGGCGCAGGTTTCGGCAAACACCTTAACACCGGCCGTCTGCGCCTCACGAATTTCAGCCATTGCAGGCTCGGAGGAGACGTGAACAATCAGAATTGGGATGTCGATTAATCGTGACAAGGCGATCGCGCGATTCGCGGCCTCGCCTTCACCAATTCTCGGGTGACTAACGGCTTGGAATTTAGGCTGAACGTGACCACGCTCGAGCAACTGCTGTCGCAACCAGCGAATCATGTCGTGGTTCTCGGCATGGATCATGACAAAGGCCCCGTGCTGCCGCGCCGTAGATAGCACTTCAAGCATTTGCATGTCGTCGAGCCGCAAGCGGTCGTAGGTCATATAGACTTTAAAGGATGTGTAGCCGTCCTTAATCAAGGACGGCAATTCCTGGCCGAGCACTTGCGGTGTCGGATCGCTGATAATTAGGTGAAAGCCATAGTCGATGACCGCCTTGGGCCGTGCACACTCTAAATAGTCTTTGACGACCTGTCGCAGGGATTGGCCCTGACTTTGCGCTGCGAAAGGCAATATGGTGGTTGTCCCACCAAACACGGCGGAGACTGTCCCGGAATAGAAATCGTCGGCCGTCATAACGCCGTGCGTACCGCGTTGCTCAATATGACAATGACCTTCTACGCCGCCCGGCAGGACGAGCAGCCCGCTCGCGTCAATCTCGGATAGGGACTGGCCAAGGTTAGGGCCCAAGGCAGCTACTTTGCCGTCGACGATGCCAACATCGCACTGCATTCTGTCGGAGGCCGTAATGACCGTCCCACCGCGGATAACTAGATCGAATTCAGACACGCCGACCTCGCAGATTGGAGATTTGTTACGCCTACATTTCGGCTTTTCTTATTGTCTGGAATTTTCCGCCAGCCACCACGTCATCAACTTGGCGGCTTGCATTAGATTGCCAATTTCCATCGCCTCGTCAGGATTATGACTGCCATTTTTATTGCGGACGAAGATCATTCCCATGGGAACACCAGCGCGGGCAAACGCTGCGGCGTCGTGGCTGGCTCCGCTGGGCATGAGCCGATAGTGAATCTTGAGGCTTTCAGCGCCTTTCACTAGGTGGTGTAAAATCGATGGCTCGACGACGCCAACAGGTGAGCGAATCGCAGGACCTAAGTCGAATCTGACGCCCTTTTCTTTAGCAATCTGATCGCAAAGACTTTCGAAGAGGCTCTCTAGTTCAGTGAGAAGCTTTTGCTCAACACTGCGGATGTCGAGGCTGAATGTGACCTCGCCAGAAATGTTAACCAGCGCATGTCGGTCAGGATTCGTAAACATCTTTCCGACCGTGAAAGCCATATCCTTATTTTTTTTTGTCCATTCACGCCATGTCTCATCGAGACGGTGAACCAACTCGCTCGCTGCAACGACTGCGTCGTGTCTATACGCCTGCGGGACTCCTCCGCAGTGATTATACTCACCAAGTACTTTGGCGGCCGTTCGCCGAGAATTTCCCCGCACGCCGGTGACGATACCAACTGGGATTCCTTCAGCTTCGAGAACAGGCCCCTGCTCGATATGAATTTCAAGATAGGCTTTGATAGCTTTTGGCTGGAGGTAGGCCTTACCGTCGCGAAGTTCATCTAAGTTGCCGCCGCATTCGCTGATATGATCTCCCAGCGTCCGACCGGTATCTGCTCGTTTCAGGTTGTCCAATATGCCCGTGGGAACATCACCCATGGCGGCCCTGCTGCCGAAGAGCGAGGTTGAAAACCATATGCTTTCCTCCGCACGGAAAGCCATCGCTGTTATATCGGAGTTAGGTTGGACTCCGGCTGACTTGAGCGCGGCTAACGCAGCAAGGCCAGAAATCACGCCGGCGGCCCCGTCAAAATTTCCTCCGTCCGGGACGGAATCAAGATGAGACCCGACTATAAGACGCGGTGCTGAACGGTCCTGACCTTTCAGCGTGATATAAGTGTTAAGTGCGCCGTCGCATTCAACGTCGAGCCCAAGACTCCGCGCTGTCCTTGCCAGCAACCGGTGTGCAAAATTCTCGCCCTTGCCATAGGCATCCCGGCGAATACCTCTGCCTTCGGTTGTGTTCTGACGCAATTCATCGAAAAGCGAACCGATCAAGTTCTCTTGGCCAGCAACGGCATGAGCGACCGAATCTGCGGAAACCATCAACAAAGTCCTTTTTTCGATAGTTCACCCAAGCTTCGTTCGGTATCTTGCCTCACTTTGGATGTCGAATACTTGTTTAAGGGACTGCATTGCTGGAGGTTATAGCTTGCGGGGCTGACGGCTGACCGAAAAAGTTAAGTAAACGTCGATCCTCCACTAACACCTCTGACGGGAGACGAAAAAGCGTTGCCGCCGCAACCTCAGCGGCGATTCATCAGTTCATAGACGCCTGATCGACGCTGCCATTGCCTGATTGCTCGTCATTATGGGAATTGAAAATCGCTCATTCAAGGCTGTTAGAATATTAGCCGTTCGAAGCGCGGCACAAGAGATGATGATCGCCTCCGGAGGGCCGCGGACGATTAGACTCTCGATGGCGTCCTCATACACTTCGCAACATGGTTGGAGCTCGGCGGCTCCCGGCGGTCGCGTGATGGCCACGCCTCCGGTTACCCGAATTCCGGCATCATTCATCACCGGTTCGAACAGATCGTTTTGCTCGGTAGAATAGGGGGTGATTATACCAACTGACCGAACTCGATGAGCCTTGAGTTCCGCCGTAAGCGCAGTCATCGGATTGATCACCGGAACGCCTGGGCGTGCCTTCTCGATCCAGCCCCGGATGACCTCCGGTCCCAGCGCCAATGAGCAGGACGTGCAACCAAAGACCACTGCGTCTAATGATAACCCAGGGGCGAGGGTCCTGGTCGCCTCAGTGACGGCGGTGCCCATGTCGCAGAAGGCTGACGGAAATGAGCCTCCTGTGACCACTCTCGTTGAAATCAACGCAACGTTGGTGTCCGATAGAAAATCAGCAAGATCACGTTGGCTAACATCATCCAGAGACAACACAATGTGCCCGACCCTCTTGACCTGAGTGGGCGCGGGACGAGACGGCAAGTCTTGCCAAAGGGTTTTCTCTGGGTGAACTTGAACGTCCATTGTCATCCTCCCAGCAGATTTCAGATCCCGAAAATAGGCGTTTCAAACAATCGGATCGCCCCCCACCAGCGTACCAGGGGCAGCATGGCCAAAGACAATGCGCGACCGGGCAGCTTTAGTAAAGAGACCAAGCTTTCCATCCCCTTCACCTGCTGCTCGAACTGAGCAGGTGCAGCTCCGGGCTAAACGTAACCACCGTGGCCCAACGGGCATTACTGTGTACGAACGCAGCAGCGCTAAAGCAGCGCTTACGATGGAAAGCGTGATTGCGATGAAGAAGGCAGGATATTCCAGGATGCGACCGAGCTCGAAGAGCCGATATATTGTCAATCCGGCAGCCGATGTCGTTGACTCGGCAACCGGAATTATCTTCCAGATGAGCCCAAGCCAAACCGCGCGCACGCCCTTGGCTGCGCATCGTCACCCCAGTGCAAAAAACTTGGCCTTGATAGTCGGTTGTCTCCGCTTCCTCGGAACGGGTTCGAAATCGTCTCAGAGTTTGTAGAGGCTGAAGCGCCAAAGATCATTGACGCTTTATCTGAGAAACTCGTCATGTAGGTAGCGAGTCCGCATCGGAGTCTCTCATCCATTGGTAGCGCGCGCCGGGCATTTGCAAATGATTGACATGACAGGAGCCCTACCGGATAATTGCGCCGATATATGCAACAGAGCGCGAGATAATTATTGGGCAGGAGGCTTTGTGTAGTGAGACGCATCTCGATGGTGGTGCTGATTGCCATTTCTGTGGCCGTAACGTCCGCAGCTGGTCAACAAAAGAAGCTACGTGCCGGCATCGATGGGACGTTTGCTCCTCATGCCATGCCAAACTTGCAGGGCGGTCTCGAAGGCTTCAACGTAGATCTTACCAAGGAGCTTGAGAAGAAACTTGGCGAACCGATCCAACTGGACTCAGTTCAGTTCTCGGGATTGGTTCCTGGCCTACAATCAGGTGTATATGATTTTATTGCCGCTCCGGTCACGGTGAACGAAGACCGCGCGAAGAGCCTGCTTTTCACGGAAGGCTTTATGAACACCGATTTCCAGTTCGTGACGGCGAAAGGCGCGCCCGAGGTGAAATCGTTCGAGGATCTCAAGGGCAAGAAGATCGCGGTCAATCGCGGATCCACCTACGATCTCTGGGCACGGGAAATGACGGAAAAATATGGGTGGGCGGTGGAATCCTACAACACAACCGTCGACGTCGTGCAAGCTGTGACGACGGGCCGCGCAGATGCAGCCCTGCTGGGAAATACGGTTGCCGCGTGGTCGGCTCTGAAGAATCCCGCAATCAAGCTGTCGCTCGTGTATTCGACAGGGCTTGTCCTCGGCCTTCCCGTGCGGAAGGACAATTTGAAGCTTCGCGAGCGGCTCGATCTGGCGCTTGAATGCATGAAGAAGGAGGGGACCATCGCCAAGCTACATGAGAAGTGGTTCGGCTTCGCGCCGGCAAGCAACTCAGCGGCTGTTGTGATCTATCCGGGCCTCGGTGTGCCGGGGATGCCAGGCTACGATGATACGCCTCATGAGCTGAAATGTGGATGACGAGATAAATTGTTCATTCGGTGAAGTCCGCTCGTGCTGCAAGTCGATCCGATTTTCAGATGAGCATATGTGCGACATTCGCAGCGGCTCAGCCGACAACCGCAGTGGTGACATATTACTCGATGCCGAGTTCGGTTTCTCGCAACTCAGAGATTAGGATTTTGGCCAGCCTCGAGAGCGGCCGGTCGTTCGCATAGACGATATAGGATTGCACGGGGATCTTGGGGATCAGAGGTCGAATAACGACGTCCGGATAGGTTGGACCTAGCGTTACATAAGCCTCGATGATCGCGGCCGGTGCGCCCGCCTGCACCATGGCGTATGCGCACTGACAATATCGTGTTTCGATAGTCCATTTTGGTTGCTCACCGAGATCGGCAAACTTGTTCTCGATCAGATTGCCAAGGACGCTGCCCCGTTCCAGTCTGACGATGCTCACGTTGCGCAGGTCCGAGAGATGAATCGACTTTTTGGTGGCGAGCTCGTGGTCACGGCGGATTGCGCACACAAAACGGCTCTGATGGATCGGAGTGCATCCGAGATTGGGGTGATCCTGAAACTCCAACAGCAAACCTATCTCCGAAACACCGCGGGCAACGTAACTTAATACTGTCTCGCGATCACGCATGTCGATGCTGATTCGGACATCCGGCCTTGTGACCGAGAATCTCTGTACCGCTAGAGGCAGGATCGAATTGGCGAGACTCGGAGTGGCGGTAATTCGGAGCGAGCCTCCTTTGCTATTTCGGAGGTCCTCCACTTTCTTTCGGAGGGAGTCGAATAGGCTGAAGATCGGCGAACTTTCCGTGAACAGCAACAGCGCTGCCTCGGTCGGCACCAGGCGGCCGCGCACACGCTCGAACAGCGGCAACCCAAGCTGATCTTCCGTATGCTGAATCATAGTGCTGACTGCTGGCTGGCTGACATTCAGAATATGCGCAGCGCCCTTTGTGCTGCCAGTTTGCACAACGGCCCTAAAGACCTCGAGTTGTCTGATATTCATCGCTGGAACCTATCACTGATATGTAAGATAAATCAAATATCTAGCAGGCGCGGCGGCCAGCGGCGATGCGTCCGGTACATGACATCAATATAACGTTGACTAGGAGATGCGGCCGCAAAGTAATACGGCAGGACAGGTCAGATACTAAATTATGCTGAAATGCGGCGTGATCGTTTGCGCCAGAGTACAAGCACCGACGCCTATTGAGCAGAGCGAGGGATTAAGCACCTTGTCGAAAATCCTGGAAGTAAAATCGCTTTCGAAATCGTTTGGAAGCATGGTGGTCGTCAACGATGTCAGTTTTTCAGTTCATACCCGAGAGCTGGTTTTTGTCATGGGGCCATCCGGGTCCGGCAAAAGCACCCTATTGCGCTGCCTGAATCTGCTGGAGCAGCCCAGTGGGGGTTCGGTTATCGTCGATGGCGTCGACATGCTCGCCCCCTCCACAAACGTCAATGCGATGCGGCAGAAGATTGGCATGGTATTCCAGTCCTTCAACCTCTATCCGCATATGACCGCTATCGACAATGTTGGGCTCGCGGTGCGAAAGGTCCTGAAGCGCGACAGGGAGACGACGAAGACCTTGTCGCTTGCTGCGCTCGAAAGAGTCGGGTTGCGCGAAAAGGCGAGCGCATATCCATCTGAGCTTTCCGGCGGTCAGCAACAGCGTGTCGCAATTGCCCGCGCCATCGTACTCGAACCCAAGATCATGCTCTTCGACGAGCCGACCTCCGCGCTCGATCCGAGCCTCGTTAATTCTGTGATAGCGGTGATGCGGGATCTGAAGGCGTCCGGCATGACAATGCTTGTCGTCAGCCATGAAATGCGGTTTGCAAAGGAGGCCGCAGATCGGGTAATTTTTCTCCGAGAAGGCAGCATCGTTGAGGAGGGCCCAGCGGCGGTGATTTTCGGCGGTGGAGCGACCCCTCAGACCCAGAGCTTCCTGTCCGAGGCCGAAGGTTGATAGCCTGTGAACGAACGGTCAGGCTGTTCAGCCGGCTGGAGCACAGCGTCGCAGGCGCATTTCGCTTCAAGCTCTCGCATAAGGTTCAATTATTTGTTCATTGGAATTGAGATTGGATCGCGCCCCAGAGCCGTTCCATCATGCCCCGTTGAAACGAGGACGGTAATGAGTGACGCTCCTGCGAACGTTTCCAAGTGCCACCGCAACGTCGTCGATCAAGATGTCGGATATGAATCCGAATACTCGGGAGATTGATCTCAACGCGATGATTATCGGTTTGGATGGCTTTTCGATTGTGGACACCCGGATAATTGTTGTGCCGCCGGGACCATGAATCAACAGGCGGTACGAAAGAGGCGGTATTGGCCGATTTTGATGTCGTTTTGAAAGGAGACGTCTTACTTCCCCATGGGATAACGGAGAACGGCTACGTCGCTGTTTCGGATGGAAAGATCGCGCGTGTCGGTCAGGGCGACGCGCTGCGGCCGCAATTCCGAAAGGTACGATGGTTGCTGGCTATTTCCTGGCGTGATCGACTCGCAAATTCATAGTCGAAGTTAGAGGGGGCAAGAGGGCTTTAGGCTCTCAACGCAAGCTGCGGCAGCCGGCGGCGTAACTACGATCTGCCATATGCCGTTCGACGAAGACTTTCTGATTTGCGCGGTAGAGCGTTTTGAGGCCAGTCTGATCGCGAGCGTTCACAATGAGAACCATGAGGTGATCGCGGCGATGCTCCAGCGCTGTGCGGCACTTGGTATGACAGGATCGGCGACGCATGCCTGGACGCGACCGCCTGTCAATGAAGCATTGGCAATTCTGGAAATCTACGAACTAGGTGTCACTGCGAACGTGCATGCACATGTGGTGCACTGCTCGATCCCGCGCGGCATTGAGATTTGCGAAAGCTACAAGCAGCAGGGTCATTCGGTAAGCGTTGAAGTGCTATTACCGTACTTTTTCGACATGTCGGTCAAGCCGGCGGAGTGATCCGGGTGCATGTGGGTCAGCAAAACCGTATCGATCGATTTCGGATCGACCCCGGCCGCAGCAAGATTGTGTTGAACGAAGCCGGCCGTAGGCAGGAGATAGTTGCCCGATCCGGTATCGACGATCGCCAGGCGGCCCTTTGAATGGATCAGGAAGGCGTTGACGCTGGTTCGCCGCGCCGGCCTGAACGCCTCCCGCAGGGCCTGATGTGCCCTTTCGAGATCGACATTTCGCATCACATCGAGGCCGCCGTCCAGATACCCGTCGCTGATGGACGTAACGATGATATCTCCGATCCTGCGATGACAGACGCCGGGGATCTGCTGTGTAGGTTGCGAAATCATGTGAGAAGACCTTGGTGCGGTGGAAGATATGATCAGATTCGATCAGGCACCGACCGTTCTGAGGAACGCATCGATGCGATCCGAGATCAGTTCAGGCGTTTGCACCGCCACCGGTGGGAATTTCAATAGCGTGCACTCGGGATGACGTTAGCCACGGCTTCCGCGCTTGCCGGCGCGCGCACGCGATCAAGACTACCGCCGATCACGAGCACGGGACAACGCAGCCTGGTCAGTTCGGCCTGCGGCCATCGTGTCGATACCAAGCTGGCCGCACACCTTATGCGACATTCCCGCCCCCGAGCTTTCGGAGGACCTGGGTGCAAAATACGGTCTGTCGCTCTTGTGTTTTTTTCAATTCGATGCCTGTCTCGAGACGATTTAGAGGTGGCGGCCAAGGAGAACTCACCTCAATCGAACGACGTATTTGGCGGAGAGCTCTTGTGCCAATATTCGCTGAATTGTTCGGCGACGACCTCTGAATAGGGGACATCCCTGTCGAGGATGTTGATCCTGCGGGCAAAGCCATTCATACCTTCAACGAAAAAGCGAGTAAGATCGGATCTGTAGAATGGCAGATCGCGCCGTACCAGTTCCACAATATGCGAAGAATCCTGTGGGAATAGCTTTTTGGCAACGTTTTCCGCCAGCTGGACATCATTTTGAAGCGCCAACTGAGTCGCTGCAATCGCGCGAACCGCGCCGGCAATCTTCTTAGGCTGTTCGGCAATTAACCTATCTGTCGCGGCGAGCGTTGCCATCGTATAGTTGAAGCCTGCCTTTGGTCCGTCGCCGCGACGAACGTCGAGAACGAGGGTGCCGACGCCGGCACGAATCGCGATCTCCGCCCCCATCCCATTTGCCCAGAAGCCGTCGATGACTCCCTGCTCGAGAGCTCGTGCCGCCGCGACCCCAAAATTTACTTTTTCACCCAGCGAGCCTGGAGTCGGCATGATGGTCACGCCCTCGCGGTCCGGATCAATCTCGCTTTCGATCAGCAATTGTCGCAAACAAAGTCCCACCCAGGGGGCAGCGCCGATACGCCGACCCTTTACCACGCTCAAGTCACCGCGCTTCGCGCGCAGATCTGCGCGCATGACCAAAAACCAATACATTCCCTGAGATTGCGCACAAAGCAGCTTCACGCCTTTCCATCGCGGAAAAGCTGACAGCGCCGAATGGGCCGATCCGGCGACGATGTCAATATCGCAGTTTCGTAAGGCCTCATATGCCTTCTCGATGGGAGAAATCAGATCGAGCCGCGCGTCAATTCCCTCGTCGGCAAAAAATCCCAGCGTTACGGCGGCTTCGGCGGGAAAGTAAGATGGCGAGATCAGGTCTGGGACAGCAATTCTCATGATACGGTCCTGTCGTTGTCTGTTGTTCGCTAGCTTGCACCAGGGAATATGCGACGGCGCAGTGACTTTAGCCGGGCCACCAGCACTTCGACGAAAAAAGCTGTTGCCTTAAGCGATGTCTCTGAAGAACCAATCGCTTCGGGGTCTGTCAGACTCTGCTGGAGACGTCGCGAGAATTCTTCTGTGATCCGGGTGACCAGGTCCTGCACGATGCTGCTACGGCTGAACTGCGCGAGACCTCCGGAGAGAAGTGCGCGCACTGTCACGTCGACCCGAGTCTGGGCATAGCTTTCGCCGGTTACAGCGTAGCTGACCTCAGCGCGCACAGTTGTGCCGCTTAAACGGTCCCGTCCTGTGCCGTAGAGCACGCCCCGACGGGCAACGATATCGCGAACGATCTGACCCGTGCCGGTGAAACTGGTTGTCATAGGACCAATCTTGACATTGACACGTCCCTTCAGCCGACCATCGGCCGAATGCTCCGTAAGGCTCGCCCCGGGCATGCACCGGGCGACGTTTTCAACGTCCTCCAATGCCGCCCATGCTTCGTCAGCAGTATGGTCGACTGTAAAGAACACGCTGGTTTCAAGATTGGCCTGACGCGAGCCCAGACCGAGATCTTTGGAGTCAACAAGACATACTTCCGGTTTTATAGAGCTCTTGGGGAAACGTGTCTTTTCAGCCATGGAAGCTTCTGGAAGATGCCGTGCTCCAACAGGACCTAGTTTTAACGTAGTGGAAGCTTCGGGAAGTACGGAGACGTCACGACGACGTTCTTCCAGAACACGGCAAATCGCTCGCGCGATCCCGGCGTAACCGGTGCAGCGGCATAGATTGCCGCTAAGCTCCTGCCGCACGCGCGATTCGTCCGCATCGGGCAGTCGCCTGACAATATCTCTTGCAGTCACAAGCATGCCGGGCGTGCAGAAGCCACATTGTAGCCCATGCTCAATCGTAAACGCGCCGCGGAGGGATTCTATGATTGTATCGTTTTCGAGTCCTTCAAGCGTAACCACGTTGGCACCCTGGCAGAGGACCGCATAGGTTATACACGAACGTGCCGGAGATCCGTCGATTAGAACCGTACAAGCCCCGCATACGCCTTGCTCGCAGCGTATATGTGTCGCCTTGAGGTGAAGTTGTTCGCGCAGGAAATCGGCAAGATGAGTCCTGGGTTCGACAAGTTCCTCGAAACCCTGGCCGTTGATAACGAGCTTTATTTGCATCATGAATCGAAGATTTCAGCAGCAGCGCGCTGCAGGGTCGTGACATAAGTTTGGCAAGATGCGCCGCTCTGGATGCCATTCGCTTTCAGGAGGTCTAAAGCGCTATGCACGTCAAAACGAAGAGGTCCAGCGCCGGGCTTTCCTCCAAACAACTCCGTTGCATTGTCGATGACGACCGGCCGTCCGTAGGTGGCGCCTATGACGGCCTTCAGAACCTGCTGCTCCGGATTGTAAAATGCCGTTCCGCTCGCGATGGCGAATTTGCCGAACTTTCGGCTTACCTTATGGTGGGCAAACCGGGCAGCCGCCGGCACTCTTGGTATGAAAACCGCTTTCAATATTTCACCAAGGGAGAGCACATTCTCGAATGCTGCCGTGACAAATTTCTGGACCGAGACGCGGCGTAACTGTCCTTGCGCATCACAAATCTCGCACGTCGCGGAAAGGGCCACGAGGGCGCTTATCCAATCAGCGGCCGGATCCGCATGACAAAGGCTGCCGCCGATTGTTCCGCGATTTCGCACCGCGCGGTAGGCGATTCCGCCGGCGATCCGCTGGAGCATGGGCGCGCAACCCAATGGCAATCGTCCGTCTTCAATATTAGCCGCGGTGACGCACGCGCCGATCCGAAGTCCAGCATCGTCTTCGCTTACTTCGGACAACTCGGGTAGACCAGCGATATCGATCAGAACACTCGGCTGAACCAACCGAAGATTCATCATTGGGCCGAGCGACTGGCCACCGGCGATAAGCTTTGCATTGCCGTCGCCAGCCAGAAGGAGTGCTGAGGCTTCCAATAGGTTGCCCGGGCGAACATAGTCAAACGGCGCGGGCTTCATGCGAAGGAGCTTCGTAAATGGCTCGAACCGTTCGCATCTGCAATCGCGGCAAGAATCAGATCGGGAGTAAGGGGGAGATCGTAAACCTGAGCTCCCAGCGGCCGTAGCGCGTCGTTGACTGCCGAGACAATGGCTGCCGGAGGGCCGACAGCACCGCCTTCTCCAATGCCTTTGACGCCGAATTCCGTATGAGGTGACGGCGTCTCCATATGGATAATCCGGATATTCGGCACCTCGGTTGCGCCAGGTAAAATATAGTCGAGCATTGTCGATGCGAGCGGCTGGCCTTGCGAGTCGAAGGGCATGGCTTCATAGAGACACGTTCCGATGCCCTGGGCGGTGCCGCCAGCTATCTGGCCGTCGACAATCATTGGATTGACGAGCACGCCACCATCTTCAACGACGACATAGTCAAGAATCTCCACGAGGCCGGTTCCCGGGTCCAAGGCGATTGTTACCGCGTGCGCCGCGTAACTGAACGTTCCGCTATCGCGTCCCGGGCGATAACCGGCCGTTACTTCGAGGCCGCCGGCATTGACGTCGGGCGGGAGATTTTGCGGTTGCAGATACCACGCTTGCGCGACCTCGGTAAGCGACACGCTTGCGCGCCCGCCGACGATTGCCCCGCCTTCGATGCGCACCGCACTCGGATCCGTCTGCATCAACCACGCACCAATGCGCTTTGCGCGTTCGGCAAGTTCCCGCGAGGCTTGCGCGATGGCGCCTCCACCCATCACGATCGAGCGAGAGGCATAGGTCCCGGTCGAAAAAGGGGTGCTCAATGTGTCGCCCTGAAAAACCTTAATTCGATCGAATTCAAGACCGAGAATTTCGTGTGCCACTTGGGCGAACGTAGTCTCGTGGCCTTGACCATGCGAATGAGTCCCGACCCGCAGTTCGAGGTAACCGTTCGGCGTCAGCTTCGCGGAGACTTGCTCATAGCCCGGGACCACCGGCCGCCCCCAACCGGCGAGCACGGAGGTGCCAAGCGCGCCCTGCTCGCAAAAAATCGAGATGCCTAAACCGATGCGACGACCATCGGGCTCTCCGGCCTGCTGCCGTTGCCGAATCCGGTCCAGCCCAATAGCTTCAACAGCCTTGCGCATGCATTCGGGATAGTCACCGCTGTCGAAGTGCTTATTCACAATATTAGTGAAGGGCATTTGATCGGCGCGGACCAGATTGCGTAACCGCACCTCGGACGGCTCCAGACCCGTCTCGATCGCAATGCCGTCCATGATGGCTTCGATCGCTAGGCAGACCCCGGTCCGTGCTACCCCGCGATAGGGCAGAATCGGACATTTGTTAGTGGCCACCGCGGTAGCGCGACAGCGGTAAGCGGCAAGATTGTACGGTCCGGGCAGCAGACTGGCTACTTGCGACGCCTCAAGCGCCGAGGATGTTGGGTAGACTGAATACGCTCCGGCATCGACCGCGGCTACACAATCGAGCGCAAGAAGCCTCCCTTCGCTGTTTGCATACCCGACGATATCGTAAAGATGCTCGCGGCAGTTGGCATTTGCGCTCAGGTGCTCCCGGCAATCCTCCAGCCAGCGGAATGGTCGGTTGAGACGTCGCGCCAACCATGCAACCGCAACCTCTTCGCGCAGCAGAAGGCCCTTGTACCCAAAGCCGCCCCCGACGTCCGGAGCAATCACGCGGATATTGCCGTCAGCAATACCAAGGCAATCGGCGATACCATTCTGCACAATGTGGGGCATCTGCGTTGACGAAATCACGGTGAGATAACCAAGCCGCTCGTCAGGATAGGCGACAACTCCGCGCCCTTCCATCGGGAACATGCATTGCCGCGACGTGCGAAACTTGCGGCTGACCTTAACTGGCGCGGCGCGCGCGATGGAGTCGACTTCTCCGTCGACCCGGATGTCAATAAAGATGTTGTCGCTCCATTCCTCGTGGACAAGTGGCGCATGCGGCTCCAGCGCGGCGGCCATATCGGTTACCGCCGGCAATTCCTCGTATTCAACCTCAATCATGGCAACGAGATCTTCAGCCTCGGCACGCGTCCGAGCCCGGCACATGGCGATCATCTCGCCTACGTATCTTACCTTGCCGGATGCCAGGATTGGTTCGGAGGAATGTTTGAATCCTGCCAAGGCGGTCGCTGCGCGTATCGGTCTCACGTCGGAAAGATGCTCCGCCGTATAGACCCGGTTCTGAATCGAAGCCGGCATATGGATCGCCAGGATTCGGGCGTGCGCGTGCGGACTGCGGACAAATGCGATTTCTTCGGCACCGACAAGGCTAATATCTGCGACATACTGCCCGCGCCCACGGAGGAATCTGTCATCCTCCTTGCGTAACACCGACGCGCCGATTCCGGCGGAACTGGTGATCATGGAGAAATCCCTCAAATCTAGCTTCGGAGGCAAGCAGCGGCCACGCTTCCCTCTTGAGAATGATGGTCAGCTCTTGCGCGGAATATACTTCTCGGATCTGGCTTCGACTGCCTGCCATTCCGCTTCGCTAAGCTTCATCGAGCCGACAAATTGATTGGTATACAATTTTTCAATATCGGGAGCGCTCTTTAAATCCATATATGTTTTCACCGTGGCGGCGGTCGTCGCGACAAGCGCCGGGTCCATGTATCCAAGCCCGTTCAGCTTAACTGACTCGGCCAAGCCCAATGCAGTACCGACGGCTTGGCCGTATTCGATCACCTTTCGATTCAATGCACTGCCGCCCTGAAACTCTTTCACGCTTTTCATGTGCAGCTCCACCGATTCCTCGGGGTTCAGGTAAACATATTTGAGGCCTTCAAGAAGGCCGTCGACAAATCCCTGGCAAACTTCTGGCCGCTTCTCTAGCGTAGCGCGCTTGCAGGCGACCGCAATGCTGAAACTCTTCACTCCGTAATCTTCGTAAAGCATGCTATTCAGCTCCTGACCTTGGGCCCACACGCTCGGCGCAATGCTTCCGAAGAAATTTCCTTCCGCCTTCACTTGTTTTTCGACCAGCGATTTGATCAGCGCAGCGCCGTCCATCGTGACCTTCTTCACCTTTGAATCATCGATGCCGGTCGCTTTGACAAACGCCGGCCAAAGCTGGAAGTCGCCGCTCCCGACGTCGAAAGCGACGGTTTGGCCCTCAAGGTCCTTGGGCATGGTGATCCCGTTCTCCTTAAGGGAAAAAATGCCAATCGGAGAACGCGGCCAAATTCCCGCAATACCGACGAGGTCGAGACCTCGTCCCACGCAGGTCATCATCACGCTGAGATCGGTCAAGCCAAAATCATACTGACCTTGGTCGACCGGGACACATACCTTTCCGGACCCGAAGCCCCTGTCGATGGTGACGTCCAAACCGCGCTTTTCGAAAAATCCCATCGCCTTGGCGACAAAGACGTAGCTGAATGTGCCCAACGGCAACCAGGGCAGCGTGATCTTGATCGGCGTTGCCGCCCAGCCGATACGTGGCAAGGCGATACCCAATGAACCGGCGCCACCGAGTACCCCGGCAGCCCTAAGTAAGGCGCGTCGCGTAAAGGTCATCGTGTTTTCCCCGATCTGGAATTAAGCTTGCGTCTTCGAAAGCCAAAGCGGCCCTTTGCAGTCCTTGCCTCATGCGGATGGCTCCAGGCATCAGCCGCCACTCTCCGCCAAATTTTCGACGGTGGCCCGCCAGTAAATCGTGCGGCGTTCTGCTAACTCGATGATCCAATATAGCACCAGGCCGCTCATACTCAGAACCACAATCGCGGCCATCATCAGGGGGGTGTCCAGCAGGCCGCCCGCCAGTTTGATCAGGTAACCGATGCCCTCTTGGGACGCAACAAACTCCGAGACAATCACCCCGATGATGGCAAGCGTCACGGAAATCTTCATTCCGCTGAAAATATGGGGCAACGCGGTTGGCAGGCGGATTTTCCAGAAGACCTGCCAACGTGACGCCATAAAGGTCCGCGCCATTTTATGGATCTCCTCGTCAATCGACTGAAAGCCCATCGCAGAGTTGATGGCCATTGGAAAGAAGCCGATCAGGAATGCAAGCAACAGGCTCGATACGGTCCCGGTACCGAACCAGACGATGAATAGCGGCGCTATGGAGATTTTCGGTACGATCTGCGAGACGACAATTACGGGATACAAGCCTCTGCGTAAGACCTCGGAATAGGTGATCAAGACCGCAACGACAATGCCGCCCACGACTGACAGCGCGAAGCCTGATATCGTCAAATAAAGCGAGGGCCACAGATGGGTCAGCAGCAGATCGTAGCGCGTTGCGATCACGACCGCGATTTCTGACGGCGGCGGCAATACAATGCTTCGGATACCCAGGTAGCGAACCGCGCCCTCCCACGCCAAAAGCAGGAATGCGACAAACGCTATCGGCCAGCGCGCTACATCGAAGAGTGAAGGCCGCCTATCCTTCATGGCTCGTCTCGATCGATTTGCGCAGGTGTCGAACGTATTTGTTGAAGCTGTCTTCTTCGGTGATTCCGATATGACGAGGCCGTGGAAGGTCGATATGCACCTCGTCAATGACGGTCGCCGGCCGCCTTCCCATGGTTAGGACACGATCGGAAAGAAACGCGGCCTCGCGTATGCTGTGGGTCACAAATATGACGGTCTTGCGCGTGGCCTGCCAAACGCGGAGCAACTCCACGGCCAACTCGTCTCGGGTTATGGCGTCAAGGGCGCTGAACGGTTCATCCATCAAGAGGATGCCTGGATCATGAATAAGAGCACGGCAGAGGGATGCTCTTTGCCGCATTCCGCCGGAAAGTTGGCGCGGCAAGGCGTCGGCGAACTCCTCAAGCTTGACCATCTTGAGAAGCTCCACGGCCCTGGCACGATGCTCTTCGACTGGAAGCCGCAGGAATTCGATCGGCAGTAAGACATTGTCGATGACGGAACGCCAAGGGAGAAGTACCGGATTTTGGAAAACCACTCCGACGTCGCGCTGAGGGCCACGAACTGGCGCGTTCGCCAAGATCACCTCGCCGGACGTCGGAAAGAGCAGGCCGGCGATCATCATCAGCAAGGTGCTCTTTCCGCAGCCGCTCGGTCCCAAAAGGCTGACGAATTCGCCGTGAGCGACATCGAGGCTGACATTACGGATGGCTTCGAGTTCGTCGAAAACTTTCTTTATGCAGCATAGACGTACCGCATTAAGGTCACCGGCTTCGTGCGCCGAACGCGCATCAAGTTTCAAGCGTGTATCCGGTTTCATACGTAACCCGTATGGCTGAAATCAAAAGGATGAGCGAGTCGGCCCCGTAGACTGTCACAAATCGAAATGTCGCACGGCGACTTCCA
>Ga0209168_10001584_pt1 | contig 17598 bp, 18 predicted proteins | sample Coa_R1_FD_187156 | JGI IMG/M metagenome (GOLD analysis project Ga0209168, IMG submission 187156) | Surface soil microbial communities from Centralia Pennsylvania, which are recovering from an underground coalmine fire - Coalmine... | ecosystem: Environmental > Terrestrial > Soil > Unclassified ... | reverse complement strand
TTCATGGAACGTACACGATCCAACTTCTCCAACACCTTTGTTGAATGGCTTTGTTGATGCCGGCGCGAACGATGCGCGTCAACACACAGTTGTCGTAAACGGCCAACAAACGTTAGCGCCGTTTTTTGATACCAATGGCGTTCGGGTCATGACTTATTACGACGGCACTGACTTGAACTACTACTACGCCCTGGCGACCGCATTCTCTACATCAGACAGATGGTTCGCGCCGGTGATGACCCGCACTCCGCCCAACCGGGAATATCTGATTGCAGGAACTTCACACGGCTATGTCTATCAACGGGGATCCAATGCCGCCGACACTGCATTGATTCCGAGTAAAACAATTTTCGAGGCTCTGCAGAATGCCGGCATTAGCTGGAAGATTTACGTTGAACCTCGCGGCGCCCCAGCAGGTGGCACCCCGTGCACTGATACCGATATCGAGTGCCTGCTGGCGCGCAGCTATATCCACGATTTCGTATTCGGAGATACGATTAAAAACAATATCGGCGAATACACCAACAATCCCATGCACTCAATCGCTCCGATTTCGGAGTTCTATACCGACGCGGTCAACGGCACGCTGCCGCAGGTGGCCCAAATTGAACCCGCGTCCGACTTCGGGACGGATGAGCATCCGGAGGACAATGATCCTCCCCCGGGTCAACCCGCTTGCTGCACTATTCAAGCGGGAGCAAATTACGTCTCAATGTTGATCAATGCCGTCATGTGTGGGCAGAATAATAGTCCGCCATCAGGTACTTGCACTCCTGGCAAAAGTTGGCAGGATTCGGCGTTCATTCTCACCTTTGACGAACCGGGCGGCTTTTACGATCATGTTGCGCCGCAACCGACGGTCAATCCAGATGGGATTCAGCCGGTGGATTTGCAAACTAATGATCCCTGTTTTGGGGCCACAACACCGGGCACAGTTTGCGATTTCAGCTATACCGGATACCGCGTGCCGCTGGTTGTGGTTTCACCGTACGCGAAGAAGAACTTCGTTTCACACCAGATGAGAGACACAACCGCAATTATCAAGCTGATTGAGACACGATTTGGGCTATCGAATTTGACCCTCCGCGACAAAGCTCAAATAGCAATGGATGATGCAACCTCGGGCTTTTTTGATTTCAAGACCGCGCCCTGGAGAATACCTCCGACCAATTTGCCGGCTCAGACCGTGCTGCCTCAATCCGCGTGCTTCGTGAATCCGCCACCGACCTCACCATAGGAAGAGCGCTCCCCGAGATCAGATCGGAATTCCGCATAATGCAATTCCACGGTCGTCCATGGGGAAGCTTTTGTTACCATGAACACACTCCGTCAAATTTCATGCAAAAGACCTTTCACTTTGAATCCGACCCCGATCCTTACATCGCCGATGCGGCCGTGCTCTGCTGCTTCGATCAGCGAATTCGGCTGACGGTGAACAAGTTTTTGCAACGCTCGGAAATCCTGCGGCCAGACATGATCATTGTCGCCGGCGGCGCAAAAACTCTGGCATCGCCGCGCAACGATTTTGAACGCGACTTTATCCTTGAGCAGGTGCGGATGTCGATTCTGCTGCATAAAACACCGCAGGTCTTTTTGATGAGCCATTCCGATTGCGCCACCTATGGCGGCCTGGCTGCATTCAGCGGAGACCGCGAACGCGAAGCCGCGCATCATAAGATGGAACTCAATCGTGCTTCACAACTAATCAAAGACAAGTTTCCTGATATCGGCGTTCGGTGCTTCTTCGTTAATTTTGAGGGAGTATTTGCGGCATGCGGCGAGAACGCTGACCAGGCTGCGTGAGTTCTTTTCGTCAGCTACTCCGGTATTCTTCCGGCAACGCGCTCTCGATAGACACCCGAACTTTTTCCATTAACGCTTCCCGTGAGCCAAAGTCTGCCGGTTCGATCGGCGGATGGAAGGTAATGGTCACCACGGTAGGCTTGATCGCGAACCTGCCTTTCGGCATGGCATGGTGAGTCCCCGAAATGGTTACCGGGACCACCGGGATTTGGCATTCCTCGGCCAAATAGAATGGGCCCTTTTTGAACGGCAAAAGTTTGCCGTCGTAAGAGCGGTGGCCTTCCACGTAAATCGTCATGTGGATCCCCTGTTTCACCACGTCAACGGCGTTATTCACGGCCGCGATGCCGGCATCGCGATTGCCCCGGTCAACTGGAACCAGCGATCCCATACGCATGGCGCGACCGAGAATAGGCGTTTTGAACAACTCCCGTTTCACTAGAACCGACGTTCTGCCGGGAATGATAGGGATGAGCAGCGGCGGATCGATATTCGAAACGTGATTCGACATGAAAATATAAGTTCGTGACCGGTCGAGTTGATCTAATCCCACGACTCGCGCACGAATTCCGGCGATTCGAACTCCAGTTCGTGCTCCCCACATCGCAACACGATAAAGTGGAAGCACGTCGCGGGTAACAAAGACCCACGGAAAACAGAACAGCGCCGCGATGGGCAGTAATACCGCCCAAAAACTGAGCATAAGAAGAGTTCGGATCATTGAGGTAGAGAAGCTGACGGCGTGGGATTACCGAAAAGCCACGTCGTGCGCCGGGATTTCTGACTTGCCGTGATATCAGGTACATCCTGCAGCCGAAACACTTTTTGTTTGCTGGCGCTGAGATTCCAGTGCAAATCCTGCTGGGCGCCTTTACGCGAGATTGTGAGGCGTAAGGTGGCTCCGGGCCCCATCCCACCAATTTTTCTTTCAAAATCGCGCCCGGCATTCTGTCCGTTGATTTGGAGAATGACATCCCCTGCTTTCAGTCCTGCGCGGCCCGCGGCGCTCGATGGCTCAACCTGCACAACCGTGGGCAACTGATCGAAGGCGCGCGTCGCCTGAAATCCAGGATCGGCAAATGTGACGTCAGCGGTCGTTACCCGTAAACCGACGCTCCTGAAATAGGTGTCCCACGGGATTTCGTCGACCCCGCTAACATATTTCTGAAAGAAATCGCGAAACTCGGATTTGGATAAAGTTTCGATCGCTTGCCGAATGCTCTCCGAATCGTGAAACCATTTCCCCTGCTTAGCGTAATATTCATTCATCCAGCGGAATAAATCTTGCAGTGAAGTCTGATCGGCACTCGAGTCCCGCATCTTCAGGTCCAGCAACACGCCCAGCAACTCGCCTTTGTTGTAGTAAGAAATACTGCGAATAGGAAGATTGTAGTAGGGATATTTTTCCAACCACGCGTCCACGCTCGACTGCTCTGCTGACTGCGTAAGGTGAGCAGGACGATTCTCGAGTTCGGTAATTTCCTGTCCGAGGTGATTGAGGTAGTGCTGCTCGTCAAGCAGGCCGGCCCGAAGCAGGATGTACTCAGCAACTGTGCTGTCTACGCCTTCGCTAAACCAAAGGGCCGGCGTGTAATTTTCTTTTGTGTAGTCAACCGGCTCGAGTGATTGTGGGCGAATACGCTTTACATTCCATAGATGGAAAAACTCATGCGCAGTAATGCTGATGAACTGGTCGAAACCAGCATCGAGGTCCTGCCTGGGTAAAGTAATCGCCGTGCCATAAGAGTGTTCCATCCCGCCATCACCAGCCGATTCAGCAAAGTGATAAATAAACATGTAATTTTGAAATGGACAGTCGTGCATCCATGCTGCCTCAGCGGACACCACGAGTCTCATCGGTGGCAGGATCTTGTCGAATACGGCCTGAGCGTCGTCGGCATCGACGATCACGCGATATTTCCCGCAGGTTGCATCAAAGTCCCTCTCGTCGAAGTTGCTGATTTCGACAGGTGAGTCGACAAGCTCGTCGTAGTTGGGCGCCGAAAAGCTTGTTCCTTCGGCGTGAAGCGGCGTTCCGATCATCCATCCCGCGGGGATATTTCGAAATTCAACTTCGATTGGGTCACCGCGCTTGCCTTCGATGTAGCACAATATCTCTGCTAGGTTAAAGAACGCGTGTTGCAAGTTGAGCTGCACGCCGTAAGGACCCGGAAGGTTGCTGAACATTTCGTACTGAACGCGCGCTCCGTTTTCAGCTCCGGCAATTTTCCAGCGGCTCTTATTGAGCTGCGTTAGGGATAACGGCTTTCCTGCCGAGTCGGCGCTGATCCAGTTCATATACTGCGAGAAATCGCGCACTTGATAAAGCGCGTTCCACACTGGTAATTGCAGTTCGCGCTCGTTCGATCCAGGTGGGATATCAATCGTAATTTGGACCAGATGCTTCTCAGGATTCGTCAAAGAAATTGTGTAGTGAACGCCATCGGCGGCGACCGCGGATTGGCCAAAAACAATCACTGCGCTTGCCGCGAGCGCGACAAGTGGAAGACGCGCATGCAAGAAAGTCATTCCCGGACAGCCGCCTGAATCGAAACCGCAGAGTCCGAAGACTTCAATGCTTGCGGCAGCTTTTCATAAATCCCGCCAAAGCCGCCGTTCGACAGGATCGCAACTACGTCACCCGATCGCATTTCGGGAGCAGTAACGCGGACAATGCTGTCGACATCCGCAATCACACGCGCGCGGCGGCCGAGCTTGCCGATGTGGCTGGCAACAGCTGCGATATCCAGGCGCTCGGATTCAGGAATGGATTCTGAACGGAAAACATTGGCGATGACTATTTCGTCGGCGATGGCAAGGCTCTTCGCCAAATCGTCCTGGAACACATTGCGCCGAAGGGTGTTCGAACGGGGCTCCAGAATCGCCCACAATCGCCTTCCTCGATAGCGTGCCCGCAGCGCATTCAGGGTTGCGGCGATGGCCGTAGGATGGTGAGCAAAGTCGTCGATGATGGTAATGCCGTTGACCTCAGCCTTGACTTCCAGGCGGCGCTTCACGCTTTTGAAGTTCTTAAGTGCGTCGGCAATCACGTCCGCGCCTATTCCATAATTCGCCGCCAAAGCCGCCGACGCGGTAGCGTTCCAGACGTTGTACTCGCCGGCGAGAGAGAATTCTAAGTTCGTCCAGACGGCTCCATTTCTCAAAACCGTCCAGGTGGTGTTGTCCGCTTCGAACTTTAGATCAGCAATCTGCCATGAGGCATTGGCGGTGATGCCATAACGTTCTACCGGGCAAAACGCACGCGCAACACAGCGTTCGACGCTGTCGCCGGAATCAAAAGCAACAATGCGCCCCCGCTGTGGAACAAGATTTACCAGGCGCTTGAACGAAGTCTCGACTGCATCGAGATCTTTGTAAATGTCGGCGTGGTCGAACTCTACCGAAGTAAGTATGACGGCATCAGGAAAGTAGTGCAGGAACTTGGGGCCTTTGTCGAAGAAGGCAGTGTCGTATTCGTCGCCTTCCAGGATGAAGTATTTGCCCTCGCCGAGTTGAAAACTGCGCCCGAAATTTTCCGCAATCCCACCGATCAGAAATGACGGATGTGTTCCGGCATGCTCAAAAATCCAGGCAAGCATTGATGTAGTCGTGGTTTTGCCGTGAGTGCCGGCGACCACCAGCACCTCTTTTCCGAGCAGAAATTCATCGTGAAGAAGCTGCGGCAACGAGCAGAATGGGATGCGTCGATCGAGCACGTGTTCGAGTTCAACATTACCGCGCGATATGGCATTGCCGACAACCACGAGATCAGGCTTCGGTTCCAAGTTCATCGCCGAGAAGGGCTGCGATATCGGAATCCCGAGCGAGCGAAGAAAGTCAGACATCGGAGGGTAAGCCGCCGCATCGGAACCGGTGACGCGAAACCCCCGCTCCGCAAGCATTCCCGCGAGAGAGGCCATCGCGGTGCCACAGATGCCGATCAAATGAATGTGCTTGCCGGATGCCATTAACTTATAGTCCATCTCAAAAATCATCAACCACGAACGACACGAAGTTTTATGAAGGAATTCACGCCGTCGTCGCCGGTTCTAGAATTTCCAGGGTCACTCCTGCTCCTCCAACGTTCAGCACCGCGCTCACTCCGATCGGCAACGTTATGTTCTCATGCGAAACATGCCCCGAGCGCAAGCCATAAGCGACCGGAATCCCAAGCTCCCCAATTATTCTCATCACCACTTCCTCTAGAGTGTAGCCCTGGCCCGGAGCTTGCACGCAGTCCAGCATTTCGCCAAAAATAATTCCGCGAACATCGTCGAATTTGCCTGCCAATTTCAGGTGCATCAGCATGCGGTCGATCTGATACGGTTTGGTGTTGATATCTTCTACGAAGAGTATGGTGCCCTGGGTGCGGATTTCATAGGGTGTTCCCAGGGACTCAGCCAGCATCGAGAGGCATCCTCCGTAGAGAACGCCTTCGGCTGAACCCCGCGCCAGCGGCTTCACTCCCGAGCTAGAGTCGAAATCGAAACGCCAGTTTTCGCGGCCGCTCAATGCCGCTTGCCAGGATTCCACATCGATTCCATCTGACTTCGCGAAATCCTTTGCGACCATCGGTCCGTGAAAAGTAACCAGGTTGGCTACATCGCAAAGGTAAGTCTGGAGCGATGTATTGTCGCTATATCCGATGAATGCCTTGGGGTGCGAACTGATCTTGCCGATGTCGAGAGCAGGCAGCAAATAATTCGACCCATAACCGCCGCGCGCGCATATGATAGCTTTTACGTCATCGCGCGCGAACATGCTTTCTAATTCGCGAACACGGCGATCGACCGATCCTGCAAAATACAGATCGCGGTCGAAAATCGATTCCTGGTAAACCGGCTTGTATCCCATTTGCTGCAGTGCCGCGCACCCCGCCTCAAAATCTTCCCGTTTGAAATAACTTGCTGGTGCCACAATGCCGATGATGTCGCCAGCCCGCAGGGCAGGAGGCTTAACGCGTTCCACTTGGGATGGTGAAGGCATGAAGTTAGAGCAGGAATTCTCCGCGACAGACGAGCTGCGCCGGACCGCGAAGAAAAACCTGGTCTTCCCAACGCACCGTCTGCGGACCTCCCGGAGCGTGCACGCGTACCGGCGACTCAGCACGTTTGGCAAAGATCGCCGCTACCGCAGCCGCACACGAGCCCGTGCCGGACGATTGTGTTTCGCCTACTCCGCGCTCGTAAAAACGAACCTCTATGTTGCTTCTATCTCTTAGAATAACCAGCTCAACATTAATCCCGTACTTGAAGTCATGATGCTTGCCAATTTCCGCGGCATCACCCTGCCACGCAGGCCCAAATTCCTCAACGAAGACAACGAAATGTGGATTGCCCATCGACACCGGAATTCCACGCACCTCGCCGAAAGCAACCTTGATTGGAAACTCGTCGCCGACCTGCGGCTCGCCCATCGCAATTTCGAATTCATAGGAGTTCAGATTGTGAGAAATCAAACTGCATTTTTTTATTCCCGCGCCGGTGCGAATGTTGACATGTTGCCGAGGTTTTTCTGAACACAGATAAGCTGCAACACAGCGAGTGCCGTTGCCGGAAATTTCGGCATCGGAACCATCGGCGTTAATCAGCCTGGCGCGAATGTCGGCTTCTTGCGACGGGAAAAGCCACTCCACACCGTCGGCCCCGACCCCATTATGGCGATCACAAATTCCGCGACTGAATGCGGGAAGATCGGGAGGAGCGTGCAACCCGTCGATGATGAGAAAGTCATTGCCACAGGCGCTGGCCTTCACAAAAGGGACCGCTGCATGATCCATATCATCCGCCGGACTCATTCGGTATGCACCGGGCCTAATGCCGTAACCGCCTCAAATTTTCCGCATTCCCGTAAACACCGCAGCACTGCCGCGTGTTGCCGGCGCGTGCCCTCGCATTCGAATCGCACCCGAACATGTCGAGGAGTGGGCGCAACCTGCAGATTGGTTGAAAAAAAATGGAGCGGCTCCAGGGCTTCATTGATATCGGAGGTTGCCTGCTCGGCAGTCGATCCAGCTACTTCGTATGCGTAAAACATGGTTTTGAGATTCAGAAGCTTTTCAGTGCTCCCGAGCAGCAGCAAGACACCTATTACCAGCAAGGTGGCGAAAATAGCGATAAGATAACGGTCACCGCCGACCGCCATTCCAATCGAAGCGACCACGAATAACGTGGAAGCAGTAGTGATGCCCGTGACCAGGTCGCCGCGCGCATGCAGGATTGAGCCGGCGCCAATAAAGCCTATGCCGGGAATGATCTGCGCCGCAATGCGGGTGTGATCACCCATGTGCAGCACGGCAAGCTGGTCCGACAGCAAAGTGAACATTGCCGCGCCGACACAGATAAAGATGTTGGTGCGCAGTCCGGCTGAACGGTGCTTGGCTTCGCGCTCCAGGCCGACCAATCCGCCGAGGAACGCGGCTAAAACCAGCTTCTCTAGATCGACAGCAATCAGCGACATTTAAAATTCCTGCGTTTGATGGAGCCTTACTCTACTGCGCACCCAATTTTGTCGGATTCTATCACTGTGCCGGGCGCTCGCCTCATGGCGCCTGCGGCAACCGTTAACGTGCCTGATTACTCTTGAAAGTCCTATAGATAGTTGCTTGCGACTGACCAGTGACTCGAATGATAACGAGGGTGGCTAGCTCATTCTTGTTCACGGAAGACGCGACCGGATCGGAGTCAAAGTCAATGACGTAATTGGCATATGACGCAGGGTCTTTCAGCGCCCGTTCCCACAAGCCCTGGGGATCAGAAGGGCATTTCCACGGGCGGTGGTTGCCTTCATTGATGACGCGCGAAAGCGAAATGCCCGCCTGTTGTAGGGCTCCCACGTGATCGCCTAAGTACATAAGAAAGGTTGAATCTGCGGGCAACATTTCCAGTCTCGCGGCAACCGCGCTCTCCAGCGCAATGCGAGAGCGGGAATTTACCACCGCTTCTTGGAAGCTCGCGGGATCTTTGCGCCAAATCTGAATGTAGCTGGCACAGCCGAGCGCCAGGAAAACAATTGCTATCGCTAGCCTCGGCCTCGCATTCGATGCAAACCGGATCAACCCATAAGCTGCTATGGCCGTGAATACCGCGAATGCCGGCAGCATCTCAAGACCATAGCGCACGTTGTAGAGAGAAAACGGCCACCAACTTGGCACGAACAAGGGGACGCTGCTGTGCGCAATGGAGACCATGTAAAACGGCACAGGAACCCATAACAAAAGCACCGGCCAGAGTTTTCTTTGGAAGAACAGCACGATTGCGGTACCCAGCAGCAGCGAGCAGACCCAGAATATCTGCCACTTCCCTTCTGCCAGGTTCAGTTCCGCGGATTTGAAAAAGTATTGGAATGCCACCGGCAAATTACCCGTGCCGGGATGAGGCGGCGATCCCGCCAGTATCGACTTCTGCTCAATGGCTTTTGCGGAGTAAGCACCGTTGGCGAATTCGAGCGGATTGCGGTATACGGCCGCGTTGTAAGCGAACCATAGTGCAGGACCAGCGGCCGCAAGCAAAGCGAAGTGCTTCACTCCGCGACGCAGGGCTTTGAAGTTCGCAAGTCGCGACAGAAAAAATAAAACCGCAACTGCGACCACCGCAAGAAACCATCCGTCATAACGCGTTAGGCAAGCACCGACAATGCAAAAACCAGCTCGCGTCAGAGATGAAGTGGCGGCTTTTCCATCCGCGGCGGAGCAGGCTCGAATCGCTGCGCTGATAAATACCAGCGTCCAAATGAAAAATGCCAGGTAGATGGCTTCGGTCATCGCCGTAGTCTGCAGATAAATCAGGTTTGGATTGATCGCGAATATCGCTGCCGCGAACCAGGGAGCGAACCTGGAACCGGCATGATCTTTGGCAGACGGCAGAACTGTCTTGAGCAATCGAAAGACTCCGGTCACGCTGAAGACATAGGAGAGCATCGACGGAATCGAGCCACCGATTCCCGTTCGCCACATCCATTTGGAAATCAGGAACGGGAGCATCAGCAGGTGCGGAAGCGGAAGCCAGACAGTCCCGAGTTGCAACAAACCTGGGGTCCGCGAATCGATGACACGCCGGGCAATACTGATGTGGGCAACCGCATCTCCGTATAGCAACAGGTCATCGTGGCGCAAATAATAAAAGAAAGCAGCGATGGAAATAATCGCGGCGATCTGCCCGACCAGAAACACTTCGCTGTCGGTCGTGTTCGGCTTTGGATTTTTCATTACAGATGAGTGAGTTCGCGGAAGACCTGGAAGCGCGCGTCGATCTCGCCGCGAGTCAGCGATTGCAGGCGCTCGGTGCCGAACTTCTCCACCGCAAATGATCCCATGACCCCACCGTAGAACAAAGCCCGTTTAATGACTTCACGACTGAGTTCTTCCTGCGATGCAATGTATCCCATGAATCCGCCCGCAAAAGAATCGCCGGCTCCGGTGGGATCTTTTACTTCTTCGATGGGCAAAGCCGGAGCGCGAAATGGATGATTGCCGATACCGAATGCGCCCTCGCGGAAGAAAATTGTCGCCCCGTATTCGCCGTGTTTGATCACCAATGCCTGTGGTCCCATAGCAAGCACTTTCTTCGCCGCCCGTGGCAGATTGGTCTCAGCAGCCAGCATCTTGGCTTCGCCGTCATTGATTAAAAGAATGTTGACCAGGCGCAGAGTTTCGCGCAGTTCGGCATTGGCGCCCTGGATCCAGAAATTCATGGTGTCGCCGCCAGTAAGTTTGACCCCGGAAAGTTCCCGTCGCACCGTACCCTGCAGGGCGGGATGGATATTGGCGAGAAACAAAAACTCAGAGTCTTTGTATTCCGCAGGAATTCGCGGCTGGAAGTTCTCGAATACGTTGAGATCGGTGAAGTCGGTCTTGGCCTCATTCAAGTTGTCAAGATATTTTCCGCCCCAGCGAAAGGTCTTGCCTTTTGCATGCTCGATTCCGCGAGTATCGACACAGCGCTTCTTCAACACATTTTCGTGTTCGGCGGTGAAATCTTCGCCGACAACTGCGACTATGCGAACGTCCGTGAAGTAGCTGGCAGCGAGTCCGAAGTAGGTGGCGGCACCGCCGAGCACGTTCTCCGCATGCCCTGAAGGAGTGGTGATGTTGTCGAATGCAACCGAACCAACGGCAAGTATGCTCATTTTTTTATCGTCCAACAACTCCCGCTTAACTTCCGAAAATCGCTCCTTCGTCACGCTCCGATCCGTTAGGTGCAGGTCGACACGCTAAAGACCGTGCGCTCCGGCTCATTCCAATGCAACCGAGCCAAGAGTCACAGATATTTTCCGATGATCAATTTCAATCTCTCGCGGGTCGCCTGCGGAATCTTTGCGTGATCGGTGAGAATGGCATGGGCCAGCGCCGATCCGCACTTGCAACTGCGCTCTTTCGGCATGGCCGCAATCGCCTCGCGCACGACGTTGCAAGCGTTCTCCGCGTTCTTCGTCAACACTGCAACGATCTGGTCTACAGTGACCGAGTCATGATGAGGATGCCAGCAGTCGTAATCGGTAACCATTGCCACCGTGACGTAACAGAGTTCGGCTTCGCGCGCGAGCTTGGCCTCCTGCAGGTTGGTCATTCCAATCACGTCCATGCCCCACGAGCGGTACAGGTTAGACTCGGCCTTGGTCGAAAACTGCGGACCTTCCATACAAAGGTAAGTGCCGCCACGCTTGCCGGCCACTTTCGCTTTTTTGCACGCCTTCACGACCGCGTCTGACAGCTGCGGGCATATTGGCTCAGCAAATGCGATGTGCGCGACCACGCCGTCACCGAAAAACGTGTCGATTCGGTGCCGCGTGCGATCGACGAACTGATCGGGAATCAGAAACTCCAGCGGCTTATGTTCTTCTCTTAAAGATCCGACAGCGGAAACAGAAAGAATTCGCTCCACTCCGAGTTGTTTGAATCCATGAATATTGGCGCGGAAGTTTAACTCGCTGGGAAGAATTCTGTGTCCGCGTCCATGTCGGGCAAGAAATGCGACCTTGCGGCCTTCGAGCGTGCCCAGCACATACGCATCAGAAGGCGCGCCGAACGGGGTTTCCAGAGTATTCTCTCGAATTTCGGTCAGGCCGGGCATGGAATACAAGCCACTGCCGCCGATGATTCCAATCTCTGCTTGTGACAAATCGCCTCTGGCTATCGATCAAAAAGTAGAAAGATGAAGGGTGATTATACAAAATGCCTCTGCCCTTCAAGACCGGGGGAAGGCTTTCCCCGGTTTCAAAGTTTCAAGGTTCAGCGCTGCTTTTCTGTCGCGCTCCCCAACACGGCTTCGCGGAATTGCTGAGTGAGGGCCGGTTCCAAGCTTTCCGTCACTAGAATGGTGTCGCCTTTCACATCGATGACGACAGCACCTTCCTCGGTGTTCCAGGTATGGTCGCCGCCGAGAGTATGCAATTCTTTTAAATCTGCGGGCAGACTTGAATCCGCAGCTGCCGATACTTTTTTATATCGCTGCTGCATACCGCGCGCGTAAATAGCGGCAAATTGGTCTGCCGCCTTCGGAGTCGCCCATTTGGAAACGAAAACCAGTTGCAACGGGGCGCCGGGGTTTCCCTTGGGATGGACAGAGTAGTAATATCCGCCCCGCCAGTTGGGATAAATTCGTTTCGAGGTTTCGAGTCCGGCATATTGCTCGGCGAGGACGGCAACATCGAATTCCCCGATGGCGCCAATGTCGAAACGGTCGTAAGCCTTAAAAATGTGCCTGAAGTCGGGCAGCGGAAGCGGCGCCAGGTGCTCGCCAGTGATGTACGTCTGCGGCTCCATAATTTCGCGACTGGTTTGCGGCGGATTCTCAAACGTCGCCTTAAATGCTTTTTCTTTTCCTTGCTGCCGCAGCACCTCAGCTTCAAATTCCACACCGTAGCGATAGGGAAAGGTGAGCGCTTCTTTCATGAAAATCGGCGCATTCTGGTAAATTTTGGAATCGGCCGAGCCGTTGGCCATGCTGTCGTTCATCATCTGCACCACCTCAGGCGAGTTGGCAACCGTGCGATGCATGGGCGCGAGCATGTAATCGATGAGCACCACCATTGCCTGGCCTTCGGTGACTGCCTGCCGCGCTTCACTGTTCTCGTCTTTGGTAATGTCGTCGGCTTTCAGATCTCTCTTGGTATCCAGATCTTCGCTGCCCTTCTTCAACCACTTGTCCAGATTGAATGATTGGTCCTGTAACGCATGGGTAAGCTCATGGGCCAGTACCGGGCGTTGAAGGTCGGGCGCAACCCAGTCGAGCAAGTTTACGGTTTTCGTCTTCGCGTCGTAGTATCCGGCTACCTGCTCTTCCAACAGGCTGACCAGGAATGTCTGCAGATCGAAATCTTTGGGCAGCAAACCGAATTTTTTGAGCACCAACTCGGTGCGGCGGAGCCGCTGCACGTCTTTATCCTCAGCCATATTTTTCTGCAGATAACTGACCACCTCTTCACGGCTGGCCAGGCGGCGTTTTACATCATGCTTCTTGGGAAGCGAGGTGTCGTTGCTCGCGAAATCGAGGATGGTATCCACATCATGGAAAAGTTGCTCTGCCTGCTCGGGAGTAATTTTTGTTTCGGGCTGCGCGCTGGATTTATCACTACTTGGCTTGTCGGATTCTGATTCGTCGGATTGATCCGCCTCGGGGTTCGAGGGCTTAGGTTCAGCCTTTTGCTGGCTTGACGGTGCAACCTGTTCCGGCGTGGAATGAGCAGGTTGCTGCGCGAGACACGATATGACCAACAATAAGACGATCAGCAGCGTAACTGAGTAAAGATTCAGGCCGCGCCCGAGGCAACGTGACATCCATTAAACATACTGGGGAAAGCAAGAATGAACAAGAACGTGAGCCGACGTTCTCTCTCCAGGTCTCGCGTAACAGGCATTTGACTGCAATGACGGGTGTGAGTACGGCGCGCCGTGGAAATCTCGGCTTTAGACTTTAACCTGAGACGGCGCTGAAGTTGCTCCGGTATCGCAGAGAGATTGATTATTCTCAGGATTTCTTCAACTCTGCGTCGCTGCGGCGGATGTAATTGGCATCCAGCGCTTCGGGTGCAATTACTTCGCAGGCCTGGATTTTTTCAAATCCGAGGCGGGCGATAGTGTCGGCCCGCGGTCGATCAACCTGAGTGACGCGCAAACCTTTTTCGCGAATGAAGTCTGCAATCTTGTCGTCGGGGGTGATGATTTGCCGATCGCTGTTCCCAGAAATAAATTCTGCCAGCGTAAGGAGTTGCTGATGCCTGATGTTCGCCTGCCGGCCTGATATTTGAAAGTCTGCGGCATAAACTTCGCCGCGACTGGCATCGAGTGCGGCGGTTACATCGCCCCGCAATTCAGCGACACGCGCGACCACCTCCAGCAATGACACGGCAGCAATCGGCTTCTGCAGAACTTCGGCGAGAGCCTTAATGGCCGCAAGTCCTACGCGCAGACCGGTGAATGACCCCGGGCCTGAGACGACGGCGAAGCCATCAATGTCGCGCTTAGACAAACCATGGCGGTTGAGTGTGTCAGAAATCTGCGGTACAAGTTGTGCCGAGAAAGTTCCGCCTTCGAGAGGCACGAGTTCGAGCGCGCGCGCATGTCCCCGCTCGAATTCCATCAGGGCGATGCTGCCGTCTTTTCCGGATGTGTCGACTCCCAGGATCAGCATACACAGAGCAGACTAATGGCTGGTTTCGACCAACTCAATCAGCACGCCAGACGTACCGGAGGGGTGAAGAAAAATATAACGATGCCCACCTGCGCCGGTTTTGATTTCGTCCGACACCAGGGGTGTCCCAACCGACTTCAATTTACGGATAGCGGCGCTCAAATCAGGAACGCGAATGGAAATGTGGTGCAACCCTTCGCCGCGTTTGGCGATAAATTTGGCGATTACAGAGTCTTCGGACGTGGGCTCCAGAAGTTCCAACCGTGTCTCGCCAACCGAGATCATGACCACTTTGACCTTTTCGCCGGCGACAACTTCTTCGCGTGAAGGCACGAGGCCGATTTTTTCGTAGATGCCCTTGGCTGCAGCCAGAGATTTCACCGCAATTCCGAGATGGTCAAGGGAAAAAGACATACTTCATCCAGTAGGTCTCTGTGAAAAGCTCTGTGCAACTCAGTGGCCTCTGTGGTTGAGCTCTAATCAGATGATCACAGAGTGACACGGAGATTTACACAGAGCCTCAGAGAAAACTACTTCACCTTCGCGAAAATGATGACCAGCGTATACAGCGCCAAAGATTCAATCAGCGCCAGACCAAGAATGAGCGCGAACTGAATTCCGGCGCGAGCGGCAGGATTTCTTGCCAAAGCTTCGGTGGCTGAAGCTGTGGCTCGGCCTTGGCCGATGCCGCATCCGGCAGACGCAATCGCCATCGAAAATCCGGCTGAAATCGCCACCCAATTGGTGGCATTGGAGGTACCGCCTTGCGCAAAAGCCGGCACTGCAAAACAAAGGGCCGACAGCGCCATAAACACATTCTTGAAAATACCCAGCATGTTACGCATTTGTTTTTCTCCTATGAAATGCCGCCAGTGGGTGGTTGACGTTACCGTGCAAACGCCCTCACGCTGAACGGCGAGAAACCAGTTCGGGTTTCAAGATTCCAGTCTCGAGAATTCCCGAAACCCGAAACTTGAAACTCGAAATTTAGTGCTCGGTTGCAACGGCTCCCGCCAGATAAACCGTGGTCAATAGCACAAAAATGTAAGCCTGCAACAGCGCGACGCCGATATGAAGCCCGAGAAAAACCACAGGAACCGCGACTGGAATCAGCGAGAAGAATACGAGCGTGACCATGTCTCCGGCAAACATATTGGCATAAAGACGAATGCTGAGCGACATCAACCGGGCGAGGTGACTGATGATTTCAAGCGGCAGCATCAACGGCGAAAGCCACCACATGGGACCAAGAAAATGCTTAAGATATCCCGCACCGCTGGCCCTGAAACCCTGAAACTGGTAATACACGAACGCGCAAATGGCGCAACCTAGCGGGACGACGGGTGAAGCAGTTGGAGATTCGAGTCCCGGAATAACACCAAATAAATTAGCGATCAGAATAAACAGGCCCAGCGTCACCAGGAACGGCGTAAATCGCTCGCCGTTATGACCAATCACATCCCGACTCTGGTCCTCGATAAAACCCTGTAGTCCTTCAAACATGTGCTGCAATCCGCTCGGCCTCTCTACCGACAAACTCGATCGCAACATGATGAACACGATTAGAAGAAATCCAACAACCAGGATTTCCATAGCGACCGCGTTTGTTATGGGCGCCCGAGGATATTCCGGATGGATGTGGAGCGCGGTCAGCAACGCAGTCACCGGCGCGGCAAACCAATGGTTCAAAAGTCTGGCAAAGAGAAGTTGTTCGGGCATGAAAACCAGCTGTTAGCTCTTGGCCGTCAGCTCTTAGCTGAATCATTTCTTCTTAGCTGAAGGTTAAAAGCTAAGAGCTGACCGGCCTCATCAAATCTTCCGTATAACCCCTGCATACGTCTCGTAGGCCGCTTCGCACAAGATCGCCGCCACGGGCAAAAACAAGCCCGCAAACAACCCATAAAGGCTCTCGCGGGAAACAGTAAGTATAACAAAGGCCACTATGGCCATCAAAAAGTAGCGCAGCAGGAAACGATGGACTACGCCGCGGCTGGACGCCGGCGTACCTGAGCCGATGGTGAGATCGGCCAGCCCGGCAACTACCTTTTTAAGCCAATGAAAGTTCAAATAGGCAATGGTCGCGCCAAGAGCAAAACCCAGGGCAATGCGCCAGCCCCAAAAAATAAATCCAGTAATCAGCGCAGCGGCGCCGAGCACCAGCATGAAGGATTGGATTCGCTCCAGAGAGCGAGCGTAAAAATCGTCGCTGGCGGGATGGGTTGGAGATGTCACTTTACGAACTGTTTTTGCTTGCGGTCCGAATCAGTTCCACAAATCCCGCAACAATGCCCAATAGCAATCCTGCTATGTAGAGCCATGTAGTGTGCAGCCATCGATCAAACGCAACTCCGATGAGCCATCCAACCACCGTGGCTGCGGGAAAGATAACCGCCAGCTGGGCATAGTTGGCCATCTGCACCCAGTTTTTTTTGTCCGGTTCTTGCGGATCGGAAGCCATGCCCGCCTGCTTAAGGTGAAGTTAGTTCCCGCGAAGAACACTGTAACAGGACTTTTGCCCATGCACTCTGCTATCGCTTTGGGCAGCTCCCGTTTCACCTGAGGCTAGCGCAACAGATTTAATCAGCTTAGCTAGGATGACCTGGCAAAAATTTAATCGGCATCACGAAGCGGTGCAGCGGGAATGGTGGGAATCATTCAGCTTCGGGCCACATTCGTAGTGCCACGCCCAGCTTGATAAATTTCAATCAACTCGCGAATGCGAAGGGCATCACGTTTGCGGTGACCGTGACTGGTAATCGGATCAGCTCCGCCGGTGGATTCAATCGTAATTTCAGACCAGATGATCCCGGTCGAGATTTCGACTGACGCTACCTGCAAAATTGCGATGCTCTCTTCAGTACTGCCGAACAGGTGGCGTTTACCGCGGCTGACATGCAGCGGGGTTACTACAATCCGGGTTGGAAAAAAGACATTCCCACGGGTCCAGCGGCTGGCGGTAAACGTTTCGCCGGATGATGCCGGGATGCTGGACATGATTTCCTCTCAGTTCTTGCTCGCGCCACGATCATCGTACTTCACCGCTTAAGCATTGAACAAGGGTTCGATGATTATCTGATTTTGTCGGGGAAAATAAAGACGCGGCGAGCCAAGTCTGAAGTCAAGGTGGCATCGTCATAGTACCGGTTCAAAATTCCATTTCTCCACA
>Ga0209168_10001581_pt1 | contig 17610 bp, 16 predicted proteins | sample Coa_R1_FD_187156 | JGI IMG/M metagenome (GOLD analysis project Ga0209168, IMG submission 187156) | Surface soil microbial communities from Centralia Pennsylvania, which are recovering from an underground coalmine fire - Coalmine... | ecosystem: Environmental > Terrestrial > Soil > Unclassified ... | reverse complement strand
CGGCTACCAGGTTGGCCACTTCTACGGCCCTACGAGCACTTTTGAATTCGGCGAATTCGACATGTTCGCGACCGCGCGCCTCACCGACCGCGTCTCGGCTCTCGCCGAAGTTTTGTTCACCAGCGGCCCGAACAACTTCGTGAGCCTGGACCTCGAAAGGCTCTACATCAAGTACCAGCCCAACGATTATTTCTCCGCTTCCATCGGGCGAATTCATACGGCGATCGGCTACTACAACACCGCCTTCAATCGCGGAGATTATTTCCAAACGACGATCGGGCGCCCGGCGATGTTTGAGTTTGACGATCAGGGCGGTTTCCTGCCGATGCAGGATTTGGGAATTGTCCTCAGCGGGCAGGTTCCTTCCGGCAAGCTCGGACTTCACTACGTCTTTGAAGTGACCAACGGGCGCGCCTATGGCGCGGACGCGCAGCCCGCGCAGAACACCAGCGATGGAAACAATAGCAAGGCGATTAATTTCGGCCTCTCCATCAAGCCCGAGCAGGCCCCGGGCCTGACTGTGGGATTCAGTGTGCGCCACGACTATCTCAGCGATCCTCTGAACCTTCGCGTTTCCGAGCTCATCCCAGTGGTGTACGCGGTCTTTACCAATCCCACCTATGAGTGGCTCAATGAGGGAATGTATGTGACCCACAAGCTTCCGGGTGGAGCCACATTTAGCACGCCGGGTTTCTATACTCAGTTTTCCCGCCGGTTCGGCCATTTCCGGCCGTATTTCCGCTACTCCTACGTCAACGCCCCGCTTGACGATCCGATCTATGGCAATGAACTGGAGATGCCGGTGGTCAGCCGCATCAACGGGCCCACGCTGGGAATGCGTTACGACTTCACCGGACACTCAGCCTTCAAACTGCAATTCGATCGCGAGTCGATGCGCGGCGAATTGCCGACCTATGGCGGGAGCGGGCAGTTTGACTTCACTTTCTGAGGACGAGGAGAAACCCGTGATCAAACGCGCTTCATTCTTGTTGTTCGCCGCCGTTCTCATTGCCGGCAGTGCGCTGCCGCTTCGCAGGGCCGCCGCAGCCGGCGACGAAGTTGCCGTCATCGTGAACAAGACCAATACCGTCGACGATCTCCCGCTCGCCGACGCCAGGAAGTTTTTCATGGGTGATAAAAGTACCTGGCCCAGCGGCAAGCGCGTCACCATCCTCATGCTCGGCGCCGGACAACCCGAACGCGCCGTGATTCTCCGCGAGATATACAAAATGCCGGAAGATCAGCTCGGACAATATTTCGTGCAGGCCGCCTTCGCCGGAAAAATTTCCGCCCCGCCCAAGGACGTCGGCACGGCGGCCATGATGAAAGCAGCCGTGGCCGCCAATCCCGGGGCCATCGGCTACGTCAAGAAATCCGATCTCGACGATACGGTAAAAGCGGTTCTCACGGTGCAATAGAGCGGCCCACAGCAGGGAAGCGAGCTCATATGACCATCACCATTCGCCAGAAACTTTACGGCCTCGGTGCGCTCGGGTTGCTTTTTTCCATCGCCATTGGCGTCACCGGTTGGTATGGCATCCGCCAGGTGAGCCACGGCGTTCAGGATGTCGGCGCCACATCTTCGGCGATCCGCAATCATATGGAGGCCAGCGCATTTCTGGAACTCACCCGCTCGGATGTCTCCAAAATTTTGAACTCCGCGGGTGACGCCCAGGATAACGCTGCCTCCGAATTTGAGGATCACCAGAAGCTGCTGAGCGATCGCCTGGCTAAGGCGGTATCGTTCACCCACAGTCCCGAATTACTGGCGGAGCTGGGCAAAGAGACATCGCTTTCCCAGGACTATCTCGGCCAGGCTTCCAAAATCGCCGCTCTTCGCAAGACCGCCGCGGCTGCCATGCCGCTGCTCGGCGGGTTTCTTCAGCAATATCAGGATCTGCGCAACCAAATGGACGCCTCGAGCGACAAACTTCAGGAAGAAGCGAAGCGCTCGGAGTCTGACGCCGCACGAGTTGTTAGCCGTTCGGAATCGGCAATCCTGGGCATGTGCCTGTTATGTTCAGCGCTTCTTACGGTAATCGCGTTTCGCACGGCGCGCGGCATTCACCGCCGCCTGGCGATGGTCACGGCCTGGTTGAAGGAACTGGCTTCCGGGGATCTGACTCAGGATGCCCAGGACTCCCGCGAGGACGAGCTCGGCGAATTGGCCACGGCCGTCAGCAAAATGCAGGAACATCTGCGATCGATGATTGCCGCGGTCGCGGAGAATGCGCAGCAGGTGGCCAACGCCAGCGAGCAATTCTCCGCGGCCAGCCAGCAGATCAGTTCCAATTCCCAGGAAACCACGGCGCAGGCCAATCTCGTTTCCACGGCCACTGAGCAGGTGAATCGCAACCTGCAAACCGTGGCCACCGGCGCCGAGCAAATGAGCTCCACGATTCAGGAAATTGCCAAGAACGCCACGGAATCGGCGCGCGTATCCGGAGAAGCGGTGAAAGCCGCGGAAGCCACCACCGAGACGATCTCCAGGCTGGGCGTGTCCAGTTCCGAAATCGGCCAGGTCATCAAGGTCATCACTTCCATCGCTCAGCAGACCAACTTGCTGGCCCTGAACGCCACCATTGAAGCGGCGCGCGCCGGAGAAGCAGGAAAAGGATTTGCCGTGGTTGCCAATGAAGTGAAGGAGCTGGCCAAGCAGACCGCCAAGGCCACCGAAGACATCAGCCAGAAAATCTCGGCCATTCAAAGCAACACCAAGGGCGCAGTCGACGCCATCGCCACCATCGGCGCGATCATCAACCAGATCAGCGACATTTCCACCACCATTGCCACGGCCGTCGAACAGCAAAGCGCCACCACCGACGAAATGTCCCGCAACGTCACCGAAGCCGCCCGGGGCTCGACGGAAATTACCAACAACATCGCGGGAGTTTCGCAGGCCGCGCAGGGCACGTCCTCGAGCGCAGGCGAATCCTTACGGTCGGCGCAGCAGATGGCGCGGATGTCGGCGCAACTGCGAGCCCTGGTGAACCAATTCAAAGTGAATTCCAACTCCGCAACGCCCGGCTTCGCGCCAGACGAGGGGCCGGCGGCGCTGCGCCCGAACTGACACCGGTACGGAGACAATCTGCTGTGCCAAGCGTGCCGCATTTTCATCTTCGATCCGCTTCGGTACTGATAGTTCTATACCAATATAGATACTGCCGCGGGCGCGTAAATTTGCGCGCCTAAACAACTCGGCTCAACCTTCCACAATCATCCAAGCGCCGCCATGCCAATGCTTTGCGGGAGCTCTCCCGTTGGCCGCACATCTGCATTAGCTCACATGTCCCCCGTACGCACGGCTGCTCGCTATAACTGTCTGCGGGCCGCCGAACCGGGAGAATCGATATGTCATCTCGCATGAGCCGTATGTACGGCGCCGCCAATCCGGACGCCACCAGCAACGCCGGCAATGAAAGCTACTCGCGCATCTTTCGTTACTTTGGCCTCCACGAGAACCCTTTTAATGTGAGCGCCGATCCTCGCTACTTGTCGTTCACCCGGCGCAGCCAGGAGGCCTTTGACTCCATCGTCTACGGCATTCAGTCGCGCCAGGGGCTGATTGTGCTCACCGGCGAGGTGGGCACGGGAAAAACCACGCTGACAAAATATTTGCTCAATTGGCTGGCGGAGCGGCAAACGCCGACGGCGTACATCTGCAACCCGCGATTGAGTTCCAGCGATCTTCTGGATTTTTTGTTTGCAGACTTTGGAATTACGCTTCCCACAAGAATGAAGGGTGACAAGTCGGCGATGCTCACCGGCTGGCTGGTTGCGCAGAACCGCGCCGGGAAAAGGCCCGTCCTGATCGTGGACGAAGCGCAGGGATTGCCGCTGCCGGTGCTTGAACAAATTCGATTGCTGCTGAATTTAGAGACGGCCAACGAAAAACTGCTGCAAGTAATTTTGGTCGGTCAACCGGAGCTGGAGCAAACCCTGAATCGCACGGAGCTGGTGGCACTGCGCCAGCGAATTATGGTCCGGTGCCGCATCGGTTCGCTCAATTCCCATGAAACGCGGGCGTATATACTCCGCCGGCTGAGAGTCGCGGGCGCCCACGGGGAATCGGCCTTTACACCGGAAGCCATGGAATCGGTGTTCGAATATTCTTGTGGGATTCCGCGAGTGATCAACAATTTGTGCGAACATTCCATGATCAACGCCTATGCGGATGGCGTTCCGCGGATATCGGCGGAGATCGTAAGGGAAGTTGCCAGGGACTTCGATCTGGACAAGATCAAGCCGCTCGGAGCCGGTCTGGGTTTTCGTGGATTCGAAATCGACCGGCCTGAACCTGATCCAGCTGAACCGGATCGATCCGAAGTCGATCAATCCAGCATAGAAGACGCGCTGGCCGCGTCGTTCGTCTCCGCTTCGAGGCCGGCATTCCCGCCCAGCCCGTTCGAACCTGCGGCGGAAGCGCCAGAACAAATTCAAGAAGAAGAAATGGCCATGCCCGGTCCCGTCCTTGAGGAGGCTTTCTCCTTGCCGTCCGCGCCGATTCGATCATCCATGGGCGGAGGTCTTGCGAAAGAAACGGACGAAATCCAAATGGTCGATGCGAACGCCTGGCTTCGTTCCGCGTTAAGCACGTGGCGCCGATGGCGAGAGCTCGACCTTGTTGAACTTAGCTTTCCGAAAATTCAACGCGCGGCCTCCTCGGTCGTTCGATGGCTCGTGGAACCCGTCGATCCATTGAATCCGTGGAATACGAACCGCCAAAACCATCGAACTCCGAGCCGAAGCGGCCACCGAATTTCAGCAACGTAGCGGAGACAATTCGCCAGACCTCCCTGACCGCCCGCAAGTTGGGCCATTCCGTCCTGACGAGCACAGGGCGGAATGGCTCCACTATTTTGTGGATTTTCATCCGTCTTGGCGGCCGCGCTCAGTCCGTGGCTGCGAATGGACCCCCACGGGCTGAAGCCTGTGCCACTCTTCTTGCGGTACAATCCCGCCTCGCATGCGCATCGCGTTCGATACCGGAGGCACCTTCACCGATTGCGTGTACGTTCGCAACGGACATCTGGAAATTCTGAAGGTGCCGTCCACTCCTCGCAAACCTTCGGACGCGATTGCCAACGCTCTGGCGCAAATTTCCGGCACGGATTTGGATCTGGCCCAACTGGAACTTGTGTGCGGCACCACCGTGGGCACCAACGCGCTGCTGCAGCGAAAGGGCGGTCGCGTGGCACTCGTGACCACCGCGGGCTTCGAGGACGTCCTCGAAATCGCGCGCCAGGCGCGGCCGCAGCTTTACAATTTGCTCTTTGAAAAAGCGGAGCCGCTGGTGCCCCAATCGCGGCGCCTGGGTCTCCGCGAACGCTTCGATGAGGCCGGGCGTGTGCTCGCTGCACCCTCCGCTTCCGAAATCGCGCGAATCTTACGGCAGATTCTGCGAAGCGGCGCCGATTCGGTCGCCGTTTGCCTGCTATTTTCCTTCTTAAACCCCGCCCACGAAAAGTCAATGCAGCGCGCGCTGGCCGCGACGAAGCTTCCGATTTCCGTCTCGCATGAGATTCTTCCCGAGTACCGCGAGTTCGAGCGCACCTCGACGACCGTGATCAATGCTTATCTCGTTCCGGTGATGAGCGGCTATTTGTCGGCGATCGAGGACATCGCGCAGGCTGTGTCGCGGAGGGCGCGCTCAAAATCCAGGCGCGCGAACCGCGCGCAGAAATTTTCCCGCGTGCGGATCATGCAGTCGAGTGGAGGCATCCTCTCAGCGCGCGCCGCCGCCGTCGAGCCGGTGCGTACGATTCTTTCGGGGCCTGCGGGCGGAATTCTGGGCGCGCAGTATGTCGCGGAAGCCGCCGGATTCAACCGGATCATCACGTTTGACATGGGCGGCACCTCCACGGACGTCGCGCTGCTGGACAGCCTGGGCAGGGAAGCGCTGGCGACTACTTCGGAGAGCGTCGTGTCAGGCGTTCCGGTGGCGGTTCCCATGCTGGACATTCACACGGTGGGCGCCGGCGGAGGATCGCTGGCGCGATTTGACCGCGCCGGCGCGCTGCGCGTCGGTCCCGAAAGCGCCGGCGCTGACCCCGGCCCGATTTGTTACGGACGCGGTGAGCGCGCTACCGTGACTGACGCGAATCTGCTTCTGGGACGCCTCCCGGAATCAGGGCTTTTAGGCGGCACATTCAAACTCGACCTTCCACGAGTGCAACGCTTTATGAATCGCGAGCGCGGGCCCATGCATTCGGCCGAAGTTTTTTCGCAAGGCATCGTGGATGTCGCTAACGCGGTGATGGAGAAAGCCATTCGCGTCATTTCAGTGGAGCGCGGCCACGATCCGCGCGACTACACGCTGGTTGCCTTCGGCGGGGCGGGCGCCGTGCACGCTTGCGAACTGGCGGCATCATTGGAAATTCCACGAGTCCTGGTGCCGTGCTTTCCCGGAGCGCTTTCGGCGCTGGGCATTTTGCGCGCTGATGTGACGAAGGACTTGTCGCGCACGGTTCGCCTCGAAACGCGCACGGCCGCCGGCGCGAGGTCCGCCCTGCTGCGGGCTTTTCACGCGATGGACCATGATGGCCGCGCGCAAATGCGCCGTGAAGGTTTCTCCGGCCCGGCCGTCCAAGTGTTCCGCTCGTTGGACATGCGCTATGTGGGGCAGTCGTACGAATTGAACGTGCCCTTCGCCGGAGATTTTATTTCCGCGTTTCATCGCGCCCACGAAAAACGTTACGGATATTTCGATCGCGCCCGATGGTGCGAGGTGGTGAATATTCGCGCGCGTTTTTCCGGGCGCACTGCGAAGCCAACCTTGCCGAAACTGGCGGGCGGGGGCTTGAGCCCTGCAGCGGCGCTGGTGAGCAAAACTTCGGTGCGGTTCCGCGATCGCCCGCACCGGACCGCAGTTTATGACCGTTCCCGCCTGCGCGCCGGAAACCGCATCCCGGGTCCCGCAATCGTCACCGAATACAGCGCCACGACTGTCATCCCGCCGGGGTGGTCCGGCCGCGTCGACCGCAACGGAAACCTGATTCTGGAGCCGCGCCGATGAAACCGATGAAAGTTGACCCGACGCGTCTCGAGATTTTCAAAAACCTATTTCATTCCGTGGCGGAAGAAATGGGCGCGGCGCTGCGGCGTTCCGCGTTCTCCGCGAACATCAAGGAGCGGCGTGACTATTCGTGCGCCGTATTCGACGCCGCGGGAGACGTTCTGGCGATGGGCGATCACATGCCCGTGCATCTGGGATCGATGCCCAGATCGGTGGAAGCCGCCTTGCGCGCGCTGAGCCTCGGCCGCGGCGACGTCGCGTTGCTCAACGATCCGTACGCTGGAGGGACGCATCTTCCGGACCTGACCATGGTGATGCCCGTGTTTGTGGCGCGTTCGGCGCGGCCCATCTTTTACGTCGCTAATCGCGCGCACCACGCCGATGTGGGAGGCGCGCACGCCGGCTCGATGGGACTATCACGGGAAATATTTGAGGAAGGCTTGCGCATCCCGCCCATCAAGATCATTGAGAATTCGCGGCTCGCGCGTGACGCCATGGCCATGCTCCTCGCGAACGTCCGCACGCCGCGCGAGCGCGAAGGCGACCTCACGGCGCAAATCGCTGCCTGCCGCATTGGCGAGCGCCGCCTCGCCACGCTCGCTGCAAAATACGGAAGCAGGGAAGTGACCTCCTACGGACGCCACTTGCTCGATTACTCGGCGCGGATGATGGGCGCCACACTGGCTGCTATTCCCGATGGAATTTATAGGGCGGAAGATTTTATGGATGATGACGGCGTGACCGACCGACCTCTGCGCATCGCGGTTAAGATCCGCATCCATGGAAGAACTGCCGAAGTGGACTTCACCGGAAGCGCGCCGCAATGCGCCGGCAGCGTCAATGCAGTCGCGGCAATTACGGAATCCGCCGTCTTCTACGTGTTTCGGTGCCTGCTCGATGAGCAGGTTCCCGCAACTTCCGGCCTGATGCGCTCGATCCAGGTGATCGCGCCCGCAGGCACGATAGTTAACGCGCTTCCGCCGGCGGCTGTCGCAGGCGGCAATGTCGAAACTTCTCAGCGCATCGTAGACACTTTGTTGCGTGCATTGGCGCGCGCCGTCCCCGGCAGAATTCCCGCCGCCAGCCAGGGAACCATGAACAATCTCAGTTTCGGCGGGCGCGACCCGCGCCGCGGCGGTGCGCCGTTTGCCTACTACGAAACGATCGGCGGCGGCACGGGCGCTGGCCAGGGGCGTGCCGGAAACAGCGGCGTTCAGAGCCACATGACCAACACGCTGAATACCCCCACCGAAGTGCTGGAGCACGTTTATCCGGTGCGAGTGCTGCGCTACGCTCTGCGAAAGAACTCGCGCGGTCGCGGAAAATTTCCGGGCGGCGACGGCATCGTCCGCGAGCTGGAGATGCTGGCGGAAGTGCAGGCGGGAATTCTTTCGGAGAGAAGAAAAGTGCCGCCGTACGGCCTCGCGGGAGGCGCGCCGGGAAGCCCGGGAAAAAATGAAATGGAATTGAACGGCGCCGTGCGAACCCTGCCGTCCAAATGCACCTTTCGCGCGCCGGCTGGAACCAGAATCCGCATTCAGACGCCCGGTGGCGGCGGCTGGGGCAGGGCAGGAAAGGCCGGCAAAGTCCGCAAGTCCCCTAAAACCAAAACCGAAAAATCCTAGCGGGAAGAAGCCGATGTGCTCGCCTGAAGGCGTAAGGAATCTCCGTAACGCCAAAATCGCAGCGTTGGTCTCCTTGAAAATCGAAAAGCCTCAAAGCGACTTCGCTTGAGGCTTTTCATGAAGAACTTAGATTTTCCGAGGATGGCAGCTAGAATTCAACGCCTTCGGGTTTCTCCAATTGCGAAGGCATCTGCAGGCGCGCTTTCGCCAGCGACTTGATCAATGCGTCTTCCACGTTTTCGGCTGAAGTATTTCTGGCGGTGGCGAGTTCACTGACGAGGAGGAATTTGGCCCGTTCCAGCATTTTCTTTTCGCGGAAGGAAAGCGGCTTGGTGCGGCTAAGCGATACCAGGCTTTTCAGTACGGCTGCTACTTCAATCAACTCGCCGGTTCGCATGCGCTCGGAATTTTCCTTGAACCGGTGCTTCCAGTCATGGTGCGAATTCGGCTTGCCCTTCTCGAGAAAGCTCAGAACTTTGAGCGTTTCTCCGTTTCGAATGACGTGTCGAAGTCCAACCGATTCCGCATTGGTCGCCGGCACCATCACTTTCAGTCCGCTGGCCAAAATCTTAACCATAAAATACTTCTCAGTGCGGCCATTCAAGATCCCGAAATTGATTTGCTCGATCATCCCAACGCCGTGGTTCGGATAGACAACCTTATCCCCAATCTTGTAGTCCATGGTCGGAAGCCCCCTCGAGGAAATCTTAAGGAATTCTGAATTAAGGGGCCGGGGAAGTCAAGATATTTCTTCTAGAATCAGCAAGTTATGCGATATTTTGATGCGAGAGTGGTCCCAAAATTGCACAGTATTTTTTACAACATTTTAACACATTCACTGTATGCCAATCGGATCCCGCATCTGATCCGCCCGGCTCGCTCCAGTTACGTTAGAATGCCCCAATGTTGATTCTGGCCATCGATACCAGCACGCGCATGGGCAGCGCCGCGATTTTGCGTGACTCGGAAGTGTTTTCAGAGGTCTCTGGATACGAGGAAACTCCCTATTCTTCAAGGATTTTCCGTGATATTGCCGTGCTGCAAGAAAAGGCAGGCCTGCGCCTTGCTCAGATCGATCTCTTCGCCGTAGCCGCTGGTCCGGGTTCGTTTACGGGACTGCGGGTAGGGCTGACGGCGGTCAAAGCCTGGGCGGAGGTCTACGACAAACCCGTTGCCGCGATCAGCGGCCTGGAGGCCATCGCCTGGGAAGCCCTGACCGGACCTTTGGCGGGTGATTTAAGCGTTCGCTTAATCGCTCCGTTTCTGGACGCCCGCCGGGGACAGCTATTTGGAGGGATCTACCGCCGTGGCAGCGGGAACGCACCGGATCTGACCCTTGCCAGCGATGAATCAATCCTTTCCCAGGATGAGTTTCTGGAGATGCTGAAAGGGAAGTCCGGTGAACACGTTCAATTGGCCTCACCGACGCCGGACATTCTCCCCGCGGCCCGGCTCAGCGAAGTATTGCCCGGCGCGCAAATCGTCCCGGTATCCGCAGCGCTGGCTCCCGCGATTGGCCAGTTGGGGTTTGCGCGGGCGAAGAGTGGGACGCTCGTCAACGCGCTGGGCCTTGACGCCAATTACGTCCGGCGCTCCGATGCGGAGTTGAAATGGACGGACGGCTGATGTCGCTTGCCGGCGAAAACGCGGAAATCCGGGCGGCAATCGTGGTGCGCCGCTTTTACATGTCAGACATTCCGGGGGGAGTGGCAATCCTCAAGGAAAGCCCGGAAGCGTCGATGTGGTCAGAAGAGAGCCTTTCGGAATCCGCGGCGCAGGGAATCGCGTGGATTGCGGAATTGAATGGGGGCCTCGCGGGAATACTCGTAGGGCGAATCGCCGCGGACGAATTCGAGATCCTGAACATGGCCGTGACAAGGCAGTTCCGGCGTCGTGGAGTTGCCACGCACTTGGTGAGGGTTGCGACCCAGGAAGCGCAGGCTGCAGGAACCACGAGAACGCACCTGGAAGTCCGAGCCTCGAATCTCGGCGGAATCGCCTTTTACACGCAGCTCGGCTTTCGCGTGTGCGGCCAGAGGCCCGGCTACTATCGCGATCCCGCCGACGATGCGCTGCTGATGGTTTTGCACAAAAATGAAAATCTTCAGTGATTTTTGCCGGATTGTACTTGGCGGGCGGTTTGCATTGTGCTAGGTTCGACTCGTTATGTAACACCCCATTCACAAATCCGGATTGCTCAGGAGGCAAACAATATGCCGACCTTGACTCAGGAGATTCGCGAGCAACTTCTGACATATGACCAAGAGTTTCAGAAGCTCACGCAGTTGCACTCGGAGTACGAATCCCAGCTAAGACAGCTCACCCAATCCCCCTACCTGAATCTGGAAGACCTGCAGCAGGAAGCGACCCTCAAAAAATTGAAACTGCGAGTGAAAGACGCGATGGAGCAACACATCGCCAGGCGCTTGCGCCAGCCCGCGCCGCGGTAACCCGCCGGAACGTCGCCAATTGAGATAGAATTGCAGGCGCACTGGGAGTGTCGGCGTTTCCCTCCTGGTAGGGATCTGCATGATCAAAGACGGCTACAAATTTGCCGCTGGACCTCTGCTCGTGGGAATCGCCGCGGGCTTCCTGCACTGGAACTGGCTTGCCGGCATCTTGATCTTCCTCGGACTGTTTGTGATGTTCTTTTTCCGCGACCCTCAAAGGACTCCGCCGCCGGGGGAGGAAAACATCGTCTCTCCGGCGGATGGACGGGTGATGGAAGTCGTGGACGAACCGCATGATGGGAAACCGGGCCGCCGGATCAGCATCTTTCTCTCCGTCTTCGATGTGCACGTGAACCGCTCTCCGGTCGCCGGACGCATTACCAAGATCGAATACCGCACCGGCAAGTTTTACGCCGCCATGCGTGGCCGCGCCTCCGCGGAAAATGAGCAGAATGCCTTCACCTTGCAGAGCGAGCGCGGCGAGGTGGTCTTCAAGCAAATCGCGGGATGGATCGCCCGCCGCATTGTGGTCTGGAAAGCGACCGGCGATTCGGTGATGCGGGGAGAACGCGTAGGTATGATACGCTTCGGTTCGCGGACCGATATCTGGCTTCCCCAAGGGGTTGAGGTTGTGGTTCGGCCCGGAGAGCACGTGGCAGGGGGTACCAGCGTTTTGGCGCGGTGGAAATGAGCGATATCGAACAGCAGGAACTCGGGTTTCCCGGCGCGCGGCGTGCCAATTTGAGGCTGCGCCGCGGCATCTACCTTTTGCCCAGTTCCATGACCGTGGCCAACATGCTGTGCGGCTTTTATGCCGTAATGGCCACGCTCAAGGGCGGCCCCACGGATTTGGACAATGCCGCGAAGGCCATCGGCCTGGCAATCGTGTTCGACTCTTTTGATGGCTTCGTAGCCCGCGCCACCGGCACCAGCAGCGAGTTTGGCAAGCAATTTGACTCCCTGGCCGACATGGTCAGCTTCGGCATCGCTCCGGCAGCCCTGGCCTTTACCTGGGGCGTGCGCGGCATCCTTGAAACCGATGTCCTGGACATCCGCCGCCTGCACGAGATCGGCTGGTGGGTGGCGCTGGTCTTCGTGATTTGCTGCGCGTGGCGCTTGGCAAGGTTCAATATTCAGGGGATGGCGCCAGGGACCGGCTCAAAATACTTTGTGGGTCTGCCTTGTCCGGCCGCCGCGGGCTTGATTGCCGCGACGGTGCACGCTATCAAGTCACCGATCCTGGATTGGCGCTGGTCAGTCTTCTGGATGCTGGTGGTGATCGCGGACGCTGCGTTGATGTCCAGCACGGTGCGCTATCGCAGCTTCAAGGACGTGCCGATGGCGGCCCGGCAAAGATCATTCCTCGTAATAATCATGGCGCTTCTGGTGTGGCTGATCATCGCCTATTCAGAAGTGGTGCTGATGGTCATAGCCACCGTTTTTGTATCTTCAGGGGTCACGCTGTACATCATTCGGGTGTTGCGCCACTATCTGGTCTCTCATCCCGCCAAGACATGACTTCACCCAAAGCAGCCGTTCGCGTGGCCATAGCGGGAGCCTCCTCTCTGCTCGGCAAGGAACTAAGCGCCTGGCTGGAAGAGTCCGGGTTTCCGGCAAGCGATATCCGCCTGCTCGACGAGGAATTCGTCGCCGGAACACTGACCGAGGCGGGCGGGGAACCGGCCGTCATCGAAACGGTCAATGCGGAAAGCTTTGAGCGCGTCCGGTTCGCGTTTTTTACCGGATCGCCCAACTTCACGGGTCGCCACGCTGAGGAAGCTCGCCGTGCTGGCGCCGTGGTGATTGACCTCAGCGGGAAACTGCGCGAAGAGCCCAGTGCGCGGCTATGGATTCCTGCGCTGGACGCAATTCTGTCTTCGCCAGCGGTAGCGCTGGCTGCCGGCGAACCGCAAAGTCTATTCAACGTCCCCAGCGCGCCTTCCGACGCGGCAATTTCCATTTCGGCGGCGCTCGCTCCGGCGGGACTGGAGCGGCTGGTGCTGATGGTCCTTGAGCCTGTTTCCGAGCACGGGCCGGAGGCGATCGAGGAGCTGGAAAGCCAGGTCGTCAAGCTGCTTTCGTTCCAGCCGGTGCCGCAGGTGGTGTTCGATACCCAGGTTGGATTTAACGTCGTTTCGCGTTACGGCCCGGAAGCCGGCATCAAGCTGGAGGATGCCCGCGCCCGACTGGTTTCGGAATCGCGAAGATACACGAACGGCCGTGCGCCGCTGCCCGCGATCACGGTGGTGCAGGCGCCGGTTTTTCACTCGCACACATTCAGCGCGTACGCGGAATTCCGGAACGTACCGGACTTGCAGGACGTGGCTTCACGCCTGCAGCAAGCGGGACTGAAGGTAACGCCAGCCACGGACGAACCACCCACAAACGTAAACGTGGTTGGCGAATCGCGCCCGGTGCTAAAGCAACCGGAGCGCGACCCCGGCATCGAAACGGGAGTCTGGCTGTGGGGCGCCGCCGACAATTTGCGAGTTCCGGCCGCGACGGCGGTGGCCATCGCCGAAAGGCTGCTGGCATCGTAAGTGGAGCAGACTTCAGTCTGCGGGTTTTGCTCCGGGCAAAACTGAGTGGAATCGCGGGTGATGCAAAGAAATAAAACTCGAACAGGATGCGAGCCGGGTGCTGGCCAAACCCGCGCGGGCAGCGCGGTACAGCCGTCAATGCATTTCAATTTCAAATCTCAAATTTCAACTTTGAAATTTGAAATCTTCAAGTTCTCGTGTCTCGCTGTCGCCCTCGCACTTTTCGTCTCCGGGTGCGGTTATCGCGTTGGCGGCACGGGTTCGGAACTTCCGGCCGGCCTGAAAGTGATCGCCGTACCGGCGCTGAAGAATGACACGACGCGCTACCGCATCGAACAACGAATGACCGAAGCCGTGGTGCACGAATTTGTGGCCCGCACGAAATATCACATTGTTTCTTCAGAGGATTCCGCCGATGCGGTGCTGCACGGCGAAATCACCAGCTTTGAAGCGATACCCGCGGTGTTCGACACGACTCCGCAGACCAACGCCGCTTCCACCACCGTACCGGCCGTGAATACCACCACGGCTCGCGCCACCACCATGCTGGTGTCCGTGCATATGAAGGTGTCTCTCGAAGAGCGCGAAACCAGCAAAGTTCTCTACAAGAGTGACGACTACCTGTTCCGCGAGCCCTACGAAATTTCCACCGATCCCGCTAAATTCTTTGACGAGCAGGGCCCGGCCCTCCAGCGCATGTCGCGCGATTTCGCCGCGCGCCTGGTGTCCGATATTCTGGAGAATTTCTGATGGCCGCGATCTCGCCGCATGATCTTCTGGCGCGCCTCGCAAAACGGAAGCCCATTCCGGCCATCACGCTGGTGGGCACGGACAGTTACCTGCGCGATTTGTGCCGCGCCAAACTTATCGACGCGTTCATAGCCGAAGGAACGCGCGATTGGGGCGTTCGGAAATTTTCCGCCGAAGAGGATGATATTTCCGCGATCCTCGGGCAGGCGCAAACCATTCCCATGCTGGCGCCGCAGCAGTTAATTTTTGTCAGCGAGACGCAAGCCTGGGAGCGATTGGGCGACGAATCGCGTGACGCCCTGGTCAAGGAGATTTCCGACTACCTGGCCAATCCCGCGCCGTTCAGCATTCTCGTTTTTGAGGCTGCCGCGCTGGATCAACGGATGCGGCTCGCCAAAACGCTGGGCGAAAAAACGCTCACGGTTTCGGTTGAACTTGCCACCGATCCTGCCGAACGCGTCAGGCTCGCGGTGCCGTTGGCGCTCGACATGGCTAGGGAACTGGGAGCGACTCTCGAGCACGACGCGGCAGAGGAACTTTGCGACCTTCTGAATGGAGATCTCGCCGCGATTCGCACCGAAGTGGGAAAACTCTCCGCCTACGCAGGCGAACGGAAAACGATCACTCGCGCGGACGTCGATCTGCTGGTCATCTCCGCGCGAAAATATGAAGTGTGGGATCTGGCCGGGATGCTTTCCGAGCGCCAGCCGGCCCGGGCGCTCCAATTCCTGGATAATCTGCTGCGCGAGGGAGAAGCAGCGCCCGCGCTGCTCGGCGCGCTGGCATGGACGTACAGAAAACTTTTGGAAGCGCAGGAATTGCCTTCGGGAACGAATGGCTGGCAGGCCGCTAGCCGATTGAAGATGCGTCCGGAGGCAGCGGAGCTCGCGGTGCGGCAATCGCGAAAATTTCCGAGGGCGCAGCTGACCGGCGGCTTGGCTGCGCTCTACGAAGCGGATAATCGGTTGAAATCCGGCGGCGGGACAAATCAACGTGCGGTGATGGAATTTTTAGTGACGCAGCTCGCGTCTCCCGCGCCCGCTGAGCGATGACTGGTCTTGGTAGCGACTAGGCTTTCGCTGGGGCTGACAATCCGTTTACTGCCAGGCTCAGCCGCGACTTGTAGCGATTCCCGGTATTCTCTTCCAGCACGCCCTTGCTGATGGCGCGATCGATCGCCGAAAGCGTTGGGCGAAGCAGCGAACCCGCCGACGCGGAATCCTTCGCGGCAATTGCGGTCCGCAACTTCTTCATGATGGTACGCACGCGGGTGGTATTCGCGCGATTAAATCCCGCGCGCACGCGCGACTGCTTGGCCCGTTTGATGACCGATTTCTTACGCTTCTTTACCTTGGTAGCTGCGCCTTGCGCCATTCAACTCTCCTGTTTGCAATGATTGTGATGCAATTACACTAACGGAGCGGCCACTCTTTGTCAACGAACCGGGCGCGTCATTCTAGCCTGCTCTTCTACGAACGGATTCGGCGACAGGAAAAAGGCGTACGGAACCTGCAGCGCTAGTCGTTCCGTTGTGTTGTATAGTACCGCGCATCCGAAGTTGCAGGAGCGCTTATGGCAATTAGAAGATTAGTACTGATTGGACTGCAATTAGCTGTGGCGATCTGCTCGATCAGCGCGGCGGCTCCCTCCGCGTTCGCCCAGGCCAAATGGGAAAAGCTGGCGCCGTTTCCCGAGCCCGCCGAAGAAATTCTGGGTGCGGCGGCCGGCGGCAAAATGTACGTCTTCGCCGGACTGATCCCGTTCTGGAAACCCAAGGGCTTGGTCTACGAATACGATCCCGCCACCGATCATTGGACGAAGAAACAGCCTATGGCCTTGCCTTCGCATCACGTGGCCTTCACCGAATTCCATGGCAAGATCTACGCCTTCGGCGGGTTCGTTTATCCCACCTCCGGCCCGGCCGCCTGGGTGCCGATCAACAACTCCTGGGAATACGATCCGGCGGCCGATACCTGGAAGGCGCTCGCGCCGATGCCCTCGAAGCGCGGCTCGCCCGTGGCCACCGCAGTGGGAGACAAGATCTACGTGATCGGCGGCGTCGGCCTCGCGCCGGGAGCAACCAATCCCGCGATCAGCCAGGCGACTCCACAGGTGGTGGTCGGGACGGTCGAAGAATACGATCCCGAATCGAATACCTGGCGCGAGAAGACTCCCATGCCTACGCCGCGAAATCATGCCGCAATTGGCGCGGTGAACGGAAAGATTTATGTCATCGGCGGAAGGGTTGGCGCAGCGTTCATCGGACTGGCCAGCGATATTTCGGTCGTCGAGGAGTACGATCCGGCCACCGACAAGTGGAGCGCTCCGCGTTCCCGAATGCCTACCGCCCGCAGCGCGCTCGGCTACGGAGTGGTGAATGGACGAATCTACGTTGCCGGCGGTGAATACCAGGATCCCCACATGATGGCTACGTTCCGGGAAGTCGAGGCGTACGACCCCGCAACAAACTCGTGGTCGATCATGCCACCGATGCCGGTCAGCCGGCACGGGCTGGCAGCTGGCGCGATCGGAAACCGCCTGATCCTAGTCGGCGGAGACGTGCAGTCGTCGGGATCGGGAGTGGAAGTCTCGACCAGCGAAGTAGACGCCCTGGTTGTGCCGGATACGGCACGCTAATGTAGCGCCCACCTTCAGGTGGGCATCCGTTGTTTCGGCAGGTGCCCACCAAAAGGTGCTCACCAAAGGGATAGGCACAACACAGCGAGCGGTCTCTCAAGCACGACGGCGTTGCTACATCGAAGCACACCTGCCCGCCAACATTCTGTGCCATAACCTTGACCCCTCCGGCCCTTTCCAGTACGCTTTTGATCACCCCTCAGCAGGGGCGGAGGTCCATACCCTATCGGTTGGGGCAGACGCGAACCTGACCAACCGAATCTTCCATGCGACGCACGGTACAAATTGCAGGCGGGATCGAGTCCCTCTTCGGCACGCTGGACGAAAACGTCAAATTGCTGGAATCCGCTTTACACGTCACCACGCATTTGCAGGATGACCGTCATTTGGCCATCGACGGGGAGGCCTCCCAGGTCGATCGAGCCGTCCGAATCGTCACCGAATATAACCAACTGGTGCAGGAAGGCCGCCGCATGAGCAACGGCGACGTGAAGGCCATGATCCGCGTGGCCACCCAGGATCCCAAAACTTCGCTGCGACAGGTGCTGGAGCCGGGTTCACCGGCGCGGGCTCGGGTCTTTGGCAAAAAGCAC
>Ga0209168_10001580_pt1 | contig 17620 bp, 13 predicted proteins | sample Coa_R1_FD_187156 | JGI IMG/M metagenome (GOLD analysis project Ga0209168, IMG submission 187156) | Surface soil microbial communities from Centralia Pennsylvania, which are recovering from an underground coalmine fire - Coalmine... | ecosystem: Environmental > Terrestrial > Soil > Unclassified ... | reverse complement strand
ATCAGATCCTGACCGTCTCTCGCGGCATGCTCGACTGGCTGCTCCAGTTAGGCGTCGATGCGCAACGCCTCCACTACGTGCCATCGTGCGTGCCGCGACTGACGTTTTCTCGAAGCGTCCGGGATGAGATGCGGTCGCGGCTCGGGATCGGCGATGAGCTGCTCTACTGCTTTCTCGGTTCGGCCGAAAGCTACACCACCATTGGAGACGGGATCGTCCCCTTCCTTCGAGCCACGTTCGAGCGTTTCGCCGATGTGCGCCTGTTGATGGTGACGGATCAGCCGAATGTGGTTCGCCGGGGACTACTCGAGGCCGGCCTTCCCGCAGAGCGGATGCTGTTCGAGAGCGCGCCCCACGATGAGGTCTGGCGCTACCTCTGCGCCGCGGACTGTGGATGCATCTTGAAGGCACCGGGAAGGCTCAATCGAACATGGCAGCCCGTCAAGCTCGGTGAGTACCTCGCGGCCGGCCTTCCGGTTGTTGTCTCACGCGGCATTGGTGACGTCGATACGACGATTACGAAAGCCGGCGCCGGGATCGCCGTCGAGCTGTTCGACGGGCAGGCAAATTCCGTGAATGCCGAAGCACTCCGCGTTCACGAGGCGCTCGCAAGAGATGGCAAGGGCATGCGAGCTCGCGCGCTCGAGTTGTGCGAGCAACACTTCCTCTGGACGTGCTACATCGACGACGTCCGCTCGGCCTACGCACACGCTCTCTCGGCATGACGGCTGTTGAGATGGCGCTCGACGAACCTCGCCTCGCGTTCTGCTGCAATCCCTACCATCGAGGCGGCATCGAGCGATTCATGGCCGACCTGGCCGTTGCATGGGCAAGTGCGGTCGGCTCCGCGTGGTTCGTTCTTCCGGCTCCGCGCAAACCGTTTCGAAATGCAGGCACGAGTCGTACGGTCGCATCGATTCTGGAAAAGGATTGCCGAGCCTCTTCGCGCTTGCACCTCATCCAACCCGCTGTCGGAGCCGAATTCGAATTCGGCACCGAAGCGTATCGTGCCTCGGTGTACGCACGCGCGTTGGTCGACATGGTTCCCGTGGGCGTGCCTCTCATGACGTCGGATGACCCGGCGGCGTGGCGCGCCGCATCCTGGTTGGCATCGCGCAATCCGTCCCTACTCGTCGTACACGGCGACTATGACGGATACTACGAACAACTCCGTCGCTATGCCGGCGCTGCCGCTGCCGTTGTCGCGATTTCAGGCCGCATACGGGACAACGTCGCGGTGCGCTGTCCTGCGATCGAAGCGCCGGTCGAACTCGTCCCAACAGGAATCGCCCTCGGCGCTCGGCCCCGATCGCGCGCCGAGTCGCAATGTGCGCAACTCATCTGGATTGGCCGCATGGACGAATCGTCCAAGCGAGTGAGCGATCTCCCGCGAATAGCGTCGGCCCTGCGGCGACGTGGCGTGCGATTTCAGCTGACTATTGCTGGCGACGGCCCATCGCGCGGACTGCTCGAGGAAGTGATCCGGAGTGCCGGTCTGGAGAGCTGTGCCAGATTCCATGGTTGGGCGTCGCCGGCCGAAGTGCGGCGCCTTCTCGAAGCATCTGATCTGTTGCTGCTGCCTTCCAACAGGGAAGGCCTGCCCGTCGCGATGATGGAAGCGTTTGCCGCGGGATGTGCAGTCGTTGCCAGTCGCGTGAGCGGTGTCGAGGATTACGAGCGATCGCCGGGTGCAACGAACTGCCTCTGGGTGCACGCCGTCGGCGATGTCGAGGCGGCGGCGGAGTCTGTGCGCGCGGCGCTATTGGTCGCGCACGCCGAACGCAGCCGGCGCGCACGCGAATTCGCAGAGACCGAATTCGGCATCGACCGGTGCGCCGAGCGGTATCGCGTGTTGGGCCGCAACCTCGCGCAGCGATCGAGCCCGCGGCCGGCGTTCGGGCCAATGCGGCACCGTTTGATTCGCTGGACGTCCGCGCCGGTCGCTGCGCAGCGGCGTCTCCGTGTGTGGGCCGCCAGCCGATGAATCTGCTCCTCGCAACTGCGACTCCCGTATGTGCGGCATTGTCGCGTTAGTCCGGCATTCGGGCGCTGAGCGGTCCACGGCGCCGTTGCGCGCCGCGACGGAACTCGTTCGACACCGGGGACCGGACGACGAGGGCTACCTGCTGTGGGACGGACTCGCGACGCCCCGCGTGTTTGCCGGGGCGGAGACGTCCCGGTCCGCACGCGACCACCTTGCGTTAGGCGGTTTGCCGGCCGCGTTCCACTGGCGCGTTGCGTTCGGTCACCGCCGGCTCGCGATCATCGACCTCTCGCCGGCCGGCCACCAACCCATGGTGCATGGTCCTTCAGGCCTCGCCGTCTGTTACAACGGCGAGATTTACAATCACCTCGAGTTGCGGGGTGAGCTGGCCGGGTGCGGACACGGGTTCCGCTCTCATTCGGACACCGAAGTGCTGCTGCATGCATGGCTCGAGTGGGGGCCTGACGCGTTGTCACGCTTGAACGGGATGTTTGCCTTCGTCCTGCTCGATCCGCGCGGCGGGGGAGCGCTGCATGCTGTGCGCGACCGATTCGGTGTGAAGCCGCTCTACTATGCGCGAGTGAATGGCACAATCGCATTCGCCTCCGAAATTAAGCAACTTCGCTCGCTTCCGGGTTTCGCGCCTTGCCTCGATGAAGCCGTGGCGCGCGACTACCTCGCGTTCGGGCTTGTCGATCATACGTCTCGCACCTTCGATGCCGGCATCTCCCAGTTGCGCGGCGGTGAGCGCGCCGTGGTGCCGCTCGATGACGCGGAACTGCCGCTTCAAATCCAGAGGTGGTACGACCTACGGCCGGAGACGTTCACCGGTTCGCCGGCCGACGCTGCCCAGGAGTTTCGCCGCCGTCTCGCCGACAGTGTGCGCCTGCGGCTCCGGGCCGACGTACAGGTGGGCTCGTGTCTGTCGGGCGGTCTCGATTCTTCCGCGATCGTGTGTCTGGCGCACGAAGCGCTGAGCGACGTGCCCAACGCGCCGCCGCAAGTCACGGTCACGGCGTGCTATGATGAACAACGCTACGACGAGTGGCCCTTCGCGGAGCTGGTTGTCAGGCAGGCTGGCGCGCATGCCGTCCGTGTTTGGCCGAGCGTCGAGCGATTGCAGGCGGAGCTGGACCTTCAGCTCTGGCACATGGATGAGCCGGTCGGATCGACGAGCCAGTTCAGCCAATGGTGCGTCTTCGATGGCGCGGCTGCTTCCGGTCTCAAGGTGATGCTCGATGGGCAGGGGAGCGATGAACAGCTCGCGGGCTACGGGGGGAGCGATGCTGCGCTGTACGCGGGCCTGCTTCGAAGAGCTGCGCTTGGCCGACTGGCGTCGGAGGCGGTGTCGTTTCGCCGGCGGCACGGCGTGTTGCCGATTGCGCAGATGCTGCTGGCGGCTCGGAACCTCGTTCCATCGTTAGACGCAGTTCTGCCCGTTCGCGCGCGCTTGGATCCCGCCCAACCGGACTGGTTGACGCCAAACGATGATGGAGCATTTGCCAGGGCTGCGTCGCACGATCTCAACGACCTTTTGAGGGAGCAGCTGCTCGTCACATCGTTGCCCGTTCTCCTCCGCTATGAGGATCGCAACTCGATGGCGTGGTCCGTCGAATCGCGGGTGCCCTTCCTGGATTATCGGCTCGTAGAATTTCTTGCCGGTGTTCCCGCATCGCTCAAGCTCGAGAAGGGCGTGACGAAGCGCATCATGCGCGATGGTTTGCGCGGCGTGCTGCCGGAGCCGATCCGGACGCGCACGGACAAGATGGGCTTCGTTACGCCCGAAGAACTCTGGCTGACTCGCACGGCTAGCGATTGGTTTCGCGAAGGAGTGATTGCGGCTGTCGACGCGAGCCCGCAGCTCTTAGACAGGCGGCGCACGCTCGCGATGCTCGATGCGTCGATCAAGGGCGAGCGGCCGTTCACGTTCGAGCCTTGGCGAGTTCTGTGTTTTGGCCGCTGGCTTACCGAGGTCACCACGAGAAGCGAGGCGCCCACGCTGACGGCGGGTGAGGTCGCGTCGACGCCATGACGTCTGCAATGCCGAATGTCGTTGCTCCGAGCGAAGGGTCGCGTCGAAAGCGCACGGTACTGATTTTCGCCTACGAGTGCGCGCCGTACAACAAGCCTGAGTCGACGATCGGGGCGCAGCGTCCGGCGCAATTCGCAAAGTATCTTCCGGAGTTCGGCTGGCGCGCCATCGTGATTTGCTGCGACGCTCGCAAACGGGATCGCGGCTGGCTTCCTAACGAGCGCGAGGAGATTGCAGCGGCGGTCGACGAAGACACCTGCGAATCGCGCGTTGTCGCCACGCCTTCCCTTCCGCACGATGGGGTGCTCGACCGCGCGTGGCGTGCAACACGCTCAACCGCGCTACCCGGCGCCGTCATTGCGCGAAAGGCACTCACGTTCGTCAGGTTCTTCAGCGGCGACTACTCCAGGTCGTGGCAACCGTGCGCGCGAGACGCGGCGCGGCTGATCGCCCAACGGACGCGTATCGATGCCTGCATCGCTGAACACTCTCCCGACGCGGGCATCTTTCTCGCACGCTGGTTCTCCAAGACGTACGGCGTGCCATGGATTGCAGATTTTCGTGATCCGATGCTCTTCGGCTTCACGCCGCGCGTGCGCCCGTTGCTCGAGCCGTTTGCGCGAAGGATGCTGTCGGCGGCCAGCCACATAGTCAACGTCACGCCGCATTGCGTCGAGCTTGACGAGGCGCTCTTCGATCCGCCGGTGTCACTCATTATGAACGGCTTCGACCCGGATCAATTCGCCGGACAAGTGGCGCGCAGCGTTACCCAATTCCGGATCGTGTACACGGGCAACCTGTGGCTGCCCGAAAGCTTTCGCGTGTTTTGTGATGGGCTCGCCGCGTTACGTGATCGGATTGGAGCAGACAACTTTGCGCGCGTTCGATTCGTGTATCGCGGCGTCGCTGATGCCCGCATTCTAGCAATCGCGAGCGATGCTGGAGTAGACGACGCGCTCGATTGCGGCGACCACGTCGATCACGCAACCGCACTCTCGTTGATCAGAACGGGGCACGTCCTGCTCGTGCTGTCTACTTCTGACGTTCAGCATCGTGACCCCTACTGGGCGCGAGGAGTGTATCCCGGCAAGACGTTCGAGTACATCGGCGCCAGACGACCGATCCTTTGCGTTCCAGGCGACGGCGCCTCCCTCGATCAATTGCTTCGCGATTCCCGCGGCGGCGTTTCACTTCAGAGCGCTGGCGAAATCGCCGCGTACCTCGAGCGAATGTACGAAATCTGGAACCGTGAGCACGACGTTCCTCAGTGCGACAACGAATCCATAGTTGTTAGGTATTCGCGGCGCGTTGGCGCTCGGCAGCTCGCAGGCGTGCTCAACACGGTTGTAGGAGACCCAAACCGTCACAATGGTGGCGCGAAATTGCCTCTCGAGCGGAGCGCTACTGCGTGATGCAGGTCGACATGGTACCGAGCGGTGCCATGACCGCTCGAGAGTCGGCGCCTGCTCAACCGCCCGCGTTCGCGGCGCTGCAGCGGATCATCACTGCGTTGCCCCGTGGACGCTCGAGAATCGCCCGGTTGCTCGCCGGCAAGCTGCGCGGTTGTTTCGTGGCGGTTGTTCCACCGTTCAATCTGGATGTGCGCCTTGCCATCGATCCATCCGACCCCTTTCAGGCTGAGATCTGGCTCGGTGCGTATCAGCCCCACGTCGTCGCCTTTCTCATGGCCAACGTGCGTGCCGGTAGCACCGTGCTGTGTGCCGGCCTGCACGTGGGCTATATCGTAAGTATTGCTCGCCGACTCGCCGGGCCACTCGGCCGTGTTCTAACCGCTGAGCCGGATCCAATCGCCCTGGAGTGCGGTCGACTCAACCTGGGGTTAGGCGATCCGGTGCGCGACGCGCCGGTCGAGGTACTGACAGGTGGCCTGTCCGACGAAGACGCTACCCTCGAGCTACACCAGTCGAACGTGTTAGGCCACTCATCGTTCGCCACGAGTCATCATGAAGCTACGTTGACTCACGCGGAACTTCGGCGCGGCGACGACTGGTTGGAGGAGCGGGGCGTTGCCTCGGTCGATGTGGCGGTGCTCGACGTCGAAGGGTGGGAGCTGCGCGCCCTCCTCGGCCTTCGCCAGACGCTTGCGCGCTCGCCTCAACTCGTAGCCCTCATCGAGCTGTCCGGTTGGGCGCTCAATGACGCCGGTACGAGCGGTCCAGACCTGGTCGCGTTTCTCCGGTCGCAAGGCTTCGACGTGCGATGGGCCTCAGCTCACGGACACGGGTGCCGCTACGGCGTATGGGGAGATCGCGTCGAGAAAGGCGACGAGGAAACGGCGAACGACGTTCTCTGTGTGGGCTCGGGCGTTAGGACATGAATACCACCCGGTGGGCGAAACGCGCCGGCTTCGGCGCTTGGTGGCTCGGAGCGCTGTGCGGAGCACCGGGGCTTCTGTTGCGAAGCGCATTGCTTGTCACAGTAGCCGCGATCCTGCTGCCACTCGGATTTCTTCTGTACGATGCTTCCCGCGCCAAGATGGGCGGCATCACTGCCATGACGGCCTATTCTGCAGCGGCCGTCGCAACATCGTTCGCAAATGCGATCGCCTTGCTCGCGGCAAACACACCGAGCAGGTCAGAGTATTTCCTCTATGTTTCCGAGGCGCACATTTACGTTGCAATGTGCCTGGCGCTTGCCGCCGCCGTGGTGCCCCCGCTCGCGTTCCAACTGGCTGCGTCCAGAAGATCCGCCGATGCTGTGTGGAGCTTGCTGCCGAAGGTTCGTGGCGAGATCGGTGATCGCCAACTCGTGAGTGGCGGCACGATCCTCGGCCTGCTCGCCGTGCTCGTCCATTGGCGCCTGCCGCTCTCGTCGTTAGGCGCGCTGGGCTCGGTGTTCTTTCTGTCCCCACTGTTCGTTACGTTTGTGCTCGCGCGAGCCGGGGCGAATCGCGGTGTGCGCGCAGCCTATACCGGCGCACTCATTGTTGCTTTCGCGGAAGCAGCGCGCGCGCTGCTCTTTGGCTATCTGAGAGGCGACGTGGCAGCTCCGTTCATTGCCTTCGCGCTCGGTGCATTTACCGGTGCGCGCTCGCTTCGGCCGCTGAAGACCCGTGCGTTTCTCCCGATCTACATCGCTGCAGGTTTGTTCATCGTTTACTTCGGCGCGTACGGTGCCATTCGCGGGCACACCGGTGCAGGTCTGCAGCGGCTGGAAGCAGTCCAGCAGTATCATGATGAATTGCAGGGGATGCCGGACCTTGCGAATCAGACCATGCTCAGCCGCCTCACCACAATCAATCAGCTGTCGCAGATCGGGCGGCTGGTCGACGAAGAAGGCTACCTGCACGGACAGACTCTCGCCTATCTCGCGTACGCATTCATCCCGCGATTCCTGTGGTCCCAGAAACCCGCCATCGCCAAGGCCGCGTGGTTCGCCCTCCACATCGGACTCGCGTACGTTAGGAGCGACGGCCAGATATCGAACGCCATCAACATGACGATACCGGGCGAACTCTACCTGAACTACGGATGGGACGGTGTATTCGTGGGCCTCGCCTTCCTCGGTGTTTTCGTCGCCGCGTTCTGGCGCACCACGGACTTCTGGTCAAGACCGCGCAATGTGCTCGGTACGGCGTTCGCCTTCTATCTGATGTGGCCGTGGATCGGCTTCAGCTTGGGTGGTGACCTGCAAATCCTCGTGACCATCATTGCCGTGTATTTGGTCCTCGTCGCCGTCGGCTTGATGCTACCATCCGGACGCGTTCGTCATGTTCCTGGGTCAGGCGCGATTCAAATCGCTCACACATGACGACCTTCTCGATTACGCATGCCGCTCGCTCCACGGACCACGAGGGCGTCACCGACGAGAGTTCGCTGGAAGGCAGGCGCGCCATGGTGGTGTGCGACCAGTGGCTCGGTAGCGATGGCTATGCCGGCATGAAATCTCTCCGCCGCGCCGGATGGGACGTGCACGTGATTCCCGAGTGGGAATACGTACCGGTGCGCTGGCGCACGGGCCCGATGAAAGCGTTAGGCAGGATCGTGCGACCGGCTGCCGAACGCCAACTGCGCAACGAGCTTCTCCTGCAGGCCAAACGGCTCGCGCCCGAGTTCCTGCTCGTGTTCAAGGGCCGATTTATCACGCCGGGTACCATCGCCGCCATCCGCCGTGTGGGCGTGCGATGCTACAACTTTTATCCCGACGTGTCGTTCCGCGCACACGGTCCGCACCTGCCGCGCGTGCTCCCCGAATACGACTGGATCTTCACCACCAAGTCTTTTGGCCTTGTGGACATGCGCGAGCAGTTGGGCATCACCCGCGCGAGTGTCCTCATGTTCGCGTTCGATCCGGACCTGCACCATCCAATGCGCCTCAGCGCACGCGACGAAGAGACGTACGCGGCCGACATCTCGTACATTGGAACCTGGTCGCCCAAGAAAGAAACGCTGCTTGCGGAAATCGCCCGCCAACGGCCGGCGATTCGTCTCCGCATCTGGGGCGAACAGTGGTACAAAGCCCGAATCGCCGACCAGGCCTTCCGTCGCGCAATCGCTGGACGCGAAGTCATCGGCGCCGAGTTCGTCAAAGCCATCTGCGCCTCGAAAATTAACCTCAGCATCATGAGCGAGCAGCGCGTCGGAGCTTCAAAGGGTGATCAGGTCGCGACCCGCACGTTCAGCGTCCCCGCCTGCGGCGCCTTCGTGATCCACGAACGCACCGACGAGGTGCTCCAGCTCTTTCGCGAGGGAGAGGAGATCGTCTGCTACGACGGTGTGGACGATCTGATCGCGAAGGTCGACAGGTATCTCGCCGACGATGCCGGCCGTCGTGACATCGCTGCGCGCGCGCTCGCCGTCGTCCGTGCGCGCCACAGCTGGGATACGCGAATCGGCGACATCGTGGCCCATCACGACCAGAGCGTTAGGCGGCGGCAGCCTGAGGTACCGTGACCTACCGCCTGGCCGTCCTCACCTCCCACGTTATCCAGTACCAGGACCCGCTCTTTCGGCGGCTCGCCGCACATCCGGACATCGACCTCACGGTCCTCTTCTGCTCGCGCATCGGCGCCGAGCGCTATTTCGATTGGGACCTCGGCGTCGAGCTGCGGTGGGATCTCGACATGCTGCACGGCTATCGGCACCGGTTCTTGCGAAACATGTCGCCCAAGTCCGGCGGCGGTTTCTGGACGCGCTTCAACCCGGGTGTCGTCGGCGCCGTGATTCGCGAGCGCTACGACGGCGTCATCGTCATGGGCTGGGGTTCGGTCACGGCCTGGCTCACTTTCATAGCGTGCCGCGCACTGAACGTCCCATTCTATCTCAACGGCGACAACAGCTTCATCGAGGATCCGCCAACCGTCAAGGGCAGGGTGCGCAAGGCGATGCTTAGGTGGCTCTTCGCGCGCGCCTCGGGCTTCCTGTTGATGGGCACGATGAACGGCGACTTCTACCGATATTTCGGCGCCGCCCCCGCACGCTTCTTTCTCGTGCCTTACGCAATCGACAACCGGCGCTTCTACGAAGGAAGCCGCATGACGACCGCCCAGCGCGCCTCGTACCGCAGCGAGTTAGGCATTGACCCGGACGCGGTGGTCATACTGTTCTCGGGCAAGCTCGTCTCGCGCAAGCGGCCGCTCCACGCCCTGCAGGCGCTCGAGCGAATGCGGCACCGCGAGCAGTCGACGCTCGTGTTCATGGGTGACGGCGAGGAGCGTCGCATGCTCGAGTCGTACGCCGAGCAGCGCGGCTTGCGAAACGTTCGCTTCGTGGGCTTCGTGAATCAGGCGCGAATGCCTGCGGTCTACGGAGCGAGCGATGTGCTGGTACTCCCGTCCACCTACGACCCGCGGGGCACGGTCGTGAACGAGGCGATGGCATGCGGACTCCCCGTCGTGATCTCCGACCGCGTTGGCATCTGGGGCGCGGGCGACATCGTGCGCGAGGGAGAGAACGGCTTCGTGGTACCGGTGGGCGATGTCGATCGCCTTGCGCAGGTGCTCGACGATCTCACCGCCGATGCAGGCCTGCGCGCCAGAATGGGTCAGTGTTCGCTCGAGATCATCGGGACGTGGGATTACAACAAGGACGTCGAGGGTATCCTCGCGGCTCTCGAGGCAACGGCTCGCGCGTCGCCCACCGGCCGCCTGCTGCCGTCGCACCAACAGGGATGACGCCGACCGGAGACCTCATCGTGGCGGGCGCTCCGCCAGGCGATGCTGCCGGCTTGTCGGTCATGACGGCCACGCTCCTCGATGCCTTGACGCCCACCAACGGCGTGCGCCTGGTCACGCACGAGATTTCACTGTTGCCGTACGCCCGAGCCAACGGTACTGCCGCGCTACCCAGGATCACGTTAGGCGTCCAGCCGCTGACAGTGCACGGCGAGGCCTGCGTTGCCGGCCGCCTGCACCGAAGCAAACTCCGCCCGTACGCGCTCGGCTGGGCCGTGGGATCGCGATACGCCGAATCCCTCCGCGCGGCGGGCGTCACCTATCTCATCTGGGAAGCAACCACGCTGCGTGATGAAATTCAGCACGCCGACGTAGCCACGGTGCGCCGCTCTGGCCGTGGTACGGGGCTTGGCACGATGCTGCACAAGGCGATACTGCCGTTAGATGAGCGCCTCGAGCGCCGGCTGTATCGGCGCGCCTCGGCGGTCCTCGCCATCAGCGAATACACAGCCGGTCGCATTCGGGATTTGCACGCGCTCGATCACGACAAGGTCCGTGTGCTCGAGCCGCCGCCGACGTCGACGTTTCTCGACGGTCTCGCTGCCGCCCGGTGCACATCGATCAACACACCGGTGCGAGACGAGCCGTCGGATCCGTTGCGGCTGCTGTTCGTTGGTCGCGTCGACGATCCGCGTAAGAATTTCCCGCTCCTGCGCGATGCCTTACACGGCCTCCGGGCCGCAGGGATTCCGGTCACCTTAACCGTGATCGGCCCGTATCGACCGGAATGGCACCGCTCGCTCGACCTGAATGGAGGTGACGCCATCACACTCCTGGGCAGCGTGGACCACGCGGCGCTCCCGTCGCAGTTTCTGCGTCACCACGCGCTTGTCGTTCCGTCGCGCCAGGAGGGCTTCGGCATCGTCGTATCGGAAGCCATGCACGCCGGCATTCCTGTCGTGTCCACTCGATGCGGCGGCCCGGAGCACGTGCTCGCCGAGAGCGGCGCGGGAATCGTCGTCGACCATACTGCGGCCGCGTTGGCGTCGGGCATCCGGGCGCTCGCCGAGAATGAACCGCTTCGCCGCGCCATGGGCGAGCTCGGTCGCGCATACGCGGAGCGGGAACTATCCCCGGCCCGGTTTCGCCAGCGAGTCAATGAAGAACTGACGTTGCTACGCGCTCGGCAGGCGAAGCAATGACGCGCTCACGGGCCCTGCTCGCCCACCTCTCCCGGCGCACCACGTCGGGACAGTTCATTCCAGAAATAGATGGTCTCCGCTTCGTGTCGATCGCGCTCGTAGTCTTCTTTCACCTCTGCGGCTACACGGTTGCCAAGACGAGCGCCATCCACTTCGACGGGGCAGCAGACAATTTTGTAGCCCTGCTGGGCTCGACGGGCCACTACGGTGTCCAGTTGTTCTTCATCATCAGCGGCTTCGTGCTCGCGCTCCCGTTCGCGAAGTTCCGGTTGTCGAGCGGCCCGCGGCCGAGCCTGCGCGCCTATTATCTTCGTCGCCTAACTCGGCTCGAGCCGCCGTACATCGTCGCCATGCTGGGCATCTTCTTCGGCGCGACGCTGTTCTATGGTGTGTCGGCACGTACGCTCGTGCCCCATCTGGCCGCGAGCCTCGTCTATTTGCACAACCTCATCTACGGTGTCGGCAGTAGCGTCAACATCGTGGCCTGGTCGCTCGAGGTCGAGGTCCAGTTCTATCTGCTCGCGCCGTTCCTCGCGATCGTCTTTGCCGTGTCGGACACGCGCGTGCGTAGGCTGATCATCGTCGCCGCGATCGGACTGGTCGCCCTCGCCCAACGCGCGTCCGTATTCGGGAACCCGCGACTGGCCATCGCGCTGCCCAACTACCTCCAGCTCTTCCTGCTCGGTTTTCTGGTAGCGGATGTGTATCTCGTATCATGGCAGACGCGCTCGGCGCACGAGGGCATCTGGGACGGCGTTGGCGTGCTTGCGTGGGTAGCGATGTTCGCGGTCTGGATGCTCGTCGCGAAGCCCGGCGCTGAGTTCCTCGCGCTCGCGTTTGTGATCTTCTGTGCGACGTTTCGCGGCCGTCTGTTGCGCGCCGCGTTCAGTAATCCGTGGGTCACCACGATCGGCGGGATGTGCTATTCCATCTATCTCCTGCATTATCCGCTGATCTCGGCGCTGGGGCGCCGAACTGCCCCGCTTGCGCTGCGCGACGGTTTCATCGCGCACCTGCTCGTGCAGGGCGCCATCGTTGTTCCGGTCGTGTTGATCGTGTCCACGGTGTTCTTCGTACTCATCGAACGGCCGTGCATGCGTAAGGATTGGCCGTCGCGGTTCGTGGCCGCGTTCCGTGCGGCCTCCCTGGCGCGCACGCGCGAGCGAATTCCACAGCGCGTGCGTTCGATCTGGGGCGCGTGATGCGTATTCTCTTCGATGCCCGGTCGGTTCGAACGCCGTCGGGACGGTACGTGCTCCAGGGGCTCACTGCCGCGTGGCGCGACGACACGCGCGTTTCTGCGGTCATCGCGGCGATACCGCGCGCATTCCCGCTCGATGAGCTGCCAGATGGCGTTGCGCCGATGCGCGTCTCATCGAGCAACTGGGCCACGCATTTCCTCACCGAGCTTCCGCGAGCGGCCGACGTCGCACGGGCCGACATCATCTTCTGTCCTAACGGAATCGGCCCGGCCGACGCACGCGTCGTCGTGTTTCTGCAGGACATGTATCACTTTGCATTCAAGGCGGCGTCTAGGAGCACGGCACAGGTGGCACTGCAGCGTGCCATTCGCATGGGCGTCCGCGCGCTCTCGCACCGCTACTATCGAGTCGCCGTCGCTGTGTCGCGCACGATCGCCCGGGAAGCGGAACGGCGCTTCCATCTCCCTATCGAGATCGTGCCTAACGGTGTCGACATCGGCGACCTGCGCTGGAAGTCGTCGGAGCCCAGCGTGTTCGTGCTGGGTGGCATCGGTGCCCGAAAGGATGAACGCACCGCCCTCAAGGCCTGGTCACTTCTTTCACATCGGCCGCCGGGCATGCGGCTTACCATAGTAGGCGTTGAGCCAAAGGCCAGACGCATGAACCTGCGCCTGCTCGCCCGCAAGTTAGGCGTCGCCGCATCGGTGTCCGTTCGCGGACCGTCTCGCGCCCGCGATACCTGGAGCAACTGTCTCGCTGCCGCCTCGCGATCTCGTGCAGCCGACTCGAATCCTTCGGACTCCCGGTTGCCGAAGCGCTCGTGATGGGCGTGCCGCTCGCTTGCAGTGACATCGAAGCGCACGCGGACCTGACAGCCAGTGCAGGCGGAGGAACGCTCTTTACGCCCGGCGATGCCCAACACCTCGCCGCGATCATCGAGAGCGCGCTTCGAGGTGCGCCGCCCCCGGTGCCATCTGCGCCACTGTTGGATTGGAGCTGGGCCAGTCGTGCAGCGCAGCACATCGACATATTCCAGCGCTTCGTGCGCGGCCCGAACGCCGCGGCTCGCCACGATATCCCGATCGGGAAGCTGCGGCACTAGCGACGCCGTTCCACCGACCATTCAAGGGACCGGCACTCGACGATGTGCGGCATCAGCGGCTTCCAGGGCGCGTTCACGCGCGACCTCCTCGACAGCATGAGTCGCGCAATCGCGCATCGCGGCCCCGATGGCGACGGATCGGCCATTCTCCGGACACCGTTCCCTGGCGTGTCTAACGGCCTGGCGCACCGCCGCCTTGCCATCATCGACGTGTCGGAGCACGGCCGCCAGCCGATCGGCGTCGCGTGCGCCCGGTGCGGTGCGGCGTCGCTCGACGACCTCGCCCTCACCTACAACGGCGAACTGTACAACTACCGCGAACTCCGCGCCGAGCTCGAGGGCCGCGGCCACGTCTTCCACAGTCATACCGACTCCGAGGTGCTGCTGCACCTCTACGGCGAGCAGGGGACGGGGATGCTCGAGCGCCTGAACGGCATCTTTGCCTTCGCGATCCACGACGGCCGCGCGCGAGCGCACACCGATGGCCAGCCCGGCGACCTCTTCCTCGCACGCGATCCGTTGGGCGTCAAGCCGCTGTACGTATCCGAGACGCCAAGCGGCCTTCTCTTCGCATCGGAGATCAAGGCGCTGTTGCAGTGCCGCGAACTGAGCCGCTCACTCGATCTCGAGGCGCTGCACTACCACCTCGCCTACCTGTGGACGCCGGCGCCGCGCACGCTTCTCGAGGGCGTCCGGAAGCTGGAACCCGGCTGCGCGCTCGTCGTCCGCGCGGGGGCGGTCGCAAAGCGCTGGCGCTGGTACGACCTCCCGTACGACGGCGATCGCCTAACGGATGAGCCGGACGCCATCGCTGCCGCGCTCGAGCAGCAAGTTGCGTCCGCAGTGGAGCGGCAGCTGGTCTCCGACGTCCCCGTCGGCGCGTTCTTGTCCGGCGGTCTGGACTCGAGCGCCGTCGTCGCGATGATGCGGCGCGTCAGCGCCCAGACGCCCCGGCAATGCTACACCATCGGTTTCGCCGGTGAATCGTCCGTGGAAGGAACGCCCAGCGATGTCCCGTATGCCAGGCGCGTTGCCGCTGCGTTAGGCGTGAGCCTGCGCACCATCGAGATCGGTCCCGAGATCATCGGCCACCTCGACGAGATGCTCTACCATCTCGACGAGCCGCAGGCCGACCCCGCGCCGATCAATGCCCTCCTCATCGCCCGGCAAGCCCGCGCCGATGGCATTCCGGTGCTCCTCTCCGGTGCCGGCGGCGACGACATCTTCTCCGGTTACCGGCGTCATTACGCACTTCGCCTGGAGCGGATGTGGCGGTGGCTTCCCCATGCAGCGCGTACGGGCATCGCCCGGTCCGCCCGCAGCATCGCCGAGGGGCGCCGGAAGGTTCCGCAATCACTGCACACCGTCCGCCGTGCGGTCAAGTCGCTCACCCACGCCGATTACGACGGCGATGCGGGACTCGCCTCGTACTTCTGGTGGAGCACCGACGGCCTGCGACGCTCACTCTATTCACCCGCGCTGGCGGAGAGCACGGCCCGTATCGACTCGGCTTCTCCGTTAGTCGCGAGCCTCGCTCGCATTCCGCGGGAGGACGATCGCCTGCAGCGGATGCTGTTTCTCGAGACCACGCATTTTCTCGCCGACCACAACCTCAACTACACCGACAAGATGGGTATGGCGGCCGGCATCGAAGTCCGTGTGCCGCTCCTGGACCTTGACCTGGTTCGCTTCGCTGCCCGCATCCCACCGTCGCTCAAGCAGCGCGGCCGCACCGGCAAGGCGATCTTCAAGCAGGCGATGGCCGGCGTATTGCCCAACGACGTCTTGCATCGCCCCAAGAGCGGATTCGGCGCTCCGCTCAGAAGATGGCTGCGAGTCGAGCTACGCGACCGCGTGGACGATACGTTGTCGGCACACTCCCTCGGCGCGCGTGGCCTCTTCGAGCCGCGCGCCGTTCAGCGCCTCATCGAACTCGACCGATCCGGTCACGTGGATGGCGCGTACACCATCTTCGCGCTCATGTGCATCGAGCTTTGGTGCCGGCAATTCGTGGACGCTACGCCGAGCGCCGTGCACCGACTCGATGCGCGCACGTCAGCGGCATGAGCGCGCCGCACCTTCTCTGGGTCAACCACTTTGCGGTCGCTCCTTCGGACGGCGGCGGCACACGCCACTACGACTTCGCTCGCGCCCTCGGCGCCCTCGGCTGGCAGGTCACGATCGCCGCATCCGACTTCCACCTCCACTCCCGCGGCTACACCCGACGTCCCACGCCCCACGCCCGCTCCGCGATCGCCGAGCGCGTCGATGATGTCGACTTCCTCTGGCTCTACGCCGCGCCGTACACGAGGAACGACTGGCGCCGCGCCCACAACTGGCTCTCCTTCTCGCGCTCGCTGGCCGGCCTTGCGCCTAACGGAGCGCGGCCCGACGTCATCATCGGCTCCTCGCCGCACCTCTTCGCCGCCCTCGCCGCGCATCGTATGGCCCGCCGCCTCGGCGTCCCGTTCGTCCTCGAGGTGCGCGACCTGTGGCCCGAGAGCCTCGTCGCCGTAGGCGGCCGCCGCGGACCGGCGTACCACGCCCTGGGCGCCCTCGCCAATCACCTGTACGCGCGCGCCGACCGCATCATCGTCCTCGCCCGCGGCACCGGCGGCCATCTGGCCGGCCTCGGCGTCGACCGGGCCAAGATGATCTACGTGCCTAACGGAGCCGACCCCGCGCCGAACCCGCACCCCTGGCCGGCCCCGCGCGTTCCGTTCACACTGCTGTACGCGGGCGCCCACGGCCCGGCCAACGGCCTCGATGCGGTGCTCGACGCCGCCGCGCTCCTCCGCGACCACGCCATCCGCATCGTGTTGGTCGGCGACGGACCAGCCAAAGCCGGCCTCCAGACGCGCGCGACCCGCGAACAGTTGCCTAACGTAGAGTTCCGCGACCCCGTCCCCAAGACGGCCATGCCGGACCTCCTCGCCTCAGCCCACGCGGGACTCATGGTCCTCCGCGATGCGCCGCTGTTCTCATTCGGCGTGAGTCCGAACAAGCTCTTCGACTACCTCGCCGCCGGGTTGCCCGTCGTGTGCAACGTCCCCGGCGAAGTGGCGGGCCTGCTTCGCGATTCCGGCGCCGGCGAACAGGCGGCCGACTCGTCGCCGCGCGCACTGGCCGATGCGATCCTCCGCCTCGCCCAACGCGCGCCCGACGCCCTGCGCACCATGGGCGATGCGGGACGCGACTGGGTCGGACGCGAACACGGCCGGCCCGTGCTCGCCCAACGCCTCGACGCCGCGCTGAGGCAACTCGTGGCGACATGAACGCCGCACGCCGAAGGAAGAGCCCGTGAACCCGCCGCCGCGCGACTGGCCCGCGATCGCCGCCACCCTCGCCCGCACCTACGGCCTCCGCGGACTCGCCCAACGCGCCACGCACGAAACCCGGCGCGCGTTAGGCGCCTTCCGCGCCAAACCCCGCCGCGTCATCGACTTCGCCCCGGCGCCCATGCGCCACCCGTTCGCCGTCGATGCCGCCGCCCTCACCCACGCCACCAACCCGGCCCAGGCCCTGGCCCGCGCCGACCGCGTCCTCGCCGGCGACTACCAGGCCTACCGCACCGTCTGGCGCCCCATCCCCTCGGGCCCAGCGGCCTGGCACCGCTCGCCTAACGAAGTCGAAGTCGAAGCCGACCTCCCATGGTGGCGCGCCCTCCCGCGCGAGGATGCCGGCGTCGACGTCAAAGATATCTGGGAACCGGCACGCTTCGGCTGGACCTACGACCTCGTCCGCGCCTGGATCATCACCCGCGATGACCGCTATGCCGCCGCCTTCCACCGCATCCTCGCCGACTGGATCGAAAGCAGCCCGCCCTTCCGCGGCGTGCACTGGGCCTGCGGACAGGAATCCACCATCCGCGCCATCGCCCTCCTCTACGCCGAAGCGAACCTGGTGGGCGCACCGTCGAGCGACGAACACGCCATGGCGCGCATCACCTCGGTCCTCGCCGCCAC
>Ga0209168_10001576_pt1 | contig 17649 bp, 16 predicted proteins | sample Coa_R1_FD_187156 | JGI IMG/M metagenome (GOLD analysis project Ga0209168, IMG submission 187156) | Surface soil microbial communities from Centralia Pennsylvania, which are recovering from an underground coalmine fire - Coalmine... | ecosystem: Environmental > Terrestrial > Soil > Unclassified ... | reverse complement strand
CGGGTCCGGGCGGCGATCTGCGCGGCGGCGTTGACCGGATCAGCCGCTGCAGGTCCCAGCCGGCCCGGCCGGGCGGCCAAGCCTGCCACCTGGCCAGGGCCTGCTCGAAGTCGTCCACGACCTGGCCCGCGACCTCATCGCCCAGCGCCCGCACCGCGATCAGCGCCCGCGCGACCTGGATGACCCGCGTGATGCAGCCGGCCCGCGCCGCGAGGTCCCCGGGCTGTTCGGCAAGCCGGCGCAGCTCCGCCTCGACCAGGAGCCGCAGGAAGGTTTCCGCTCGTTCGCGGTCCATCCACCCAGTGTGCCTCTCCGGCCCGGTCAGCCAGCGGGCAGCTGGAAGTGCCAGATGACCAGGTGCGGGCGGCCGCCTGCGGCCCGCTGCGCCGATGGCAGGTAATTCATGAGCGAGAACGGCCAGTCCTGCCAGTCGCCGATCTCGGTGGCGGGCTCGGCGGGCGGTTTGCTCGCCGGGACCGCGCGCCGCTCCTCGCACCGTTTTACCTGCAGGCCATGTCTCAGCGCCGCCCGCAGGTAGTCGCCGAGCTGATGCCGGTAGGTGGGCGCGATGCGCGGCTCGCCCGCCGGGCCGCGGACGGTCATCGCCGAGCCGCGGGTGAGGTGTTCGGGGTGGATATCTGAGATGACCAGGTCGCCGCCGGGGCGCAGCACGCGGGCGAACTCGGCCAGGACCGGCTCGAGGCGGGGGACGTGCTCGAGCGCGAGCGCGCAGATGATGACGTCCGCGCAGTCATCGGGCAGCGGCAGCCGGTCAAGCTCGGCGACGTGGAACCCGGCCCCCGGGACGCGCTGCCGCGCGTGGGCGAGCATGTCCGGTGAGCTGTCGACGCCGATGACCCGGTGCCCGCGGCTAGCCAGGAACGCGGCGAATCGCCCGGTCCCGCATGCGGCGTCCAGCGCCACGCCCGGCTCCCGGCTGGCGAGGTACTCAGCGACGACCGGCTCGTCGGTGGCGAACAGCCCGCCGCCAGCCTCCGCGTCGTAGCCGGCCGACACCTGCTCGTAGACGGTGGCGGAGCTCACCTGCTCAACCAGCACGCCGCGGTCCCTGAGCTGCTCGTCGTCCAGCAGCCGCCTGATCTCGGCCAGCCGGGCCTCGGTGAAGGCGCGGTCGTGGTCCCCGGCCCAGGCGTCCAGCAGCGCGATGCCCTCCAGGCCGAGCAGATAGGCCAGCGGGTCTTGATAGATCATCACAGGGGATCATAGAAGGCACCGGCCAGGCTGCCCATCCGTTTTCCGGGCGGCGACCAGGAACAAGAGGAGATCAGCACATGTCGGCGACGCTGCAGGTGACGCATAAGGCGATCGGAGCGGAGGTCCGTCGCGGCACCTACGACGTCGTGGTCGACGGTGCGCGGGCCGGGGCGGTCGACATGAACCAGACGATCGAGATACCAGTCGAGCCGGGACGTCACACCCTGCAGGTTCGCAACGGACGAAACTCGAGCGGCACCGAGACCTTCGACGCCGCCGAGGACGAGATCGTCGCCTTCCGATGCACCGGGAAGAGGTTCTTGCCGATCTTTCTCGCCTCCTTTGTGGTGCCCAGGCTGGCCCTGAAACTCGTGCGCAAGTAAGCCGGCGTCGCCGTCGTGGCGCTCACCCACCCTGCTGGAGGACTCATGAAGAGCAGCGATGACTGAGCCGAAGACCTATACCCTCGAAGCGCCGGGTGCCGTGCTGCACTACGACGTCCGCGCCGGCGACGACAGCACCCAGCCTGTGCTGCTCATCATCGGGTCGCCGATGGGGGCCTCCGGGTTCGGCGCGCTGGCCGAGCGCTTCGCCGACCGGACGGTCGTGACGTACGATCCCCGCGGGTCCGAGCGCAGCAAAAGGACCGATGGCGCTCTTGAGACCACGGTCGACGAGCACGCGGATGACCTGCACCGGCTGATCTCCGCGCTGGACGCCGGGCCGGCGGACATCTTCGCCAGCAGTGGCGGCGCCGTCAACGCGCTGGCCCTGGTGGCCAAGCATCCGGAGCAGGTCCGGACCCTCGTGGCGCACGAGCCGCCAGCGGTCCAGGCCCTGCCCGATCGTGCGGGCGCCCTGGCGGCGAACGTGGATATCCACCAGACGTATCAGCGCAGCGGCTTCGGCCCGGCGATGGCGAAGTTCCTCACGCTTGTCAGCCTGGAGGGACCCGTCCCGGACGACTATGCGGACCGGCCCGCTCCGGATCCTGCCGCCTTCGGGCTGCCTGCCGAGGACGACGGCTCGCGTGATGACGCGCTGCTCGGGCTGAACATGATCTCGCTGAGCCGGTACCAGCACGACTTCACCGCGCTGCGCGCGGCACCGGCCCGGATCGTCGTCGGGGTGGGCGCGCAATCCGGCCAGATGCTGGCCGGGCGCGGGGCCGTGGCCTTGGCCGGACGGCTCGGGACCACGCCGGTAACCTTTCCCGGCGGCCACGGCGGATTCCTCGCGGGCGGAGGTCCCTACGGCGGCGAACCGGACGCCTTCGCCGACACCCTGCGCACGGTCCTTTCCGGCTGACCCGCGGCGGCGGCCGGGCGACGCCGCGGATGCTCGATTCGTTCAAGCCCGTGTGGTCTTGACCTGCATAGCCTGGGCAGTGACGGGAAACCCGGGAGGCCGATCCCGGGCACGTCTACCGATCCCAGCACACCTGAGGAGCGAGCATCCACGGGCAAGGTGCAGGCGCAGGCGAACATGTCGCCCCACGGGCACGTCGCCAAGCAGGACAACACCATCGGCCGGATCAGGTCAGGTTCCGCTGCCGGGGTCCTGATCCGGTTCCGGTCATCGCGCCCTGGTCTGCCGGGTCGGGCCGGCCCGGCGGGCGTGGAACTCCGGGTCGTTCGGCATAAATTACGGCCGGCGGAGCGGCAGCGTGGCGCGGACCTCAGCCGGCTCGCCGCGGCGGTCGTGGCCGGGTCGATCGGGCAAAGGTGAAGTGTTGCTGACGACGCATCCTCATCAGGTGGATCGGCGGCAGCACGTGGGCAGCGAGACCGGCTACGACCAGCAGTATGGCGACTCCGAGCGGGAGGGTGACCCCCTTGGTCGCGCAACCAGCCGGCGCATGCGGGGCGGCAACGTGCCCCGAACAGCCAGCTGCCGCGTGCAGCGCGGCCACGACACCGAAGAACAGCGCCACCAAGCCGGCGGGGGGCACGAAGGTGGCGATCAGCTGGTCGCGCCGGGTCCATGTCGGGGAGGTCCACAAGATCAGGACCCCGGCGATCCAGCCCAGCCCGCTCGCGGCCGGGCCGAAGATGATCAGCCACGGTGCCCACGCGTCCCAGCGGCGGCTGCCCGAGCGCGGTGCGCCGGTCTCGCCGGCGGATTGCCCGCACGTCACTGCTGGCTCCCTTCGCCGCTCCCGGGATAGCTTCCTGTCCGCCGCCAAGGGTGCGCGCCGCGGCCCGGATCTGTCATCGGGCGCGCGACCGACAGCCGGACTCCGTCTTCCGGCCGATACGGCTGACCTGCCGGGCCGGTTAGGATCACGGCGTGGCTTCCGGCGCGCCGCTGAGTACCCGCCTCGGTCCCAGGCAGTGGATAGCGATCGATTCGGCGGTCGCGGTCGCGTGGCTCGCGGTGCTCGCGGGGCTGGCTGTTTCCTGGCATCCTCACCAGTCAGCTGGGGAGCGCACGGCCGCGCTGTTGCTGCTGGCGCCGTTCGCCTCGCTGCCGCTGGCGGCGCGCCGCCGCTGGCCGGTCCCGGTTTTCCTTCTCGTGCTGGCCGCATCGGTGGCCTGCGGGGTCGTTGGCCTGAGGGTTTCCACGCTGACCGGACCCACCTACGCGCTGTACACCGTGGCCGTTCAAGCAGACCGCACCTGGTCGCTGCTGGCCCTGGCCGCGGTGGAGGCCGGGGCTGTGGTGAACGGCGCCGAGCCCGGGGCCGGAGTGAACGTCACCCTCGCCACGGCAGGAAAGGGCAACACGGTGACCGCCGCGTTCACCGCGCTGGCGCAGCTGACCGTCTGGATCGCTGCCGACAGCGTGCGGCGCCGCCGCGCGTACTCTGCGAGCCTGCGCGAACGCTCACTTCGCGAGGCGCTGTCCGAGCAGCGCGTGCAGATCGCGCGGGAACTGCACGACATCGTGGCGCACGCGATGAGCGTGGTCGCGGTACAGGCCGGGGTGGGCGGCCACCTGATCGCCACCCGGCCGGATGAAGCAGCGAAGTCCCTGCATGCGATCGAGGCCACCGCCCGGGCCGCGCTATCGGAAACGCGGTCCCTGCTCAGCGTGATCCGCGATGACGACTACGACCTGGCCAGCCGGTCTCCCGTGCCGGGGCTGGATAACCTGCACACGCTGGTGCAGCGGGTCACCGCCGCCGGGCAGCCGGTGACGCTGCACGTGGAAGGCCGCCCCCGCGCGCTGCCGCAGAGCCTCGAACTCTCGGTCTACCGGGTGGTCCAGGAAGCGCTGACCAACGTGGTCAGGCACGCGGCGCCGCCGGCTACGGCGACCGTGGTGATCCGCTATGACGACGGAGGCGTGGTCGTGGAGGTCACCGACGACGGACGCGGGACCGGGAGCAAACACAGCGGCGGCGGCCATGGCCTGGCCGGGATGCGGGAACGAGTCTCGCTACTCGGCGGCGAGCTGTCCGCGGGCCCGCGGGCCGGCGGGGGCTACCAGGTGGTAGCGCGGCTGCCGGCCGAGGCCGGGGCACGGTGAGCATCCGGGTCGCGATCGCCGACGATCACGCGCTGGTGCGCGCGGGCTTCCGGGCACTGATCGAGGCGGAGCCCGGCCTGGAGGTGGTCGGGGAGGCCGCCGACGGAGCCGAGGCCATCGAGCTTGCCCGCACGGCGGAGCCCGATGTGGTCCTGATGGACATCCGGATGCCAGGCACCGACGGCGTGGCCGCGACCGGGCAGATCACCAGCTATGGGGCGGCTCGGGTTCTCATCTTGACCACATTCGACCTCGACGAGTACGTATACGCGGCGCTGCGCGCCGGGGCCAGCGGCTTCCTGCTCAAGGACACCCCGCCCGCCGAACTGCTCGCCGCCATCCGGATCGTCGCGGCGGGCGACGCCCTGCTGGCCCCCAGCGTCACCCGCAAGCTGATCCGCGAGTTCACCCGCCAGGCACCCGCGTCTCCCCGGCAGTCCCTCGACGTGCTCACCGACCGGGAGCAGGACGTGCTGGCCCTGGTAGCGCGAGGGTTGTCCAACGCTGAGATCGCGACCGAGCTGTTTATCACGCTGGCAACGGTCAAGACCCACGTAAGCCGGCTGCTGACCAAGCTGGCCGCGCGGGACCGCGCCCAGCTCATCGTCATCGCCTACGAGTCCGGGTTCGTGACCCGGGCTTAAGCCGGGGTCATCGGCATGCTGCCTGCAGCGCCGGAACTCCGGGAATGCGGCGATGCGCGCCTGACCTGAGTCCAGGGCCGGTTACGTACCGTGAACAGAAACGCCTGGTGATCCGGCGGGTATGATGCTCAGCGGCCAGGGTCAGGAGGTCATCGTGTCGCAGGTCCGGGTGCACAACTTCTCGGTGTCGCTGGATGGGTTCGGCACCGGCGCGGGGCAGAGCCTGGAAGCTCCGTTCGGGCATGCGGGGACCCGGCTGCACGAGTGGTTCTTCCCGACCCGGACTTTCCGCGCCATGCAGGGCCAGCCCGGCGGGAGCACCGGCATCGACGACGCTTTCGCCAGCGCCTGGGCCCCGGGCATCGGCGCCGAGATCATGGGACGGGGCAAGTTCGGCCCGTACCGCGGCCCCTGGCCGGACCAGGAGTGGACCGGATGGTGGGGAGACACCCCGCCGTTCGGCACCCCGGTCTTTGTTCTCACCCACCAGCTGCGGCCCTCGGTCCAGATGAACGGCGGTACCACGTTCGAGTTCCTCGACGCCAGCCCCGTCCAGGCGCTTGCGCGGGCGCGCCAGGCCGCCGCGGGCGGGGATGTCCGCATCGGCGGCGGCCCGTCCACCGTCCGCGAATTCCTGGCCGCCGGCCTGATCGACTACTTGCACATCGTCGTAGTGCCGATCGTGCTGGGCCGCGGGGAGCGGCTCTGGGACGGCCTGGAGGGGCTTGAAGACCGTTTCCAGATCGAGGCCGTGAACAGTCCCAGCGGCGTCACCCACGTCACCTTCAGCCGGCGGTAACAGCCGGCAGCAGGGCAGAGCAGGAGGCCGGGATCGAGCGGCGGGGTCGGCCCGAGCCAGAGGCCGGGCACAATGGTGCTGTCTGCGGCTGCCGGGCGGCCGGGGCGGTATCTGTACCTGAATTTGTCAAGAGCCGAAGCGCGGGTCCATTAGGGTCAGCTCGCTCTTGTACGACAGGACGTGCTGGGGGCGTCGCGGGCGGGGCTGACTTGTGGAGGGGCCGGTTGATATGCCGGATTGGAAGGTTCCCGGGTATACCGAGCTGAGGAGAATCGGCTCGGGCGGGTTCGGTGACGTGGTGCTGGCCCGGCAGGATTCCTCGGGCAGCTTGGTCGCGGTGAAGTACCTGCGCCGGGAGCTGCTGGATGAGCCGGAGTTCGCCGGGATGTTCCGCGCTGAGGCCAGGGTGCTGGCCTCGCTGGATGACCCGAACGTGGTCCGGCTGTATGAGTATGTCGAGTCGCCGGCCGGGGCGGCGATCGTGATGGAGCTGGTCGACGGGGTGTCGGTGCGGGACATCTTGTCCCGGCAGGGCGCGACCACACCCGAGGCGGCGCTGGTCGTGTTGCAGGGGTCGCTGCTGGGCCTGGCCGCGGCGCACGCGCGGGGGGTGGTGCACCGGGATTACAAGCCGGAGAATGTCCTGGTCAACGGACAGGGTGTCAGCAAGCTCACCGATTTCGGGATCGCGGCGCGGGCCGGGGACCGGCCGGTCCCGGCCGGGACGCTGGCCTATGCGCCGCCGGAGCAGTTCACCGGGGCCCCGGCCAGCCCGGCCGGGGATGTCTACGCGGCCACGGCCACCTTCTATGAATGCCTGACCGGCCGCCCGCCGTTCACCGGGCAGACCACCGAGGCGCTGCTGGCCCAGCACCGCTCGCAGCAGGTACCGGTGGAGCCGGTGCCTGGACCGCTGCGGCCGCTCGTGGTCTCCGGCTTGGCCAAAGAACCCGGGGACCGGCCCGCCGACGCGGCCGCCTTCGTGGCCAGCCTGCGCACGGTCGCGGCGGACGCCTGCGGCCAGGACTGGGAGGATCGCGGCCGGTCGCACCTTGCTGACGCGGCGCTCCTGCTGGCCGCCCTATGGCCGTCCGGCACGGCGCCCGTCGTGGAAGGCGGTGCCGTGGAGCAAATCAGCCTGCCCCATGGCCCTCAGAGCCCGCCACGCCCGCAGGCACCGCGGGAATCGCGGCATCAATGGCACCTCCGGCACCTCAGGCACCTCCGGCATCTCCGCGCGCTCATGGCAGTCGGGGCCGTCGCCACGGCAGGAGCCGTCGCCGCGGTCGTGGTCGTGACCACCGGCTCCGCTCATCCGCACTCAGGCTCCCCTCCGGGCTCGGGCGCAAGCGCGGCAAGCTCAGCGTCAGTCGCGAGTGCAGCCTCGGCACCGGCCAGCCACGGGACGGCCACTGTGGGCACGCTAGCCTGCTCGGCGCCAGGCATGGCCGAAGGGAATTCGGCCTTGCCTTTCGAAGTGACAGGGCTTAGCTGTGCCGCGGGTGAGCAAGTGCTGAAGTCTTTCTTTTCAGTCATCCCCACGACGACCGTGCAGTGGTCACCCGGGGTGCAGTGGATCAAGACGGATGGTTTCAGCTGTCAATCTCCAGGTGTGCCCATCCCCGGATCAGCACCTCAGCTTCAACCGGGCGCTCCGGTTACCTGCACCAATGGCGCTGAGGAAATCCGCTTCGGGCTGCCGGGATGAGCTGTCGCCTCGCTCTACACGGCGCCACCTACCAGCAACTGCTCAGCAGCGTGACACACGGCCAGCTGCACGGGCTGTCCCGGTTCCTTATGCGAGCTCCGGCGCCGGCCGAGCCGGGCAAGGTGGGCGTCCAGATGAACCTGAGCGCCAGGGACGCCGCGCTGCACCTGCCGGCGGGTCCGCTTTGCGTTTCCACGCTAGTGGAGCACCTGCGCTGGTTTTTCGGCTGGGACACTGAGGCCCTTGATCCAGCCGTTGTCGTGATGCTGCATACCTGGGGGGTGACGCATAGCCCAGGTGCCATACCCCGGTCCTGAGCTATCAGGATCCCTTTGATACTGAAGCGACTTACATCGAACCCCTCGCCCAGCCGGCATGTCGCGAGTGAGAAGTTCCACGCAAGGCGATTGGTCACAGGGCGTTGACGCAAGAATTCCAATCGCGCAATTCCTATCGCCGAATATTTACATCTCTCCGAGGGTGGCCGTCGTTGCCCTGTCAAGCACAGATCAGCCCGTTCGGGGCGGCCTCAGCGCTATCCGCTACCGGCGGAGTCGTGCGGCACTGCCGCGGTTTCTCCCTTCGCGATCATGGGGCGCCGGCCGTCCCGCTACGGGATCCAGGCGCGGGACGTGTGATTTGTCATGGCCGGCCCGGGCGGATGTCACCGGGACTGGTGATGGCCGGCACGGGCGGGAGTCCCGGTTCGCCGCGATGCTGGACCTATGAGCCCGGGTTCATCCCGGGACGTGACTGAACGGAGTCTGTCATGAAGAACTCGCAACTTGCTGGATCTCAGGATGATCGTGCTGGTACTGGCTGGGTGCGTCGCTGGTGGACCGGGGACAAGCTCAGCGTGCGCCTGTCCGAGGTGGCGTTCGTTCTTGTCCTGACCGGGGTGGGTGTGTGGGCGGGGTGGTTCTCCTCTCTCTCCCCTAGCCAAGCTGCCACGTGGTCCGCGGTGATGACTTCCATCGCCGTCGTCGGCGCATCTGCCTTCGGGAGGCGGCGGCCTCGGATGTCACGATCCCGTTGACGGGAGCACCCCAGGATGCTTGCGCTGCTGGCTGCGGCCGGCAGCGCCGGCGTTTTCGCGGTCGTGATGCGGGGCCGGCGGGGAACGGCGGCTCGGTCCGGCGCCCGGCGGACGGTGAGGTTTGTCATGGGCGGCCTGGGCGGATGTCACCGGGACTGGTGATGGCGGGCACCGGCGGTCACGCTGGTCCGGAGGGAAGCTGGGTGGCATGGACGACAACGGCGTTATCACGGTCAGGGATCTGCGGCGGCGCTACGGCGGCACGGGTGGCCGGGGTTTTGATGCGGTCCGGGGGGTCACCTTCTCGGTGCGCCGCGGGGAGCTGTTCGCGTTGCTGGGCACCAACGGGGCCGGGAAGACCTCGACGATGGAGGTGCTGGAGGGACTGGCACCCGCGGCCCGGGACGCTGTCCGGGTGCTGGGCTGTGACCCTTGCCGGGAGCGAGCCCTGGTCCGGCGCCGGATCGGGATCATGTTGCAGGAGGGCGGGTTCGCGCCGGATCTGACCGTGGCGGAGACCGGCCGGATGTGGGCCGGAACACTCAGTGCGCCCCGGCCGGTGGCCGAGGCGCTGGGCCTGGTGAGCCTCGGGCACCGCGCGGGGGTCGCGGTGAGATCCCTTTCTGGCGGTGAGCGGCGCCGCCTGGATCTGGCGATGGCGATCCTGGGCCGCCCGCAGGTCCTGTTCCTGGATGAGCCCACCACCGGGCTGGACCCGGAGAGCCGCCGCCGCACGTGGCTGCTGATCCGCGAGCTGCTGGGCGCGGGTACCACCGTCGTGCTGACAACCCACTACCTGGAAGAGGCTGAGGAACTGGCGGACCGCCTGGCGATCATGCACCAGGGCCGGATCGTGCGCACGGGCACCCCCGCGGAGGTCGCGGCATCGCAGCCGGCCCGCATCTGCTTCGAGCTCCCCGAGGACTCCCGCGAGCCAGTTCCGGAGATAGCGGGGACGCGGGCCAGCGTCACCGGGCGAACCGTGCTGCTGCAGACAGCGGACCTCCAGCCGGCGCTGACTGCGCTGCTGGGGTGGGCGAACTCCCGGGACCTCGTGCTGGGCGCCCTGGACGCCCGCCCGGCCTCGCTGGCGGAGGCCTTCCACGCGGTGGCTGCCTCAGCCGGCAGTCCAGCAGGCGACGACACCGTAAAGGACGTGGCGGCATGAGCGCGGGGACAGTGACAGTGAGCAGTTCGAGGCAGTCGTCGCACCGGGTCGCGGCCCTGGCCAGGGCGGAGGGGATACTGCTGTGGCGTAATCGTCTCGCGCTGCTGAACGCCGTCATCCTGCCGGCCGCCTTGGCCGGCTCGCTGAAGTCTGTCGGTGGTCTTGGCGCCAGCGGGGCCCATGACTTCGGCGCCATGCTGCTGACCGGGCTGACGGCGTTCGCGCTGCTGATTGCCGTGTACTACAACCTGGTGACGGCGATGGTGGCACGCCGCGAGGAACTGGTGCTCAAGCGGCTGCGCACGGGCGAGGCCACCGACGGCGAGATCCTCGCGGGGACCGCCGCGCCCGCCATCGCGATCGCCTGGGCGCAGATCGCCGTGGCCGCGGTCGCCGCCGTCGCGGTGCTCGGCCTCAACCCGCCCGCCAACGCCGCGCTCGTACCGGTTGCGCTCATCTTGGGGACGGCGGTGTTCGTGCTGCTGGCCGCGGTCACCGCTGCGGTGACCCGCACGGTGCAGCTGGCGCAGGTCACGACGATGCCCGCCCTGTCGTTGCCGCTGGTGTTCAGCGGCCTGCTGTTCCCTTTGGCGATGCTGCCCGGGCCGCTGCGCTGGGTCGCGGAGGCGCTGCCGCTGACCCCGGTGGTGGAACTGCTGCGGCTCGCCCTGACCGGAACTACTGCCGCCGGCGGTCATCACCTCGGCCTGGCCGCGACCTTCGGCGCGGCCGTCATCCCGGTGCTCGTGCTCACCGCCTGGATCGCGGCGGCCGGGTGGGCGGCGCGACGCTGGTTCCGCTGGGAACCACGGCGCTAGGCAAGCGTGACACCCTGGAGGGATGACGGCGATGTGGCGGCGGTGGAACGAGCTGGGCGGCCCCGAGCGATACGAGTTCTGGTCCCGGGCCGGCCTGTACGTGCCGTTCGCTGTGGCGCTCGTGTTCGACCTGTCCCTAGCCCGGGCGCAGCAGGTGCGGGTGCCCGGCCTGGTCGTCTTCCTGCTGCTGTCCGCGGGGCAGGCGGGCGCCTGCGCCGTGCTGATGCACGCTAGCGTGTCCCGCTACCTGGCGAGGGGACCAGCGCCGAGGCGATGGCTGGTCGCCGCCGCCATCGCGCTGACCGCGGCTGGCGTGCTGGCGGGAGCTGCCGCATTCCCGGCCTTCACCCGGCCCCCCGGCACCGCGTTCCCGGTGAGCATGCTCGTGGCCATGCTCCTCGGCGGCACGCTGACGGTGGCGCTCGCGCCGCTGTTGAGGACGCGCGCGCTGCTCGCCGTGGTGCTCGTGGGCGCGGCCGCGGCCAGCGGCATGTCCGCGAGCATCGGCCGGGCCGGCGTCGGCGCCCACGGGCAGGGGCTCGCCGGGTCATTTCTGATCTATGTCTTCTCCATCGGCGCCTTCGCCGTGCTCATCGGCCGCGTCTCGCCGGGGCAGCTGCGGGTCATGTGGGAACTTGACCGGTCGCGGACCGCGCACGCCCGCCTGTCGGTCGCCGAGGAGCGGCTGCGCTTCGCCCGCGACCTGCACGACGTGCTCGGCCGGAACCTGTCCCTGATAGCCGTCCAGAGCGAGCTCGCCGCGGAGCTCGCGCGCCGCGGCGACCAGGACGCCGCCGGGCAGATGCTCCAGGTGCGCCAGGTGGCCCATGAGTCGCTGCGGGAAATGCGCGCGGTCGTCAGCGGATACCGCACCGCCGACCTGGGCACCGAGCTGGCCGGCGCGCAGGATGTCCTGCGGTCTGCGGGGATGAGCTGCCGCGTCATCGGCGACGCGGCGGGCCTTCCTGCTGACGTGCAGGCCGCCCTGGGCTGGGTGGTCCGCGAGGGCACCACCAACATCATCCGCCACAGCGACGCCACCGCTTGCACGATCGAGCTTGGCATCCTGGATGCCCCGGGCGCCCCGCGCGCGGTGACGCTCACCATGGACAACGACCGCGTGCACACGCCGGACACCGGATCTGCCGGCAGCGGGCTGGCCGGGCTCGGCGAGCGGCTGGCCGCCCTGGGCGGCAGCATCACGACCGGGCATCCCCCGAACGGCCACTTCCGGCTGGAGGCCAGCATGCCCGCCTGCGGCGCCGCAGAGACGCCCGCGCCGTGATCCGCGTGCTCCTCGCCGACGACGAGAACCTCATCCGCACTGCGCTGGCCTCCCTGCTGGCGATCCAGGACGACCTGGAGGTCGTGGCCCAGGCCGCCTCCGGCGACGAGGCCCTCGCGATGGCCCGCCGGCACCGCCCGGACGTGGCCGTGCTGGACCTGCAGATGCCCGGCCTGGACGGGATCGCCGTCGCCGAGAAGCTGGTCACCGAGCTGCCCGCCTGCGGCAGCCTCATCCTGACCAGCTACGGACGGCCGGGGCATCTCAAACGGGCCCTCGCCGCCGGCGTCCGCGGGTTCCTGCCCAAGACCGTCTCGGCCCAGGTCCTGGCCGACGTGGTCCGCACCGTCCACCGTGGCGGCCGCTACGTCGACCCCGAACTCGCCGCCGACGCCATCAGCGCCGGCGACAGCCCGCTCACCCCCCGCGAAGCCGACGTCCTGGAACTCGCGGCAGGCGGCGCCCCCGTCGATGAAATCGCCAGACGCGCGGCCCTGACCCCGGGCACAGTCCGCAACTACCTCTCCTCCGCAGCTGCCAAGCTCGGCGCCGCCAACCGCCACGAAGCGGTCCAGCTCGCCCGCTCCCGCGGCTGGATCTGACCGCCCACCCGACCGCATCCCCTGCACATACCGGATTGCCGTCCCTGTCGTGACCGGGGAAGGCCAGGGCCGCAGCGAACAGACCACACGCCCATCCGCCTCCGGGACGATCCGCCCGGCCGCCCCTGCCGCGTCGAAGCGGGCCGGGAGGATCACAATATGGGTGTTCGCCGAGTGGTCCCTGATCTCAGCAGTACGCCGCTGGAGGCGGCGGCCAAGGGTTTCTACGGCGACGTACCGGGACTGCGGCCGGTGATGGACCACGGCTAGATCTCACCCTGGCCGATCCCGGACGGCCGGGTGCCCAGATCAGCCTCATGACCCACGACGCCACCGCCCCGGTCATCCCCGATGTCCCGGTTCAGGTGGATGACGTGGACGCCTGAACCGAGACATCGGTCCAGGCGGGCGCGGAGATTGCCAACCCTTTGACCCTCGAGCCGTGGGACGTTCGCCGCTTCTTCGTCCGCGACCCTGATGGACAGGTGATCAATGTGCTGAGCCACATTTAGGGCCGGGCGGCGGTACCGCGGGCTGCCGATGCGTCTCGTTTACCGAACCACAAGCGGGAACATCCCAGGTCGGAGGGGACGCCCGCGAGAGGCCGTCCCGTAAGACCTGCCCGGTGAAGATTCCCGCATGGGGGCCCTATACGGGGACACCGGACAGACGTCTGGGGGCTCCTTCTGCAGCGCCAGGCGGAAGGGTCCTACGCAGCACCTGTCTTTACCGATGGCTCGAGACGGGCAGCAGTCAGACCTGACTGAGCCCGTCCGCAGTCGACGCCTGTAGACGCCCAAGCCAGGGGCAGGCGTACAGAACAGCCTGGATCTGCGCGGCTCACCTGGTGACCGCCGAGACAGCCCTGACCGCTCCGAACGGCGGTTCACGTGCGTCACGCAGCTCACAAGGCAACGACACAGCGTGACGGGCGGGTGTCGGCACTGCGCTGCATCGGTCCGCGGCGCGCATCCGCCGGCAAGGCCGCCCGGCGATCGGCGGTGCTGCCGTACCGTCGTGATATGCCTGCCAGGAAGCGGCCCACTCCCGAGGACACCGTGACCGCCCGCCGGGTCCTGCTCGACGGACTCGCCCGCGACGCTGACATCTTCGAGCTGGTGAGCGAGCTTGCGCCCCTGCACCCGCGAGACAACACCTTTCCCGGTGAGGTGTTCATCCGCGTCGCGGCGGACGCGCTGGACTGGTGCAGGGCCAGCCGGGCTGACCCGCTGCCCCTGGAGGGACTACGAGAGCGGTTCCTGCCCGAATGCACCTTCCGCGGCCGGGAAAACACGAAGCTCCAGTACGCGGTGCTGGCCGCAGCGGCCCTCCATGGCGGGACCGAACCGGACCTGCTTGATGAGGTGGCCTGGTGGCAGACCGACGACTTCTGGCAGTACGCCCTGTTCGCGGCGGTCGCCTACATCCGCGCCGCCGCCAGCCGGGCGGGCGTCCCAGTGCGCCAGGCATGCCAGGACCTGGGCGAGCGCCCTGGCCGCCCGGCGCCATAACGACCAGTTCGGGATACAGCGGAAGCGGTCATCTGACGGTGCGGGGGCCGGGCATATTGGCGGATCCGGCTCCTCGTGGCGGGCTGCGGGGTCTTGCGCGCCCGGTGGTCTGCGGGCTCGGCCGGGGGACACTGGGTAGATGAATCGCGACCGGGCGGAGGTTTATCTGCGCCTGCTGGCCGAGGAGGAGCTGCGCCTGGCCGTGGCGCGGTGCCCGGATGGCCCTGCGGGGAGCTGGCCTGTAGATGACGCGGTGCGTCCGGTGAGCGTGGCCGGGGCCCTGGCCGGGCGAGCGGCCCGGCGGGGAGGCGGGATGGCGCCGGGCCGCGGCTGGAGCGCCGATCGTGCGGTCGCCGGGCTATACCTGGCGCATTACCAGGCGCTGATGCGGCAGGCCGGGATGATGGTGCGGGACACCAGGGTGGCCGAGGAGGTGGTGCAGGGCTCGTTCGTGGCGATGCACGGCGGCTGGCCTCGGCTCGGGGACGCCAGAGCGGCGGAGGACTACCTGAGCCAGGAGGTGGCGAACCGGTCCCGTGCGGTCCTGCGCCATGGCGCCGGACGAGGCGGCAGCCCGCAGCAGCTGCGGCCGGGCGGGTCCGGTGAGCACCTGGCCCGGGCGGCCCGGGTCGCGCAGCTGATGACCGCCGTGAACGGCCGCGTCGGCCAGTACGTATCCAGTCACCGGCGGGTGGCCAGGGCGGCGCGGGCACTGACCACCGTGGGGGCGCTCGATGACGGGGTCGCCGGCCAGATCCTGGGGGATCTCGAGCTGGCCCTGGCCGCGCGGCGGGCTGTTTCCCCGGGCTGGATCGGCCCGGTTCAGAGCTGGTGGTGGCGGCCATGGCCGGTACGCCCGGAGCCGGCCGGGCCGGCGGCGGGGCCCGTCCGGGTGGTCCGGCTCGGGCAGGTGATCCCGGTCCGCGACCAGGACACCGACGGCGAGGTGTACCTGCTGTCGTACGCGCACACCGCGGCCGGCCCGCAACTGAGCGTGCTGGCCCCGGCCCGCCTGCGGCCGGCACCGCCGGGCCAGCCGGCGCCGCCCCGCCCGGCCATCCCGCCCGAGAACGGGCCCGGCAGGCCGCTGATCGACGGGTGGATCCCGGCATCTCGGCTGGAGAAGTTCACCGCCACCGACGACCAGGGAACCCGCTACCAGATGAAGGTCCTGCCCATGGCCGGCGGCCCGGATGGATGGACCTTGCTGCTGCATCCGCGCCCCGCGCACGATCCGCGGTGGCTGGACCTGACCACCAGCCCTGGCCAGCCCGGCGTCCGCCTTGACCTGACCCCGCCGTCCCCGGCGCAGCAGGACGCCACGGTGACGGTCACCACAGCACCGGCCAGCCCCGGCGAGCATCTGCTGCAGGCCATCGCGGCGAAGCTGCTCACGACACTGCTAGCCGCCAGCACCGGGCCTGACCCGGCAGGGCCACAGCCCGGCCCGCTGGGCACCGCCGCCGACGGGCTCGGCCAGGTCATCACGGCGCTGCAAGCCGCCGGCGCCTTGTCGCCGTTCAGCCCTGTTCCCGGGCAGCTCGCCGCGCTGTACGCGGTCCTTCCCGCCAGCAGCCACGGCATCACCGCCCCGCCCGCCCGCGACCTGCCCGCGCCGTGGCTGAGCGTGCTCGCCGACCACCACCGCAGGAAACCCGCGACGGCGCGGGACGGCTGCGCCGCCGTCGCCGTCACGCTCCCCGAACTCGACGGGATCAGCCTGGCCATCCTCGGCCTGCACAACTGCCAGGGCCGCACCATCATGCACCTGCACGCCAGCGGCCCGAAATGCCCGGCCAGTAGCTGGCCCGATGAACTGCCCGCCTGGCCGGTGACCTGGATACGCGACAGCGGCGGCAGCTGGCACACCACCCGCACCCTCGGCCGCGGCGGCACCGGCGAGGCCCCGCTGCGCGTAGAACTGGTACCGCCGCTCAGCCGCACCGCCACCTGGATCGAAACCACCACAACAGGACAATCCGGGCAGATCCGCGCCAGGCTCCCGCTGCGCTGGCAGTAACATCCGGACCCGGCACCACCGCCCGATGCGGCACACCGTCCCCCACCCGGCGCCTTCCCGGCATTGAACCGGCCGACACACAGAACGACCTTTCGGTCACAGTACCGGCCGCCACTCCCACCGAGCCAGCAGCCATGCAGAACGGCGGCTCGGCGCGCGTTCTTACCGACCTTGTCCCTCACTCAGCGTCGCCTTCTATCGATGTGGCCGGTGCGGCGTGACCAGGCCCCGGAGGTCGCGGTGGGCCAGGCGCCCGTCGATGCCGTGATCGGACGGTGCGGCCGTGGCATCAAGATCTCGCCTGACCAGGGCGCGCCCTATGCGGCTTCCGAGCGGATGGCCGTTCTGTTCGCGGCTGACGGCCATCCACGCGGGCACCGGCGATGCCCGGGCGGCGTCCATCCGGACCCGGCATGGGACAGTTCGTTGCTAGCATGCGGCGTGAGATGGATGTACCTGAGCAAGTCGAGGCATACCTCGCCACTCAACCCGAGCCCAAGCAGGCCGGCCTCCGGCGGCTGCACACATACATCCTTGCGGAATTTCCCGGATGCAGGCTGTGGTTCACCGATGGCACGAACGCGGACGGCAAGGTTGTGGCCAACCCGAACATCGGCTACGGCGCCTGCACCATCACCTACGCCGACGGGTCGTCGCGAGAGTTTTACCGTATCGGCCTGAGCGCCGGCACGACTGGCATTTCGGTCTATGTGCTCGGCCTCGGCGACAAGACCTACCTGGCGCGCACCTATGGCAGCTCGATCGGAAAGGCCAGTGTTACGGGCTATTGCATCAAGTTCAGGCATCTCGCAGTCATAAACGTCGATGTCCTTCAGGCTGCCATTCAATATGGGATGAGCATCCATCAGGCGGGTTGAGCCGGAGCAGATGCGCCAGCCGGGCACCCTTCCCGCCTTCTGCCGTGTCCACAGGAAACGGTCGTCCGCTCACCGGCATGGGTGCGCCTCCTCGCCGCTCCGGATTGCGCTCCGCGCTGTCCCAGACCGGCCCGTTCTGCTTGGCTGATTGAGATGGTCACGCAAGCCTCACCACCGCACCTAACGGCGGATAGCGCGCTCAACCGTCGTGAGGCGTGGCCACGGTCCGCGACAGACCCCGGCACCCGCACGGGAGCACAGCACGGTTGGTTGGGTCATTGGTGTGGTCGCGGTGCGGCGCGTTCCCACCAGTCGATGGTTTCCGCGTCGGCGGTCATGCGGTCGAGGAGGCCGGCGATGAACTCGGCGTGAGCGCCGCCGCCCCGGGCGAAGCAGAACTTCCACAGTTCCGCGGCGGCACGGTGGTAGTGGTGGATCGTCTCATCCGCGGCATAGGCGTCGATCTCGCCGGCGCGGTAGCGGTCGATCTCTGC
>Ga0209168_10001575_pt1 | contig 17649 bp, 11 predicted proteins | sample Coa_R1_FD_187156 | JGI IMG/M metagenome (GOLD analysis project Ga0209168, IMG submission 187156) | Surface soil microbial communities from Centralia Pennsylvania, which are recovering from an underground coalmine fire - Coalmine... | ecosystem: Environmental > Terrestrial > Soil > Unclassified ... | reverse complement strand
GCAGCAACTCCGCAACTACTGTAAAATCACAGTGTCGAGCGGGAGTAACTCAGTGGTAGAGTGCGACCTTGCCAAGGTCGAAGTCGCGGGTTCAAATCCCGTCTCCCGCTCCAGATTTCATCTTGTTGCAGTCGGCTCGTGCTCCGCAGATGGACCTTATCCGTTACGGAACGCTGGCGTATTGAGCAGGGGCGCGGTACCCAAGTGGTAAGGGAGAGGTCTGCAAAACCTTTATGCGTCGGTTCGATTCCGACCCGCGCCTCCAATCTTTTCTCGTCGTTGATTGACTATGTGTAGTTGACTACGATTCCTTCCTGCTCTCCCGCTTGCCCCCGATGGGTGAAAATGGAGCCTCTTTGATCTCGACGGTGGACAAAAGTGCCCAAGATTTTGAGGGTGAATTGAGCCTGCCTTCCAAGGCCTTGTTTCCCTCCCATTAGCGCAGGCTCTATGTTCTCGATCGGAAACGGTCTCTCTTCACGGGTCGGGATTATAGCGCGGCATCGGCTCCCATGGGGCGCTACAGATCGAGGAAACAAGGAACCGGCCAGGGGGTATTCACGCAGAAAAAAAAAGAGACGGCGACGAATCGCCGTCTCGTTTGCGGACTTACTAGCTGTTAAAAGCTCGCGCGCAGACCAAGCTGCAGAGTGCGCCCACCCACCGTGGTTCCACTGATGGCAGTTTGGTTAGTGTAAGGTGTGCCGGCGCTAGGGGCACCACCCAGGCCCGTGCTTGGATTGCCGAAGCTGGGGTGATTGAAAACGTTTTGGGCATCGGCGCGGAACTCGATCCGAATTCCTTCCCTAAAGGGCACGGTGAACGACTTGGCCGCAGACATATTGAATAGGTTGAGGCCCGGTCCGTAGAGGCTGTTCCTTCTCACATTGCCGAAGGTTCCGTCCGCGGGCCGCAGGAAGGCTCCAGGGTTGTACCAGTTATAGATGGACTGATTGGCGGGCTTCCAGTTGACTCCCGGATTCCAGTTGGGGAATGCCGAGCCTGCCAGCGCGTACGTGTTCTGATCTGCGTAAACAGTGAAAGGATTTCCGGTCGAGAGGAGCACGGTACCGGAAACTTGCCACCCACCGACGGCCGCATCCAGCAGGCGGTTATTGTTAAGGAATTGCTTGCCTGTGCCGAAGGGCAATTGATATACGACATAGCCCTTGAAGGCGTGGCGCACGTCGAAGTTGGAATTGCTGTAGTTCGCCGCCGGATTGTTTGCCTCCTGGAAGGGTTGCTCGCCGGCGCGGCTTCCCCATCCGGAGGAATCCATGTCGTCGAGGAAATGCGACCAAACGTAATTGAAGCTGAGGCTCAAGCCGTTAGTCATGCGCTTGGTAATGGACGCCTGCAGCGAATTGTAGTTGGAGATGGCGTTGTTGGTGCTCCCAGCGATGCCCTGAAAGTTTGGATTGGGGCGACTTCCCGAGTCGTTAGGTGTTCGGAGGTTCGCCGGCACCTGGTTGAGGTCGGTGGGGAAAGCAAGATCGAAGCCATGGCTTCCCACATAGGCGAGTTGGACCATATAGTTCCTGGCCACCTCGCGCTCAACCCCGAAGTTCCATTGATAGATCTTGGGAACCGGAGCGTGGTATTGGGTGTAGTTGGCCCCCTGCCCGTTAAACCGGGCGGGATCTTGAGAAGCCGCAGTGTAGGGAAGTGGCATTGCCGAAGTTCCACCAGTAATCGGCGTGATCTGGTTGCCGTTACCTCCCAAAAGGGCGACAGGCGTGATTCCATTGGTGTTGTCGCTGAGACTGCCCGATGAAGACACGGAAGCACCCATGCCACCGCCGTAGGTGTCCAGGCTCCAGTTATAGGCATAGAGGCCGAAGCCGGCGCGAATCGTGGTGTCAGGCCGCATCGCCCACGCAACCCCCAGCCGCGGCAAGACCGTGTTATAGACGTTGGCCTGCAGCGACGTACGCCCGTTGGCATGGGTTTCCCCGAACCAATAGGCCCCCGGAGTGTTGGTAGCAGGATTGATGACGGTGGGATCGTACGTGGCCATGTTGCCGGTGACTTCGTTCCAGCCGTGATTGATCTGGTAGCGCAAGCCAAAGTTGAGGGTCAGGTTCGGACGCAATTTGAAGTCGTCCTGGACAAAGATCTGGGGGCTCTTCAGGCGAGCACCATATTCCGGAGAAACACCGGCATTCCAACTGTTGATATAGCCCAACAGGAAGTCGGCGTACTCAAAACCGGTTTTAGGGACGACACAGGCGTTTCCGTTGGCATTTGCACCGCAGACCGCAGGGTCGACCGTCCATTCTTGCGTGTACTGCCCGGAATACTGGGTCGCGCCGGCGTTGATATTGCCCCACGCGGTGGAGTCATCACGGTACATCAGCAACTCGCCGCCGAAGTGCAGGATATGCTTGCCGCGGATCATGGTCACGACGTCGGAGGGATCAAAGACATGTTCCTTGTACACCGAGTTGGTACCCGGCTGGAGCCACGAGTAGGGATACGTTCCGGTAGTTTGCATGGCCGGAATATCATCCGCCTTGGCGAATTGCCAGCCCAACTGGGCAGCGTATCCATGTTTCAGAGAGAGATCGGCAAAGAAGTTTAGCTGAGAGGTGTATCCCAGCCTGGCTTCGTTGACGGTGTGCGGACTGATGTTCCAGACGTCGGTAATCTGCGCATTATTGTTGTCCACGTCGCCGGACTGGCAACCGACGGGGCAGTTAGTAATTGAGCTAACGCCGGGATAGTTAAAATCTGCCTGGGTGTCCGACATCGTAATCCGATTGTTTGGGGTCACGTCATAATCCAGCCGCCCGAAATAGCGCCGAACTGGATTCGACTGCAGCAGGCTGTAATGCCAATTATTGATCGGCTCTCCCTCGGATCCGAGCGTTGGATTCGAGACAGGGGTCAGGCCAGCCTTATGATTGGCGGCGGTGGGATAAAACAGCTGAAATTTCGCAGCGACCGGGTCGAACAGGGACGTGGGAATGATGCTGGACCCATATTCGCTGGCAAAACTCTTCCGGACCGGGTAGGGATGTCCCCCCAAATCGTGCGCGATGGTTTGGGTGGTGGGATCGAAAATCTGATTGAGTCCCGGAAGACTGAAGTCCCCACCTAGCATCGCATCTGTGGGCAGGCTATCGTAACCGTTGGAGTTGCCATGGTTCACAACCTGGTCATAGTTGAAATAGAAGAACATCTTGTTCTTCAAAATCGGGCCACCAATGGCGCCGCCGAAATTGTTGTAACGCAGGAACGGGATTGGTCCGAGGTCGGCTTTGGAATGGCCGAACCCGAAAGGGTATGCGGTAAAGGCATCGTTCTGGATATAGTCGTAAGCGGTCCCGTGAAACCGGTTGGTGCCGCCCTTGGTGACCTGGTTGAAGATGATTCCGCCGATGCCATACTGAGCCGAGAAGGAGGAAGTATTGACCTGCAGTTCGCTCACATTCTCAAACACTGCCGGATTCGCATTCTGGCTGTGCGAAAGTGTGGTCGAAGCTCCATCGGCAATGATGTTGCTGTAGGGCAGATTGCCGTTGACGGCGACTTCCTGGCCCGGGTTCGACGAGCCCTGACTTCCGTTGACGGTTCCGGTGGCCCCGGGCAGCGTGATCATGAAGTTCTCCCAGTTCTGGGTAACCTGGGGCAACTGAGACATTGACTTCGCCTCAAAAGTTGTACTTTGTTCGCTGGTTTCGGTTTGCAGCAAGGGCACATCCGCTTCAACCGTCACCTGCTCGGTGGAGGCTCCGACCTTCAGTTCGCCATTGACTGTTGTGAAACCGACCTGCAGGGTGATGGGACCGCGGACTAACTTCTCAAAACCGCCCTTCGAAAAGGAGACGGTGTAGTCGCCGGTCACGATCGAATTGGTGTCATACAGTCCGGCGTCGTTGGTCGTGAAGGTCTTCGACACACCGGTAGCAGTGTTGGTGACGGTCACATTCACGCCCGGAAGGACCGCCCCAGAGGAGTCGGTCACTGTGCCTCGGATGTCGCCAGCGTTCGTGCTCTGGGCAAGAGATGCCAAGCTACCGAAAACTACAAAAAGGGGCAGAACCCACAACGCCATGCTTTTCATGTACAGTCTCCTGAATTTCCGGCTTTTCTGCTGCGCCAATTCCATCGAGAACGAGCCTTCTTAGCTGTGCGGCTGTAATAGTTGGACGCGCCGCGGCGCATGCACTTGCATGCGGACGCTAACCCTACAAACTGCATCGGACTTCAAGATCGAAGACCCCAACCCCAGTGCCCTTGTTGCCTTTTATTCTGCCAAAGGTAACTAGTTGCGTAGTACAAAGCCACTAGGGGTCCGTTGTCAAGAAAAAAACCATTACTAAACCGCTTTTGTGTTGTACCGAACCGCTTCAGTAGAGCCGGGACTGCAGGGCTCTGCACGGAATGGAGATTTGGATCGCTAATTGTGCCTCGGGCAGGTCCCACACAGCCGAAGAAAGTGGAAGGCATCTGTGGTTCGTGATTGTCATTCGCCTGATTAAGCTTGCCCGTTGAGTAGCGAAATTCGGCCCTTTTATTTACCGAAGCGCTTCAGTGCAAGGAAAATGATGGTATGCTTCAGCGCATGCAGAGCCGTGACCGGCAGGGCTCCCACAACAAGAATGGACTGAGGGGCGAGAGGGCAATCACGTTGCGCTCGTTGTGCGATTACCTGAAGCTTTCTCCGGCCACCGTCTCTGTGGTCATCAATGATTCGCCGGCTGCGAAAGCGATTCCGCTGCGCACCAAAGATCGTATTCTGAAAGCGGCGCAAAAACTGAATTACCGGCCGAACTTCTTTGCCCGCTCTCTCAGTCTGAAGCGAGGTTTCACGGTGGGAGTCCTGCTACCTGAATTGAGCGAGGGCTATGCCGCCTCGATCATGAGCGGGATCGAAGATCAACTGCTGAAAGAGGGGTACTTTTACTTTGTCGCCAGCCATCGTGGCCGGCCCGACCTGATTGAGGAGTACCCGTTGATGTTGATTGACCGTGCGGTCGAAGGACTCATCTTGGTGAACACCCCTCTCTCGCGCGCATTGACGGTGCCTGCGGTCTCGATCTCGGGTCACCGAAGGGTAAAAGGCGTAGTGAATGTGGGCGTGGACAACGAGAAGGGCGCGTTCCTGGCGATGGAGCATATCGTCAAACTCGGACACACCCAGATCGCGTTCTTCAAGGGGCACCCAGGGAGTGCGGACACAACCTACAGGTGGACTGGGGTATGCCGGGCGGCGGAGGCGCTGGGAATCACGATTTCGCCGGAACTCACAGTGCAACTACAAAGCGGCGCCACTCATCCCGGCCCGTCGCTACCCGACGAAGGATTTGAGAATGCGCAGAAATTGCTTGCCGCCGGCAAGCCTTTCACCGCTCTGGTGGCCTTCAACGACATCTCAGCGATCGGTGCGATGCGAGCGTTCCGTGACGCCGGCCTGCGGGTACCGGAAGATGTGTCAGTGATCGGATTTGACGACATCCAGGGATCGGCGTACTTGACTCCACGGCTCACGACGGTGAGACAGCCCCTGCGTCGCATGGGGGAGATTGCCGCCGAGCGCCTGCTGGCCCAAATCTCGAACGGAGGTGGGCGCGGGGCCCGACAAGTCTCCGTAGAGCCCGAGTTGGTGATGAGGGAATCCACCTGTCAGCCGAGCAAGCGCGACTGAAATCCCGCCCGGAATGACTCGGAATGGCCGCTGACAATCTTCGACGTTATCATCACTGATATGCTGAACGGCATTCACTGAGGATTGATCCCGCCCGGGAGGATTTCTAATTACTCAATCGCACTGGCAAATGCATCCGCTTTATCGCAGTCGAGAGGCGGCCCAGGGCAGTGCTGACTTCGACCCAGGAAGGGCCGTCCGTCGCGTCCTTCTGATCGGCATGCTGTTAGGGTCGTTATTGTCGGGCACTCCAGCACTGTCTGCCCAAGACCGTCAGGCGGCTGCGGAGAATCAGCCGGCGCGGCGTTGCTGCGAAATCGCAGGCGATCGAGCCGCAGACAAGGCTGCGTCCGCATCCACGAGTATCAAATTCGACAACGTCATTCAGACGTCAAAGATCAAGTTCGCTCTTAGAAACAGCATCAGCCCAAAGCGTTACACGTTTGAAACCATGGTGGGCGGGGTAGCGCTGTTCGACTACAACAACGACGGCTTGCTCGATATTTTTTTCACCAACGGCGCGGCGATTCCTTCGCTCGAAAAGAGTGACGCCACGTACTGGAACCGGCTCTTCCGCAACAATGGGGACGGATCTTTCACCGATGTAACGGAAAAGGCCGGACTGCAGGGCGTTGGCTATTCGATGGGAGTCGCCGCCGGCGACTACGACAACGATGGATTTGTCGACCTCTACGTCACCGGCCTCAATCGCAACCAGCTCTTTCACAATAATGGAGATGGCACCTTCACAGATGTTACCGAGAAGGCAGGAGTCGGCGGGATGGTTCCCAAGCTCGGGAAAGCCTGGTCAGTCACTGCCGGCTGGTTTGATTACAACAACGATGGCCTGCTGGATCTTTTTGTCGTCAACTATCTGAACTACAGCATCAGCACGGCCAAGCTTTGCGTTCAAGAAGGACATCCTGCGTATTGTTCGCCGGTCGATTTTGTGGGCACGCCGAATATTCTTTATCGCAACAACGGAGATGGCACCTTTACCGATGTTTCGGAACAATCTCACATTTCCCAATACGTGGGTAAAGGCATGGGACTGGCGTTTGCCGACTACGATAACGACGGGTTTACGGATATCTTCGTTTCCAACGACACGTTTGAGAATTACCTTCTGCACAACAATCGGGACGGAACGTTCACGAATGTAGCGATGCAGGCGGGAGTGGCGTACAACGCGTTTGGCAATGCGATCGCAGGCATGGGAGCGGACTTCCGGGACATCGACGACGACGGCAAGCCGGACATTTTTGAAACTGCAATGTTCAGCGAAGGATTCCCACTTTATAAGAATCTGGGGGGCAGCCAATTTCAAGACGTAACCAGCGCCTCAGGTCTGGCTGCCTTGACCAGCCGCTCGACAGCGTGGGGAGCGGGAGTGTTTGACTTTGATAATGACGGGCACAAAGATCTGTTCACCGCGAATTCGGACATTCTCGACAATGCCGTGGAGTTGGCGCACCGGCCGTTTGCGCTTCCGGACAGGATATTTCGCAATAAGGGCAATTTAACGTTCGAGGATGTGAGTGCAAGGGCGGGACCGTCTTTTCAAATTCCCGCGCCGCACCGGGGCGCAGCTTTTGGCGACCTCAACAATGACGGGAAGATCGATGCCGTGGTGACGGTTCTGAATGGCGCGCCGGAAATATGGATGAACCGTTCCGGCAATCAGAACCACTGGATCATTCTGAAGCTGGTGGGCGTGAAATCCAATCGCGACGGATTGGGGACCAAAGTGAGGCTGACAACCTCTTTAGGGACGCAATATAACGCCGCGAGCACGGCCGTGGGATACAACTCCGCAAGCGACAAGCGCGTGCACTTTGGACTGGGTTCAGCCACCGTCGTGGACAGCATTGAACTCACGTGGCCTAGCGGAATGAAGCAGGAGTTGAAGGGGATTAAAGCAGATCAGGTTCTAACGGTGATGGAGAGCGCAAAGTAAATGCGATCATGGCACTGCACTGCCGGACAAGCGTTTTGCCAGATCCGATTGACCGTTACGCATGAGGAGGTCGATCAATCCCTGCATGATTTCCGGTCTGTTTCTTGCATAGGCGGCGAGGACTTCGGCATTCAGATCCGCATCGGAGCTTTTTCCCAGATGGAAGTATGAATCGCAAAGCATGAAAAGCAACTCGGGAGTCCTGGTTTTGGACTTGTCCAATTGTTCTACCGCTTCGGACCAGCGCCCCTGCCGGTATCGCACCTCGCCGATTTCGGCAATCGCCACTTGTGAACTTGGGTCGATGGCGAGTTCCGCATTGAATTCACTTTCGGCGCGGCTCAACTCGCCCAGTTTCAGCGCCAGAATGCCCTCATAGTTATGGGCGCCTCGAACGCCAGGCTGAATCTTGAGCGCATGTTGAAGGCAGCGCAGACCGTCTTCTGTTTTTCCCATGAACAGATAGAGCTTTCCAACAAACACATAGGCATCGGCAGAAGTGGCCGAGGTTCCCCGAAAGTGTTGCTGATACAAGTGGAGAGCTTCTGCTTCACGATGGGTAGACAACAGTTGTTGGGCCTGAGACTTGATGGGATTTTCGCGGCTCTCGGTTTCGACGACAGGGACGAAGGTTGCCTTCTGCATCATTAAGTGATGCAGAGCCGCTTCGTGCTGCGCGTCATCCGTCCTGCCCATGCCGGCGAAGGCGCGCGAAAGATAGAAATGCGCCAACAGGTAGGTGGGATCGAGGCGCAAGAGCGATTCCAGCGTTTCGACAGCGGCGTCGTAATTTTTCAGCTCCACATCGCACTGGCCCAACCCCAACAAGATCTCCGGATCATTGGGTTTGATGGTGAGAAGTTGTTGATATGCGTTTTTTGCCTCTTGCCAGCGCGCGATCTTTACATCGACGGTGGCAAGCAGTTGCAAGGCGGTTCCATCTTTGGGATCAGCCTGAACGGCGCGCTGGGCATACTGGGCGGCGGCAGAAAGATCCATCAGCTTGAAATCAGCGGCGGCGATGTCGTAGTCAATGCGAGGCACAGATGCATCGGAGTGCTGCGCCTTCAAAAGCCAGCGCAGCCCGCCCGCGCAATCCCCAGTGCCGCACAAAAGCTCCCCATATTTCTGCCACACCGACGGATTGTCGGGCTCAGCTTTGAGACTTTTGCGGATGGCGATCAGAGCAAGATCATCCTGGCCGTTCAGGTGATAAGCCTGCGCCAGGTAATATTGCGCGTCTCCGTCCGCCGGCAGGACTTTGACGCAGTGCTGCAGCAACGGGATCGCGTGCTTCCAATCTCCTTCTGCAAGTTTGTAGACCCCGGTCTTCAGTAGCAGATCAGGATCATTGGGGGCGAGTTTCAGGGCCTCCTCATACGTAGCGCCCGCTGCGGAGTTCTGGCCTGCTTCCTCCAGCAACATAGCTTTCAGCTTGATGGCTGGGACGAAGGTCGGGTTTCGCTGCAGGAGTTGAAGATCAAGGGTCATTGCGCCTTGCTTGTCCCCCCGTTTGGCAAGGCTGAGGGCCTCACGCAACTGCCGGGTCGACGTAGACTCGGCGGGGCTTGCCGTGCTTTGTGCCGAGACAACTGGCGCGCCGGAAATGATCACTGCGGCCAGGGTGGCGGCTATAAGAATCCTGCGGCACGCGGCATGCGCTGGTAGGAATTTCATGCGGATCCGAAATGAGCTACGGGAGCTTAGCCGGATGATCGGGCGCTTTTGTGGAGATGACTCCCTCCCCTTCGCGCACTACGTAAAAGCGATCGGCAGCCAGATTCGTGAGCAACTCCTTTTTTCCATCGGGCCACAGAATTTCCGCGCGATCGAGGCTAGAGTGATTTCCTAACCCGAAATGTATGCGCAAATCGTGCTGCGACAGATAGCTTCCTCCGCTAATCACTTCCCCAAGCTGTATCAGGTCGCCGGATGTGGCACGTACCCGCGCATTCAGCGCCAGGCGATTACCCTTGGCACATTGCAATTGAAAACTGATCCAGTGGTTGGGAGGGCCTCCTTCGGGACGCAGGATCATCGGCTGGCCGACAAGGTTCTCCACTACTGCTTCCATCCTGCCGTCATTAAAAAGATCGCCTACCGCGAGGCCGCGGCTCACTTGCTCAGTCTGCAATGCTGGGCCCACCTGCGTGCTGATATTGCGGAAGGTTCCGTCGTGTTGATTCAAGAATAAGAGTTTGGGCTCGAGATATCTGGTTGCGCGAGCAATGCTGTCGACCTGCGGATACACATGGCCGTTTACAAGGAAAAAATCCTGCCAGCCATCGTTGGACAAATCCACAAAAGCGTCACCCCAGCCCACATAGCCCTGTGTGCCGCGGGCAATTCCTGAAAGGATCGACTCATCCGCAAAGTTCATCGCTCCCTGATTGCGATAGAGGGCCGCGTACTCGATGTCAAAATGCGAAAGTACCAGGGACATGCGTCCGGTGTGAAGATAATCCCCGAACGCGACGCCCATATTAGCCTGTTCGAATCCATCCTCGTTGGCGGCAACGCCGGAGGTGAGCGCAACGTCTTCGAATTTTCCTTTGCCATCGCCGCGATACAAATAATTCGCCTGCCCGTCGTTGGTGACGAAAAGATCGAGCTTGCCATCATTGTCGAAATCAGACCAGATCGCCGTCAGGCCATAGCGATGTTCCGGATCATCCACCCCGGCTTTTTTAGATACATCGGTGAAGGTTCCGTCGCCGTTGTTGTGATAGAGATTGTCGGGAGAACCTTTCAGACCACGAGGACCGCACTGCACGTCAATTCCGAGATACTTGCACGATTTGGTCGAACCGAAGACCGGCAGGTCATCCAAGCGAAAATCAACATAGTGGGACACAAAAAGGTCGGGCCAGCCATCGCCGTCGTAATCTCCGAAGGCGGCCCCGGTCGCCCATCCTGAATCGCTGCCTAGGCCGCTGGCTTTGGTCACATCCGTGAATGTTCCATCCCCGTTGTTGCGATACAGGACGACTCCGCCAAGACAGGTCACTAACAAATCTGGCAAGCCATCGTTGTTGTAGTCACCCACCGATGCACCCATGGCCCAGCATGGATATCCCACGCCTGCCTTGTCGGTCACGTCCGTAAATGTGCCATCATGATTGTTGTGGTAAAGGGCACTTCGGGATTTGACGCCCTGTCGTGCCATGTCGACAGTCTGCGCATTGGTGAAGTAAATGTCCGGCCAGCCATCGCCGTCGTAATCAATCAGGGCTACACCACCGCTCATCGATTCTGCAATGAATTTAGCTTCGGGACTCGACCGGTGATCGAAATGAATGCCGGTGGAGGCTGTGATATCCACCAGTTTTGGGTAGTTAGAGAGTACGGCGCGCGCTTTTTTCTCGGCTTCCGCCTTCTCGCGCTCCTTGGGAGGCAGGGGAGTGGGCGTTCCCATCTGGGCAAGGGATGCTGCGTTAAGCCACAGCATAGCGATCACAACGACAGCCCAAAGGATTGTCCGCTTTGTCAGGCCCGTAGGAATTCGGCGCGCTCCGAGGCTATTTTTGATCCGGTTCATCCCCACTAATTTGTTCTGGTTGCACTTGCAGCTCTTTATATAGAGCGCGCAACTTCTCCTTCATGTCCTTGTATTTTTTGTACAGTTCGATCTCTTTCCTGGCATCCTCCGCGCGTCCCATCTTTCGGTAGAGAGTACCCAGACGATAATGCGCGGTCGCATTGGTAGGCTCAAGTTGGACCGCCTCTTCCAGCAGTGGCAGCGCCTTATCTGTTTGATTCATGTCGGCGAGAGTCTTGGCCAAACCCAACTTTGCATCTGCATCCGCCGGCTGCAATTCGACGGCTTTCGTGTATTCCTGCAAAGACTGGTGAGAATTTCCGTTGGCCGCATCGATTTCTGCCAGCCGCAACATTGATTTCTCGTCTGCGGGGTTCTCGGTTAATGCCGCATGGTACTGCTGTTCCGCCTCTTTCTTGGCGGCTGCGTCCTGGGAGGAGTGCAAGAGTTCCGCTAACTCGAAGTGAACACCTGGCAGATGCGGGTTGATGGCAATCGCCTTTCGATATTCCGCAACCGCCGCATGAGTGTTTCCCTGGCGCGCAGCCTCATGAGCCATCAACTGATGCATCTGGGCCGAGCCGGGCGCCGCCAGCGAAAGAGCCAGCATGGATTCGCCCGAAAGATCAGAGTAGGTTCGATACGCCGCGTAGAGTACTTCTGGATTGTCGGGCGCTGCTTTGCGCAACTGCGCTATCACAGCGCTAGCTTGTTCCAAGTCACCGCTTTGGGTATCGAGACTGACCAATTCCAAACCTACTTCGATCTTAAACTTTAGCTCAGAGATCAGGGGGAATGCGGTTTCGAGATCCTTCCGTCCCGGCACAAAGTCCGATGTGCGAACCTCGGCCAATCCCAGCAAGCCTTGAATCTTGTCCAAACCTGGCTGGTGTTCAACGGCCGCACGCAGATGGGGAATTGCCTCCGCGACCTTGCCCTGAAAATACAGCAGAACACCCAAGTTCCCCTGAGTTTGAACGCTTTCCGGATCAATGGCCAGGGCGGCCTGGAACTCCGGTATTGCCAAGTCCGGCCGTTTCTGGCTCAGATATTCCTGCGCTTTTTGGATGTGGGCTGCAAGGCTCGCTTGTTTCTCGTCTGCGGCCTGGCAGAAGCACAGTGCCGCGGCCAAAAACAGCGCGACCACGGGGAAGAGACGTCTGAGAAAGGTGGCCATCCGAGTTCAGATTATATGACTTCGGCGAGCCATCCTTTTGCAAGACCGATTCCAGAGGTGCGCCGGATTCAGGGTTTACGCATGTCCGCGTAGCTAAGAAAGGGCTGGTTTCTTCTCAGGGAGTGGGGCGAATGGCAGCACCTTACTACCATTTGGGCAAAAGAGAACACCCAGGATGCATTCCTCAGTAGAATGAACATGAGCAAAATGCCGTTTTGTGGTGGGAACTCGTGACCAAACAACAGCCAAGGCAGCAACTCGACCGGGTGCCGGATGTTATCAAAAGAAACGAAAACCGACTGATCAGTCAATGGCTTCAGCGCGTGAATGCGAACCCAGAATTGATCACGGTGAGTTTATCCAACGCTGAGCGAAGAGATCACGTCCCGGATTTGCTCAATGAGGCCATAGCCCACGCCTGCGGTGATCCGATATCAGAGGAGGAGCGCCTGAAGGCGGCAGAACATCATGGCACGCTGCGATATCACCAGGGCTACTCTGTTGCGATGCTGATTTTGGAGGCACAACTGCTTCAAGATGTCATCGCCGAATGCATACGAGACCACGTCTTCGCCATCGACCTCAGTCACCTAATTCCCGATATCGCCAAGATCGCCGATACCATTTCAGCGGAACTACGAGAGTCGTCCCGAACTTTTATGAAGCACTACGAATGGGACATGTCCAGGCTGGGCAGACGAACTGGATAGGACCAGCGAGCGTCCGCGCTTCCGATACGTGCTCATTTTGGAGCCTTATAGACCATCATCATGGCGAGCACGACCGGAAGGTAGAGAACCGAGGCATGAACCACCTTGCGAGCCAGAACGGTGGAAGGGGACTTCATCAAATTCGCCACGTGATAAAGCAGGTAGCAGCCTGCCATCATGACCGCCATCAGGTAAACGGGGCTGCCGCGACTCGCCAACGGCAGCATGGTGGCGATGATCAGCATGACGGTAAAGCCAAAGATCTCGGCGCGGGTGAAGCGCGATTCCAGATCAAGACGCGGCAGCATCCGGTAACCAGCACGGGCGTAGTCGTCGCGATACATCAACGCAATCGCGAGGAAGTGCGGGAACTGCCAGAGAAACAGGATTCCAAACAGCAGCCACGCATTGCGGTTGATGCCGGCAGAGGCCCCCGCCCAGCCAATCAAAGTCGGCATGGCGCCGGGAAAGGCGCCGAGCAGCGTACACAGCGGTGTTTTGCGTTTGAGCGGCGTGTAGATGAGGAGATAGGACAGCAAGGTCGAAGTCGCCAGAAGAGCCGCCAGAGCATTCACGGCGACCGCCAGGTAGAGACCTCCGGCGATGCTCAGCAGCATGCCAAAGCAAAACGCCTCGCGGGCCGTTAGCCTGCCCGCGGGCAGAGGCCTTGATGCCGTGCGGCGCATCTGGCCATCCCAAATGCGTTCCAGCCATTGATTCAGCGTTGCCGTGCCGCTGGCTACCAGCAGTGTTCCAACAAGTGTGTTAATGAGACCAACGACCCGCATGGGCCCGCGCGAGGCCAGATAATACCCCGCTGACGTGGTCATCAGAATCAGCAGGTTCACTTCAGGCTTGGTCAGGGTGTAGTAATCCCGAAGCTTGGACTTGAGCATGTGCAAAGAAGAAGGATTCCCCATCGCGTGCGTGGTTGCCATTCTACCAGTCCTCGCCGGATTCTTCACAGCGATCGGTGCCCCGAACTTTTTTGCTCTTACCAGCAGCCCGCGATTATCCGACAGATACATGACAAACAGCAAGGCCAACGCTGCCAACGCGCGAAGGCGCCTTTTGGACATTCTTTCTCCCAACGTAAACTCGCTTTTACAAAGTAAAGACACCCTGCGCGATTGCAGGGACGAAAATCTGGTAAGGGATTGACAGGCCGGACTCAGAGTTGAGACTCTGTGCCATCATGGGAGGTTCAGGGAGCCGTATGCATCTTCATTCCGGAGAGCTTCGCGCCTTCAAGGCCAGTCCCCTACCCGGCTGGATCAGGATGGGTAAGTGCGCCTTGGCACTGGCCCTGGCTCTGGCCGCGGTTCACGTTGACGCCAAGGAGAAGGACGGCGTCCAGTACGGCATGGGTCTGATCGTGAACGTGCCCTTTCCCGAAAGTGACGTGGCTCAGGTCGTTCAGCAGGTGGTGCAGAACGGAATGATTCGTGGAACCAAGGAATACAACAAAGACGAGTACATCAGCGGCGCCGCGGAGGCGAGTTCCACACGGGCATTTCCCGAATGGACCGAGGGCGGCAAAGTTTTTTATAAAGTGCGTCTCAAGGCGCTCGATCCTCGCAACTTCAAAGACAGCAGCGATGTAGGAACGCTGGCGGTTCGCTATGTGGTGCAGCCCCAGGGCGATAAGAACACGGTCCTGCGCATCAATGCGGTGTTCGTGGAGGAGTTCCGTCACGTTACTCATCCTTCCAACGGGTCGGTAGAAAGCGCGGAGTACAAAGACATTCACGACCAGCTTGATACCATCGATGCGATGAGAGTGCAGACGGCGGAGGCTCAGAGAGAAAAGCAAGAGCGAGCCGCCAAGGCTCAAAAACCGATGGCTCTCGAAGAGGTGCCTGCGTACTCTACTTCCCAGCCACCCCCTTCTGCCGCTGCGCCTCCGGAGAGCCCCATCGCCGCCCCACAACCCGCCAATACGAGCGCCCCGTCAACTCCTCAAACTTTGGAAGAGCATGTCCGGGACCTGCGACGTCAGGTACAACGGTTGGTGAAGACGCCGGGCGCGCCACTCAAATCGGCGCCCTTCCACACCGCAAGCACTTTGCAATCGCTGCCCACGGGCACGGAGGTCCTCATCGTGATTTCGACCCCATACTGGGTGGGCGTGGAAACCCACGACGGTCAGCACGGATGGATTTTGCGCGACCAACTGGAGCTGGTCCCATGATGTCACGCTCCAAAACGCTGGTCCGGTCTGCAGCCTGGCTGGGACTTCTCGCGCTTGCCGGAGTATGTGCGCAGGCGCAGAGTAATGCCAACGAGCGAACCTTTCCTCAGTCGAAAGCGACGCTGGAGAAAGCGCTGAAGACAGTCCAGGGGACTCTGTCGGGCCGGCTACCTTCGCTGGAGGGGTTCGCTAAACCTGGGGAACATCCACTCGATCGCTATCAACGCGGCTATTACCAGACGACCGTGCAGATCAGTGCAAATCCTTCGGGTGGCTCGGTAGTGCGAGTCAGCACCAAAGTGACGGCTTGGTATGCCGATCCGGCAGGTGCGCGCTCGGGTTACCAACTATTGACCTCCAACGGCCGTCTTGAGGCCGACGTGCTCGATCAGCTATCAGATCAGCTCGCTGCAGTGTCGGCACCCGCTGAGAAAGTCCCAACCAGCGCTTCCCTACCGAAGCCCCCAGTCCCACCGGCTACAGATACGAAATCGGCCGTCTCCGCGCCGGCTCCAGCATTCCCTGAGAATCCACGAACGTTTTCATCTGCGGTCACCCAAGGACTGGCATCGCAGGCGGCCATTTCTAAGGATCAGGGAAACGCTCCGAAACCCGACGGCTCATTGCAGGCAGAAGCGGCGAGCCTGGAAGAGGTTCTGAAGAACCAGGCTCATCCTAAGAATTTGGTGGCCGTTAAGAAGTCCGGCACTCCAGTGGTTGCAACCCCCAGTCTAACGGCGAAGCCGCAGTTTCTTGCCTCCATGCACGACGAGTTCGAGATGTTGAACTTCAACGCCGACTGGGTGCATGTGCGGATCTCTGGCTTGTCGCGGGGATGGATTTGGCGAAACAGCGTGGAGATGCCCGAAGGCATACCCGACACGGACGCCCCGCCCGCATCTTCGTTAACTCCGGCGGCAGACCTGTTCCACGTGATCCGGGAAGAAGCGGCGCCGTTCCCCGGAGATTGGGAACCGCTGCGCAGCAAGAACGTGAAGATCATCTCCGTCCAGAAGACCGACGACAACGCAAAGGAAGCGGGCCCCAAAGATCGCCTGGAATACGCGGAATTTCTGCTCGAAAAAAACTATGCAGAGTTGGTCCAGAAGTCCCAGGAACTGGCGGGCATTGTTGTAATTTTCGACTCCGCGGACGGAGGCATGATCGCCGCAACGCTGCCCGCTCTCCAGCAGTGGAAGGCGGGTACGTTGTCGGATTCCGCGCTTTGGCACAAGTGCTTCTTCGATCCGCCCGAGACCTTCGATTCTGCAGGGCCTGCAGGAAGCCAATAGCAGTTGTCAGTTCTTAACCCTCCCGATAGTCCTCGATCTCGCCGTGTTATGCTTCGTTGCTGATCGTCGGAACCGTTTACGAACACCATTTTCAGGCCTTAATCAGCAGCGCCGGCATCCTGCCGGCTGTCGCGGGGGCGTCCCGCCTGCGCAGGCACTAGATTTTGTACGCCGGTGAATGAAAACACTTATGAAAGCTCGACTCAATTGGCGCTTGATGGCTCTGTTGCTAGTTTGCTTTCTTCTATTCGTCACTGCCGCCCTTGCCCAATGGACTCCCATGAACCCTGTGCACACGGTGCAGCAGGAGGCCGATAGCGTCATCTTCTCGATGGGAACCGGCACCCTAAAAATACAGGTTTGCTCCGAGTCGGTGATTCACGTGCTTTATTCCCCGACAGCCGCTTTTCCCAAGCGGACGGACTACGTCGTCATCAAAGAAACCTGGCCTGCCACTAAATGGACGATGCAGTCCGCCGACGACGCAGTCACCCTCAGCACCTCGCTGCTGAAAGTTACGATCACCCGAAAGGATGGAGCGATCAGTTATGCCGACGCGAATGGTCAAGGCCTCGTCACCGAGGCTTCGCGCCGCCTGACTCCAGAGAAAGTGAATGCCGAAGACACCTATCGCGCTGAGTCTTTCATCAGCATTTATGGCTCCCACGAAGGGCTGTACGGTCTGGGGCAGCACCAGGCTGGCGTCTGGAACTATCGTGGCGAGTCCGTCGATATTGCGCAGGACAACAGCAATATCGCCGTGCCGCTCATGCTCTCGAGCAAGGGCTACGGCATTTTCTGGAATAATACTTCGCGCAGCCGCTTCAACAACCGCTTTGCCAATTACCTCTACATCACCTCCGAAGTGGCCGACGTCATCGACTATTACTTCCTCTACGGGCCGGAATTCGACAACGTCGTCGCGGAATACCGCGACCTGACGGGGCAGGCGCCCCTGTTCGGCAGGTGGGCGTACGGCTTCTGGCAGTGCAAGAACCGCTACAAATCGCAGGACGAAATTCTGGGCGTCGCGAAGAAGTATCGCGACCTGCACATCCCCGTCGACAACATCGTGCAGGACTGGTTCTGGTGGAATCGCAAGGGCGAGTTCGTCTTCAACAAGAATTGTCCCGA
>Ga0209168_10001572_pt1 | contig 17683 bp, 18 predicted proteins | sample Coa_R1_FD_187156 | JGI IMG/M metagenome (GOLD analysis project Ga0209168, IMG submission 187156) | Surface soil microbial communities from Centralia Pennsylvania, which are recovering from an underground coalmine fire - Coalmine... | ecosystem: Environmental > Terrestrial > Soil > Unclassified ... | reverse complement strand
CACAAATATACCTGCGCCAGACACAGCGGTGCGGCCGCGCCTGCTTCTTCGCGAAATCTTAGTCACCCCCCCCCGAGCGCGGGATGCGGTGCGCGTTAGGCGGGGCGCGGCGCGCGCGGCACCATGCGCAGCGCGGCCGTGCGGGGCGCGTAGATGTCGGCGCGCGTGCGCGGCAGGGTTACGCGGCCGAGGGCGTCGGGTTTCGCGAACAACACCTGCGCCAGTCCGATGCGGCCGGCAGCAAACGCGTGCGCCGACGCCGACATGTAGAGGCGCCAGACGCGGTACGCCTGTTCGCCTACGAGGGCGACCGCCGCGTCGCGTGCGTGCTCGAGCCGGCGAACCCAGTGGCGGAGCGTGAGCACATAGTGCTCGCGCAGGGATTCGATGTCGCGCGCCTCGAGGCCCGCGCGCTCACCGCAGCGCACCGCGGTTTCGAGCGGTACGAGCTCGCCATCGGGGAACACATAGCGCTGGATGAAGGCGCCCTGCCGCCACAGCGCTCGTTTCGCGAGCCCGAGCACACCGCTCGCCATCTCCGCGCGCACGATGCCGTGGTTCAAGAAGAGACCCCCCGGCTTCGTTAGGCGGGCGGCCGTCCGGAAGTACTCGGGTTGGCGCGAGCGGCCGACGTGCTCGAACATCCCCACGCTCACGACCTTGTCGAACGCGTTGCCGTCGGGCAGCTCGCGATAGTCGCGCACCTCGACACGGCAGCGCCCCTCGAGGCCCTCTTCGCGGATCCGTTCGCGCGCCAGCGATGCCTGACGCTCGCTCAACGTGATGCCGAGGGCGTGGACGCCATAGTTTCGCGCGGCGTGACGGATGAGTCCGCCCCATCCGCAGCCGATGTCGAGCAAACGTTCACCGGGCTCGAGCCGCAGCTTGCGGCACAAGAGATCGAGCTTGGCGTGCTGCGCGGCGTCGATGTCTTCGGCGCCGGTGACGAAATACGCGCACGAATATACCAGATCGCGGTCGAGCCAGAGCGAATAGAACTCGTTGCCGACGTCGTAGTGGGAGCGAACGGCGGCTCGGTCGCGCCGCCGCGAGTGACGCCAGCCTGTGTGCGAGAGGCCGGGCCGCCGCTCGTGCGCTTTCTCCGGCGCGTGGTCGCGCGGCAGCGCCAACAGTTCGCGTACCGCGTGGAGCAGCGTTGCCGGCGACGCGAGTTGCGTGCGGAGCGTCTCGCCCAACTCGACGGCCGCCTCCAGGTTGCCCTCGACGTCGATGTCGCCGCGAATGTACGCTTCGCCGAGGTGTAACTCCGACGGCGCGAGGAAGGTGCGGCGGAGCGCGCCGGGCGAACGGATTACGAGTGTGAACGCCGCCGGCGGCGCGTCAGCAGCGATCGGCGGCTCGACGGTGCCGTCCCAGTATCGCACCGCAAAGCGGCGCGTGTCGGGCGCGCCGAAGAGCGCGGCCATCGCGGCCTGGGCGTGCGCGCGCGATCGCACGTCGCCCAACGCAAAGGGCGGCGCGGCGTGCGTCCACAGGGCCGTGCGCGGCTCGACCGACACCGGCACCGACCGCGCTTCGTCGAGTCTCGGCGGGCCGCTTCGGGGCCGCGTCCGCCCATCGCGGCGTGTGCGCGACTCGCGTCCCCGCGTTGCGTCGCCAATGTGCTCGCGCCGTTCGTCCGAATCACGCTCCATCGTTCTCTCTCCTGCGTCGCGTCCGTTGGGCATCGTCCGCCGTCTGGCGCGATCCGATCGGGCTCTTTACCTTACCGCTCCTTTCGTCGCGCAACGCAAGACGGATGTCGTTCGTCAACCGCCGGTCCCTCGAGCGTTCGCCTGTCGTCCCACCACCACGTTTCATGCCTCGCTGCCGTCTCCGCTTCGTCCTTGCGCTCGCCGTCGTCCTGTTGGGCATCTCCTCGAATACCAGCCGAGCCCAGTCACTGCACGGGACGCACGCCGGCGTCCGATACGCCTACGCGTACGCGCGTCACCACGATCTCGATCTCTACCGGAGCGCGTCCGACATAGGGCGGGCGGTTCGCGACGGTGACCTGGTGCGGCTCAAGCCCAACGGTCACTACACGCTGCATCGCGTGAGCTATCCGTACGTCACGCCCACCACGAGGACGTTCGTCGAGCGCTTGGCCGGCCAGTATCATCAAGCATGCGGCGCGCCACTCGAGATCACGAGCGCCGTTCGTCCGACGCGGCGGCAGCCGGCGAACAGCTCGCCCTTGTCGGTGCATCCGGCGGGCATTGCGTTGGACCTGCACCGTCCACAGGGCAAATGCCTCATGTGGCTGCGCCACGCGCTGCTGACGCTGGAATCGGAGCGGGTGGTCGACGCGACGGAGGAACATCATCCGGCGCATTTCCACGTCATCGTGTTCGGAGAGCCGTACCGGCGCTATCTCGCGTCGCGGTAGGCATCGCGCGCCTCCGTCGGACATCCCTCGGTCTCCGCCGCTCGCGATCACAAAGAAGTGTTCGCGCGCTTGCTGTGATGTCTCGTTGCGTCATTCGTCCCATGAAATAGATTGGATCCCATTCAACAGCCGTCAAGCCCTCACCCCACAGGAGCGCTGTCCTATGTCCCGCAAGAGCCTCGCCCCCGCGGCGCTGCTCGCCGTTTCGACGATGCTGTCGGCCTGTCATCACGCGCCACCGCAAGTCGCGCAAGCGCCGGCACCGGCGCCGGCTCCGGCTCCGGCGCCCGCACCGGCGGCGCCGCCGGATCACAGTGCCGACAGTGCACGCGCTGCAGAGGCACGCATGGCGCAGGCACGCTCGACGATCGAGCAGCGCATCCTCTTCGAGTTCGACAAGTCCGACATTCGACCGGACGACAAAGCGGTGCTGGATGCGAAGCTGCCGATTCTGCGCGCCAATCCCAACATGCGCATTCGCATCGAGGGCAACTGCGATGACCGCGGATCGGAAGAGTACAATCTCGCGCTGGGCCAGCGTCGCGCTGCGGCCGCCAAGCGTTACCTCACCGATTTCGGGATCGATGCCGGCCGGATCGACATCATCTCGTATGGGCACGAGCGTCCCGTGTGCACGCAGGACTCGGAGGACTGTTGGTCGCAGAACCGGCGCGACGACTTCGTGATCGTCGCCGGCAGCGACAACATCATCTCCTTGCGTTAGGCAGCATTGCGGCGGCGCCCGGGCGAACCCTGGGCGCCGCCGCCGGAGTGCGGCTCCGGCCGGGCCTCATGTCGCGCGTGTCGTCACCCGTGTAGGTTTCCGGAGACCGATTCGCGAGTCGCCTATGAGCCCCGAGCCTTCCGCGATCTCGCTCGCGCCGACCGCCATCCAGCGCGAGCAGATCGTGCAGCGTTTGTGCAGCCACTTCGCGAGCAACCATCTCACGATGGACGAGCTCGAGCAGCGCATCGATCAAGCGTACAAAGCCCCGTCGGTGGCCGAGCTCGACGCGCTCGTAGCGGGTCTCCCGGTGCTGGCGGACGAGCCCGTGACTGCGGCGTCGGTCGCGGCCGCCCCGTCGAGCGCGGCCGCCCTCCCGATGATCCCCGATCGCGACGTGCTCATCGGGATCATGAGCGGGCATACTCGCCGAGGGCCGTGGCCCCTCCCCCGCCATCTCAAAGTGTTGACAGTGATGGGTGGCATCGTGCTCGATCTTCGCGAGGCATTGATCGGGCCCGGCGTATCCGAGATCGAAATTACGGCCGTGATGGCGGGCGTGGAGATCTTCGTGCCGCCCGGCGTGCGCGTCGAGTGCACGGGCTCGGCGTTCATGGGCGCGTTCGAGGTGGATCATCGGGCGCAGTGGATCGCGGCCGGCGACGATCGCGTGGTGCGGGTAAGCGGGTTCGCGTTGATGGCGGGCGTGGACGTGAAAGTGCGTCCGCCAAAGGGGGCGGCCCAGCTGCGCAAATGAGGCGGGTTCAGTCCGGGGCGGCGAGATCCGGACGCAATGCCGTGGCATCGCGAAGGTAGACGCCTCGCAGTCGTCCGCGCGCCTTTGGCGTCTCCACATGCATGAGCACGCGCACGCAGCGTGCGAGTCCGCTCGGCACCGCTATCTCGGACATGCAGAGGAGCGGGACCCGGTCCCAGCCCAAGTCGCGCGCCGCGCGGGACGGATCGGCGCTCGATAGATCGCGCGTGGTGGTGAAGATGATGCTGACGATGTCGGCCACGTCGAGGTCGTTGCGCGCGAGCATGGTGCGGAGCAGCTCGCGGGTCGCGTCGAGCAGGTCGAGTGGGGCGTCGCGTCCAACGGTGGTGGCGCCGCGCAGCGCGTGGAGGCCGCGCGCACCAGTGGCTGCCTCGGCTGCGCGTTCCTGGGCACGGTTCACGCTCGTCTGCTCCGTCTATCGTTAGGCGGCGGCGCTTCGCCGCGCCGGCGCTCCGGGTTACATTCGGGAAGCCCGGCGAACATAAGCCGGGCCTGGAATGGTCTGTCAAGCGTGGTCGGGTGACGACGCACGCGATATGTCTCGGGACAGGGAGTGGAGCGGGGTCATGCGCATAGCGATCATTGGTGCGGGCCACGTGGGCGGGACACTGGGGCGCCGGTGGGCGACCTCGCGCACGGGGCAGCACACGGTCACGTTCGGCATTCGGGCGGGCGACGAGCTGGACCCTCAGTTAGGCGAATTCATCGAAGGGTCGGGCGGCGCGGCGCGGGCGGCGTCGGTGCCCGACGCGGCGCGTGGCGCCGAGGTCGTGGTATTCGCCGTGCCGTGGAAGGCGGCGGAGGAGGCGGTCCGGTCGGCCGGCTCGTTGAGCGGGAAGATCGTGATCGACTGCACCAATCCGTTCGCGCCTGGCCTAACGGGGCTGGACGCTCCGGCGGGCGGGTCGGGCGCCGAAGCGGTGGCGTCGTGGGCGCCGGGAGCGCGCGTCGTGAAAGCGTTCAACACGACGGGGTTCAACATCATGGCGAACCCGGCGTTCCCCGAAGGCCCGGCCACGATGTTTTACTGCGGCGACGACGCGTCGGCGAAGCGCGCGGTGCACGGGTTGGCCGCGGAGCTCGGATTCGATCCGATCGACGCGGGGCCGTTGTCGCGGGCGCGCGTGCTCGAGAACATGGCGCTCCTCTGGGTGAGTCTGGCGATGGGCGGTGTGTCGGGCGGCACGGAGCTGGGCCGCGACATCGCGTTCCGACTGGCGCGGCGCAAGCCCGCCGCATGAGGGCCGCGGGCTTGACATAGGCCCTGGGGGTATGGATGCTTCGGAAGGTACCCCGGTGGGGTATCGCCATTCTTTCGGAGCATCGCCATGGAACGCGTCACCATGCAGATCGACGGGATGTCGTGTGGCCATTGTGTGGCCGCCGTTGGGCGAGCCCTCGCCGCCGTGCCGGGGGTAGCTATCGAACACATCGCCATCGGGTCGGCGACCATCGCCTACGACCCCGATGCGGTGTCGCTCGACCGCATCCGCGCGGCGGTCCGCGCGGAGGGCTACGTGCCGCGCGAGGACGCGGCGGGTCAGACGGCTCGATGATGGCCGCCGACGCGGTGGTGATTGCGTTAGGCGTGGCCGCCCTCGCCTGGGTCACCTGGTACTTCCGCCCCTTCTCGAGGCGCTGACGTGGCGATAGCGACGCGGCCGGCCGGCGAGACGGTGACGATCCCGGTGTCGGGGATGACGTGTGCGGCCTGCTCGAGCCGAGTGCAGCGCGCGCTCGATGCGTGTCCCGGCGTGGAACAGGCCGCCGTGAACCTGCTGTTAGGCAGCGCGACGGTCACGTTCGATCCGCGGCGCACCAGCGTGGACGACGTCGTGGACGCGGTTCGCGCCACCGGCTACGGCGCCGAGCTGCCGGCGCCGAGCGACGTTGGACACGCGGAACACGATCATGCGCACGACGGCGACGCGCGGGGCCTCGCGTGGCGGGCCGCGTTCGCGCTCGCAGCGGCAGGCGTGTCGATGGTGCTCTCGATGGCGTTAGGCACAAGCGCCATGCCCGCCACCGGGGCGACGGTCGACCCGTTCATGCGCTGGACGATGGCGCACCTGGCTCCGATCCTGTCGTCTGCTGCGCCGTGGCTGTTCGCGATCCCGCACGCCGTCATGCTCGCCGCACTGTTGCTGTTGACCGTTGCGGTGATGGGATGGCTGGGCCGCGAGTTCTACACGCGCGCCTGGGCCGCTTTCCGCCATCGCGGCGCGGACATGAATACGCTGATCGCGGTCGGGACAGCTGCGGCCTTCGTTTACTCGGTGGCGGCAACCCTCGCGCCCGGATTCTTCGCCGCGCATGGTGTGGCAGCCGACGTCTACTACGAGGCGGTGACGTTCATCATCGCGCTCATCCTGCTCGGCAACGCCATCGAAGCGCGCGCGACACGGCGCACCTCCGCAGCCCTGCGCGCACTGGCTGCGCTGCAACCGGCGGTGGCGCGGGTGGTGGTGAATGGGACCGAGCGGGACGTGCCGGTTGGCGACGTGCGGTTCGGCGACGAAGTGGTCGTGCGGCCCGGCGAACGGATCCCGGTGGACGGCGTGGTCGTGGCGGGAGCGAGCGCGGTGGACGAGTCGATGCTCACCGGCGAATCCATGCCGGTCGAGAAGCGGCCCGGCGATGCGGTGGTCGGCGCGACGATCAACGGAACGGGCGCGTTCCATTATCACGCGACGTCGTTAGGCGCGGACAGCGTCCTGGCGCGCATCGTGCGACTCGTGCGCGAGGCGCAGGCCACGCGTGCTCCGATCCAAGCGCTCGCCGATCGCGTGAGCGCCGTGTTCGTGCCGGTGGTGATGCAGATCGCCATCGTCACCTTCGTCGTCTGGTTCGTGGCACTCGACGCGCCGGGAGGCGGCGTCACCGCGGGTGTCCGGGCCTTCGCCGCGTCGATCGCCGTGCTGGTGATCGCGTGCCCGTGCGCGATGGGCCTGGCCGTGCCGACGGCGGTGATGGTCGCGACCGGACGCGCGGCGCAGTCAGGCCTTCTCATCAAGGGCGGCGCCGCGCTGCAGCGCGCGGGCGACGTGCGCACGGTGGTGCTCGACAAGACGGGCACCGTCACGGCGGGGAAGCCCGTCGTCACCGACGTCGTGCCGGTGCGGGGCGGCCGTTGGGCATCGGCGGATCTGGTGCGGCTCGCGGCGTCGGTCGAGCGCGCGAGCGAGCATCCACTGGCTGCGGCGATCGTCAGCCACGCCGCCTCGAGCGCTGCGCTACCCGACGTGACCGGCTTTCGCTCGACCACGGGACACGGCGCGAAAGGAATGGTGGCCGGCAAGCGGATCGCCGTGGGCAACGCATCCTTCATGGCGGCGTTGGGCGTGGACGTCGCACCGCTCGCCGATGATTCGGCTCGCCTAACGGACGATGCGAAGAGTCTCGCGTACGTGGCGGTGGACGGGGCGCTGGCCGGCGTGATCGCCGTGGCGGATCCGGTTCGGCCTACGTCGCGCGACGCCGTGGCGCGGCTGCGCGCCATGGGACTCGACGTCGTGATGCTCACCGGCGACAACGCGCGCACCGCGGCCGCCGTGGCGCGCGCCGCGGGTATCGATCGCGTCGTCGCCGAGCTGCTGCCCGAAGGCAAGGTGGCGGAAATCGAACGCATCAAACGCGAGCGCGGGCACGCCGTTGCCATGGTCGGCGACGGCGTGAACGATGCACCGGCGCTCGCGCGCGCCGATGTCGGCATGGCGATCGGCTGGGGCGCCGGAACCGATGTCGCCGCCGAAGCGAGCGACATCACGCTCATGCGCGGCGGCCTCGAAGCCGTGGTCACTGCGATCGCTCTTTCGCGGCGCACGATGCGAACGATGCGCGAGAACCTTGGTTGGGCATTCGCCTACAACGTGATCGGCATCCCGATCGCTGCCGGCGTGCTGTACCCCGCGTTCGGCATCTTGCTGAGTCCTGTGCTCGCGAGCGCGGCCATGGCATTCAGTTCGGTGAGCGTCGTGACAAACAGTTTGCGCTTGCGTCGCGCACGGCTCGCGTAGCGCACGCGTCCATTTCACACGAGTTCATTCGAGAGCGTCCTCATGCCGAAGACCGCGCGACACGTCGAACCCGATCTCAAAGCGCGTAACCTGACGCGACTGCGCCGCATCGAGGGCCAGGTGCGCGGGTTGCAGCGCATGGTGGAGCAGGAGCGGTACTGCGCCGATATCATGACGCAAATCTCATCAGTGCAAGAAGCACTGCGCGCGGTGGGCAAGGAGCTTATGCGCAATCACCTGAAGCATTGCGCCACCGAGGCGATCCGCGCCGGTAACAGCGAGGCCAACGCGATGTACGACGAGCTGATCGACCTCATTTACGCGCGCACGCGGTGAACGCCAGTGCGTCGACGCTTTGGTGAAAGTATGCTGGGTGGCCCGATTCTCGCTTGACCGATGAGACTGGCGCCCGCATTCGGCGCGGGCGGACGGCCGAGCTCAATTCGGTTGTCGAGATGGTGTGGTGGTCGCGGGTGACCGGGCATCGACAGAGGATTCGTGGGTCGTGTATCCAAAAAGGCCGCGCGCCGCCGCGGTGCACACACAAGGAAACCGGCAGCGCAGCGTTCCAGCATTCAGCGCGCCTCCGACTTGGTGTGCATGCTGGTCGAGGACATCACCGACCTGGCGATCTACGCCGTCGATCCGCGCGCGACAATTCTGAGCTGGAACTCCGGCGCCGAGATTACGACCGGTTTTTCGTCAGACGACATGATCGGCCAATCGATCGTGCGGTTGTACACGCCGCAGGATCTCGCGAGCAATTTGCCGGCGCGCGAGCTCGAGCAGGCCATGGCCGTTGGGCGCTTCGAGAGCACCGGGTGGCGGGTGCGGAAAGACCGGACGCACTTCTGGGCCAAGGTCGTCGTGACGGCGCTGCGCAATTCGGCGAACGTGCTCGAGGGATTCGGCATCGTCGTCCAGGATCTCACTGCCCAACGGGAGACAGAGCGGCAGCAGTACGAGCACGCGCTGCAACTCGCGGCTCGCGACGCAGCGCGATTGGAAGCCGAAGAGCGCGCACGCGAGCTCGGCGATCTGGTGGAACAGATCAGCGCCCAGACGATCGAGCTCGAGCGCCGGCGTGCGGAAGCCGATTCCGCGATGCGCGCGAAGACGGACTTTCTTGCGACGATGTCGCACGAGTTGTTGACACCGCTCAACGCCATTGGCGGGTACGCATCGTTGTTGGCGATGGGCCTGCGCGGACCGCTGACCGCCGAGCAGCACGCGGACGTCGAACGGATTCGTACGAGCCAGCTGCAGCTCCTCAGCCTCATCAACGACTTGTTGAACTTCAGTCGCATCGAGGCCGGGCATGTCGCCTTCACCGTGGGTGACGTCGTGGTGTCGGAGGTGGTGCGCGAGGTGGCCGAGGCGATGGCGCCCCACGTGTCGGAGCGACGATTGGTCGAGGAGCGCGCCGAGTGTCCGGATGCTGTGGTGGCGCGCGCCGATCGCTCGAAGGTCGAGCAGATCCTCCTCAATCTTTTGTCTAACGCTGTGAAGTACACGCCGCCCGGCGGCCGGATCACGTGGACGTGCTCGGCGGCGGACGATCGGGTGCGCCTCACCATACGCGACACGGGCCACGGCATTCCAGCCGACCGCCTCGAGGACATCTTCGAGCCGTTCGTGCAAGTCGGGCGGGGGTTCGCTCGGCCGGTGGAAGGCGCCGGGTTAGGCCTATCGATCAGCCGCGACCTGGCGCGAGCGATGGGCGGCGATCTGACCGTGGAGAGCGCGCCAAACGCGGGCTCCGCGTTTACGCTGGATCTGCCGCGCGCTCGTTAGGCGGCCGGTCGGCGGAGCGCCGCGCCCCGCGACAACCAATTCCGCCATGTCTGTGTCGATCGCGACACAGACTTTCGTTCTTGCCGCGGCGTGCACGTTCGCCGACACCTGAGCGGCTGGTGCGTTGTACGCCGTGGACGTGCTGTGTGCCTTCAATGACCGTAGGTGCCAACCTCATGCCCCGAAAGGCGGCGATCGCCGATCGGATGAGGCCCGGCGCGGCGCAGGCGAGCAAACCGATTGCGGGCATGTGTTGTCGAAGGGAGGAGGATCTTCCGGGTCAACGCTCGATGCGAGTGGATCGCGTGCGTGTTGGATTCTACGCTCATGCAGGAACGGACACAGCGCGAACACTTCCGACAAAGCACGAACCGCTCGGCTGCAGGGGGAAGTCACGCGGCGGAAGCGCCCTCCTGCCGGCGCGTTGCCGCCTCCGTGCAGCCGAGCGGTCCGTGCTTTGTCCGAAGTGTCCGCGCTGTGTCCGTTCCTGCATGAGCGTAGAGAGCAGCCACGTGGGGGCAGTCGCTGCGATCAAATACTCTGACGCAATTCGCTAGCGGTGGGACGCGCCGTGTGGCGGCGCCGCGGTCGAAACAGCGCGACCGCGCTCGCCGTATCGATCATCACGGCGCGAACACGAAAGGAGCCAGCAGCATGACGACTCGATTCGCGGGTGTGGAAGCCGACCGCCGCGCGCGAGCAATCGCGTCGTCGGTATCTCGCATCATGCGGCTGCGCGACAGACTGCGGGGAGAAGTTGCGCCGGCGCAGCCGTTCCTTGCCATCGGGTGCGGCGATGGGCGTGTGGCGGCCCTGGTGTCGGACCAGACCGCGCGTACTGGGTTAGGCGCCGACACCGCGCCGCGGCCGCGCGCGTCCATCCCGGTGGTGGCGTGCGCGGACCGCCACCTTCCCTTCCCCGATGGCGGCGCCGCGTACGTGCTCATGGCGGATGTTCTGCGACGCGCGGACGATCCGGTGACGCTCATTCGGGAGGCGCTCCGTGTTGGGCGGCACGGCGTGATCCTCGCCGATCGGCTCGTCCGCCGCCGCGGCGACCGCCTGCTGTTGCGCGCACTCGATCTTGGCGATGGCGCTCCGAACCCGCCGCGGTACTGGACCGAGCGGCAGTGGTGGGAGATGGCGGAGCGGGCGGGCGCGCAGGTGACGCACTGGGAGCGACTGCGGGACGTGTATGCTCCGCCGGCGTCGTGGGTGTTCGGCCGCCACCTGCACGTGGTTATGGTGCTGGAACGCGATCCGGCCGTTGCCTAACCGGTGAGCTCGGCCCGGATCGCCTCGGCCGGGTCGATGGCCGCGGCACGCCGCGCCGGCGCCCAACTGGCCGCCAGAGCGACCAGCAGCAGGCCCGCGATGACCCCGCCTAACGTCAGCGGGTCGGCCGGGCTGACCTCGAACAACTTGGACGTGAGCCAACGAGTGGCAACCAGCGCCGCCGCCAAGCCGAGGGACGCGCCTAACGCCGCGTGCGCCATCCCCCGGCGGACGATCATGCCCGTCACCGCCCGGCGTCTCGCGCCCAACGCGAGGCGCACGCCGATCTCGCGCCGCCGCATGCTCACCGTGTACGACAACGTGCCGAAAATCCCGATCGCGGCCAGCAGCGCGGCGACCAGCGCGAACCCGGCGACTAACGACGCCGCGTGGCGCGGATCGGCGATGGAAGCGGAGAAGCGCTGCGCCATCGGCGCCGCGTCGGCCAGCGTCACCGACGGCTCGACCGATCGGAGCGCCGCGCTGACAGCGGGAATCGCCGCGGCCGGGTCGCCCTTGGTGCGCACGACCAGAGCCAGGGTGCGTCCCCAACCCTGAGTCAACGGTTCGTACGCGCCCTGGGGCACGTCACCGAGATTCGTGTAGGTCACGTCGCTGACCACGCCGACGACGGTCGACGGCGGACACGTCGTGCATCCGCCCGAGATCATCTTTCGCCCAACGGCCGTGCCGTCCGGAAAGTACTTCTGCGCCCAGGAGCGGCTCACGATGACCACGGGATTCGGCCCACCCGTATCGCTCGGTGTGAACATCCGCCCATCCAGCAGCCGCACGCCGAGTGCGGTGAAGTAGTCGGCCGTCACGACGGTCCACGGCGTGACCGGTTGCGCCGTACCGGTGGGAACGGGCCGGTCCAACAAGTCGAAGTTGTTCGCGTCGAGATTGCCGCCGGAGAGCGGCAGTTGATCGGCTAACCCAGCGGCAACGACGCCCGGTACGGCGCGGACGTTGTTCAGTGCGCGCGTCCAATAGGTCGAGATCGCGGTGTCGTCGGCGTAGCGACCCGACGGCAACGACACGCTCATCGTGAACACGTGAGCGGGATCGAAGCCCGGGTTCACGCGCTGCAAGCGCACGAAACTGTTGAGCAACAGCGCTGCTGCCGCGAGCAGCGGCAGCGCCAAGGCGAACTCGGCGACCACGAAGGCAGCGCGCACTACGTGCGTGCGCCTGGTGCCGCCCACGGAGCGTTCGCCGCCGAGCACGCCGTCGCCCGCGCCAGCGCGGGCGAGATGCAGAACCGGATACGCACCGATGATGATCCCGGCGACCACAGCCAGGCCAACGGCGAAGAGAATCGCCCGCACGTGCACGTGGGCTTCGCCGAGGCGCGCGACCTGTGGACCGACCACGCGCATCACCCGCACGCCGATGATGCCTAACGCAATGCCGGCGGCCGCGCCGGCGAGGGCGAGCAGGATGCTTTCGGTGACGAGGAGCCGCGCGATGCGCGCCCGTGTGGCGCCGAGCACCGCGCGGAGGGACACCTCACGCCAGCGGCCCGCTGCCCGCACCAACATCAAGCCGGCGACGTTGGCGACGGCGATGAGCATCACGAGCACTACCGCGGCGCTGAACAGCACGATGGTCTTCGGTGCGTCACCGAGCATCACCCGGCGCAGGGACACCGGAACCAGCGTCGCGTCGCGATCCTGGAAACTCGCCTGCCATACGACGAACTCACGCCGACTCACGCGTGCGAGATCGCGAGCCGCGTCGTCCATCGTGAGTCCGTCCTTGAGCCGCGCGATCACCACCAGCCCGAACGGGCCACGACGCTGCGGCGGCTTGAGACGCGCGTCCGGCCAAACCTCGCCGGTCCGCCCCGCGAGGTTCGTGTAACGCCGATCGAGCACACCGACCACCGTGTAGGCCACGCCATCCACGTCCACCGGCCGGCCCACCGCCGCCGTATCGCCGCCCAGATGCTCGACGGCGAAGCGATGCGTGACCACGGCCACCGGTTGGGCGCCCGGACCGTCATCGGCGGCATCGAGGCCGCGGCCGACCACCGGCGTCACGCCTAACGCTCGGAAGAAGCCGGATGTCGCGTACCCCACCGACACGCGCTGCGGCTCGCCTCCGGTCGAGACGGGTGCGAGCGCCTGCCGCAGGAGCCCTACGTCGGTGAAGCTTCGCTGCCATTGCGCGATGGCCATGAAGTCCGCCACCGAGAGCGGCCACTGGTTGGTGGGCGAATTGCGCTCGTAGATCTGGACCAGGCGCTCGTCGTGCGGATACGGCAGGTGCGAAATCACGACTGCGTCGACGACGCTGAACACCGCGGTGCACGCGCCGATGCCTAACGCGAGAACGGCGATGGCCGACGCCGTGAACGTGGGGCTGCGGCCGAGCGCTCGCGCCGCGTAGCGGACATCCTGGTGCAGCTCGTCGAGCCAGCGCACGCCGCGCGCGTCGCGGTGCGCCTCCTTGTATCGCTCGATGCCGCCGAAGGCGACGAGCGCCCGCCGCCGCGCGTCGTCCGGCGACAGGTTGTGCAGGCGCTGCAACTCCTCGGCTTCGAGTGCCACGTGCAGGCGCACTTCGTCGTCGAGCTCCTGCTCGAGCGTATCGCGGTGCACCAGTGCGCGGATGCCGCGCAGCGTACGGCGGACGGTGGGATGCATGGAGGAATCCTCAGGTCGCCTTGAGAACGCGCTCGACCGCCGTCGAAAACAGCCGCCACTGCGTGCGTTCGGCAGCGAATTGTTTTCGCCCGTCGGCGGTGAGACTGTAGAACTTGGCGCGGCGCCCGCCGGCTTCGGGGCTCGTCCCCCACTCGGCCCGAATCCAGCCGCGATCCTCGAGACGGTAGAGCGCCGGGTAGAGACTGCCCTGCCCGACCTCGAGCACGTCGTCGGAGAGTTGGCGCAAGCGCTTGGAGATGGCCCACCCATGGAGCGGGCCGAGGACCAGTGTCTTGAGAATGAGCAGATCGAGGGTGCCCTGCAGCAGGTCGGCGCGCTCGGCCATGGGCGTTGTCCAGTCTGGGTGTGATACCTTGTCGTTCGACAACATATAGCAGCGGCTATTGTCGGATGTCAAGGTATGTGCGAGACGGGGCCGCCGCCTGGACTGGCGCGGATTTGCGTTCCTGCCCAAATAGAAGCGGACGCGCCGCACGCGCGCACCATCACCACACGCCGGCCGATCGGATCCAAATCGGAGTTTTCATGTCGTCGCAGCCCGTTCGCATCGTCCTCGTCGGCGACCGCACCGACGGCGTCGTCGCACACCGCGCAATTCCCATCGCGCTCGCCCGCGCCGCGCACGACGCGGAGCGGGTCGTCGACGCCCAGTGGCTGCACACGGCGTCGTTAGGCCCGGAGATGGCGGCGCGGCTCGCCGACGCCGATGGCGTGTGGTGCGTTCCGGGCAGCCCCTACGCGAACATGGACGCGGCCCTCGCAGCGATCGGCTTCGCGCGCCGGTCGGGCGTGCCGTTCCTCGGCACATGCGCCGGGTTCCAGCACGCGATCATCGAATACGCGCGCTCCGTCCTTGGCCTAACGGACGCCGAGCATGCGGAGAGCAATCCGATGGCCGCGAGGCCGTTGATCACGGCGTTGTCGTGCAGCCTGGTGGAAGTCGAAGGCCGCGTTCATCTCGCCCAGGGCTCGCGGCTTCGCGCGATCTATGGAGCGGATGAGGCCACCGAGGCGTATCATTGCAATTATGGCCTCGATCCGCGACACGCCGAACGATTCGCGCATGCGACGATGCGCATCACGGCGCACGATGACGACGGCGCGGCGCGCGGCATCGAGCTCACCGACCATCCGTTCTTCGTAGCCACGTTGTTCCAGCCGGAGCGCGCGGCGATCGCTGGACGATCGCACCCGGTGATCAACGCGTTCGTCGCGGCTGCCGCGGGCGCGGCCGACCGGCGTCACGCCGCTCGGACGCGCGTCGGCTCGAGAACCGCGTAAGCATTCCGCGAACAGCAAGCATCCAATCGATACACACCCCCGGCGCGCGAGTCACGATGCGCCGGCCGGCCCTCGTATCGATTGGAGGTCGTATGACTCGCCGACTGCATGGAGTCGCACTCGCGCTCGTGTCTCTGGCCGCGGCGTTTGCATTGACGCCCGTGTCATCGCGGGCTGCCTCGTTCGCCAAGACCGCATTCAAGTGGCCGCCTTGGTTGTCTGTCGAGTATCCCGTAAACCCGTACGATCAGGCGAACCGGGACGCGTTGCTGCTGGTACATGCGGCCATGCGCGACGGCGTTCCGTCCACGCGCGATCTCACCGGCACGGCCGAGGGCCTCGTGAATGGCAAGCGGCAGTCGGTGGAGGTCCGTCTCGATGCCACGTCACAGCCCGGCGTGTTCGCGGTACGGCGACAATGGCCCACGCAAGGGGCATGGATGCTCACGATCACGCTCGCCAAGCGGACGACGGCGCTCGTGTCGCTGGATCGGAACGGGGCCGTGTCGTCGGTGAGCATCCCGATGAACGTGGGATCGGGCGAGCGGTTTCCGCGCGAAGTCGCGGCGCACGACATCGACTCGACGCTGGCCGTGATCGCGTCGCGGCAGCCGTGATGGGGCGGTGGCACGTTGCGGTCGGCGACGGTTCCATGGCATGATGGCGCACCCTCAGCGGCTCGGCACCGCGGCCGTGACATCGCACGGTTCCGGCGGCCGGGCCGCACGCCTGCCGACTGGATGACGGGTGACTCGCTCGCGCCGCCGCGCCGCGCGGCGGACACGACGGATCCGGCGATCGATGACGCCGTGCGCCGTGCGCAGGCGGGGGACGTGGACGCATTCGGCATCGTGTATCGCGTCCACGCGCCGGCGATCCATGCCTTGTGCCGGCGGATGTCAGGCAACGAGGAAGATGCGCGCGAACTGGTGCAGGATGTATTCGTGCGCGCATGGGAACGACTGGCATCGTTTCGGGGCGAGAGCGCGCTCGGGACCTGGCTGCACCGGTTGGGCGTGAATGTCGTGTTGGAGCGCCAGCGTGCCGCGCGGCGTGACGTGATGCGGTTCGTGGATGACCCGGGCGACCTGCCCGCGGGCGGCTCGACGCTCGATCGGCGGCTCGATGCCCAGATCGACGTCGCGGCGGCGCTGGAGCGCTTGCCTAACGGATCACGGATGGTGCTGGTGCTGCACGACATGGAAGGCTACTCGCACGAGGAGATCGCGGCGCTCACGGGGATCGCGCCGGGCACGTCGCGGGCGCAGCTCTGGCGCGCGCGCCGCCAACTCTCGAGGATGCTCGACGCATGACCCATCTCACCGAGGCAGAGCGCCAATGTCTTGCCGACGGCACGGTGGCTCCGGATGTGGCCGAGGCGCTGGCGTCGCACTTGGCGGTGTGCGCCGAATGCGCCGCGGATGTGGAGCGTCTGCGGTCAACCATCGGGCGGATGCGAGGAGAACCGATGCCTAACCTAGAGCTGGAGTCCATGTGGCCGGCCATCCGGGAACGGATCGAGCGGGGGAAGGTGCGTGCGCTGCCCGCGTCCGCGTCGGCGGCGCGGCGGCCCTGGCGCGGAGTGTGGATCGGTGCCGGCACTGCGGCGGCCGTCATTTGCCTGGCGCTCCTCCTGCGCGTCCGCCCGCACGAGCCGACGGGCTCGGCGCCGCCGGCGGGCAGCTTCGTGCCTAACGGCGTCACGCCCACGCCAGCAGCCGACTCGGCCGGCACGAGCCAGGCCGAGATCCAGCGGCTGCTCGACGAGATCGAGCTGGAAAAGGCGATGCTCCCGCCGGCCACGGCGGCGGTTGCCGACAGCGACCTGCGCGCGATCGACCAGGCCATCGCCGAACTCAAGGAGGCGATCGCGCGCGACCCCAACAATCCCGCGCTCCGGCAGATGCTGGCGGCGTCGTACAAGCAGCAACAAGACTTGCTCAGGCGATTGCACAATGCGTCGTGACGCTGGGCTCGTGACGCGGCGCGTGCGGCACTGGGCCGGCTGCCTCGCAGCCGCGGCCTGCTGGGGCGCGTCGGCGGCCCGCGCGCAAACGCCTCCAGTGCTGCGCGCACAACACCTCGAGTCCGTTGCGCCAGTCAAGGTGTTTTTCCCGACCGGCGCGATCTCGATAGCGGTGTGGGACAAGGACTCGATCGAGGCGCGCGGCATCATCGCGCGCGGCGAGCACTTCTATCTCGCGGGCGGCGTGCACGGGGTAAAGGTGGGGATCGTGGACCACGCCGACGCGACGCCCGTACGTCCTTCGACGCTGGTGCTGTACGTGCCGCGGCGGAGCCAGCTCTCGGTGAAAGCGGTGAGCGCGGCGATCGACGCGCGCGATGCGTCGGGGTGGTTCTACAGCGTGTCGGGACCCATCCGCCTAACGGGAACGTCGTCGAGCGTCGACGTGGAGTCGATGGCAGGCGACGTGGCGCTCGATGTCGTCGCCCCGTGGGTGCGGGCGCGCACGGGCGGCGGCCGCCTCGGGATCGCGGGCGCGCCCGAAGATCTGGATGCGGCGACGGTCCGCGGCACACTCGACGTGCAGCACGCGGAGGTGATGCGGGGGCGGTTCGCATCGGTCGAGGGCGACATTCGATTCAGCGGGGAGCCTACCGCCGGCGGGGTGTTCGAGTTCTCGAATCACGCCGGCGGCGTCGCGCTGACGCTGCCCGACTCGGCGTCTGCACTCGTGGATCTGTCGACGATCGTCGGCACGATCGCGAACGGATTCACGCAGGTGCGGCCGGCCG
>Ga0209168_10001570_pt1 | contig 17695 bp, 20 predicted proteins | sample Coa_R1_FD_187156 | JGI IMG/M metagenome (GOLD analysis project Ga0209168, IMG submission 187156) | Surface soil microbial communities from Centralia Pennsylvania, which are recovering from an underground coalmine fire - Coalmine... | ecosystem: Environmental > Terrestrial > Soil > Unclassified ... | reverse complement strand
ATCCAGCAGCGACTTGGGATCGATATCCTTCGTTTCGCCGTACGTGTTCAGGATGACGCCGCCCTTCACACGCGGGTCGAGAATATAGTTGATTTTCAACTGCCGCGCCAGCATATCGATGACTTCGGTGAGCGACGCATTCTGCAGCGTCAGCCCGCCATAGACCGTCGTGGGCGCGGCAGGTTTGGCTGGCTGCGTGGCTGGAGGAGCCGCTCCCGGCTGCGCACCCGGAGCCTGGGCAGCCGGTTGTTGCGCAGGAGGCTGCTGCGCCGGCGTCGCCACCCCACCGAAACCCGGAGGCGTCACCGGTGGCCGCACTGGTTGCTGTGCCAACGCCAACAATGCCATCCCAGCCAGTGTCCATCCCCCGCGAAGCCAGAATTTGTCCATCGGCCCCTATTGCTCCTCGCCTTCTGCTTTGGCGCCCGTTGTTTTTGCGCCTGCTGGTTTTGTGCCTTCTGTCACGGCCGGAACGCTCTTCTGTTGTTTCTGACGCTCCAGTGCCGCTCTTTCGTCTGCCGTCAGGTCCGATTTTTCTTTGGTCCACTTCTGTTTGCCCAGCGGAGTCTCGCGCTCGAAGTGCACTACGTTGCCGTCTTCGACGGCCGAGATTCTACTCAGAGTGGGATTCTCCACCGGCGGGGCTGCTGGCTTGTCCTCCAACCGCACCAGACCGAATGGAGTCTGACGGTAGATCCACTTTTTGCCTTGCGGATCGGTCCACTTGTAAGTGTACGGTTGCACTTCCTTCGCATCGGGAGGAAGCGTGAGCGGCCCCTTCGAGTCGGACTTTGTCCCGCTCTTTGAACTTTGGCTTCCCGCGTTTGCTTGGGCATCGCTCTTTTTGTTGTTGTCGTCGGCCAGAAGCAGGGCCGGGATCAGCAGAACTGCGAATATGGTAAGTCTCATGTTGTTCCAATCTCTTCTGCAAAATTTGTCCGCGGCTCTGGCGCGGTTACTTCACGGTTTCCCAATGGCAAGAACTGCCGAACGGCGTGGCGCCTTCCACCTTCTTATAGCCGTTCGCCACAGTGCCGGCCGGCGAGGTGTCGCCCGCGACGCACGCGCGCGCCCCGCCGCCCATATCCACGCCAGGCCCCAATGTTGAGCCCGAGTTCGATTCCGATCCGGAAATCGAAAGAAGACCTGGATTGGGCCGCGGAGCGGTCGTCGGCGGCTCCGGCAGAGGAGTGTTCTTCGATACCAGTTCGGACAGCGGCCTTTCAATCTTCCTGCCGCGCCACTCCAGCACGATCTTCTGGTTATCGACCGAAACCAGCTTGAACTGCCCTACCTGGTCGCCGGGATGATAGCTCTTTTGTGGCGCTCCTTCCTTCTCACTCAGAATCACGGTTGCCGGATCGCCCCACAGCATCACGCCATGGGCAGTCGGCAGCGGCGGCATTGGCGGCTCCGGGGCCGGCTTGGGCGGTTCAATGACCACCGTTGGATTACGATCTCGCGAAAACAACAATTTCGCCGCGATGTCGATGTAGCTCGCTGGCGCCACCGGAGTCACCGGCAGAAGCACCGGCGGAGGCGGGAGGGTAGCCTTCAAGTTTGCTCCTTGCAGCCGCAATATCTGCTCGCGCTGTTGGGCATCAACCCGCTCGTGGTGCAGCCGCCAGCTAAGCCCAACCAGTAACACCCCCAGCAAAAGATTCATGGCCAGCAGTTTCCGCTTCAAAATCCCTCCAGCCCTTTCTTTTCCGGAACCAGCCGTTTCGGCACCACGCCCGATACAGTCAGCCTGACGTTTAGCGTTTTATCTTTCGGATTGGCCATCGCAATGCGCATCTCATTGCTCGCCACGATTTCCGGCTGCGCGGTTAAATCCGCCAGCAAGTCCACCAGTTGTTCGATGCCGGAGTCGAAAGAAACCGACACGCTGACCTCGCCGTAAGCGTCGCCGAGCGGACGCACCTGCCCGATCTCGACCCCTCTGACGTCTAGAGGTGGAGATTGCGCCTTTCCGATCTTGCGGACAATCTGCACCAGTTGCGCCTGCGCCTGCGCCGCGGTGTCCGTTTGCAACAGACCCTTCTCGCGCTGATTGAGTTCGGCAGCTACCCGCTTCAACACGCCTTGTTTCGCCGGCACCGTCGCCGCGATCTGCCGCAGCCGCGCCAGCCGCTTTTCCGCAAGTGCCGTGGAATCCGCGGGCCTTACGACCTTCGCCCCTCCGCTGCCCGAAAAGGAGAGCCAGATCACCACGGCCAGCACCACCACGCCAAGGAGAAGGAGTGCGCGTTTGTCGCGGTCCGTGAGTGTCACTTCGGCGCTCCTCTTCGGTCGGAGCGGATGGCAAAGCTCTCGCCGCCCGCCACGCGCGTCAGCGAGATCGTAAACTCGGAATTCTCAAACAACGGTGAGCTGTCTAGCACCTTCAGCAGCCCCGCCGCCTGATCCGATTCGCCGGTCATGCGCACCGACGTGCGCGTCAGATCCAAACCGCTCAGCCAAGTCGGCGGCGCTAAACGGCGCGTCAGATCGTTCAATGCGTCCAGATCCTGTTTCGAGCGCCGCCGCACATCGTCGAGCAGCACCGACCGCTTCTGAGCCGTGTCGATTGCGCGATCGAGCTCGGCGGATCGTTTCGCAAGTGGCTCCAGCCGCCCAATCTCCGCCTCCAGGCTGCGCAAGTAACGGTGATTCGTCCACACCGAATAGCCCATCACAACCCCCGCCATCAGCAGGGCCAAGGCGGCCAGCACCAGCGTCGGTATGAACATCGCCCGGGAACTCGCCGCGCGCTGTTCCTCCGGCAGCAGATTGACTCGCAGCGACAGCCGCGGGCAAGCACTCGTCAGCGCCGCGGCGTACGGCAGCACCACCTGCCGCAGATCCAATTCCGCGGGCGCGGCCATGGGCGCAGGCAGCATCTCTAGCAATTCCGACGCTTCGCATTCGGGCGGCAGCCGCAATTCCGCTCGCGCCATCGCCAGTCCCCGTTCCGCCGGAGGGTCGAACGTCGCAGAGAAAATCGGATATGTGAGACTTTCTCCGTAAACTTCTACCTCGCCGTCCCGCTGGCTGGCGGCGAAGAATCCATTGCTTGGAGGCTCACAAAGCAGATGAGTCGCGGAATGGAGAGCTGCCGCCGAAAACGTCAGCGCCGCCACTTTCACTCCGGCTTCGGCCAATAAGGAAGAGTAGCGCTCTACCACGCTGCGGCGCGTGATTCCAACCAGCACCATCCCCGTTTTTCCGATGCGCGCCCAATCTGCCATCGCATCTTCTTCCGGATACGGATGCAGCGTGTCGAGCTGCAGCCGCACCGCGCTGTCCAGATCGCGGTCGGCGACGCCGGGAAGCGCAATCTGCCGCACGATGATTTCATGACGCGGCAGCAGCACTGTCGCTGCCAGATGGGTCGCGCTCAGCTTCTGTAGAAACGCGGCATAATCGGCGCCCCACTCGCTCGCGGGACGCTCCCGGAAGCGAGACACCGTCGCGCTGCCCAGCAGCTTCACTCCCGCGGGCCGCACCCGCGCCACCACTACGCGCAACTCTTCAACGCCGATCTCGATTCCAACGCCCGTTCCCACCGCCAGCCACTTTCGCAGCGTGCCACTCGGCTTACGAACTGGAGTGGCCGGAATTTCCTCAGGGCTCTCGGGCGCGCCCGCATTCGAGAGTTCCGTGGGCGTCATGGGATCCGTGGCGCTCCCGCGGTTTGTGGATTCACCGCGAATCCGGCAGACGGGCTGTCGTCATACCAGCGTAGGTATTGGTACGCAGGCGTGGTGTTCGGCGGCAGAAACTTGACCGTCGCTGAAACCGTGCGCGTCAGATCCGACGATTGGCCGTTGACCAGCCGCGGATACGCGGTCGCTCGCAGCGTCCACACTGTGCCTCCGCCAACGCCCAGACGCTGAAATCCCGGGCCGCCCAACCCCATCGCGGCCAACTGACTCATGGAGCGGAACGGCGTCGCGCGCCGCATACCCATGATCGCCGCGACTTCAGCGGGGTTGATCCCGAGCGCCATTAACAGCGCCGGATGGGCCGTATTAATATCGAATTGGCCGCTGGCGCCGTAGACGGATAAGCAGTCTTTCAGCCCGCCCCGGGGGAATAAGCGTCCCTGCGAGTCGCGGTCGTACGAGCCATAAAACAGGTCCGGCGTCATTCCTGGCACCAAGAGTAATTCCTCAATCTCCTGAAATGACGCGTGCGGCGGCATAAAAGTCGGACCCCCCGCCGCATTTCCCAAACTTGCGAGCACCCCACCCTCCGGCCCTTGCGCCCGCCACGTCAAGATTCCACGAACGATTGCTTGCGCCCGCTCCGGATCGGCCCCCACTGCCACCAGCAATCGATCGAGATCCTGCGCTGAGGCGCTGTTGATATTCATTTTGGACGCCTCTGGAATCACCTCCACGTCGGCCTTCCCGCTCGGGTAATTGAAATGCAGCCATGGCATGGGAGCTTGATAATATTTGCCATACTGCGAGCCCCAGAAAATCCACAAGACCGCCCGCTCAATCGAACCCGACGCCAAATAGTAAGCCCGCAGCCCCTCCGATGCCGTGGAGGCCCGCTCCGTCTCCCCGCGCACTGAGATGGCCACCGAAAATGCAATCGCCGAAAGCGCCGCCGATAACCACAATACGGCCAGCAATGCCCCTCCGCGAGATCGCGCTCGCTTATTCCCCAACATAGTTCCCCATCGGATCCCGGTTCACATGAATAGGGACGGTTACCGTCATCAGCGGGACGCTCCCCGGGTCAACCCGCAGAGGCGCCATCTCGATTCGTACGGCGGAGGGCAGCAACGGCCGCGTCCAACTCGGCCACCATCGCTCCAAAGCTGGAGGCGGCAGCGTCTCGCGATACACGAACCGGCAAAACGCCAGGTGATCCGCAAGCACGAACGACGCCGGCCCGATCGCCACTGGAACGAAATGCGGCGATGAGCCGCCTGTGACCGGATCGGCGGAAACGCCTATGCACAAGCTGCCTGCCGAGATCGGGCCGCTATAATATCGCTCGTTGACGATCAGGCGCACGCCTTCACTGTGCTCTCCTGGAATCACCTGAAACTCCAGAATGCGCGGGTAACCGCGTGAGGCCTCCTGCAAGGAATAGCTCGAAACCATCCGCAGCGACCGTGAGTCCCCGTCGAAAAAGGAAAATTTCGGTCCACCTGGCGATCCGCACGGCGCAGCAACGGGAATAGCGTCCGCGATTTCGCGCTCGAGGATTCGCTGCACGCTCAACACCCTCCGGCTGGTCAGCAGCCGCGTGCTACTGCGATCCAGCGCGGTCAGCCCGACGCGGATGGCAAACAGCATCCCCGTTATCAGCAGACTCACGAGTGTCACTGCGATCAGCAGCTCGATCAGCGTGACGCCCGCTTCTCGCCGCCCGGCCTTGAGCCGCCCGCTCATTGGGGTTGAGGCGGAATCGGTCCGCCGGCCAGATCCTGCGGCGTCAAAATTCCGGTCCGGTAACCCTCTAACGTGAAGGTGCGCCGTTGTCCGTTGGTTATCCACCAGACGGTCAACTGAACTCGATCCAGCACGGGCGTGCCCACACCCGCCCCCGGGGGGACATCCCATGGACGCACAATCGCTTGCCAGCCACAGGGCAACCCAGTTGTTAATGCTGGGTCCCATTCCCCCTGAAATGGCGCCGACCGCGGCGCTTTTTCGTCCACCAGCAAGGCATCCATCTTCTGCCGCGCCAGCATGGTCGCGCGGTCGTAATCGGTCAGGCGGCCCGCCGTCCGCATAGAAGTCGCAAGACTCGATAACAGCCCGCTCACCGCAATCGCCATGATCGCGGTGGCCACTAGGACCTCGAGCAGCGTAAATCCGCGCTGGCCGGCCGGGCGGCTCTTCCCTAACGCGCGCACAACGGAACGCTGCGGCCGTGTTTCTGGCGCGAGCGAGGACGCCGCAGCGTCCTGTGCGCTCTTCCGTAACTCGCGCACAACGCAGCGGGCCGCGAGGCGTTCTTCTATTAGCGAGCGCGTCCCGCGCTGTGCGCTCTTCCGTAACTCGCGCACAACGGAACGCTGCGGCCGTGTTTCTGGCCCGACCGAGGACGCCGCCGCGTCCTGTGCACTCATTGGCTGCCTCCCGTCGGCACTTTCTGAATTTGCGGCACGCCGGTAATGGGATCCACGCGCACGATCCGTTGCGTCCCTTTGCGGGTCGCCAGTTCGATACCAAAGCCCGGCACAGAGCCGCCGGGGTACAGGTAAAATCGACGTGGGGCGCTATTGACCTCTAGGTCATCTATCTCCAACCGCGGCAGCACGGCCGCAATCAAAATCCCGTCCGGCATCTGCAACTGCCGCTCGAAGCTTACCTCCGTGCTGCGCGCCACCAGAGCGTTGGCTTTTGGATCGATGGTCACCTCTACTACCTGCTGCCGCCGTTCCGCGCGATTCAGCGCGCTGTCGAGGAAACTCACGACCGAATTGGCCGCGGATGCGAGGCGAATGGAATCCAGACCGGAACTGATCGACGGAAACGAGATACCCGCCACCAGCGAGATCAGAATCACCACCACCAGCATCTCCAGGAGGGTGACACCTCGCTCGTTAGTATCCCGGCCCTTCGCTCTTGCGCTGCCGCTGCGAGCCATTCGGAGTTTGGTTCCTATTGGTTCTTCCAGCTCACGATGTCGGCGTCGTTGCCGTCACCGCCCGGCGCACCGTCGGCGCCCAGCGAAATGATGTCGGGTTCATCGCCGTGGTCGCCCGGGTACTTGTATTGATACGCACGTTTCCACGGGTCCAGCGGAATCTCTTGCGGCAGATACGGCCCGCTCCATTGCGGCTCGTTATCGGGACGCGTTCGCAACGCCTGCAACCCCGCCTCCGTCGAGGGATAGCGGCCCGTGTCCAGCTTATAAGCGCCTAACGCCGTCATGAAGGATTCAATCTGGGCGCGCGCGGCCGTTCTCTTTGCCGCATCTGCTTTGCCCAACATTTTTGGAGCAACCAGCGCCGCAAACAGCGCGATGATTGTCACCACCACAAGCATCTCGATCAGGGTCACGCCCCGCTCGTTGCGTTTTCGAATTGCAATTGGATTCATGGTTTACACCGCCACATCGTTGATGCTGGTAATCGCCAGCAGCATGCTCAGGATGAACGCGCCTACCAGGATACCCATAACCAGGATAATCAAGGGTTCGAACAGCGCCGTGAAACGGCGGATCGCGGTGCGCGTATCCGTTTCGTAAATATCCGCCATGCGGTTGAACATCTGGTCCAGCCGCCCGGTCTCTTCGCCGACGCTCAACAGGTGCGCAGCCAGAGGTGGGAATTGTCCCGCTTTTTTGAGAGGCGTTGAAATCCCTTCGCCGCGTTTGATTCCTTGGGCCACTGCTTCCAGCGATCCGGCGATTCTTTTGTTGTTCAGAATCGCCCGCGCAATCCCGATGGACTGCACCAGCGGCACACTGTTGGCCACCAGCGTTCCCATCGCCCGGGCAAACCGGGCCGTTTCGGCCTTCCGCAGCGCGTCGCCGAGCAGCGGGACCTGCAAGCGAAAACTGTCCCACCGCAGCCGGCCTGTCACCGTGCGAATGTAGGCATATAGCCCCAGTGACACGCCCAGTGCGATGCCGATGCCAATCCAGCCGTAGTTCTGCACAAACCGGCTCGACTCCAGCATAATCTTGGTCGGCAGCGGCATTGCCAGATGCGACGACTCGAAAATCGAAGCAAACCGCGGCACCACAAAATCCATCAGCACGAAAATCGAAGCCAAGCCCACCAACATCAGCAGAGCCGGATACACCATCGAGGAAATAATGTAGTTCTTCAGATCGTCGTGCGTTCGCTCGAACTCCGACAACCTCTCAAACACAGGCGCCAAGGCGCCGCTCGCCTCGCCGGCCCGCACCATGTTCACGTACAACTCGGAAAAATACTCCGGATGCGTTCCCAAGCTGTCGGCCAGCGATTTGCCGCCCTTCAGCACTCGCAGAATTTCGCTGACGACGCTACGAAAGTTCTTGCCCTCCGTCAATTCGCTGGTGATCGAGAGCGCCCGGTCCAACGGCACGCCGGAATTGAGCAGTGTGGAAATCTCCTGCGTGAAAAACAGAATGTCGCGCTGCTTGCCCCGCGTAAACGAGGGCAGTTTCAGCTCGAGTCCCTTCTTCTGCTCCGTCCCGACGTAGACCGGTGTTAACCCCTGCTTGCGCAGCTCCAGTGTCACCCGCCGCTCGTTTTCGGCGTTCAGAACGCCGGTGCGCAGCTTGCCGTCGGACGCGATCGCTTTGAAATAATAACCAGTCATCGATTCCTTTCGGAGTCCGTTGCGACCGCCGCTCCACCGGAGCCGGGAAAGGCAGTCGCGTTGCTAAAACTCCTGGGTCACGCGCATCACTTCCTGCGCCGTCGAGACGCCACTCGCGACCTTCATCCAGCCGTCTTCGCGCAGATTGCGCATCCCGTTCCGCCGCGCCGCCTCTGTAATCGCGGCCGCATCGGCGTTCTTCATAATCAGCTTGCGGAGTTCGTCGTTCAATTCCATCAGCTCGAAAATGCCCTTGCGTCCCGTATAGCCGGAGCCGAAACATGCCTCACACCCCGCGCCGCGATAGGTCTGGATCTCATCGCCCAGCGGCGTAATCCGCATCCCATCGGGTATTTTGCAATGCGGGCAGATCACGCGCACGAGGCGCTGCGCCAGAACCGCCACCACCGACGAAGTGATCAGGTAATTCTCCACGCCCATATCCGTCAAGCGCGAGATCGCGCTGGGCGCGTCGTTGGTGTGCAGCGTCGAGTAAACAAAGTGGCCGGTCAACGCGGCGCGGATTGCGATATCGGCCGTCTCGCGATCGCGAATCTCACCTACCATAATGACATCGGGGTCCTGCCGCACAATGTGCCGGAGCCCCGCCGCAAATGTCAGCCCGATCTGCGGATTGACGTGGATCTGGTTGATCCCGTCCATCTGGTATTCCACCGGATCTTCAATCGTGATGATTTTCTTGTCGGTCTGGTTAATCAGCTTCAGCGCCGAATATAATGTCGTCGACTTGCCGCTTCCCGTCGGCCCCGTCACTAGAAAAATGCCATGGGGCAGAGACGTGAAATGCTCCATACGGTGCAACATGTCCTGATCGAAGCCAAGCTTTTGCAAGTCGTAAAAATCCCCGGCAGAGCGATCGAGCAAGCGCATCACGACGCTTTCCCCATAAAGTGTCGGCAGCGTGGAGACGCGCAAGTCTACCTCGCGTCCCAGCGTCTTCACCTTAATGCGGCCGTCCTGCGGCAGCCGCCGCTCAGCGATGTTGAGTTTCGCCATTAACTTGACGCGCGAAATAATCGCCGCCTTCAACTCACGCGGCGGAGCTTCCTGGCTGTAGAGCACTCCGTCGATGCGGTAGCGGACGCGAAACTCCTTTTCAAACGGCTCGATATGGATATCGCTGGACCGCTTTTCCACCGCTTGCGCAATCATGGCATTTACCAGCCGGATCACCGGCGCTTCGCTCGCCATGTCCCGCAGGTGCTCCAGATCCTCGGAGGCCTGCGCGGCGTCGCCTTCCAGATCCATGTCCGGCTTGTCCGATTGGCCGTAATAGCGGTCAATCGCGTCCAGCACGTCCTGTTCCGCCGCCAGCACCGTCCGGACTTTTAGCCCGGTGCAGCTCTTCACCGCCGCAATCGTTTCGAAATCCAGCGGATCGGCCATCGCCAGTGTCACGGTGTGGTCTTCCAGAGCCACAGGCAAACATCGGAACTGCCGCAGGAATCGCGGCGAAAGCGTCTCCGTCTCGGGCGAAATCGCTGGCTGAGCCTCCAGCGTCACCAGGGGAATGGATAACTGGTCCGACAGCGCTGCGAGTACATCGCGCATGGCGATGAACCCCAGATCGACCAGAATTTTCCCGAGCTTCTCCCCGCGTTCCTTCTGGATCTCGAGCGCCCGCTCCAGATCCTCGGCCGTAATCAGTTTTCGCTCGATCAGTATTTCGCCCAGGCGCACTCGATCATGTCCTCACCGCATAACCGTGGCGCTGCTCACGGTGCGCTAAACTCCTGCTCCCGGATCGCTGCGTCAACACCCGACCGCTGTGCCTCCAACAGCTTTTTCTTCTGCGCCTGCATTAAGATCTGCGTTGGCACGCCCGCGATATCTTCCCACGAATACTTGGATATTGTGACCTCTACGACGATCTGCTCATCCGCCGGCACTCCATCGAGCGAGGCCGCCGAGGCCGTCAGCATTTGCCGCATCGCCTCCTTCAGGGCGGGGACCCGCTCCAGCTTTTTCTTCTTGTGCTGCTCCACTTGCGCCTTCGAGATTACCGGCTGAAAGGGCGTAATGTTGGGACCGTTCACCAGATTTATTTCCGCGCTGAAGACGGCGCCGAATCCGTCGAGATAAAACCCGCGCGTCGTCCCGAGCAGCAAAAACGGCTCATTCCAGAGCCGGGAAAGCCGCTGATCGAAGTTCTTCTCCATGGCGTCGATCTGAGCCCGGCCGACCCTGGGCTTTTCAGGGGAAGCCGCAAACACGGCGGCCGCCAGCACGGAGGTCAAAATCAATAGCCGCGCCTTCATTGCCCGCCTCCCAGTTGGCCGCTGGTCCGCAACGTCCACACCATCTGCTTGTAGAGCATGTCGGAATTCCCCGCCGCCACGGATAGCAAGTTCCGGCGCTCGACGTCGAAGCGTTTGGCGGCTGTCTCCAGCATGGCGGCGGTCTTCTTCTCCTGCTGGACTTCGCTATCGGCCACTGCCTTGGCAACGGCGGCCTGCACCCGTGCGCCTACTTCTTTTTCGATTTGCGCCTCGGTTTGCGCCAGCTCCGTCTGCGACAATGCGGGATTCACCGGTGGCCGTACGAACGCATGAACCAGCAGTGCTGCCGAAAGCATGGCGGCCGATGCAAATCCTAATCTTGGCCCCGAGTTCCATAATCGCTGCCACCAGTTTGGCTCGAAAACTTTGTCCGAGACGAACGCGATCCGCCGCGGCATCTCTTCGTCCCGCAGCAGCAGCAACGAGTCTCGCGTCAACGCGAGCCGCTCCAGTTCTTCCCGGCACTCTGCGCACGCCAATGCATGCGTTTCTATCTGCCGGTGTTCCTCTTCCGTCACTTCCCCAACAATATATGCTTTTAAATCCATCGAGCAGTTCATTCGACACCCCGCGCACTGATAGGAGCCAAGGTTTGTTTCAGAAGATCGAACGCGGTGTAGAGACGCGACTTCGCCGTCGACACAGGGCAGCATAGAATCTCTGCCATTTCGTCGAACTTGAAGCCTTGATACACCTTCAGCAGCACTGCCTCCCGCTGATCGGCGGAAAGTTGCTTCAACGCGCTCTCCACTGCCAACGTCAGCTCAATCGGGAACAGCCTTCCGCTGGAGTCCGCTGTCACCAGATCGCCTGCCAGATCCCCTTCCGGTTTGGTTTTCCTGAGCAGCGAATACGCCTCGTTATGCGCGATCCGGAACAGCCAGGAACCAAAACGGTCGAGGTCCTCCAATTTCGCCAGGTTCTGATAGGCCTTCAGAAAAACATCCTGGCTCAAGTCCAGCGCGTCTTCCCGATTCCCGGTCAACCTCAACAGATAATTGAAGATCCTCTTCTCCCACCGGGAGACGAGCAGGTTGTAGGCGTCGACGTTCTGGCGTCGCGCCCGGGTAATCAGGTCGCGATCTTCGACCTCCCGAAAAATCAAAATTCGCTCCGTTTATACAGACGCCGGCCAGCCCCTAAAAAGTCGGGGCCGAAATTTCCGGCGCCAAGATGTCTTTTTTGATTATGCCGCTATCCGCGGTAGTGGTTCAGTTTGAACGCCGTTCACTCATGGCCGTCCGGTGAGGTCTGTGACCTTCTTAGCTCCGAGCAATTGAACAAGTGTCGTGTAGCGCGGACCCTGCATGGTTCCTGGTGGTGCGTCCCCAATGGGAATTGGTGTTATGGCTTTGGCCTTCTCCGAAAAGACCACCTTGTATTTGCCGCCTTCCCCGTAGGGCTCTATACGGTCAACAGGCGCATAGTGAGTAATCGCCTGGACCGGCAGCGATTGATAGGCGGCAATGTATTTGATTTTGTCCAACATGCCCCCTGAGATGCGGATCGCGTGCCAGCAGTTTTCTCCAAGAAAAACCCGTTCAAAGCCATCTTTTTTGGCCGGCACGATGATCGTGTCTGGTTGCTGAGGTGGTTGTCTTTGCGGCGGCACAATCGTCGAGGTCTTCGGGGTTGCAACCGCCTTCGGAAATTCAAAGGCGCGGAGGCCAACGAGAGGAAGAATCTGAAGAATCTCTTTGAAAAATGCCTGAGTATCCGCTTTCTCGGCTTCGGTGAGACCGGGTTCCTGAGGGGCATTGCCATTGTCGAGGCGACAACGGCCTGTTGCCGTTGCGCGGTTCATCAGAGCGTACTCTAGCCAAGTGACATGGGCGCGATTCAGGCCGCCACTGTTTGACACGAAGATAATTCCCCAATCCCAAAAATCTTTGTTCTGGTAATGGTTTTCGATACGATTTCGCACGCCGTCGGCTTGCCCGATATAGATAGTTGGAAGGTCGTCGTCTTGATAGCCAACCAAAATGTAAACGCCTGCTCGAATGAACTCGGGGCGTTGGCGGACTTCCGACCATTTAGTGCGCGGGAAGGCAACCCCGAGCCCGGTCCAATTCATGCGGTCAATCAGGCGCACCCCTTCGGGGTCCTCATCGGGAACGAAGATTCGTATAGTGAAAGGGTCGGCCATCTCTGGCATATAATCGTATCATGCCTTCCCGAGCAAGCAAGAACCGCCCGAGAGACCCGAACCTGTTAGCGCGTTCCGTAGTTGAAGATCTCATAGGCGAGCGCATGGACGGCACGCCGCTAGAGAAGAAACCGCCAGAGCGAAAGAAGAATCCGGCAGCCGTTGCGCTGGCGAAACTGGGAGCCTCCAAGGGAGGGAAAGCACGAGCCGCCGCGCTTTCTGATCGTAAGCGTTCAGCTATCGCAAAAAAAGCAGCACGCGCCCGCTGGAACGCAAAATAAAGCTTTACATGCCATCCAAAATGGCCTATAACTTAACAAGAAGCTATTTGTTAAGTTATGCGCCATACTCAAGCCGAATATCGACGATACCTAAGCGAAGCCTTTCCCGACGAGGTACTTAAGGCGATTCTCCTCGCCGTTATTGACGGGTACAAAGCCGCACCGGCTGCGGTTAAGAAGGCGTTTGATAGCCCAGACAGGCACGATGCGTTAGGCATGGCACGCAGGTGCAAACTCCATGAGCAACTCCGGGGCGTTGCGGAATATCAAAAGCTTCAAAAGAAAGATGAACCCAATTCCATCGGCTCCGCGTTTTTCCTCTCGATATTCTCGGGCCGATATCGATTGGTCGCCAATTTGGTTTGCCGACGTAGGCAGATGGTCCGTCCAGCTAAGATCCGAAAGATGTGGGCGCGTCACAATCGAGATGCCCAGGCGTCTCTCGGTTTCGTGCCCCAGGAAGATCCAGTGCCTAGAGATGCTACGTTTCTCGCGATCCTCATTCACGGCCCACGCGGAAGGCACCGGGACCAACCGGGGTTCGTTGACATCGTGGTTCCCGACCTTCACTTTCGAAAGTACATGTGTCGGCTGGAATTGTTCACCAAATTTCCACAGATTGCTTCCGACATGCTACAGGGGCAAAGTGCTGCGCGGCGAGATCCCAAGGAGCGGCAGCGTCGCAAGGCAAAAGGCGCATGAAACTAGGCACCACCGATTTCAGAGGCGAACGCCTTCGAGAAGGGCGCGAGGCTCGGGGCCTGACTGCGCTCGCACTGGCGAGCATTTTAGGTGTAACGAGAGCAGCAATTTCGCAATACGAGAAAAATATCCAGTCGCCACGCCCTGAAGTAATGGATCGCGTTTGCGAATGCTTGCGGCTTCCTTTACGGTTCTTCCTGCGTGAACCGACAAAACACAATGGGACGATCTATTGGCGATCCCAAAGCAGCGCAACAAAATTGGCTCGCCAAGCCGTGGAAAGGCGCCTTGGATGGATACAGGAACTGACTAGTCACTTAAGGGAGTTCGTCGATTTACCGGCGCCCAATTTCCCTGACCTAAATCTCCCCGCTGATCCCTTGAGGCTAACCGACCACGACATTGAGGCAGTTGCGATGGCGGTTCGAGAGTATTGGGGCCTTGATGATGAGCCGATCCAAAACGGCGTCTTAATTCTTGAAAACAACGGTGTACTAATTTCGCGTGACGACCTCTACGTAGCGTCTCTGGATGGATTATCGCGATGGTCAGTAGAGGACGGAACACCCTACTGCCTCATAGCTTCTGGCAAAAATTCAGCGGCTCGTTCGCGAATGGATCTTTATCATGAACTCGGCCACATTGTTCTCCACAGGCACTTGGACCAGCGATATTTAGTAAACCCTTTGATTCACAAGATCATCGAGCAACAGGCTTATCGATTTGCCGGTGCATTCGCGTTGCCGGAACAGTCCTTTGCGAGTGACATTTACTCGTTGAGTTTGGATGCTTTTGTGCGGCTCAAGGGCACGTGGCATGTGTCCATCGGGATGATGATAAAGCGGTGCGAGACCCTTGCATTGGTCAACGAAGAGCAGAGCAAGAAGCTATGGATCGGAATGGCAGCCAAAGGGTGGAGGACCGAAGAGCCTTTAGACAATGAGCTTCCGATAGAGACCCCGCAACTGTTTTCTAAATCCATAAGCATCCTTCGCCAGCAAGGACTTGAACCGGGAGACTATCTTACTTCCGCATTGGCGCTTCCGGCACTAGACATCGAACAAATGGCTGGACTTCCAGAGGGGGCGCTATCCGCTCGCAGGGAGCCGTCGCCAATTTTGCAGTTTAAGCGGCGATAATGAACCATATTGCCTTTGCTTGCACGGGCAAGTATAATGTCAGTATGAACAGATTGGACGGCACGCGTCGTGCTCAAGTGATCCGCTGTCTTATCGAGGGCAGCTCGATCAACTCAACGGTACGTATGACGGGCGTTGCAAAGAACACTGTTCTAAAGCTGTTGGTCGAAATCGGTTCCGCGTGTTCAGCGTTCCTTGATGAAAGGATGCGAAATCTTCAATGCCGACGCCTGCAGGCTGATGAGGCATGGTCGTTCTGCTATTGCAAACAGAAGCAAGTCACTCCCGAGATGTCTGAAAAGCGCATTGCTGGTGACGTGTGGGTGTGGGCGGCAATCGATGCCGATACGAAACTTATTCCTTGCTGGTTACTAGGCAAGCGTGATGCCGGGTCCGCCACTGAGTTCATCCAAGACCTAGCGAACCGTCTTGCGAATCGCGTGCAATTGACGACGGATGGGCTGAGGGTCTACGTCAACGCGGTTATCGACGCCTTTGCGGATGACATCGACTATGCCATGTTGCACAAGATTTATGGAGTGGAACCGGCCAACGAAGCTCGCTACAGTCCGGCAAAGTGCATTGGTTGCGAAACCCAAGAGGTTTTCGGAGCACCCGATCCGAAGCATATCAGCACAAGCTATATCGAGCGTCAGAACCTCACCATGAGAATGTCGATGCGCCGCTTTACTCGCCTCACGAATGCCTTCTCAAAGGAGATCGAGAATCATTTGGCAGCGGTTGCGCTCTACATGATGTATTACAACTTCGGAAGAAAGCATCTGACGCTCGGCACGACTCCCGCAGTGAAGGCGGGAATCACAGATCACATCTGGACAGTTGAAGAGATCATCGGCCTGCTTGAATCCGCTGAGCCGAAATCGACCCGAGCAGCAACTTCAAACTGAACCACTACCCTATCCGCGGGGCCAGTTTTAGCGGCGCATTCTTTCCGTAGCGATTGCCGCTGCGCCGACTACACCGGAGCGGTCGACGATCTGGGGCGGGATGAGCGGAACTTTGCGGCGTAGCAGGCAGCGCGTTCTGATGTGAACCTCTTCCCGGAGCGGACTGAATAGGGCTTCGCCGGCTTCTGAGATTTGGCCTCCTAAAATTACAATTTCCGGGTCCAGTATGTGCACCAGACCTGCTATGGCCGCAGCTAGCGTTTGCGTTGCTTCGTTTACAATTAACGCCGCTACTCTGTCACCTTCCGCCGCGACGCGAAACACATCGGCGCAAGTTGGCGCGGGCGGCAACCTTGAGTCGCATCCGCGCTCTACTGCATCGCCAGCCGCTTGTTCGATCGCGGTGGCGGAAAAGAAGGTTTCGAGACATCCACGATTGCCGCAAATGCACATGGGTCCGCGCGGATCGATGGTCAAGTGTCCGATATGGCCGGCGACGCCGGTCGCGCCCCGGAGGAGTTTGCCTCCCGAGATTATAGCTCCCCCGACGCCAGTGCCGAGTGTCAGCATGACCACCTCAGTGCGGCCGCGCGCAGCGCCCCAGGCAGCTTCGCCCGCTAATGCCACGCGAGCGTCGTTATCCGCATGGATTGGAATGCGCGCCGGAAAAACGGAGGCGAATAGTTCCGATAACTTCTGGCCCTCGAGATAGTGCATCGTTCCAGGCAATACTTCTACCGTCGTATCGGTGGGATGAAGGATGCCTTTGCAACCGATGCCGGCTGCATCGGGTTGCCCCTTGGCGCAGACCCGGCCAATCAATTCGTGAACGGCCGCGACGAAGCCATCGAGACTCGCTGGAGTCGGTGCGCTGGCGGTTTCGACGAGTGTGCCTGCCTCATTGACGAGGCCGGTTTTGATGCGCTTTCCGCCGATATCAATTCCTAGGATCACGATGCGAGTTCCCGGCTATCCCAACGCTCGCCGCAACGCAACAGGCGATAAGGTTGCGAGAGCTTCGCTGCTTCAGCAACAAATTCATTCGGCGAAGCGGTGTTGAACTCGAACATCTCGTAATGGCACGGAATCACCAGTTTCGCGCCGATATCGTGGGCAAGCTGGGCAGCTTCCCGGCCGCTGAGATTGCCGGGCACACGGCGCTCCGGCGCGCGGCCATTGATCGGCAGCAGCGCGAGATCGATGCCGAAAGGGCGTAGCTTATCGGCCATGCCGTCGTAACGCAGCGTATCGCCGCTGTGATAGATGGTCCATGAACCGAAGCGCACGACAAACCCTAGAAACTTGTGTCGGCCCTGCTCGTCGCGCTCCAGTTCGTCGTGGGCAGCGGGAACGCCGCTGATGTGGAAGCCCGCAATATCGACGCTCAATCCATCGTCGAGGCCTACCGGCATTGCAGGATCGATGTGGAGCCGATCGGCCACGAAACCTCGATTGGCCTCGGGAATGACCAGAACGGCGCGTGGGTTGGCGGCCAGCAATGGCGTTAACGTTTCGCCGTCAAGATGGTCGGTGTGGTTATGGCTGGACGTCATAACATCGACAAAGTTGAGGCGCGCGGGATCGATAGCGCGTTCTGTCATGCGGACATGCGGCTTGTCGGTGGAGGCGTATTTCGCTGTCAACGAATCCGACAGATAAGGATCGAGTAGCAGATGGCGGCCTTGCCACTGGACCAGGAACCCGCTCTGACCGAGCCACCACAGCCGAAAATTATTGTCACGGGAATTGGCGCGCTCCATGTCAGCGAGCAAGGCATCTCCGGATAATACAGGCTGGATCAGCACAGACCCAACTCCTGGCGGACGAGTCGCACGCCGGCGACCATGTTCTTTAGCTTGGCGCGAGCGGCCCAGCGCGCAGTCTGGCTTAGTCCGCAATCGGGAGCAAAGGCGAGCCGTTCCGGTGGAGCGAACTGCAGGCACCGGCGCACGCGA
>Ga0209168_10001567_pt1 | contig 17700 bp, 14 predicted proteins | sample Coa_R1_FD_187156 | JGI IMG/M metagenome (GOLD analysis project Ga0209168, IMG submission 187156) | Surface soil microbial communities from Centralia Pennsylvania, which are recovering from an underground coalmine fire - Coalmine... | ecosystem: Environmental > Terrestrial > Soil > Unclassified ... | reverse complement strand
GGGGTGAAGATTGTGCAAGAGTGGATCTGATTACTTCGCCGGCTTCCCAAAAACCACCTGAGTGAGCGGCAGATCCTCACGCAGAAACCCGTTCGGATGCGCGTAGGTCACATACTGCGTCTGCCCATTGCCTTGCGCGAATTCCACGTGCGCCTGACCCGTGTAATTCACGCTGTTGGTGTAAGGCGTTTCACCTTTAAACAGGAAGGTCTGGTCAGACCACGGGCCCCACGGTGTGTAGGAAACGCGGAAATACATATCGTTGTCCAGCGCAGGATTGTAGATGTTCACATACATTCCAAGATAGGGACTGTAAAAAACCTGGTTGGCGGCGGCACCACCCTGGAAGATCACGACTCCATCCGCCGGATTCGCGCTCCAGTTTCCATTTCCGGCATAGTAGGTCCATGCGCTTTTCTGTAATGCGTTGGCCAATGCAACGCGCGCGACCTGACAATTCATCACAAGAAAACCGCCCTTGCATCCATAAGCGTACAGCGTGTCGTCGACCGTGACTGCTCCGGCGTTGTACGCCAGGTCGTTGGGTCCCCACATCAAGGTCGGAGTCTGGCTGCTTGGGTTCTCAAGCGGCCGGATGATGTGCCCGCCAGCATATACAGCGATGCCTGAGCCAACGGTGTCCCAACCCTGGATCGTCGGGGAGCGCCACAGTTCGTAGTAGAAAAAGAGTGTGCGATGGCGCGCTGGGTCGGGCACGACCGGACCGTCCCACATGGCAAATTCCGCGCCGCAAGGCTTAACAGTACAGTGATTGTTGTCGTGCTCGTAGTTGTACTTAGCTTCCCAGGGTAAATACGGCAGATATTCGGCGGGGGCGCCGGTGCTGTCCAGAAGATCGTGGTTGAGCGTGATGCCGTGGGATGCATCGAGATTGTTGGTCCACGATAACGAATTATCGTCCCAGCTATCGCCGTAAATTCCGGGAACGGACATCGGTGTGTCGCCGAAGGTCCACACGGAATTGCCATCGATCAATGCGCTGAAAGTGCCATCACGACCGTAGATCACGGAATTCTGTACCACGCTTCCCAGCGGCGTGACCGATAGCACAGGGGGAATTGGAGGAACGCCTTGGGCAGCAGCGAGTGCGCTCGAACCGATTGAAACCGCCATAATGAGGAAAAGTAAAAGTGCCCGTGTTCGCATGAGGACTCCAAAGAATAATGTTCATTTAAATTACCACAGCGAAGCGGGGGCCTGGCAGGGCCAATCGGCTATGAGAAAGTGGTATGGAGAAATCAAAACTTACAGCAGCATCCCCGCAATAGACGCCGAAATGAGGTTTGCCATCGTTCCCGCCAGCATGGCGCGAAAACCGAGGCGAGCGAGTTCACTTCTCTTGTTTGGGGCCAACGCTCCAATCCCTCCGATCTGAATTCCAATCGAACTCAAATTCGCAAAACCGCAAAGCGCGAAAGTAGCGATCGTGAAAGATCGAGGATCAAGCGCGGCCCGTTGCGGCCCGAGCAGTGAGAACGCCACAAGCTCGTTAAGCACCATGCGCGTGCCGAGTAGATTACCGATCACAGTGCAATCGTGCCACGGAATACCGATCAGCCACGCGATCGGCGCGAAGATTGTGCCAAATATTCGTTCCAGGCTAGTGGGAAACCACCCGATGCTGTAGTGAGCTAGTCCGTTATGAACGCCACCTAATATTGCGTTAGTCAGCGCGATCAGCGCCAAAAACGAAACCAGCATGGCCGCAATATTAAGCGCGAGGTAAAGTCCATCGGTTGTGCCCCGAGCGACAGCTCCAAGCAGATTTTCTTTTTTCTCGGTCTCGACTTCTTCTTCACTCATCACCACGCGCCCGGCGGTTTTCGGTTGCTCCGTCTCAGGCACGAGCATCTTAGAGATCAGAATAGTTCCGGGTGCGGTCATGATCACTGCGCTCAGCAGATGTTTGGGATCGACACCGAAAGCGATGTAAGCAGCCATGATCCCGCCAGAGACGTGAGCCATGCCGCTGGTCATTACCGTCATCAGTTCGGAGCGCGTCATGTCCTGGAGAAATGGGCGGATGGTCAACGGCGCTTCGGTTTGTCCCATGAAAATGCTGGCAGCAACGTTGAGAGATTCTGCGCCACTTGCGCCCATGAAGCGCGTCATGATGTGTGCGGCGATCTTGACGATGAACTGCATGATTCCGTAGTGATACAGAACGGCGAAGAACGCAGCGATGAAGATGACAGTAGGCAGCACCTGAAAGGCGAACGAGAACCCGAGGCTCGAGCCTTGTTTCCCCAACTCACCAAAGACGAATTGCGAGCCGACGTATGAATAACTCAGCAGCTTGTTTACGGCGTCCCCCGCTTTGTGAAAGAGCATGCGGCCGGTGTCCATCTTCAAAACAAAAACCGCGAAGGCGAACTGCAGGCCTAATCCCCAGGCAACCGTTTTTGTCCGGATAGCGCGGCGGTTGGTGGAGAAAATGAAGGCGAGCGTGAGCATGGTGAGAATGCCCAAAATACCTGTGAATCGGCCCACTCAGCTCCCTCCTTTTTGCAGATGATCAATGATCCGGTGCACAAGCGTACGTCGACTCAATGGAGGTTGATCGCTCAACTGATAACTTTGCAAGATCATTTCTCGCGCCCGCGCCGCCCGCGACTCGGAATTGTAATGGATCGTGCAAAGCGACTCGCCCGCTTTGACTGAGTCGCCAACCTTCTTATGCAGCACGAGCCCGACCGACGGGTCGACAGAATCTTCTTTCTTTTCTCGTCCTCCGCCGAGAATAACGCATGCAGTGCCCACGGACTCGCAGGCGATGGAAGCAATCCACCCAGCACCGGAGGCAGGCACTTCCATCGTATGCTGCGAACGAGGCAGAAGCGTGGGATCGTCGATCACCCGCGCATCTGCGCCTTGCAATTCCACCATGTGACGGAATTTTTCCAAAGCCTGACCGGATTTGATAAGCCGCTCCGCCTTGTGCTTCCCTTCGTCTACGGTTGAAGTGACATCGCCCAGCACGAACATCCACGCGGCAAGTTCGAGACTGAGTTCGCGAAGATCAGCCGGCCCTTCATTTCTCAGGATCTGCAGGGTCTCGATGACCTCAAGCGAATTCCCGACATACCGACCGAGAGGCTGATCCATGTCGGTGATCAGCGCAACGACTTTCTTGCCCATGCGCTCGCCGGTTTCTACCATCAGTTCGGCGAGGAATACGGCGTCTTCTTCTTTCTTCATGAAGGCACCGGAGCCGGTCTTCACGTCCAGAACCAAGCCATCGATCCCCTCGGCCAATTTCTTACTCATGATGGAAGCACAAATCAGGTAGGGGCTTTCAACTGTGCCGGTCACATCGCGCAACGCGTAGAGCTTGCGGTCAGCGGGAGCGATTTCTGCGGTTTGGCCAATCATGCAACATCCGCAGACGCGCAGGATGCGCAGGAAGTCGGGAAGCGGAAGATTGACTTTGAATCCCGGAATCGACTCCAGCTTGTCTAGAGTGCCACCGGTGTGGCCAAGTCCGCGGCCACTGATCATGGGAACCACGAGTCCCGCAGCTGCGGCAAGGGGCGCGAGAACCAATGAAGTCTTATCGCCGACGCCACCAGTGGAGTGCTTATCGACCTTGCATTGAACAAATTCTGACAGGTCAAGAATCTCGCCCGAGTGCAGCATGGCATCTGTGAGGGCAGCGGTTTCCGCGCGACTCAGGCCTCGAATCAAAGCAGCCATCAGCCAGGCGGAGGCTTGATAATCGGGAATCTTGCCGCTGGTGAAATCTCCCACGAAGGTATCGATTTCCGTCCGCGAAAGCTCATGCCCGTCGCGTTTCTTGCGGATGAGATCGACAGCACGGATCGGCATAGCGGCGGACTGGCTCACAGCAGGCGAAATCCCTCCGGCAGAAGTTCGGTGATGCGGGACTGCTTCCATCCACCCTTGGCACTTTTGTAAAAGATCACGGCCTCAGGACCGAATTCGTAGATCACCTGCCGACACGCGCCGCACGGGGAGCACGGGGCATCCTGATCGTTCACAACAGCGATCGCGCGGATATCAAGCGTCGGTCCTGCTTGAGCGATGGCCGAGAAAATCGCTGTGCGCTCGGCGCAGTTGGTCACGCCGTAAGAGGCGTTCTCGACATTGCAGCCGACGAAGACCCTTCCTTTGCTGGTGAGAAGAGCAGCGCCCACGCGGAAGTGCGAGTAGCGGGCATAGGCATTCTTCATGGCGCGGCGAGCAGCTTGAATCAGCCTGGCGCGCTGACGGGATGAGACCGCGACCATGGATTGGCTTATTGGAATCGGGGGAATTGTAAATGCTCCGCCGAAAGTGAGGTAGTGTTTTTGCTGATTGCGCAGTCGCTACCCTGACGGTCAATTATTTTGTTGCGGAATCCACGGCCTTCAGTTCGAAACCATTGTGTGACTCGCCAGGTCGACTGTGACCATATCGAACCGGGATTGCGGCAAGCTTGTCCCTACTTGATGGAACCCAATCTGCAGTTGTTGCTTATTGACCGTGATGCGCAGATATCCATACGTTTTGTCGTCATACTTTTCCAGCAAAAGGCCGCCAGTCGAGACGGCAGGCTTCGTATCCATGTAATTCACACTCGAACCGTTGGTTGGTTCCTGGGCTGCTTTTCCTCCTCGAGCTTGCACGAGCGGATTCACGTTATGTCCACCATCACCACACACAATGAATGGCACGTCATAGTTGTTGCCAGCAAATTTCACAGTCCGGGTGTAGCGCTGATAATTGTGCGCGTGGCCTGACAGGAACGCGTGAGGATACACGCCTTGGGCCTTGCAAATGGTATCGATTTCACGAAGCATTTGAGTGCTGCTGCTGTGATTTCCGCCGGTCCCTCCTGATTTGGCTGGTGGAGAATAACTGAAAGCCGGATGATGCGTAGCCAACAGAACCGCGCCGGGATAGTTCTCACTTTTGATGCGCTGCAACTGCGCCGCAAGATAAGCCAACTGAAAATCGGGTACGCTCTTCCACTTACCACCTTCGCTCGAGATCAGACCTGGATCCTCTAGAGCATTGCTGAACAATCCAATGATTCGTACGAACGGCGCATCCAGTGTGAAGTAGACGCCGGGCTGAGTCATCGCCGTCCGATGAAGGGAGGCCGCTTCCGGAGTTACAACCGGCTTAGGCGAGCAGAAATTGCGCGTGAAGGTTGTGAGCGGTGTCTGGTCCGGTGGCGTGCTCGGGACGACAAAGGAATCGTGATTGCCAGGAATGGCGAAGATCGGCGCTGGATAATTGCGATAGGGCTCGTAGAACTGGTCGTAATAGTACTGCGATTCTCCAAAGTCGTAGACGATATCGCCTAGATGAAATAAGAAAGATGGACGAGTGGCGGCGGGAGAAGTGTGGTAATCGTTCGTGACCTGATCGGAGACTCGAATCTCATCCGGGTATTTCCGGACATTGGACGCGCCGCTGTCCCCTGCAACGTGAAAGGTAATCTGCCCCGCTTTTTGGATTCCGGCAACCACATCTTTGCCGTGAGGACCATACGCATCCTGCAAAGCAAAAACATCGCTCGCCTTGCCTCGTGCCTGGTCGAAGCCGACCACATCTTTAGAAAGCAAGTCCTGGATCTGGGAATACAGTTGTTTGTCGGAGGGGTGCGTTTTCTTGAAAACCGTCGGATCTGGTGAAGGGACGCCTTCATTGAAGACGGGCTCGCCGAACACGGGTGCGACCAGGGCAACGTTGACTTTTCTTGGCATTGGGAAATCCTTCTGGAAGAAGGCATCCCATCGGTCCTCCCGTTGATCCCCCGAAAAACCGGTTCCGAACTAGGATGCCTTCAGTACCATAGTGTGGTTACAGCGGTTAGCGTTACACCCCCGAAGGGGCCATTGTTGCTCTCAACAAAACAGGGCAATCTGTGGTTGGCGCAACTTTCACTGCGGCCAAAGGCGGATTATGACGGGCTTCTTTCAAAGGCTTTGGTTACAACAAGATGGGCAGGACGTGGCCGAGTACGCAGTCATGTTGGCGGTCATTCTGGTCATTGTTGTCGGCACGGTCCGGCTCATCGGAGGCAATGCCAATAATGTGTTCTCCAGCGTTTCCAGCTCAATCGGCGGCCTCTAATCCGGCTGGGTCCTCGATCCCGCTTTAAAAATCTTGCCATCTTTCATTACGAAGACCACACGTTCGAGAATGGAAATATCGGACAGGGGATTGCCCTCTACTGCAATCAGATCTGCATACTTGCCCCCTTTAAGTGATCCCGGCACGTCGGGTTTTCCTAACAGGTCGGCGGCATTGATCGTCGCCGCCTGGATTGCCTGCATCGATGTCATTCCGTACTTCACCATAAACGCGAACTGTTTGGCGCTGGTGCCGTAGGGACAGATACCGGCGTCGGTGCCAAAAGACATTTTCGCGCCCGCCTGCACCGCTTTGCGAAAGTTGTCGCGCTGGATCTCGCCTAGTCGTTCGTCGTGCTGCAAAAAGTCCTTTGGCATGTTGCCGGCGCGGCCATCCGCTTGAATACATTCTTCGTCGTAGATGTCCATGTCGAGATAAGTGCCGCGCTGCTTCGCCAGGGCGATACCTTCGTCGTCGATCATCGTGGCGTGCTCGACCGATGCCACCCCCGCACGAATCGCGTTCTTGATTCCTTCTGGGGAATGCGCGTGCGCCTCGACGCGAAGTCCGAAGTGGCTGGCTTCGTCGACCGCGGCCTGTAGTTCTTCCAGAGTGAATTCCTGCGACTGCGGATTGCTGCCATGTGTCAGCACCGCCCCGCTGGAAAGAATCTTGATGTGGTCGGCGCCGTCGTGAGCCAACTTGCGGACGACCGCCCGCACCTCCCACGGGCTATTGGCTTCGCCATAGTGAAAATCCCACGGCAACTGAATATCAGGAGCTAAGCCCGTGGCAGCGCCGGCACCGCCGGCAATCGTGACGTATGCTCCAGCTACAAACATGCGGGGTCCGACGATGTAGCCGTTGTTAATAGCATCGCGCAGTGCAACGTCGTTCAGCGCACGATAGACGCCGACGTCCCGCACAGTCGTGAATCCCGATTCGAGCATCGCCTTGGCATTTGGGACCGACTCAAGCGCAGATTGCGCGGCTGTCTTTTTGAATTGTGCGATCGGATCAGTTTCGCGGAGGCCGTCTGCCAGGTGCGTATGGCAGTCAATCAGGCCGGGAAGAACAGTGTCAGCAGACAAGTCGATGAGTTTTGTGCCGGCAGGGATCGAGAGATTGTGCCCAACGGCGTCGATTTTTCCATCGCGAACGAGAATGACCTGATCTTTGAGAGTTATACCAGCTTCGGGATCAATCAGAGTGCCAGCCTTGACCGCGATTGTTTGGGCGGACGAGGCCATCGCAGACAAGAGAAGAGGAATAAGAATGGTGAGGTTCACTATGCGGCGCATGGCGTCCATCATAGCGAAAGATGCCGACAACTTTTATGGGTTGTCACTCCGAGAAGCGAAGCGACGAGGAATCTGCATTTACCTAAGAAATCCAGATTCCTCGCTCCAGTGCGAATGACTACTGGGAAGGTTAGTCGTGTCAGTCGGCCGCCATAGTTTCAGCTTCCACCTCTATGGCGGTTTCTTGATTCGCTGGTCCGCGCAATTGCGCTTCCAGCGCTGCCAACTGGGCTTCAATGTCTTCGGAGGCCTTGCGCTTGCGAATCACTTCCTCGCGATAGCGCCGCAGGAAGTAATCGATAGTTTCGACGCGGATCCTGATGGAGCCCGAAGGTTTGTTTTCGTCGAGATCCTTGAAGCAGAAGTACGGCGTACCGGATTGCTCGATGATGCCTTCGATCACGCCGTAAATGGGAGCGTCGTGGCCGCACTTGAAGCTGGAAATCTCAAGCGCGACAAGATTGGGATGGCGGGCGGTGAACTTGGCGGCCCAAACCTTGTGGTTCGTGCTGCAGGAATACGAGTTCTTCCAGGCGTCACCGATGTCGAGCGGGTGACTGATGATGCCAGCGCGAACTTCGTCGCCGAAGAGGCGCTCGAGCATATCTTCGTCGAGCGGCAAAGTGTTCTGCGAGAAGATCGGATAACCGAGCTTCTGGAACTCGTCCATGATTTCGTGATTCAGGCCCGGATCATGGTGATACGGACGGCCCAGCATCACGATTCCGATGCGGTCTTCGCGCTCCAGTTGGTCCATGACCTGGCGCGCACGCTTGCGGATGCTGTCTTCGTAATCTTTAAGAGCCTGGAACCCAGCCTCGATCGCCCGGTCGTTTTCTTCCAGAGACAAACCCATGATCGGCTGGAAGGCCTGCAGCATCTGGTGCGCAAACAGCTTGCGATCCATGAAATTCAGAACTGGATCGACGTACTTCACGTTGTGCTCGGAAAACACATCGTTCTCTTTGGTGAACGCAGCCTTCACAGTTTCCGGCGTAGCCGTGACGGTCGGGCAAGCGTTTGCGCCGACGATATTCTTTAGCGGAGAGGTCAGCACGTCATACATCGGGAAAAAGATGACGTTGAGCGGTTTCTTGCGGTGCTTCTCCTGGATCAGGTTGTAGACATGCGAAATACCGATCTTTGCCGGGAAGCACGGGTCGATGGCCCCGCGGCTGGCGCCAGCACGGTACAAATCGGAACTCGTGTAGTCGGAGTAGATAATGTTTTCTGGCTCGACACCCAGGCTTGCGAAATAGGCGTTGAAAAGCGGCGCGTAGCTGTAAATGTTCAGCACGCGCGGAATTCCAATTCGCAGCTTCTTGCGGCTTTCCATGAGCGGAATTCGCTCTTTCGCTGCTTTGTTCCAGAACTTCGCGGTTGGAATGGGGTCAGCCACGCTCTTCGGGCTGAGCGGCCGGAAGACTTCGCGGCCGGCGATATCGACGAAGTTCGGATGCTTGTCCTTGATTTCGTCGATTCCGGCCTTGATGTCCTTCATGTCGTTGATATCTTCAACCAACCCCTTCTCGCAGGTCGCGATGATCAGGCGCTGCTCGCCGTGCATGAGCGGGACTTTCGTGACCTTCTGGATGGCCACGAGGCTCAGGTCATCTTTCGGCGCGGTGCGAATATCGATGAAGGTACGCAGGCAATTGTTCTTGCAGAAATTGCAGCGCGTCGATTCGTTACGCGTCGTGCGATATTCAATCTTGCGGACAGCGTCGAGACCAACAAACGTGGTTTGCTGGCCGTTGCGCCACAAGCGAAGCGATTCTTGGGCAGCGCCAATCGCGCCCGATTCCCCGCAGTGCTCGTGAACGATAATCTCCGGCTTTTTGCCGGCAGCGCGGAAGCTATTGTTGATGAAATCGACTTCCGCCTTTACCACGGCCAGGTTGTTCTGCGTCCCGCCTTGCAAGACGAATCGCGATCCAAGCGCAGCCAAATTTGGAATGCTTGCCACGTAGAGGAACACGTTCTTGGGGAGAACATTGGCCAGTCCGGCAAGAATTTCTTCCGCCCGCCAGCCCTGTCGCTGGAAGTTCACGATGTCGGACTGCATGAACACCGCGCAGCCATAGCCGAAAATCGGCATCGACTGGGCAGAAAACGCCAGATCGGCGTATTGTTCCACTCCCATGCCGAAGCCTTCTGCAGTCGATTGCAGGAAGTATCCGTTTCCGGCTGAGCATTGGGTGTTCAGCTTGAAGTCTTTTACGCGGCCGTTATGCAGGATGATGATCTTGATGTCCTGGCCGCCAACATCAACGATCACATGTGGGTCTTCGTAGAACTTGAGCGCCGACTCAGTGTGGGCGACCGTCTCAACCAGCGCGACATCGGCGTGCAGGACGTCTTTCAGAATGTCTTTCGCGTAACCGGTGGTGGCAACGCCCAAAACCTCAAGCTTGGCGTTCTGCTTTTCGACTTGGCTGCGCAGGTTCTCGAACATCTCGATCGTGTCCTGGATCGGGTTGCCGTTCGAGAGTTGATAGGACTTGCAGAGAATGTCGCCGTTTTCGTCCAGCAGAACGGCCTTCGTCGAAGTCGAACCGCCGTCGATGCCAATGAAACCGGCGACCGTCTGGTTTGTGTGGAACGTCGCAGGGACAAACTTTTTGCGCTTGTACGCTTCCTTGAATCCGGCGAGCTCATCGTCGCCGCTGGTGAGACCCTTTGCGCCTGACTTGGCTTTCTCTTCCTGCCTTCCGAACTCAATGTAATGAACCAGCTTTTCGTATCCGTGGTAGCAACCGACGCAGTCTTCTTCGGATTTGCCGAACTCAATGGCGCCCATCGCCGCAAAGTATTGCGCGTTCTGCGGAACTTTGATGAGGTCTTCCGGCTTCGATCCCGCCGGGACTTCGACCTTGCGCTCTTTCCACATGCGGGGAATATTTGCCTGCCACGCTTCCCTCATGCCCTTGATGAAACTGTTGGGCCCGCCGAGCAGCAGCACATGCGGGCGCAGTGTGTGTCCCCGAGTTAGAACGCTGAGATTCTGCAGCACGATGGCTTCGAAGAGCGATGCCATCAACTCGTCGGGCGGCGTGCCGACTTTCTGCAGGCTGTTGATATCGGTCTCTGCGAAGACGCCGCACTTGCCGGCGACTTTGTGCAGCTTGATGCCGTGATATCCCTGCAATGCCAGTTCGGCCGTTGGAATTTTGAGCTTGGCATTGATCTTATCGATCACTGCACCGGTTCCTCCGGCACACTTGTCGTTCATCGACGGGATTTTTTTCTTACGGCCAGTCTCGTCATCATCTTTGAAGACGATGATCTTGGCATCCTGGCCGCCGAGTTCGATGACCGAGTACACCTCGGGGTGCATCTTCTCGACCGCTAAAGAAACTGCGGTGACTTCTTGCACGAACTTGGCGCCGATCTGTTCGGCGATCGAGCCGCCGCCGGACCCCGTCATGAACATACGGGTGTTGTGGCGGTTGATGCCCACTTCCTTTTCCATCCGCCTCAGGAACTCAAGGCTCTTCTCGGGCTGCTTGGTTTCATGGCGCTGGTAATCCTGCCACAGAACTTCATCACTGTCGGCCTTCACGACCGTGGCTTTGACCGTAGTGGATCCCACGTCCAAGCCCACAAGAAATTCCGTGTGGTGATCGTGTGGCTTTTGCAGAGGCGCTGGAGCAATGTTCAGTAACTGCGGTTTCGGCGCTTGTCCCGAATGATCGTGCATTAGTCCTCTTTTTCAATCTAGAGATGCAAAAGGGAACTGGAAACTCGGTCCTCAGTTCCCGGCCGTCGATTGTTAGTCGCCGCTGGCAGTGGCCGGAACGGCAACCTGGACTCGCGAACGCTTCCGAAAGCGAGTGTCTTTGTTGATGCGATCGCTAACATGGAGAATGAACTGGGCCGCAGTTCCAGCGACACCTTCATGATGCGGCACGTGATAGAACGGACGGCGCATTTCCTGATGCTCGGCGATGTACTCGCGAATTTCGTTCATCGTCTTGCCGGTCTGCTTGAGGCACTGTTCAAACTCGGTCTTGGCTTTGACTTTGGCTTCGCCGAGCGCCATCTGGACGCGGCTGTGAGCATTGACTTCGCCTTCGCCGGAGGTCTCGATCGGCAGGAAGATCATGTCCTTGAACTTATTCACGACAGCCGATTGAACACCGTCAGACTGCGAGGACGGCATGCACCCGAACGGCTTCAGCGCCAGCACCATGTGAGTGAGGTGATGCACGGTGTAGTAGACGTTCTTGCCTACTTCGAGGTGACCTTCCCCGCCACGGGCGAACTGGTTGTAGAACGGATGGGCCAGTTCAGCGAGTTCCTTCTGGGGAACCAGATGGTGCGTGATGCCGCCCATGTTCTTGATGGTACGGTGATAGAAGAAATTCCAGGCTTTTTGGCCGAATCCAATGCCCCAAAGTTTCTTGCGCAGCCCGATATAGTTGGCGAACTGTTTCTTGAATTCGTGCCACTCGGGATTGCGATGCGGGCGGTTGACCGGCCACTTGGCAATCGCGTGGGCCTTGGCCTGGTACATCAGATATGCCACCCAGGTCGCGATCGGTTCTACCATCACTTGTGCGCCTTCGCGCTCGAGGAATTCGAACATGTGGAAGTTGCCGTCGCCTTCGGTAGTTTGTGCCCAGAACTCGCCGGTGATCTTCACCATCGGCTTTACCTTGGTGCGATCGACTTCGATGGCGTTCATGCGCTCGGTCGCGTTGTGCAGGGCGTCGAGGTAATCCTTGCCCCACATGTGCTCATGCCATTTGCCGAACACGTTGAACGTATTGCGCAGAACCTTGTTGCTCTTGACTTTGGGCTTCAGCCAATTTGGAGCGCTCTGCTCGATTTCGAAGCTCTTGCGGTTGCGCATGTCATCGCAGAGGCCCTCGACCATCTCGTGGAAGACTCGGTCGGTCTCACCCTTGTTCACTTCGTAAGGACGAATCTGGTAGATCAGGTCGTTGATGACATCGCCCAAGTGCAAAGCGTTCAACATACCGAAGCCGAAGTCGATGGTGAACTTTAATCCCGGTTCGCCAGAGGCCGCCTTGATGCCGTCGCTGTCCTTGAAGAGGAGCACTCGAAAGCCGTCGAAACCAGCGTTCTTCAAGGCGAAGCGATACTCGGCTTCATACATGCCGAACCGACATGGGCCGCAAGAACCTGCGGTAAAGAAGACGTAGTTGTCCAGAATCTGCTGGCGCGGAATCCCCTCTTTCTCGAGGAACTGGAGATACTGGACGAGATTTCCAACCGTGAAGTAGGTCGGGTTGCACTGGCCGTTGTTGCCGTACTCCTTGCCGATCTGGAAGGCAGGGACGTCGGGCACCGGCAGCTTCTCGCAGCGGTAGCCGCAGCCCTGGAAGACGGCGCGAATCAGATCCTCGTGTTTCCAGGTAAAGCCACCGAAAAGAATCGTCACCTTGCTGCGCTCTTCGGCAGTGAAGGCCCGTTCTACGGGGCGATGGAAGTGGTCGGGCGCATCCAGGCCCGCAATCTTGCGCAAACGTGTGCGCTCGGCTGCCAGTCGCTGTTTAATTTCTACATCGTCTTCAATTTGAACAAGATTCGTCGCCATTATCGTCCTCCGGCTTGAGTCGCGAAAACAGGATGTCGTGGGTAAAAGCAGACGGTCGAACTACCATCTGCGAAAAGCAGCAAGGGTAGGTACGCAATTCGGCGCAACATCAGACAGGTCACTCTAGTCGCGAGTGTTGCGGGATCGCGATGTAAACACATCTGAACTCCCTTCCAGCCAGATCAGGAGATTAGATGTTCACGCCAACGGGAGCCGTTTCAGCAACGGATCCCGCGGCGCCGGATGATATTGCAAACAAAAATGACAGGTTGCCGGTTATTGTAACCGAACCCGACCCCAATGGAAAACTTCTGAACTAAGCGAAGCTGCCGCTCACCCCTTGAAAACCATGGCCCGCCTGCTTCAGAACCCATTTCAGAACTCTCGTATCGTTGTAACAGAACCCAAGGTTGTGATTCAACGTGGAGAAGCAATGGGTCTGACACGATTTCTTCATTTCGTTCAGCTGCGGGACCTCGAACTTATGATTCTCAATGACTCCCCAGTCGTGAGTTGCGGAATACATAGGAAAACACGGCGCAAGCGTGCCATCGACTCGAATGATAATCGAGTTCTGTCCCGCTCTGCAGTTCCAGGGTTCTACCTTGCCCCGCATAAAATCTTTCATGTCCTGCAGCCGCTTCACCGAATTCACCATCTTGTAGCCAGCCTTGTTCTTCTCGATGAGCCAATCGCAAAGCTCATCCACCTTCGGCCAGTCTTCAGGATGAATGAAGGTGTCATTCTCCGCATAGTGCTTGAAATGCGTCTGTTCGATCATCGGCGATTCGTTAATGTGGTAGTCCGTCGCAATGCCGTGATCGCGAGCGATCTCCGTGAGCTGCTTTACGTCTTCGAGATTGTTGCGGCAGATGTTGATGTTGAAGAACACCGCGTAACCGTATTTGTACTGCTTCCGGACGAGGTAATCGAAATACTTACGAACCGGAGTCAGGGCCTTTGCGAGCCCCGGTTTCTCGTCGACCGCGTCCACAGCGAAGTTGAAAATCGCCACGCCGGCATCGGCAAGCCGGTCAATCACATCCGGCCGCAAGAGCCGAGCATTTGTCGGCATGTAAATCCAGAAGCCCTTCTTGGCAGCGTAATAGGATGCCTTGTGCACCAGTTGCGGCCGTAACAAAGGTTCCCCACCCATGAACGCCAAAACGCGACACGTCGTCGAATGCAGCCAGTCGATCGAGCGCTTGGCAACTTCCTCCGTCATTCCTTTCACGTTGTTATCGAACGCCCAGCAATAATGGCAGTCCAGGTTGCACTTCCACTCGGTAAACAGGTACGCAATGATGGGGTGAAACGGTCCAGGCAACACACGCGACTTTGCGTAAGGAAATAACCAGCCGTTCATTGCCCTGTAAACCAAAGGCGCAGTCCAACGGCGCTTTCCTGCTTTGGCGCGAGCCAGGTTTGCCTCGTAGTTATCGTCTTGCGCTAATAGTTCTGGATGCTGCGGGAACACAGGCTCAGGAAACTTATCATTGCCGTTGCTCGGCAAGAGCACAGGCCCGGGGGCCGGGGACTTCGTCAAGAGATCATGAAGTTGTACATCGAGGCGAAACGAAGGTTCTTTTGAATCCACATGCGCTTGCTGGAGGGCTCCCATTAGTCACTCTCCTCTAGACCTAAGTATTCGACTTAACACTTGATGATCCTCACCGATGTTCGTTGCAGAAAAAATAGTATTTCTATTTAACAAAAAACACCGGCAATTTGGAAGAGTCGCAGAGATTTTGTAGCTTTTTGAGACAGGTGGCGTTTTCAGCGCAAATCTTGGCACTGTTTACGGCAGACGATCCAGGTAGCAAGGCCCGGTAGTGATCTGCGCTGGCGGTTGCGGCGGCATTTTCCATGGTTCATTCACGAAATCGAGAAACTCCGTCATATCGATTTGGGCCGCGTCGCGCTTCGTGAGTGGCGCCACACCGAACCGAGTCTCAATGAGTTTCAAGATTGCGGTTGCGTCTGTGACGGTATGTGACACGTAGTGTTTTTTACTGAAGGGCGATATCACAATCAAAGGCACGCGATAGCCGGTGTATGTGAAGTCGCACGTCGGTCCCGTGGTCTGGGTGCAGACGTCCCCCGGCATCAAATCCACTGGCTTGATCCCGTCGGGGCTCACGCTTGGCTGCGGTGAAACGTGATCGTAAAACCCGCCTGGTTCGTCAAAGGTCAAAATAAAGATCGTGTCCTTCCAGTTCGGACCGCCCATTACAGAATTAATCAAATTGGCAACGAACCCTGCTCCGTCTTGCACGCGGCAACAAGGAGGGTTGACGTCGAAGTCCGACGGGTGCTCGTCCAGTCCCACCACCGACGCGGGTTCAATCTGCGCTACTTGGGGCAGGTTCCCACTCTTCGCCTCGGCCATAAACTGGTCGGTACTCTCCAGGTTTTGCGGGAACTGATTGAGAATCGTCGTGCCGTAGGTAAAGTCCTTCACGTAACTTTGATCAAAAAGACATTTTGCAGTGGAACAGTTGTTGGCGTCGGCGTGCGCATAGATCTTCCAGGTGATGCCGGCATCTTGCAGCTTCTGGAAGATCACCGGGGATGGGATTAAAGCAGCGTCGTTGGCATTCGTATTTCGCTGGTAGGCGTATCCGTGAGACGTTCCCGCGATGAGATATTCGCGGTTTGGGGGAGTGCGCGTCATCGCTGGAGCGAACCAGCGATCAGACGTGGCGAAGTTCGACGCCATGAAGTAGTAGTAGTCCAGATCATCCCCGTTGTAGTAACCCATGGCGCGCAAACCATTGGTGTCGTTAAAGGGCGGCACTATGTTGCGGGCGTCGTGCCCGGCGGTCCATACAAAGCCATTTAGCGCCGCCGCGCTCTGGCCCGTTGCATCGTTGAAGTCCCAATCGACGTGGCTCTCATTCCATGACGGGCTTGGGTTCTCCACACACATGGTCTGGTAGTGAAAAGAGGTTACTGGGCTGGCAGGATCGAAAACGCAGTCGCTCAATTGCGGAGGATTTGCGGTTGGATTATAAGGATCAGCGGGATTGCATCCCGGAATCGAGGGAGCCGAGCCTGCGGGCGAATTGAACTGGGGCAATCCATCGAAGTCCTCATCTGAGTAGCCATGCTGCGCCCAGTACTCGCGCAGAGCCCCAAAATAACTGTCAAACGAACGGTTCTCCTGAGCCAGGAAAATGATGTGATTAATGCTCTGCAGCGTCGCGCTAAACCTCGCTGTAACTGCGAAATTTGAGGCGTTAGCGGTGGTCGATGTAATTGTGCATGTGCCGGTTCCGCTGCAAGCTCCCGACCATCCGCTGAAAACATATCCTGTCGCGGGGGTCGCCGTCAGGGTAATGGTTGCAATAGAGGCAATCGTGGCTGTGCAGGTCGTGCCGCAATTTATGCCCGCGGGGCTGCTGGTGACCGTTCCAAGGCCGGATCCGGCCGGCGTGACCGTTACTTGCGCTTGCGACCCGACAAATCCCTGGCAGCTCGTCAGGAACGCAAGCATGAACAACATCGCGATTGCCTGGATTCCCCAGACCACAGTTCTCATCTCTCAGAACACTCCTGTACGCGGGCCTTAGATGGGACGCACCTTCGCGCAGGTTGCAACCGAACCGATCTGGCCCCTGTGATCCGGCTCTAAGTGGTGCCCTGGACTAGCGTTTAGCGCACTCACCTCTGTATTCTGGCCTGCACAAGGGGGCTGCCTTGGAATCAAATTTCTTTCAGGTTTCTCAGCTGGAGAAGAGCAAATCGTCCGAGAAGCGCTATCTGGAATTTCTGAGGGTGGCCGCGATGAGCGCGGGCATTTACGTGCTGCCTGCGGGTGCAACCGATCTTCAATCGCCACACCGGCAAGATGAGATGTACTACGTGGTCCGCGGGAGCGCGCGTATGAAAGCCGGGCCGGAAGACCAGAAAGTTTCGGCTGGCAGCGTCATTTTCGTCGCGGCGAAGGTGGAGCACAAGTTTTACGACATTTCTGAGGAACTGGTGGCGCTGGTATTCTTTGCTCCCGCAGAATCGTCGTAGTGGTACTGTTCTGGCTCTGTGAACCTCTGCCCTTGCCGTTTTCTGTGGTTGATTCTGCGATGAACGTTCAGATTATTCCGTTCGACGATGATCACTGGCACGCAGTGCGCGAAATTTAGCGGAAGGTATCGCCACCGGAAACGCAACCTTCGAGACCACGGTTCCTGAGCGGACAAAGTGGGACGCTTCCCATCTCAAACACTCCCGGCTGATCGTGAGAGATGAGGAACGCGTCCTTGGTTGGGCAGCCCTGACTCCGGTTTCCACCCGCGCGGTTTATATCGGTGTAGCGGAGGTGTCCATTTATATAGCTGCCGCAGCACGCAACCGCGGGATCGGCACCGTCCTGCTAAAGTCGCTCATCGACAATTCGGAGCAAAACGGGATCTGGACGCTGCAAGCAGGCATCTTCCCGGAGAATCTCGCTAGCATCGCGCTCCATAAGTCCTGTGGCTTTCGTGAAGTGGGTTCGCGTCACCGCCTCGGTCAATTGGCGGGTGCGTGGCGGGATGTCGTTCTTCTCGAGCGGCGCAGCGGCCGCGTGGGTAAGTAAGAGTTCTCTACAACGGGTGCGGCTCATCGGGCGGCGCTTTTTTTGCGACCCAGTACACCTCTTCTCGCAGCCATTCCTTCGTGAAACCAGCCCGCCGCAGGATGGCTTTGCCGTGTTCGATCATCTCCGGATGACCGCACAGATAAGCGATCGAATTC
>Ga0209168_10001565_pt1 | contig 17727 bp, 14 predicted proteins | sample Coa_R1_FD_187156 | JGI IMG/M metagenome (GOLD analysis project Ga0209168, IMG submission 187156) | Surface soil microbial communities from Centralia Pennsylvania, which are recovering from an underground coalmine fire - Coalmine... | ecosystem: Environmental > Terrestrial > Soil > Unclassified ... | reverse complement strand
GGCGTCGCCTGGGCGTCGGAGCCGGCGAGCATGAAATCGAGCTTGCCCTCCAGCATGTAAATATATTCGTCTTGGTCGGGATGAATATGCGGCGGCACGAAGGTGCCGGGCGGAAAAGTCGCGTGCCAGGAGAAGCATTGGTCGGTGCGGTTCTTCGGCACGTAGGTCTGGCCAAGAATGTTCCAGGAAATGCCCTGGATGCCTTCATTGGCGCGGGTGATGCCCGTAATCTCTTTGTTCATCCCTGTCGTCTCCCTCTGGGTTTTGACAATGCGTTCGTTTGCTGAAGCGTTTCCGCTTCTCCGAAACGCGTCTTATCGGTTTAGTTCCCCGGCACGCATTCCTTGGCGTAGCGGTCGCCGTAATTCTCGAACACCTTCTGCACGATCTCGGTTTCGAACTTGCCGTCGGCGCGCTTGGCGACCTTGGTCAGATAAAAATCCTGAATCGGATATCCGTTGACATTGAATTTGAAGTTGCCGCGAAGCGAGGTGAAATTGGCCTTCTTCAGCGCAGCCGAAACCGCCTCCTTGTTCGCAAGATCGCCCTTTGCCGCCTTCACCGCGCTGTCGATCAGCAAGGCCGTATCGTAGCCTTGCATGGCGTAAGTACCGGGCACGATGTTATAAGCCGCCTCATAGGCGGTGACGAATTTCTTGCTTTGGGGGTTGTTGAGATCGGGCGCCCAGTCCGCGCCGCCGAACATGCCGACCGCCGCATCCTGCTGCGCGGGAAGCGTCGATTCATCGACCGTGAAGGCCGACAGCACCGGGATCTGGTCGGCAAGACCGGCCTGCCGATACTGTTTCACGAGGCTCACGCCCTGGCCGCCCGGCATGAAGGTGAAGACGGCATCGGGCTTGAGCGAGGCGATCTTGGAGATTTCAACCTGGAAATCGAGCACGCCGAGCGGCACGTAGCTTTCCTCGACGATCTCGCCTTTGTAGTCGAGCTTGAAGCCGGCCGCCGCATCCTTGCCGGCCTGATAATTCGGCACCATCACGTAGACGCGCTTGTAGCCGCGATCCTGCGCGACCTTGCCGAGGATCTCATGCACCTGATCGTTCTGGTAGGAGGTGACATAGAAGAACGGGCTGCAGTTCTTGCCCGCATAGCTGGACGGCCCGGCATTCGGACTGATCAGGAAGGTCTTGGTGTCGATGACCGGCTTGTGGATCGCCAGAAGGATGTTGGAGAAGATGGGTCCGACGACAAAGTCGACCTTGTCGCGCTCGAGCAGGCCCTTGACCTTGGTGACGGCGGCGTCCGGTTTGAGTTCGTCGTCGATGGCTATGACCTCGACCTCACGGCCCGCCATCTTGCTGCCGAGGTCCTTGACAGCGAGATTGAAGCCGTCGCGGACTTGGGCGCCTAACGCCGCCGCGGGGCCGGAAAGAGTGAGGACCAGGCCGATCTTCAGTTTCTCCTGGGCAGCCGCAGGATGAGCGAGCAGCCCGAACAGCGCCGTGACGGCCGCCAATCTCAAGAATTGACGCATAACTTGTTCTCCCCTGATTGTCCGGCCCGCAGCTTATTCTCATGAGACCGCTCGCGGCAAGCGATGCGGCTTGCAAAAGCGGCCTTGCTACCAAAGTGCAGCATACGCCATTCCGTTCGCGTGACGAACATGCAAAGGTCGCGCCAATTATTTGAAACTTAAAGAAATTTGTTGAGCCGCCGATTGGCTCGGAGGGGTTCGGACTTTGACTTGAAGAGGCTCTTCCATTACTTGAAGATCAAAATGACCGCGGTTGCATCATGACCCTCGATTCCGAAACCAAGGCCGTCGAGCTTCCGGAACATCATGGCGATGAGCTTCGGCTTTGGTTACGGCTTCTGACCTGCACCACCCTGATCGAGGGCGAGGTGAGAAGCCGCCTGCGCGAACGGTTCGATGTGACGCTGCCGCGTTTCGACCTGATGGCCCAGCTTGACAAGGCGCCGGAGGGGATGACGTTGTCGCATGTCTCCAAGCGAATGATGGTCAGTAACGGCAACGTCACCGGCCTCGTCGAGCGGCTGGTCGAATCCGGTCACCTCGATCGCCGAACATCGGCAAACGATCGTCGCGTCCAGCTCATCCGGCTGACGAAGGCTGGCCGCGCGGAATTCCGCAAGATGGCCGCTGAGCATGAGGGGTGGATCGCCGACATGTTTTCCGACCTCTCGCCGAAGGATGTTCGCGAGTTGATGCGGCTACTGGCCAAGACCAAGGTCTCCACGCAGAAGTCCGCGCGGCGCAGGGCTTGAGATTGGGCGAGGTCGATTACGAGGTTGAATACAACAACCGGGCGCGGGTGCCGGAAAATCCGGCCATCATGGCGGGATGGGCGAGGGACGCGGCCGCCTATCGCGCAAAGATACCTCCGCACGTCATCCGCTATGGTTCGCCCGCACGCCACGTCATCGATTTCTTCCCCGGCGCCAAGTCGGGGCCGATCGTTGTCTTCATTCATGGCGGGTACTGGCAGGCGCTGGACGGTTCGGCCTTCAGCCATTTGGCAGGTGGCCTCAACGCCCATGGCGTGGGCGTTGCCATTCCAACTTATGATCTCTGCCCTCATGTTACGGTCGAGGAGATCATTGGCCAGATGCGCCGTGCGATGCGCGAACTCGCTCGATTTGGCGAGCGACTGGTCGTCAGCGGACACTCGGCCGGAGGCCATCTCGCCGCCTGCATGCTCGCGACCGACTGGCCTGCCTTCGATTCCGCGCTGCCATCCGACCTCGTGACGTCGGCCTATGCGATCTCCGGCTTGTTCGACCTTGAGCCTTTGCTCACCACTTCGATCAACAAGGCGCTCGGTCTCGATTTGGCCAGCGCCCGCGCCGCAAGCCCGCTGCTCTGGAAGCCCCCAGCGCGAGGGAACCTGGATGCGGTGGTAGGCGAGCTCGAAAGCGCGGAATATTTCCGGCAAAGCCAGTCCATCGTCGACCTCTGGGGCAGGGCCGGTGTTGCCACGCGGTTTGGAACAGTGCGCGGGGCCAATCACTTCACCGCGATTGCCCCCATGGCAGAAGCCGCCTCGTCCATGACCTTGCGGTTGAAAGAACTCGCGGGCGGCTAGTGCCGCCTATTTGACGTTCCTGCATCACATGCGGCACATTCGACCCAGGAACGTCAAATAGAAAAGCGGCACTAGAACTATAAGTTTGCTAGTGCCCATGACTTTCCGAAGTTCGTGAAAGGGGGGTGCGGCGATGTAACACGAACTTCGGAAAGTGGGCACTAGTCCCCCACAAAAGACGAGGGGAAGGCCGAGCGGGAGCCTATTGCGCCAAATTACTTTAAGTATAAAATGATTTCAGGGTCATTTCGAGATGGCGGGTTGGCACCAGACCCGGAATGACCGTAGCCCGCGCCTTTGCGAACGAGGGAGGTTGGCGATGTCAGGTATAAGTCCCGGCCGGTCACCGTCGCTCGGTCCGTCCAGCCACGTCGACGATTTCACGCGGCGAAATCTTCCTCCACCGGAGCAATGGCCGGACTTGCTGCTTGATCGCGCCGAGTTTCAATACCCGGAATACCTGAACGCCGCGGTCGAGTTGACCGACCGCATTGTCGAGAAAGGAATGGGCGATAACGTCGCCTTGATCGGCAATGGCCGCCAGCGCACCTACAAGGAACTCGCCGACTGGTCGAACCGCCTGGCTCACGCGCTGGTCGAAAATTATGGCGTCAAGCCCGGCAACCGCGTGCTGATCCGCTCGGGCAACAATCCGGCGCTGGTCGCCGCCTGGCTAGCCGCGACGAAAGCCGGCGCGGTGGTGGTCAACACTATGCCGATGCTTCGTGCCGGCGAACTGTCGAAAATCGTCGACAAGGCCGAGGTCGCGCTCGCTTTGACCGATAGCCGCATTGCCGACGAACTGGTGGCCTGTGCCAAGACCAACCGGTTTCTCAAGCAGGTCGTCAATTTCGACGGCACGTCCAATCATGACGCGGAACTCGATCGGGTCGCGCTGAGCAAGCCGGTCCGTTTCGATGCGGTCAAGACAGGGCGCGACGACGTGGCGCTATTGGGATTTACCTCCGGCACCACGGGCGAGCCGAAGGCGACCATGCATTTTCACCGCGACCTCCTGATCATCGCCGACGGTTATGCGAAGGAGGTCCTCAAGGTTACGCCGGACGATGTCTTTGTCGGTTCGCCGCCGCTGGCATTCACCTTCGGGCTCGGTGGGCTCGCGATCTTTCCCCTGCGGTTCGGCGCGACTGCGACTTTGCTGGAAAACGCCGCGCCCCCCGAGATGGTCAAAATCATCGAAACCTACAAGGCTACGATCTGCTTCACCTCGCCGACCGCCTATCGCGCGATGATTGGTGCGATGGAACGGGGCGCTGATCTATCCTCCTTGCGCCTTGCGGTGTCGGCGGGCGAGACCCTGCCCGCACCGGTGTTCGAAAGCTGGACGCGCAAGACCGGCAAGATCATTCTTGACGGCATCGGCAGCACGGAGCTGCTGCATATCTTTATCACGAACCGTGCCGATAGCGCTGCGCCCGGCACGACGGGGCGTCCTGTCACCGGCTACGAAGCCAAGATCGTTGATGACGACATGAACGAACTGCCCGTCGGCGCGGTGGGCAAACTCGCCGTGCGCGGACCGACCGGCTGCCGTTACCTCGCCGACACCAGGCAATCGAACTATGTGCGCGCGGGGTGGAACCTGACCGGCGATTCCTTTGTTCGCGACGAGAAAGGCAATTTCTCGTTCGTGGCGCGATCGGACGACATGATCATCTCGTCCGGCTACAATATTGCGGGTCCTGAGGTCGAGGCCGCTCTCCTGCGCCATCCCGCCGTTGCCGAATGCGGCGTGGTGGGTGCCCCCGACGAAGCGCGCGGCATGATCGTGAAGGCCTATGTGGTACTGGCACCCGGAAGCGTCGCCGACGACGCACTCACCGCCGCGTTGCAGGATCATGTCAAGCGTGAGATAGCGCCCTATAAATATCCGCGTGCGATCGAATATGTCAGCCAGTTGCCGAAAACGAACACCGGAAAATTGCAGCGATTTGCCCTCAGGCAAATGGCGCGGTCGGGAAGCGCCTCGTCAGGGGTGGCCGCCGAATGAAGCATGAAGGAGAAATTTAGGTGAGCCCCTCGAAAGGCCCGACGGTTGCCGCTCGCGCGGTGACGAAACAAGAATCTGCTTCAGGTCAGCCCCGGATCCTGCAGCCGAGCGGCTGGCCGACGCCAAAGGGGTACGCCAATGGCATGGCCGCCGAGGGACGGCTTGTGGTGACCGGCGGCATCATTGGCTGGGACGTTCACGGGCATCTCGCGGACGATTTTGTCGGCCAGACCCGGCAGACGCTTCGTAACATTTCGGCCATTCTCACCGAGGGGGGTGCGCGGCCGGAGCATCTCGTGCGTATGACGTGGTACGTCGTCGATGTGGAAGAATATCTCGCAAGCTTAAAGCCGCTCGGTCAGATCTATCGCGAGATCTTCGGCACGCATTATCCGGCGATGGCGCTGGTCCAGGTCGTGCGCCTGGTCGAAAAGGCTGCCAAGGTCGAGATCGAGGCCACCGCGGTCGTCCCGCATTGACCGCTCGCGCGGCTCGTGGACTTTAAGCTCTCGTCGTTTGCTCAATCGCTGTTCTTCGCAACTTCCACCTTGGCGGCGTCATCCCTGACGGAGGTTTTCGGAATCCGAAAAGCCTTCAGCCGGGCAAACTCGCGGTAGGCCTCCGCCGCCTTGTGCAGCAAGCGCTTCTTTCGCTTCGCGCCGAGAAGAGCAGGCAGGGCTTCCACGCCATCCTGCAGACCCTGCGCGATGACGCGGTATCTCGCATCGTCGTTCAATTGGCCGAGCGATCTTTGTGCCTTGCGCAGTTCTTTCAGCGCCGCCTGCCGGGCGGGCATCTCTTCATTCGGCGCCAGGCTCTCTACCGCGTCCAGCGCATAGGTGAGCTTCTTGTTGATCAGGCGGACGCGATGCCGTTTCCTGGCGCCAACCTCTTCAAGCCCTCTGCTTTTTTTCAGGAGCGTGTTCCGCCATTTCTTCAACCTCTCGGCGCTATATTCGCCGATCGGACGCAACCGGCAATCGAGCGACGGCTTCCCCCGTTTCGCCGACCATCCGCCTTTTTCAATCCAGGTGGACGTATCGCGGATAAGACGCCGATATCTCTGGGAGCGCAGGGCGCGGGTCAGATGCCGCTGACAGGCGGCACGCTCCTGTTTCCACGCCTTCATGTCGGGCGATCGCCCTCCGGCTTTCATGAGGCGCTCCAAAGCGACGTCGAGGTCACGAACGATGCCGAGATGGGCGTGCAGCCACTTCAATTCCGCGGAGATCCGCGACCGTTCGTCTCCGTCCACCATCGGCGCGAAGAAGGCGATGCTGGTCCTAAGCCGCGTCAGCGCGATGCGCATCTCGTGCACGGCTTCTGCGCTGCCTGCGCATGCTGCGCGATGCTGTTCCGTCACGCCGTGAAGGTATTGACGCGCGATGGTGCGGAACGCCGCCTCACAGGTCATTGTCGTGGACGCTGATGCTGGCTTGGCTATCGGCGTTGGCGTCATGGGGTACTTCGGACCAATTCAATCGGGCTTCGGTAGTACCATCATGGCCGGTTGTCTTTATGACATCGCGCGTGGACCGAGGGCCTTGGTATTTCAATCTCACGAGGACGAGGCGCTCATTCCACAACTCAAAGGAGTAAAATCGCGCCCCCCGGGGCGATCTCCGTTGGGGGAATGTTAACCATCATGTACCCTCCGTGCCGACCGTGGATTGGCGCCAAGGGCTTGTTCCAGCGAGATGTTTGGCTGACGCCGCGATATGGAAGCCCGATGGCGGCGATGTCCGGCGCGAACTTCGGAAACGCTTTAGCAACTTATTGATTCTGTTTCGGCTTTGAGCTTGACGTCCCCATTACGAATTTGTCGCCATGCTGGTAGGAACTTCAATTTTGCCGCACTAGTACCGCCGATCTGAAGTCCCTGCTCTACAAGCGGCAAATTCGATCAGGGACTTCAGATCGATAAAGCGGTACTAGAATCAATAAGTTTGTGAGTAGCCCATGACTTTCCGAAGTTCGTGAAGGTAGGTGCCGCGATGGAGCACGAACTTCGGAAAGTGGGCACTCGTCTCGCATGGCTTGAAAGCGGCCCTCGTCATACGACTTGGCTGGGTGGAAGATAGATATTCATCGGCGGGGGGCACCGCAGGTGACGCACCGCATCCCGGAGATTCTGTTGCCTCAGGACAAGATTGGTGAAGCTCGGGAAATTCCGGTCGACAAATTGACGGTGCTGCGAAGGCACCCGATCTTCTGCGATCTGGATTCGAAAGCGTTCGAACAGCTTTGCCGCTACGCCAAGCATGCCACGCTCAAGCGTGGGGCGACGATCTATTCCAAAGGAGATCCCGGCAACAGCCTGTACGTGGTCATATCGGGTACCGCGAAGATGAGTATTTCTTCACCCGATGGCCGCAACGCGATTTTGAACCTGATCGGTCCCGGCGAGATCTTCGGCGAAATCGCTCTTCTCGACGGGCGAGAGCGAACGGCCGACGCGACGGCGAACACCAATTGTGAAGTCTTGATAATCGATCGCCGCGATTTCCTGCCCTTTGTGCGCAGCCAGCCGGCGCTTGCGATGAAAATCATCGAGCTGCTTTGCGCACGCCTGCGCTGGACCTCGGATCAGGTCGAAGAGGTCATCTTGCAGGACCTGCCAGGCCGTCTCGCCAGCGCGCTGATCCGCCTCACCGAGCGGCACCAGACGGGAGGCGAGCGGACCATCGTGGTCACGCAGCAGGAAATCAGTGAGATGGTCGGGATGACCCGCGAGAGCATCAACAAGCAATTGCGCAGCTGGGCAGCGCGCAACTGGGTTCGTCTCGAGCACGGCGCGATTGTGGTGCTTGATCGGCAAGCGCTTGCTACGCTGGCGGGAGTGAGAACAGAAGACAATTAGCTAAAGCATGATCCGGAAAAGTGTGTAGCGGCTTTCCGAAAAGATCATGCTCAATCAAAGACCCTAAAGCGCGATGACGATTCAACCCGATCTCATCGCGCTTTAGTGGAGTGGATTTGACATTCGCACAAAACCTAGCCGCGAGTTCTCCGGCTGGATTTCACGCGTTCAAACCGCCTGGCGCGGTCAGAGATAGCCCGCGCCTGCCTCGGCGGCAAAACGGCCGGGGTCACCTTCCCAGATGATCCGTGCATGCTCGAGCACGTAGACTCGGTCGGCATGCGGAAGCGCGAAGGTCACGTTCTGCTCGCCCAGCAGCACGGTGATGTCGGTGGTCTGGCGAAGCCGCGCCAGCGCCTTCGACAGCGTTTCGAGAATGACGGGGGCAAGCCCCAGCGTGGGCTCGTCCAGGATCAGGATCTTGGGCTGCATCATCAGGGCGCGGCCGATCGCCAGCATCTGCTGTTCGCCGCCGGAGAGCGTCTGGGCCATCTGGCCCTGACGCTCTTTCAGTATCGGGAACAGCTCGAACAGCCATGCAAGCTGTCTCTCCCGCTCCTCATCGCTCAAGTGCTGACCGCCGAGATCGAGATTTTCGCGCACCGTCATCTCGCCGAACAATTCGCGGGATTCCGGACATTGCACGATTCCGCTGCGGGCGATTCTGGCCGGGCTTATGCCGCGCAGATTTGCACCGTCGCGGACGATATCGCCGCTGTAGGGCAGGAAGCCGGAAATCGTATTGAACAGCGTAGTCTTGCCTGCGCCGTTCAACCCAACCACCGATACGAATTCGCCGTGGTGCACGTGAATCGAGACGTTTTCAAGCGCCTGGGCCTTGCCGTAAAAAACGCTGACGTTCTCGACCTGCAGAAGCGGGACCTTATCCTTGAAACTTGCTTCTGGGCGCGCCGAGATTTCGATCGCGCCGCCGAGATAGACGCGCCGCACCGTTTCGTTGCGCATCACCTCATCGGCGCGGCCGGTGACGATTTCTTCGCCGAGATACATCGCCAGCACCCGATCCACCAGCGCCGCGACGCTCTTGACGTTGTGATCGACGAGCAGCACCGCGCGGCCCTCGTCGCGGAAGCTCTTGATCAGCTCGGAAAAGGTCGCGACTTCGGCGAGCGTGAGCCCCGCGAAGGGCTCGTCCACCAGCACCACCTTGGGATCTCGCGCGATCGCCTTTGCCAGTTCCAGACGCCGCAAATCGGCAAAGGGCAGGGTTGGCGGCCGACGGTCCATCACGGAGCCAAGGCCGACCCGGTTGGCGATCCATTTGGCGCGCTCGGTCAGCGCCTTGTCCGGCAACAGCATAAACAGACTGTCCGGCAATAGCGCGACCATGATGTTTTCAAGCACGGTCTGCCGGTTGAGCGGACGCGAATGCTGGAACACCATGCCAAAGCCCCTGCGGGCGATCTTGTGCGCGGGCAGGCCCGCCACGTTCTCGCCCTGGAAGACGACATCGCCCGATGTCGGGCGCTCTATCCCCATGATCGCCTTCATTGCTGTGGACTTGCCGGAGCCGTTCGGGCCGATCAAGCCCAGAATCTCGCCACCATGCAGATCGAGGCCAAGATTCTTCACCGCCGTCAGACCGCCGAAGCGTTTGGTGAGCCCGCGAACTTCGAGGACCGGCGGGTTGTTGGTGGTCGCGGTCGCATCCATTATCAGCGGCCCTCGTGTGAAAGGGCCGCGCCCAGGAAGCCGCCGGGGAAGAACAATACGACGAGAAGCGCTACCGCCGAGACGATGAAGGTCGCAAGCTCGCCCGTGGGGCGCAAGAATTCGCCGGCGACGATCAGAAAGATCGCGCCCAACGCCGCGCCCAGCACCGTGCGCCGCCCGCCGAGCACCGCGGCCACGATCACGTTCACGCCGACCGCGATGTCGACCACCGTGCCGACGGAAGCGGTGCCGAAATAGAACACCAGCAGCGCGCCGGACAGGCCGGAGAAGAAGGCAGAGACGATGAAAGCGGCGAGCTTGTGCTTGACGATGTTAAAGCCGAGTGCGCCGGCCTGGACCGGGTCTTGACCGCTCGCCTGCAACACCAGCCCGACCGGCGACTGGGAAAGTCCGTACAGGATGATGGCCGAGATCGTCATGAATCCGAGTGCGATCCAGTAATTCGCGTTGGCTGCAATCGTAATGACGTCGGGAATGGTCAACCCGATTTCGCCGCCCGTGAGCTCGGCAAACACCACGACGAAGTTCTGCAACATCAGCACCGCTACGAGCGTGGTCAATCCGAAGTAAGGGCCGCGCACGCGCAATGCGGGCAGCGCCAGTACCACGCCCGCAATTACCGAGGCGAGCGCGCCAAGAACAATGCAGAGATAGACCGACCATCCATACTGATTGTTGAGAATGCCGGCGGTATAGGCGCCGACGCCGATCAGGAAGGTGGGGCCAAAATTCACTTCGCCGGCAAAACCGAACAGCAGGTCCCATGCCATCGCGAACACGCCGAAATAATAGGCGACCGTCAACAGCCCGAGCACATATCCAGAAACGTAGAACGGCAGGGTCGCGGCGATGATGACCGCCGCGAGTGAGAAAAAGAAAAGTTTCGATTTGAAAAACCCGGCCATGTTCTACCGCCTCCCGAGCAGGCCCTGGGGCCGCACATACATCACAGCGACGAGCAGCAGGAGCGCCGGAATGGTGCGGTAGGCCGGCGAAATGAGATAGGCCGTGATAGTCTCGAGATAGCCGACGACGAAGGCTGCAATCAGCGAGCCGGAGACGCTGCCGAGACCGCCCAGCACCACGATCGAAAACGCGCTCGCCGTCAGCGGCCCGACGCTGTAGGAGGAAACACCCAGGAACATGCCAAGCAGTACGCCTGCGATGCCAGCCAGGATGCCGTAGATCGCCCAGACCACGATGTAGATGCTGCGCAGCTCAAGCCCCAGCAGGGTCACGCCGCGCGGGTTCATGGATGCCGCCAGCACCGCCTTGCCGGTGCGGGTGCGGTTCACCAAAAGCCAGAGCAGGGCGATGACGAGGCAGCAGACCAGCGCGGTGAAGATCTCGTTGTCCGGCGTGCGAACGCCGAAAATATCCACCACGCCTTCGACGATGGGGAGCACCGTCTTGGCGTTGTTGGTGAAGAAATAGGCGATCAGTTCCTGGATCATGATACCCCAGAGCAACGTGCCGGTGAGGACGAAGATCTCCTTCTCCTCGTTGGGGATGCGCGGCGATTTCTGGATCGGCTGCACGACCACGAAATAGGTGGCAAACGCCGATATCAGCGCCACCAGAACGCCGACCAGCGCGCCGGAATAGGTGTCGAGATGGAGCACGCTGGCCGCCGCCCAGGCGGCGACCGCCGCCAGCACCATGATGGCGCCGTGCGAAAGGTTGAGCACGCCGGAGACGCCGAAGATGAGGGTAAAGCCGGTCGCTCCGAGAGCGTACAAGGCGCTGACGGCAAAGCCGTCGATCAGGATCTGTAACGCAAGCATCTATATTGGCCGCGGCAGCACCGCTGCCCTAATTGAAGGAAACAGGATGAACTGAAAAATGCTCCCGGAGACCTAGTAGAATGGGACCACTAGTCTCCGGGAGCATCATGAAGGACTTCAATTCGAAGTGAGCTTGATGAAGCTCGGGAACTTCAACTTGGCCTTGGCGACTTCCGGCGGCCAGACCGCGACCTGCTGGCCGTCCTGCCATTGCAACATCAAGCCGGTGATCAGGCCCTTGCCGTATTTGATCCCATGGGTGAAGGGATCGTCCTTGCCGTAGAACTGCACGCGCCCGATGGTCCCGACCCAGTCGGTCTTCTCCAGCGCCTCGACCAGCTTGTCGGCATCGGTCGAGCCGGCACGCTTCACCGCGTCGGCGATGTAATAGACCTCGTCATAGGCTGGATAGCCGGCATAGGAGGGATAGTTGCCGTACTTCGCCTTGAAGGCAGTGGTGAAGGGGACGCTCTTGTCGGTCACCGGGACGTTCGGACCAGACACGCCCTGGTAAAGCACGCCTTCGGAGGCATCGTTGGTGTCCTTGCCGAAGGTGGAGTTTGTCGCCTGCGAGGAGATGCCGAACATCGGGATCGGCACCTGCTGGTTCTTCCACTGCACGGTCGGCTGCACGCCGACATGCGAGATGCCCGTGATCATCACGTCGGGCTTGGCGGCTTCGATCTTGTTGAAGATCGGCGTGAAGTCGGTGGTGTCAGGCGAGAAGCGGATATGGTCGAGCACTTTCAGCCCGATCTTCGGCAGGCATTCCTCGTAGCCGATGTCGAGCGGCTTGGTCCAGGCGGCGTCCTCGCTCATGATGACGGCGGTCTTCATGTGCTTCTGGTCGACAAGCAATTCCTTGGCCGCGTCGCAAACCGACTGCGCCAGCGCCGCCGAGGTCAAGTAGCCGTGGAAAGTATATTTGTTCTTCTCATAATCGGCGTGAATGCTCTTGGTGATCTCGTTTGAGGCGGCGCCCGGCGTGATGAAAGGCGTCTTCAGCCGCGAGGCCCAGGGCTCGAGTGCCAGCACCACTTCGCTGATATAGCTGGCGATGACGATATTGACCTTGTCCTCGTTGACCGCGCGCTGGAACGCACGAACGGAATCGGCCGAGGAAGAGTGATTGTCATAGGTGATGATTTCGATCTTGCGCCCGTCGACGCCGCCCTTCGCGTTGATCTCGTCGGCAGCCAGCTGCGCAGCCTGCGGGATCGAGGCGCCGGCGATGGCTTGCGCTTCGGCGATCACGCCGATCTTGATCGGGTCGGCGGCGAGCGCCTGACCGGATGCCGTCGCCAGCAGGCCCAATGCCGTTGCGCCGAGCAATGACCGGATTGCAGGCATGTGGAATGTTTGTCTCATGACGCCTCTCCATTATTTCCTTTGGCCTTTGACTGGCCTTGCGCGCATTGTAGCTTCGCCGGCGTGCCCAGCAAGCGAAACCCCTTTCGCTGCCCCTCACGAGAGTGAAACCGGATCGTGGTGGTACGATCCCGCCGCAGGCTTGGGAAGAAGGGAAATCGTCTTGCTTCGCTTGCTCTGGCGACAGCGTTAACAGCGCGACCTGTTCGCTCGCGGCATCGGCGCGGATCGCAAATTTCCTTTTCTGCCTCAATGGATTACGCCATCGCCACAGTGTTTTCCTGCGGCAAATCGGAAGCGCTCGAAACGAAAGGCGCCTCGACGCCGCCAGGTATGCGTAAAACGACAAAGTGAGTTCGCTCACAGCGATGATGATACCAAAGGCTAAAGGGCGCGACGAAGAGGCGCGGCCTTCCCTCAGTCATCGATGATCGCAACCGCGCGTGTCCAGCCCGCGGAGGCGCGTTCGATCTTCACTGGAAAGCACGACACCATGAAGCCGGTCGCGGGCAGAAGCTCGAGATTGTGCAGTTTCTCGATGTGGCAATAGCCGATATGGCGGCCGGCCTTGTGACCTTCCCAGATCAGGCTGGCGTTGCCGGTTTCGGCGTATTTCTTCGCCGTGTAAACGAAGGGCGCATCCCAGCTCCAACCGTCGATGCCGGTCAGCCGCACGCCGCGCTCGAGCAGATATATGGTCGCCTCATAGCCCATGCCGCAGCCGGAGCTGACGAAATCCGCCCGCCCGTATTTTGCCCCGGCAGAGGTGTTGACCACGACGATCTCAAGCGGTGACAGCGTATGTCCGATCCGCTCGAGTTCGACCTCGACGTCCTTGGCGGTTGCGACATAGCCGTCGGGAAAATGACGAAAGTCGAGTTTCACGCCGGGCTGGAAACACCATTCGAGCGGCACCTCGTCGATGGTCCAGGCGCGCTCACCGCGATTCATCGTCGGGTGGTAGTGATAGGGCGCGTCGAGGTGCGTGCCATTGTGGGTCGAAAGCTGCACAGTCTCCATCGCCCACGCCTGTCCGTCCGGCAGATCTTGCGCCTTCAGTCCCGGAAAGAAGCCGAGCATGCGCGGCAGGCTTTGCTGGTGATCGTAATATTCGATGCGCGGATTGATGCCCGGCGGATCGGCCGGCACGTCGTTTTGCAGCGGCACTGAAATGTCGATCAGTTTTCGCGCCATGGCGCTTCCTCCTGTTGTTCAGGCGAGCTTCATCAGTTTGAGCGCAGCGAGTCCATTCGGCCCGTACGGATTGCCAAGGCTTTCGAGCATCTCGAAATGATTGAAGTCAGGCGCCTCGACGAGTTCGACCGGCTTGCCGGCGACCTTCACCGCGGCAGCGAAATCGCGCGCCTGACGCTGAAACTCAGGCGTCTCGTTGGTGCCATAGGTGACGATAATCGGCGCGCGCAGCATGTCGATATGCCGCATTGAGCTCAAGGATTGCTCCATATCGTCGTTGAATTTGATGTAGGCGCTGCGGGTGCCGGAAAGCCGCGCCGGTTTCAAGTCGTAAATCCCGCTCATCAAGAGGCCGCCCGTCACCATATCGGCTGGCAGCCCAAAATCCCTCTTCCAGTCGGTCACGAGCGCAACGCCACAGAGGTGGCCACCCGACGAATGTCCGCCAACATAGAAACGCTTGGTATCGCCGGAGAAGCTCGCCGCATTCTTGTAAACCCAAGCGATGCCGCGACGCACCTGTTCAGCCATCGGCCTGATATCACCGCCCGCGGCGTCCGACTGGATGAAGTCAAGCGCAATGTAGTTCACGCCGGCATTGACGAAGAGATCCGCGGCATAGCCATTTTCCTTCGCATTGCCGAGCAGCCACCTGCCGCCGTGGATGTTGACGAAAATGGGCGCGTTGGGCGTTTTGGCCGCATAGAGATCGAGCCCTTCGATCGCGGTCGGTCCATAGACGAACCGCTTCGGCTCGCCCAGGCGCGCGCGCGTCGTCGCGCTGCTTGAGGCAAGTCGTTTGAGGATTTGGCCAATCAGGGGCGCGTAGGCGGATTGATCATAGGCTGCGTCGAGCTCGATCTGGTCCATCTCCATCCAGACCTTCGGGCCTTTTTCGTGCGGCGGCGGCCCGATCTGACAGCCTTCGGCAAGCGCCGGCGTTGCGGCCATCGCAGCCGCGGTGCCGAGCAGCGAGCGCCGCGTGACCCGCTTGGAAATTGTTTTGGAAAGTTCGGACATGATTTTCTCCATGCGCGGTTTGGCTGGCTTGACGGAATGTAAGCGACAGCGGACCTCTATGACAGCGCGACGATGCCGCCCCAGAATTGCTGCTTCTGCGTCGAGGCATCGATATCGTATTTGCGCAGGAAGGTGAGTTTGCCGTCGTCGCCGATGCGATAGACCACATTGGCTGCCGGCAGAATCGAGCCGTCGCGCAGCGGCATCGGCCAGACCGAGGCCGCAACCAGCAGCTTGCCGGACGGATCAATACCGAAGGTGCGCAAATAATTCGCATGCGCGTCCGCATTCTGGATCAGCGTCGGTTCGCCGGTGACCTGGTCGATGGCAAAGACCGCGACCGAATTCTCGCCACCCGCAAACACTTTCCGGCCCTCGAAATCGGTAAGCCATAAGGCACGATTGGTAAGATAGACAAAGCGCCCGTCGGGACTGACATGGATGGGACCTGCGGCCTGCCTCAATTTCGAATTCGGATCGGCCAGCGTGTTCTTGACGAACAGCGGATCGCGCGAGAGGCCGTTTTGCCCATCGAGCTTATAGACGGCGATCTGGTTCTGGCTCTCGACCGAAACGTAAACGAATGGCTTTGAGGGATGAAAGTCGAGGTGACGTGGTCCGAAATGCATGCCGTCGCCAGGTGCTACGCCTGCGAGATTGGTCAAGACGCCGTTTTTGAAGTTGAAAATCTTGATAGAGCCGGGATCGGCTGGATTGTCCGTCGGTGCATTATTGCCCCGCGTCACCAGAATGACGCGGGAATTGTCTGGCGTGGTGCGGACCTGATGGGCGTAGATGCCGGTGTCGAGCTTTCCCGGCTGGCCGATCTGTTCTCCGATCGTGCCCACGGAATCGATGCGATGAACCGTCACATTGGAAGGGTTATTATATGCGATCAGCAGATAGTGCCCGGAATTGTCGACGCTGGCGTGGATTGGGCGAGAGGCGAGCGCCACCGGCCCGCCAAGCGGGAGGAGCGCGCCGCTTGCGGGTTCGACGGTAAAGGCATTTGCGACATGGACGTTTCCGCTGGCGCCCGAAGCGGTCGGTCCGCCATTGCTTGAGACGACATAGAGATATCGCGCGGACGGATGCGGCCAGACATACTGGATATTGGCCGGTGTCGCGACCGTGCCTTGCTTAGTCAGTGTGCCGTCTTTGACATCGACGGCGTAGCAGGTCAGCTCACGCCCGACCGCCGAATAGAATACGCATCTCGCCGACGAGCCCTGTCCAAACGACACCCGAGGGCTCGCAAGCGTACCCGCAACAAGCGCGGTGAATGCCCGGCGATCGATCATGGCGCTCTCCCTTTGCTATTTTATGAGTTGCTAATGCCCATAGCAAAAGACCTGGAAGCGGTCAAAACAGGCGCGCGTCTGCGCGGACGCGCCTTCGGCGAGGAATAGTAGGAAAGCGCTAACCAAGGCTTTGGCTGAGACTTTCACGGCAACGGGGAATTTAATCGTTTGGCCGCAAGCTTCCGCGACAATAAGCGGAGGCTTACCGGTTGATCCAAGCGGATCTATCCTCCCCATCTGGCAGCTCGACCATGCTTACGACCGAACTTCGCACGCAACGATTTCTGACGATAGCGATCGCGCCGCTGGTTTTCTGCACGCTCGCCGTCATCGGCTATCAATCTTTGAATGACCCGCTCCGGTCTGATGAGCTGTTCACCATCAACCTTATGAACGCTGCGACCCTGCCGAAATTGTGGAAAGGCATCGCGGTTGGGCTCGACACCAATCCGCCGCTCTACATGACCGTCGCGTGGCTGATCGTTCAGCCCCTGTCGAGGCTGGCGTCATCGGTCGCCCTGCTGAAGCTTGTCAATCTTATCGCGGCCGCAGCCGGTGTCGCGGTGCTCAGTCAACTTGCGCGCCGGCTGGTTTCGCCGGCAGCTTGTTGGATCGGCGCGCTGCTGTTCGTGGCGCTGAGCTTCGGGTTCATCTACGACGCGTCCGTGCTCCGCCACTACGCGCTTTATTTTCTGGCCGCGGCAGCGGCCGCGTTTTGCACACAGCGGCTGATTGAGCGGCGCCAACCGTCGGACATCGCGTGGCTGGCGCTCGCCAACGTCGCGCTGGCGATGTCGCATACCCTGGGAAGCGCCTATGTCGGCATCATTGCGGTCGCGGGATGGTTGAGCCGGCCACGCGGAGACCGGGCATTGCTGGTGCCGATGGCGATCGCCGTGATTCCCGCGGTTCTGGCGGTAGCCGCTTGGACTCCGGTCCTGTTTGAGCAGCTTCAGGTCGCCAAGCCCTATGGCTGGATAACGCCACCTCCACTGTCGGAGCTGCTCGATGCCTTGTTCGGGTCAGTCATCATGCTGTGGGTGTCGATCCTTGAGGCCTGCTGCCTGATTGCGGCGGGCGGATCGGTCCTTATGCAAGGCAACGCGCGGCTCACCGCAGTGATGCGCGATCCGGCGAGGCAACCGTTACGCTTCGTGGTGCTGATGCTGGCCGGCATCACCGGATTCACTTTGGCAGCCTGGTTGTTCTCGCGGACTTTGTTTCCTATATTCGTCATCCGCTATTTTACGCCGCAGCTTTTCGCCGCCTATGCGTTGCATGTGGCGTTCGGCGAGTGGTTGATCCGTCATCGTTTGAAATATCGGACGGCGATCGTCGCGATCTGCGCCGTGCTGGCGCCGCTCCTCCTGCACAATGTCATCCTTCATGCGCACAGCTCGGTCCACGGAAAACAGGTCTGCACCGG
>Ga0209168_10001564_pt1 | contig 17731 bp, 18 predicted proteins | sample Coa_R1_FD_187156 | JGI IMG/M metagenome (GOLD analysis project Ga0209168, IMG submission 187156) | Surface soil microbial communities from Centralia Pennsylvania, which are recovering from an underground coalmine fire - Coalmine... | ecosystem: Environmental > Terrestrial > Soil > Unclassified ... | reverse complement strand
TTGGTTTCGCTGCCGCCTGTAGAGGGGCGCAACGATACTGTTTCCTACAACTTCCGACTCAGCCTGCACCCAATCCTGTAAGGCGTGGCCGTCGACCTCGCCGCGAGTTTCGTAGAGCTGCCGCGCCCGCGAGCGAACCTTCCGCTCCACCAGTTTCAGGATCAGATCCTGCTGCTTTTTTCTGCGTGTTTCGATGTCCAACTTTAAATCCCCAGAGGTAGAAAAACCCATATCCATCATAGCCGATGGCTGTTAACGGAGTATTACATTCGTCTTACCCGATGGTTACCAAAGATACAATCTGCGCCTGTGGCCATTGCCGCTCCAGCCAGCACCACGTAAGCGCATAATAACAAATAGTTTAGAGCAAACACTGCGGGGCCGAGCTTCAGCGTGATGGGACGGAGGGGGGCATGCCTACGTCCACTCCGAGGAGAACGTGGTTCCGGGTGGGGCTCACGGGTGCACTTTTGGAGGGGCACGGTATTGCGGGAAGGGGACGCCTCGTCGGGGTCAGTAAAGGCCGCTTGTTCTCAGCCGATAATCTATCTGGCGGCATGCCTGGGCTCTACGCTTGTCAGCTTGGCATCACCTGGATGGATCGGATTCAAGAAGCACTTCAATCATGCCTATTCCCGCCAATATGAAATCAGGACGTCCGGTCGTTGCATCGCTAATCGTGCTGTTTTTGGCCGGTAGAGCGTTCTCGGCTAGCCATGGGGTTGAAGCGGAGGCGAGAGCAATGCTGGCGAAGGCTGTTGCCCACTACAACTCAGTCGGACGCAGGCAAGCTTTAGCGGACTTCAGTGCAAAGAAGCCTCCATTTGGGGATCGTGATCTGTACGTGGTGTGTCTCGGGCCAGATGATACGATCGCCGCGGACGGAGGCTTTCCGCAGATTGTAGGAGCGAGAGCGAACACGTTGACTGAGATCGAAGGGAAAGGCTGGGCCACGGTAGTTCGGCAGGCGACCCTGGCCACTGGAGAAGGACGCGTGGCATATTTGTGGGTGAATCCTTCCGACCACAATTTGGAACTAAAGACTCTCTTCTTGGTCACCGTAGGAGTGGATGTCTGTGGGGTAGGCATCTACAGCAAATATAGCCGCGAGGTCGCGCATCCAACTCCTCGGTAGCCAGGCAATGACGCCTATGGTATGCCGTCCGGCCTAATCGAAGATCAGCACGGCCGAAGCAATGACCGTGGTCCACAGTGCGCGCTTATCGCCGACGGCCGACTGGGTCACGTTAGCCGTGCGAACGATTTTGTTCGACAGGCGGTAGATCTGCTTTTTCTCGTCCCAGGAGCGGTCGGGATCGAACTCGACATTGAGCGTGGTCGCCAACATTTCGGCGGCGAGTTCCTCTGCGTATTCGCCGGCCGCGTCTTCGGTCTCGCCGAACGAGTGGTGCTCGCTGAGGTAGCCGTAGGTATTGCGGTCGGCAGGAATTGCGACACCGATCGACGACGCCAGCAGGCGATGCGGCTCACGGGTGGAGTTCTCGGCTACCACCGCAAAAACGACTTCGCCAGGATGCAGATATTTCACGCCCTCTTTGCGGGCGAGCAACTTGCAGTTCGGAGGAAAGATTGAGGAGACACGAACCAGGTTCTGGGCGGCTATGCCAGCGTCGCGCAACGCCAATTCAAAAGAAGTCAGCCGTTCACGGTGTTTCCCTACTCCCTTGGTAAAGAAAATCCGTTTCGGAACCATGTCTTTGCCCAATTCCGTGATCCTCCGGCAAGAAAAGAATTTTCAGATTGAAGAATGCACAATCTAACACAATGCTTTGTAAAGGAAATATGAATTTCAGGGAACGGGCAAAAAAAATGCGGGAGCGTGCCTGAGCGCGTCCCGCAGTCTATGAAAGGGAATCGTCGAATCGCTTGGACTTAGGGAGCAGCAGTGACGCTCGTCACAGCGATGGTTGTATCTTTCGCCGTTCCGGTTACTTTCACCTTGGCTCCAGCCTGCTTGTCGAGAGTAGCAAGGGCAGCCTTATCGGTCGTGTCGAGGGTGTAGACCTTGTCGCCGACGACCAAAGCGTACTTCGAGCCCTTCGATACGCAGGCCCGCGTGCAGCCGGCGTCGTCGCCGGGCATGGCGTGCTTCGCCCCGCACATGGCGTCGCTAACGGTTCCGGTGAAGGTCGTTCCTTTGGCGGCGAAGGCAGACGAAACGGTCAGGCCAATGCAGGCGACCGCAGTCAAGAGCAAAAATCCGAGTTGTCGAGCACGAACATTCATCACATATTCTCCTTGTGAGTTTGACGGCACGATTATGCAGGGGACAACCTCATGCTACTCCAGAGCAGCCAGTGAACGAAAGGTTACAGCGCAGAGTCCCGTTCAGACAAAAATGCGGGAATATGCTGGCGCATATTCCCGCGTCATGCCCGGATTATGTTGGGGGGAGGGCCCGGGCCAAACTTTTTTCGCGGTGCTGCTCGCCCGCTCGAACAGCCCAGCAGAAACTCGTCACGACGCCAGCTTGCGGCGTCGCCTGAAACTCGCGCCAGTCTACCAAGTCCGGCGCGTTTCACAATTACTCAGATGGACAGGAACCCCAACTCAAAAAGAGGGCTCCAGATTACCCCGCGACTTAGCTTCGGAAACACAGCCGGGAGTTTTGTTCCAAAAAACGAACAAGCCTCAATCCCGCCCGGGACGCCTATTTCGGCGCTTTGACGGAATAGATGAGATCAACGTCGACAGTTTTATCGCGAACATTGGCCGTTACGTGCGACGCAACATCCCAGTCGAGGTTTGCCGGCAGCAACTTGTGGGCTTCCGCCAGGTATTCGCTGAGATACGTGGCGTCGTACACCTCGCCCTGACGCAGTTTCCAGATGTTGCGGAGTTTGGCCGTCAGGCTGTTGTCGAGGCCGCGGAACTCGAGTTCGCCCATGCGATAGGCGAAGTCTTCCTTCACATCGAGATGAATCGTGACGGTAGCGGCGGCTTCATCGTACTGGGCCTCCGGTTTGATCGAGGCCTTCAGAAAGCCGCGTGATCCGTAGAGATTCTGAATGTCCTTCAGATTGTCGCCCAGGCGGACAATATTTGCCGGCTTGTCGGGCTCGACGCGGATCATCTTCTGCAGCGTCTCTGTGGGAAACTCATGATTTCCCGACCATTCAATCTTCTTGAGCTTGTACTGCACGCCTGGCGTCACGGCGAATGTGACGTCGACGACGCTCTGGTTGCGCGGCCCCTCTTCGAGGGGCTCCGCGTCTTTCACGGCTGTGGGTTGTGGCTCGCTAAAAGAGGCCTTCAGATATCCATGTGCGTAATAGACCGGAAGCAGTTGACGCTGCACGAGCAGATCTAGGCGAGCGCGGGAGTATTCGGGGTCCGAACGGTTCTCGGCGGCCGCTTTGAGCGCCGACAACTCAGGCTCGGCGGCCCCGGTGAAGTTTATCTTCCGGACCCGGATCAACACTTCTGAGACTGTGTAGTCGATGGCCTCGACGGGTCCATCCGACTTGCCGACGCGCTGGTAGTCGACGTGGCCTGGAATTCCGCCCTCGACGAGCATCGCCTGCAGTACATCCGAGACTTGGTCCGGCATATTGCCCGACAATGGCAAGTCTCCATTGAACAGCGGCACGTGCTCCTTGATGCGGCGCCGCATCTCAGCGTCGGTAAACCACACAAAATCCTCAAAGCGCGCCGGCACAAACTTGTCGGCGTCGGTGACCTCGAATTCGACTTTAGTGCCCACCGACGAAAACGAGAATTTATACCCGATATCGGTGAATGCTCCGGTGTCGGCCAGGCGGCGCGCCGCTTTTTTGAAGTCATCGTCGGTCACGGCGGTGCCGATCTGCAGGCCAGTGGAGGCAGCGATGTCCGCTTCTGGAAACCTCTTGCTTCCGGTGACTTTGATTGCGATGAGTTGGCGCTCGGAGGCGGGCGCCTGCGCCAGCGGCTTCGAATCCTGACCGAAGCCAGCCGGAGATAGCCCCGTCAATAAAGCGAAAAGCAGAGACAGGAAGCTGGAGGTCGCCTTCGTCATCGACTTGGGGTCGGAACCAATTCTTGCGTAGATTTGTGCTTCACAGCAATCTCGATGAACGCCAGCGCAGCGCGGCTGAGCGCTTTATCTTTCCGGAACACGAGTGCCAGGTCCCGACGGACTTGCCCGTCGGCGATGGTGATCGCCGCTAGCACCTTGGCGCGGACATCCTCCTCGACATTTGAGCGTGCGATAAAGCCTACGCCCACGTCCGCGGCCACGAAGCGCTTCAGCAGTTCACTTGAGTCCAACTCCATGGTGAAATTCGGCTTCAGGCGCCGGTCGTGGAAGAGTTGCTCGATGGCATCGCGTGTGTGTCCGGCTTTTGGCACTACCAGCGGGAACTTCGCCACGTCCGCAATGTTCGTGGACTTCAGCCTTCCCAGCGGATGATTCGGCGGCGCGATGACGATCAGATCGTCGCGATGAATGAGCACCACGGTCAGGCGATTGTCGGTGACCGGTAGGGAAACGACTCCGAAATCGACGGAATTGTCGATGACCGACTCGAGAATCCTGGCGTAATCCGAGCGCTTGATATTCACCGAGACATCGGGATACTGCTTCTTGAAGTCGGCAAAAACATACGGCAGGATGTGCAGGCACGTGCCTTCGTTGGCCCCGACGATGATTTCGCCGCGCGGCACTCGCTCCATTTCGGCGATTGCCACCAGCATGCTCTTGCGCGCGTCGAGGGTGTCCTCGACGTATTTCAGGAACGCCTTTCCCGCTGCCGTGAGCGATACCTTGCCACCCGACCGGTCGAACAGCTTGGCCCCGACTTCTTCCTCGAGTCCACGAATCTGTGACGAAATCGCCGGCTGAGTACGAAAACGCTTCTCCGCCGCCCGCGAGAACGATGCGTGGCGCGCCACTTCGAGAAACGATTCGAGCTGATCGAAGTCCATAAGAGCAGCTGCCAGTGGGGCAGTCGTCAGTTGCCAATGAACGCACTCAGCATTCGGCACTCAGCCCTTTTACATCCCCGCAGGAACGCGCATTTCGGGCTATTCAGTATGCGAATTGGCTGAATGCCGAGTGCTGAATGCTGACTGCTTAAGTATAAAGTCGCGTTATACCCGCCATAAAAACAATCGCGTTGCAAGCGGCGACGACGAGGCTTAAACTCATGCGTTTTGCAGCGCGCGACCGATTGTAGCAGGGACGAGCGCGCGTTCCTCCCGCCACCTTCATTCACATTCCGCACTGAGGAGTCTTAATGGCCGATGCCCAAACCGTTCTCGATTTTGCGAAGCAGCACGAAGCGAAAATCCTCGATCTTCGTTTTACCGATCTTCCCGGTCTCTGGCATCACATCTCCTACCCCATCGATGAACTGAAGGCGTCGTCGTTCGAAGAAGGATTCGGCATCGACGGTTCGTCGATTCGCGCCTGGGCGGCCATCCACGAGAGCGACATGCTGCTCATACCGGATGCGAATTGTTATCTTCTCGATCCGTTTACCGAAGCTCCCACGCTGGTGCTGATATGCGACGTAGTCGATCCTGTGACCAAACAGCGCTACGACCGTGATCCCCGCTACATTGCGCGCAAAGCCGAACTCTACCTCGCGGCCAGCGGGATCGCCGACACGGCCTTCTTCGGCGCCGAGGCTGAGTTTTTCATTTTCGACAATGTGCGCTTCGACCAGCGCGAGCAGTACGGTTTCTACTACATCGACGCTGCCGATGGACGCTGGAATTCCGGAAGGGAAGAGAACAATCTCGGCTACCGCCCGCGTTATCGCGAGGGATATTTTCCTGTGCCGCCCACCGATCACTATCAGGACCTGCGCTCCGAAATGGTGCTCACCATGCAGGCATGCGGAATCGACGTCGAATGCCACCACCACGAAGTCGCCTCGGGCGGCCAGACGGAAATCGATTTGAAATTCGATTCGCTGCTGCGCTCCGCTGACAAGATGTTGCTGTACAAATACATCGTGAAAAACGTGGCCAACCAGCACGGCAAGACAGTCACGTTCATGCCCAAGCCGATTTTCGGCGATAACGGCAACGGCATGCACACGCACCAGTCCTTGTGGAAGGACGGGGAGCCGCTTTTCTCTGGCGAGGGCTACGCCGGCCTGTCGCAGCTGGCACTCTGGTATATCGGAGGGCTCATCAAGCACGGCCCGGCGCTCTCGGCGATCATCGCCCCAACCACGAATTCCTACAAGCGCCTTGTGCCCGGGTTCGAGGCGCCGGTGAACCTGGCGTATTCACGCCGCAACCGTTCTGCGGCGTGCCGTATACCGATCTTTTCGGCGTCTCCCAAGGCGAAGCGCGTGGAGTTCCGCCCGCCCGACCCGAGCTGCAATCCGTATATGGCATTTGCCGCGATGCTGATGGCTGGCCTCGACGGCATCGAGAACAAAATGGACCCCGGTCAGCCCCTCGATCAGGATCTGTACGAACTGGACGCCGAAGCCCTGGCCGCCATTCCGTCGATGCCCGGCTCGCTCGAAGAGGCCCTCGACGCTCTGCAGCGCGACTACGCGTTTCTACTGAAGGGAGACGTGTTTACCGAAGAGTTATTGCGAACCTACGTCGACTACAAGCGCTCGAAGGAAGTAGATGCGATAAGATCGCGCCCGCACCCGTACGAGTTCGCGCTGTACTACGACATCTAACTGCTGACGTCTTGTAGCGCGAGAACGTGCCTGCAAGCTGGGACAGCCTACTTCAAAGCCTTCTCAATGGCCCCCGTTACTTCCTTTGAGTCTGGCGTCACGGCTGGCTCGAATCGCTGAACGACTTTCCCGTCGCGATCTACGAGGAACTTTGTGAAGTTCCACTTAATGTCGCCAGTCAATCCCGATCCTGTTTCCTTCGTCAGATAACCGTATAGCGGAGCCTGATCCGCGCCTTTCACTGAGATCTTCGCGTACATGGGGAAGGTCACGCTGTACTTGCGAGTGCAGAAGGTTTTGATTTCTTCGTTTGTGCCAGGCTCCTGCGCCCCGAAGTTGTTGGCAGGGAAGCCGAGGATCACGAATCCCTGATCCTTGTACTTCTCGTAGATGGACTCCAGCGCGCTGTACTGCGGCGTATAGCCGCATTGGCTGGCGACATTGACGATCAGGACGACCTTACCCTTATAGTCGGCCAGCGGCGCCGGCTTGCCGTCAATCGAGTTCAACGTGAAGCTGTAGACACCCCCAGCGGCAAAAAGCGATGTAGCCATAATCAACAAGACTCCGAAAGGAAGAAGCTGAAAAAGTTTACCAAGCTTAGACGGATGCATGTTCGGCTTACCCATGAACAGACTCCTGTGGCGGATTTCAACACCAGTGTGGCGGAGCATTGAAGATACGAGGTTGGGCCTTTGCCCCGCAATAGCAGAGATGTAAATTTTATGTCTTACGATCGAGCAGGTCGTGGTTAGACGGCGGTGCGAACTCCCACTTCTTTGACCATGCGATCGAGAAGGCGCTTGGTGGGCATCTCAGAATGGGTTGGCTGCGTATAGTGAGCCTGGGTGCCCCCGGCTGAAAGGAGTCCGTCGCCCACGGCGTCGAGCGCCGAGGCGGAGCGCCCCAGAACCATGAGCAGGTATTTCTGGGCGACCGGCCGGTCTGCCGGGTGGATCAGATCCCACCAGCGGCGGATCGATTCCTGTACTTCCGACTCACTTTTTTCGCCCACTACCAGAGCATCGATCAAACGGTAGACCTTGCTCTTTATTGCTTGATACGAGACCGAAATCTCTTGAGGCATAGGGTTCCTTGTTTCAGCTGTACCCTCCCTAGTGCAATCTGTGAACCAAACCGCTTTCCCTTGCTTTTGTGGCACTTTAGCGCCATTCGAATAGTTGGAACGTACTACGAATGGAATATCAAACCTGGTGGATATGGATTCTGGAAGGATTCTCGATTCTTCCTTCGTGAATCTCCGTACCCTCGGTGGTTACGCTCTTTTTAAGTTTCTCCTTTTGGGGCGATTAACGACTCTGAGTCCACCAGAGCCGCCAAGTGCACGCAGGTTACAATGTTCCGCTCTTTCTAATCCGTTTCGGAGGCGTGATGAAAAGATTCGCGTGGATTCTGGCAATTCCCGTAATCGTTTCCGCTCTGGCAATCTCACAGGATTCGGCGTCGCTGAGTACCCCGGACAAATCCTCGCAAGGCAGCTGGCACGATGCTGGCGCCAACGATCGCATGTTTTTTCCGCGCGACATGTTTTGGGGATGGGCGCAATTGGAACTCGCGCCTCCGCACAATGAAATCGATCCGAACCTGTGCGCCGGAAACGCCAGTGCCCTCGGCGGAATCAACGATCCATGCACGATGTTTGCGCGGTATATGCTGTCGGGCATTCTTGAGGTTCGTCCGTTCGGACGCGGGCCGCTCCGCCGATTCATGTTGTGGGGTGCTCCGGCCTTCCTGTTCGGCAAGAACATTCCGCAGACGCTCTACACCTGGTCTCCTGACGCAATCGGCATCGAGCACTCTTGGGGCGCGGGAGTGTACATCGGCAAGGGATTCGAGTTCCGCATCACCCAGCATTTTCTGTTCGACCGTCTGGGCGCGCGCAGCGGCAATGTCGGCGCTGGCGATCTGGGTACCAACGGTCCGTGGGGCCGCTACATGACGGTGGGAGTGCGAAAGACCTTCGGCACAAGAAGGTGGTAGGGCCTACGCTTTCGTCACGTTAGGAGCAAGGGTCGAGGATAGTTCCGACGATTCTGTCCCGCAGGGAGATCCGAAAATAGCCCGGCGTTTCTAACGCGGAGAGATATTTCGAGATCGTAGTCGCGTCCCGGAGGGACGCCTGAAACATCGCGGCGATTCCAAACTCAACCTACGCCACCGCCGGCATCGCCGGACGCAGCAATCTCCGGATCAACCACACCACCAGCGTCACAAAGCCGCCGAACAAAATCAAGGGAAGCACGAAGATCAGCAGAATCCATCCGCCACTACTGAAGCTCGTAACATCGCCGCCAATACTGGCCGTTGAATCGCGGTGAATCTGCCCACCGAATACCGTGACATCGCCTGCGACTTTCACGTCATGATCGATCCGGATTCCTCCGCCGAACACGGTAATGTCACCGTCGACCTGAGCCTGATCGTCCACGGTCACGCTGCCGCCAAAGGACGTCACATCGCCGTTCACATGGCCGTGTACGCGAATGCTGCAGCCGAAACAGGTCGCATCGCCGACGTCCTGACCGGTGCCGATAACGATGGTGTGGCCGACCTGAGTGAGGTCGCGACTCTGGGCCAGCGCGGAAGTTGACAGCGCGAGACCGAAGAATAAGCACGTGCAGAGTAGAGCGCGGACGGTCATAACCTACCTCCAGCCGTCAGAGCGATTCCCGTTCCAGCCCCAAAAACAATCCAACCCGATTTAGAGAGAATAAATCTGCGGCTTGTCGGAAGCAATTCTTTATAATTGGTGGTTTTCCAAATCGTGGTGCAATCCCTACATACCCGGAGGTCTTTGTGGCAGGCTCTTATAACGGCGTAGCGGTTCCGGCGGACGGTAAGAAAATCGGCTACGCGAACGGCAAGTACGACGTGCCCTACAACCCGATCGTTCCGTTCATCGAGGGCGACGGCACCGGCCGCGACATCTGGAAAGCCTCGCTGCGCGTGTTCAATGCCGCCGTCGAGAAAGCCTATGCCGGTAAGCGCCGCGTGGCCTGGTATGAAGTATTCGCAGGAGAAAAAGCCAAAGCTAAATTCGACACGTGGCTGCCCGATGACACCGTCGAAGCCGTCCGCGAATTTCGCGTCGCCATCAAGGGCCCACTGACCACGCCCGTGGGCGGCGGCATCCGCTCCCTCAACGTAGCGCTCCGCCAGATTCTCGATCTCTACTGCTGCGTGCGTCCGGTGAAGTATTACAAGGGAGTGCCGTCACCCGTGAAGCATCCAGACCGCATGAACGTCGTCATTTTCCGTGAGAACACCGAAGACGTCTACGCCGGCGTTGAGTGGGAGCAGGGAACTGCCGACTGCGTGCGCCTCATCGAGTTCCTGAACAAAGACATGCTGAAGGGCGGCAAGAAACAGATCCGCCTCGACTCCGGTATCGGCATCAAGCCGATTTCGGTCACTGGGACCAAGCGCCTGGTGCGCATGGCAATCCAGCACGCGATCGAGAACGGTTTGAAAACTGTGACGCTGGTCCACAAGGGCAACATTCAGAAATTCACCGAGGGTGCGTTCCGGAAGTGGGGATACGAACTCGCCACCGAAGAATTTCGCGACAAGGTGGTCACCGAACGTGAAAGCTGGATCATCGACAACAAAGACAAGAATCCAAGCATGACGATTGCGCAAAACGCCGAAGCGGTCGAACCGGGTATGGAGTTCGCTCCACCTGCTTTCCGCCAGGCGGTTGAAAAAGAAGTCAAGGAAGTGCTCGACACCCTCTACGCTACGCACGGCAACGGGACGTGGAAGAAAAAGATCATGATCAACGATCGCATCGCCGACTCGATCTTCCAGCAGATTGTGACGCGGCCCGAGGAATATTCTGTGTTGGCCACGCCTAATCTGAATGGAGATTACATTTCAGACGCTGCCGCGGCGCAGGTTGGCGGTTTGGGCATCGCTCCGGGTGCGAACATCGGCGACGGCTATGCAATTTTCGAAGCCACGCACGGCACCGCACCGAAGTATGCCGACAAAGATGTCATCAATCCTGGCTCGGTAATTCTTTCGGGCGTGATGATGTTCCGCCATCTCGGCTGGAATGAAGCTGCGGACCTCATCGAACAGAGCATGGAACGCACCATCGAGCAGAAGAAAGTGACGTACGATTTCGAACGCCTTATGCCCGGCGCCACAAAAGTAAAGACCAGCGAGTTCGCCGGGTACATGATCGAGAACATGGGCGCAGGGGTACTAACCACAATCTAATAACGCCACGGATTTCACGGATTCACACGGATCAATACAAAAACTTAAGGTAAGGGATGTTTGATCCGTGTTGATCCGCGAAAATCCCTGGCTAAGAAAGGTCTCATTCTATGCGCAAGAAAGTCACCATCGTAGGCTCCGGCAACGTCGGCGCCACTGCCGCTCACTGGATCGCATCCAAAGAACTCGCCGATGTCGTACTCATCGACATCGTCGAAGGCGTACCTCAGGGCAAGGGACTCGACCTGCTCGAGGCCATGCCGATCGAGAAGCGCGACTCCTATGTCAGCGGCACCAACAACTACAATGACACCGCCAACTCCGACATCGTCGTCATCACCGCCGGCATTCCACGCAAACCCGGCATGAGCCGCGACGACCTGCTCAACACGAATTACAACATCATGAAGGCGGTCGTCGGCGAAGTGGTGAAGCACTCCCCGAACTGCATTCTGATCATCGTCTCGAACCCTCTCGACGCCATGGCGCAAGCCGCTTACAAACTCAGTGGATTCCCCCGCGAGCGCGTCATCGGCATGGCTGGAGTGCTCGATTCGGCCCGCTTCCGTGCGTTCATTGCCGACGAATTGAAAGTCAGCGTCGAGAATGTCACGGCATTCGTCCTCGGAGGCCACGGCGACACAATGGTCCCGCTTCCTCGTTATTCGACGGTTGCCGGCATTCCGATCACAGAATTGATTGAGAAGACAAAGCTCGAAGCACTGGTGCAGCGCACGCGCGACGGCGGCGCCGAAATCGTAAAGTACCTGAAAACCGGATCGGCGTACTACGCCCCATCGGCGGCAGCCACAGAAATGGTCGAGGCCATTCTCAAAGACAAAAAGAAAATCCTGCCGTGTGCCGCGTTTTTGCAAGGCGAATACGGAATCAACGACCTCTACGTGGGCGTTCCGGTGAAGCTGGGTTCGAAGGGAATCGAGCAGATCATCGAAATCAAGCTGACGCCGGAAGAGAAAGCGGGCCTGGACAAGAGCGCCGCCGCCGTGAAGGAGTTGTGCGGAGTGATCGGAGTGTAGAACAAGGGTCGTCGTCGAAGGTCAATCCCGCCCAGATGGGCGGGATTTGTTTTGATCAGCTCAGATGGATGTTTCTCCTGGAGGAAACTCTTTCTCCTTAATCCGCGGCCCGCCTCGATTCCCAATTTCGGCCAAATCCAGCTTGATTTTCTGCAGATAAGATTCCGTTTCATACCTGGCATGGCACCGGGCATGCTCCGAACTCTCTGCTCGGCTTCTTGAGAAGTTCCCATATCGGAACGCCTCAGAAGGAATCTTATGTCTCACTGTCGAATTGCGGCGATGCTGGTCCTCGCGATTCTAAGCCTAAAACTCCCCTCGAACGCACAGCTGTTGCCCGACGGTGCGACTTCGTCTGGCAGTCCCGAGTCGCGGAGTCAGGATCAAACCAAGACTGCTTCCTCCCATCTCGAGACCGAGCCATTCCTCGCGCATCTCACGCCGCACCCTTATGTTTATATCGGTCCCTCATTCATGGGAGGTGGATATGCTCCGGTGGCAGTCCGGGCTGAAGTTGGCCTGAACATGGAGAGTGCTCATTTAGTCTCGAAAGTCCACGCTGGATATGACAATGGGCACCAAGTGAACGACGCAGACCAACCCAACCCCAAGGGACATGATCGCTATCTCGTCGCCGCGCTTTACTTCCTTCCGGGCCGTCTAATCCTCCCTAGCCACGCCTTTTTCGGTGCTGGCTGGAGGTGGAGTCAGCTATCTACCAGCAACTACACCAAGACAGCCAATCGTCCTCAGATCGGCGGCGGATACGACTTTACCCGCTGTTCTGCTCCGGCCTGTACCGGCGATTTCTCGATGCGCGTTATCGTCGACTGGGTTCTGGCTGGCAATGATTGGCAAAATGGCAGCCACGGGCCCGACATTGCAATCATCTTTCCCAGTCCGATAGAAAAGCGTCACTGGTTCTGGCAGGAGAACGTCGCGGTCTACCGATTCCATGCGACTGTCACGGATCGCGGCAATCCTTCTCTCACGCATTCCGAGCGTGCCGATCGATCGCTCACGTGCTATCTCGATTTTGGAATTGTCTATCGCTTCTAGGCGCGGGAAGTCAACAGGGGACACTGCCGCGTTGCTGCCTCAGCGTTGCTTCGTCAGACAACCGCGATCTGAGAGTCACGATGCTTTGATTACGTTCGCTGCCTGCGGTCCCTTTTGGCCTTCGGTGATTTCAAACTCCACCGGATCGCCTTCCTGCAGGCTCTTGTATCCCTCAGATGTGATTGCGCTGTAGTGAACAAATACGTCTGGCCCATCTGTTCGTCCGATGAACCCGTACCCCTTGGCGTTATTGAACCACTTTACGGTTCCTTTCAGACGTTCCACGTAACCCCCCGCTTTCTGCATGTCCTTTGATTTGGGGGGACGACCCTCAGGACATGCGCGGCAATCAGCTAATAGGATGCATTTTGTAGCGGGAAGGTAGGGCTGTCAAGCGAATGAGACCGGAAAATGTACGGCAGCGAACAAAGAGACGGGGACTCAGGGCCGCAGTGGCAGGAAGCGTATTGCAGACTGTTCGCCCTGGCTTATCTCTTTGCTTTGCTCCACTTGGCGTTCGTGCGCGACATGTGGTCCAGCCATAGCACCGACGAGATCGTCTTGGCGTCGCGGATGGTTCCGCTTGTCACCATGCGGACCGCGGTCGGCAAGGGAACCAGACGCTTGTAAATAATCTCGTCTTCTTCGGGCTCAGCCTCGCCGGCTTCCAGGCCGGTTGCGAGAAATACAGCCATGGTTTCGGCAACGAAGCCGGGGCTGGCGTAGAACTTCAGAATGCGGCGCCACTTGGTCGCGCGATATCCGGTTTCTTCGATAAGTTCGCGCTTGGCGGCTTTGAGTTCGTTCTCCCCGGGATCGATGCGGCCGGCGGGCAGTTCCCACAGGTAGCCGCCGGCGGCGTGACGATACTGGCGCTCGAGTAGAACGCGAGGAGTGGCGCCGGAGTCGTCGACGGCCAGCACGACGACCGATCCGGAATGATGGATGAGATCGCGGCGCGCGCTGACGCCGCCCGGTTCTTGGACGTAGTCAGTCGTCACCCAGAAGACCGGTCCGCGATATACGGTCTTGGACGAGACGAGACGGGCCTTGGTGCGCGGAGACTTCTTGCGAGCGGCGGATTTGGACATGAGAACAATATAAAGCAGGACACCGGACTTCAGGCGTCAGGCCTCGGACTTCAGCCATGTCTCTTGCTTTGTCGGCTGGAGGTTTAACGTCAGACGCCTGACGTCTGAGGTCCGACACCCGTTCTGCTATGCTGCCGGGCATGGCGGGCGAGGTGCGATTTGCGATTGTCGGCGCGGGGAATTTCGGCAGCGCGCTAGCGGTCTCCTTGAGGCGTGCTGGGTACACGATCGACGCAGTGATCGCGCATTCTCGCGGGGCATCATTTAGAACGGCGCAGACACTAGCGAAGGAGGTCGGTGCTCGGGCGTCAGTGGGTAGGCCGGCGATGCTGGATGTTGACGTTGTGTGGTTCTGTGTACCCGACGGAGAGATCGCCCGGGCAGCGGAGAAGCTGGATCAGGCTTTTGGCCGAGTCTCGACGAAGAAGGCCTCGCAGCTCGCATGGAAGGGGAGAGTGGCACTGCATTCCAGCGGGGCTTTGACTAGCGATGAGTTGGCGGCGCTGCGAAAGCGTGGAGCGTCGGTCGCGTCGGTTCATCCGATGATGACGTTCGTGCGCAGGTCGCGGCCATCGCTGGCGGGGGTCTCGTTTGCGATCGAGGGCGATGCGGCCGCAGTGCGAATGGCGCGGCAGGTTGTGAAGGACCTTGGCGGCGAAGCCTACGCGATTCGCAAGAAGGACAAGGCTGTGTATCACGCGTGGGGGACCTTCGCATCGCCGCTGTTCACCGCGCTACTCGCTACGACGGAGCAGGTCGCGGCGGCTGCAGGAGTGAATCGGAAGGCGGCGCGGCGACGGATGATTCCGATCCTGCAGCAGACGCTGGCAAACTATGCTTCATTCGGCGCTCCGGGTGCCTTCAGTGGGCCGATCGTGCGGGGCGACGTCGATACAGTGAAACGGCATTTGCGGGTGCTGAAGACTGCGCCCGTCGCGCGCAATGTCTACTTGTCATTGGCTCTGGCGGCGTTGCGTTATCTGCCGACGAAGAACAGGGCGGCGATTGAGAAAGTGCTGCGATCAACTCGTCGATGAGAGGACGGCTTCTTGGTGCGCTGTCGAGTCGCCGCGCATTGCCAAGGCGAGTAATCCGAGAACAATAAACGGAAATACCGCTGCCGTGCGTATCGGCAGAGACAGGATCGGTGTCGAATAAAACTGCTCGTGAGTGAGCAGTGGTCGCAGCGCTATCAAGATCAGCGCAGCGAGCCACGGCCAGAGGAGGAGAGCGGCTGCGGTCGCGAGCAGCATCCTCTGAATCCTGCTGGAGGTCAATTCACGCCAACGGCGCGCCAGCACGAGGATTCCAGGGAGAAGGATCACGTGATCGTAAACTGCCTGGCCGGGAAGCAGCGTGATCGCGGTGATGGCGAGGAGGAGACTCAACGTCATCCAGAATTCTGGCGAGTCCGAAGCGGCAGACCGACTGCGCCAGGCAATCACTACGGCGACGATCATCAATGCCGCGATCAAGATGACCGTGGCCGGTTCGATTACGCCGGGGGGAAGGTGAGAAGTGAGGACTTCGTTCACCAGCGCAGGCGTGGTGTAGTGATGGTAGGCGGTGAGAGCGTGAGTCCAGGATTGAATCCAGTGTGGCCACGCGGCGAGCGAAGTGGCGAAGAGGAGAAGCAGGGTAGAAAAGAATCCAGCGCAGTAATGCCAACCTCTGCGCCAATCCCAGAAACTCCAAAGCACAAGATAGAAAATGGCGAGCAGAGTGACTTGCGGTTTGATGGTGGTGAGCGCCATCAGTATTCCGGCGAGTAGCAGGCGGCCGCGTTGCATCGCGAGAATCGATGCAGCTAGCAGGAATGCGACGAGCAGGCCCAACTGCCCGGCATACAAGCCTTCGAGAACCGGATAGCTGTACAGAACCAGTAAGAGGATGACGGCCAGCCACATCGAACCAGGCTGCCAGTCCAGCGCTCGGAGCCACAAAAGGACGCTTGCGAATGTCAGCGCCGCCAGCAGAGCAACCACCGCGATACGCACAACCGGAAAAGGAATCTCGTCCGCTGGCCAAAATAAGAGAAGAGTGAATGCAGGATAGGGAAACGCGCGGCGATCGATGGGATCGGTTGACAGGTGAGGATCGAGAGGGCGGCCGAATAGTCCCTTCTGAATCTCGAGCGTCATCTCGGCGCTGTAGGGATCGCGGCGTTCGCGCAGGCTCTCGCGCGAGGTCAGCCAGACCTGGTAGAAATCGTTGCCAAAGGCGTAGCCATTGCCGAGTCCCCGGGCGGCGCTCATTTCGCGGGCACGAGGAATGAATATGCCAAGGTGGTAGTAAAGCATGGATGCCGCTCCAATGAGCGCGAGGCACAGAGCGAGAGTCGCGAAGCGGGAATTCAACCGATTTCCGGAAGCGGGTGCGGACATTCGCAAAAGTGAAGTCAGCGAATTAGAGCATGGCTCGGGGATTCGCGCAAAAGTGGTTCCGAGGTGCGCAGGCGTAAAAGGTCGATCTTCGCTCGACGGACCGCCGGAGGCGGTTGTAACTACATGCGGTGCTCTAGCTTGACGTGAACAGGTGGCCCAGCTTTTCTTTCTTGGTCTTCAGATATTCCTCGGCGTGGGGGCTGGGCGTGACTTCGCAGGGCACGCGCTCCACGACTTTGACGCCGGAGCGTTCGAGAGCATCGACCTTCTCGGGATTATTCGAGAGCAGACGCACGCGGGTGACGCCGAGCGCTTTCAGAATCTCAGCGGGAAGAGTGAAGTCGCGATAGTCGTTTCTGAAACCGAGACGCTCATTCGCTTCGACAGTGTCGAGACCAGCGTCCTGTAGTTCGTAAGCCTGGAGCTTGGCCATGAGGCCAATGCCCCGTCCTTCCTGTTGCTCGTAGATCAGGATGCCAGCGCCTTCATCGGCGATCATCGACAGGGAAAGCTCGAGCTGCTGTCGGCAATCGCAGCGCAGCGAGGCAAACACGTCCCCGGTAAGGCACTGCGAATGAATGCGCACAAGGGCGGGCTTGGAGGTCACGTCCCCCATGACTAGGGCGACCGCCTCTTCAATGCGCCGACTGCCGTCGGAGCCGAATTCTCCGCGAAAACCGCAGATACGAAAATTGCCCCAGCGGGTCGGAAAATCCGCGGATGCAACCTGCTGAATAATGTTTTGCTTCACACTTCTATTATAGCGGCCACGTTGGCGGAATCCTTACCAGCCGCAGCGAATCGCGCGGACTAGCCGCGAGCTTTGAATGGGAAGATGGCGTCTTGCTTCGAGGGTATGGGCGCGCCGTTGCGCGTGGCGGGATGAAAGCGCCAGTTCTCAAGCGCGGCGAGGCACTTGGTGTCGATGGCGGGACCGAGGCTTTGCAGAACGACTTTGTTGACGATGTCCCCACGCTCGTCGATAGTGATTTCAATAACTTCGTTGCCTGGAGAGTCAGGCAGTTGCCACGGCCAGACCACCGGATCGGAAGTCGTCACCGGGAGAGCTGGGCGAATCTCTTCTCCGTAGAGCTGGCCGCGATTGAGCGTCCCATAGGGAAGTCCTGCTTGCACGCCGTGACCGAGAGCGGAGAGCGTTTGAGTGTTCGAGTTGTCCTCGGACTCGGTGCGGGCGAGCGGACCCGGCGGGGCGACCTTGGCGAGTTCGGTGGGCGCTTTCCAGGTCAATTTCTGCTGGCTGAGGCGCT